>Ga0315288_10004918_pt1 | contig 17008 bp, 14 predicted proteins | sample YL17G11_20_MG_FD_203454 | JGI IMG/M metagenome (GOLD analysis project Ga0315288, IMG submission 203454) | Sediment microbial communities from Yellowstone Lake, YNP, Wyoming, USA - YL17G11_20 | ecosystem: Environmental > Aquatic > Freshwater > Lake > Sediment | place: USA: Wyoming | collected... | reverse complement strand
ACGACCCTGTGGCAATCAGTGGTTTTGTGGGGCTGCAAAATAGTTTCGCCTATTATCTGCGAAAGATAAACCCAACACAGTGCTTCCTCCCTACGCATAATGACCTGCATCCAGACCACCGCATCATCCACGAAGAATTTCTCATCAGTCTCTTCCACGCAGCCGGCAATATCTGGCCTGAGCTGGGTAAGCCCTTGAACAGGGTCCCGTATGTTCACACATTCGCCGTATATTGCGACTTTGCCACGCCGCCGGCCCTGCGAATGCGCACGCCGGCTGCCTATCTCGAGAAGAAACTCAAGGCAATCGCGGCGTTTCGCTCACAAAAGCAAATATCCTCGCTGATTGAAAATGTCCGCCATTGCGGCCCCGAAGAGTACATACAGGCGATAGACTTCAAGCTCTACCATCCCGCGAGCTACCACGATATGTTCGAGGAAAAGAAAGCAATCGGAATGATACGTTAAAACTCTACAAGCGTATTCTTAAAGGAATACCCAAATGAATACTAAGATTAAGTGTGGAATACTTGCTTTCGCAATATGTATTGCTTTTGCAACTGTTGCTCCCGTCACAATTGGCAGTCCGGGCGAAGACCCCAACTTAACGATAGAGAGACTGCGTCAAGACCCCAACTTAATAAGAGGGATACTGCATCGAGCTGTTGAGAATGCCAAAAAAGGCGATAGGAAAGAAATACACTCGGTAATCCAGTCCATTGGGAAACCTTATGACATCTACACTTCAGATAAGCTTCTGCCTGATTATATCTCTTTTCTGAACGACAAAGATGGGGAGGTTCAAGTCCTCGGTGCCACGCGTTTGTGTTCTCTCAAGAGTCCCAAAAGTGTGGATGCGTTGGTCAAGTATTTGCAGAGCAAAGACTTCGGCAAGATGGAGAAGATGATATCGGCAGGCGAAATCACTGAGCAGGATCGTCTGTGTTATTTATGGGCGGCACCGATGGCAATAATGGCGTTGGGTGAGATAGGTGACAAATCGGTCATTCCTTTTCTTGAATCACTCAGGAGCATTGATTTCCATCTTGAATGGGGCTGGGGCCCAGTTGAGAAGGCACTGGCAAAACTGGGGGCGCTGAAGAGTCTTTCGAGTGTTCCTGCCGGTGTCGATGATCGGCAACTAGGTCGCGCTGTAGAGGCTATCCAAGGAATAGAAGACCCAAATTTAGCCCCCGAGTTAATGGCGACGGTTCGCAACAAGATGGTTGCATTATCAATCCGTTGTGCGGCTATGTATGCCCTCGGTGGAATTAGTTCCCCTGGCATAGCGGAATTTTTATTTGAGGTAATCAATGACTCGAACTGTCCGGAAGGCCTGCGTCTTTCTGCAGCGACTTCTGCGGTGACGATGGTAAGTAGGACTAAGGACCCAATTGTCGAGAAGCGGCTGCTTGTCTACGCAGAGAACCCATCTTCGAATATTCGTCCGAACGTCCTGCTCCAACTTGCAATTTGTATGCCGGATAAGTACCTCGGTCGATGGTTCGAGACAATAATGGACACAAACGAAGATCCAGAGTTCAGAAACAAGCTCGTCGGGATGGAAGGAGCTACCTTTCCGTCCATAAGCATTTATATTCATGACATTCTCGAAGCCCATCGCGACTTGTTATATAACTGCCTTAACGCTTCCGACAAGAACGGCCGTCCAATGGAAAAAATACGGGTAGAGACTTGGCTTATCATAAACAAAATCTTACATGAAGAGCCTCCTTTAGAACTTATGGATGAAAAACTCACTTATGATGAGCTCCGCTACGATTTCGAGATGAGGTTTAGAAGAGAAAATATAAACGCTTCCGCTGACGAAATCAGACGTATGGTTGATGAAAAAATCAAATCCATTGTTGTCAAGTGGCAACCACAGAAAGAAAGTGAGAAACCATGAAGAGCCAAAATAACCTCGCTCGGCGCGAGTTTGTGGGCGCAGCACTAATCGGCGCGGTAACTGCCGGCGGTTTACTGTCAGCAGTTAAGGCAGATGAGACCGCCGCGAGCGTTTACCGTGAAGAACTCCAGACGCCGATTGTCGGCCGCTATCAGGTGATAATCGTCGGGGGCGGCCCCGGCGGCTTCATAGCTGCCCTGGCGGCAGCCCGCAGCGGAGCCGACACCTTACTAATCGAACGATACCCCTTCCTCGGCGGCAATGGCACAGCGGGGCTGATGACCTGCTACAACGGCTTCCGCAACCAGCGCCCGCCCGAGGCCCTGCAGACCGTCAAAGGTATCCCCGCCGAATATGTCGCCGAGATTGTGCGCTTGGGTGGTATAGCCGACGCGGATAATTACCCTAAAGAAGTCCTACACGATATCACCAAAGGCGACATCCCATACTGCGTCGGCTTTGACCCGGAAGCTGCCAAAGTTGCAGCACTGAATATGATAAAGAAAGAGGGCGTGAAGCTGCGTCTGCACAGTTGGGTCGCCGGGCCTATGCTCGATGGCTCAAAAGTAACAGGTGTGATTGTGGAATCCAAATCTGGCCGGCAGGCCATCGCCGCCGACATCGTTATCGATGCGACTGGTGATGGTGACATCGCGGCCCGTGCCGGCGCACCATTTGCCGGTCCCGCCCAGACGGGCGACCGTATGAATATGTCTCTTATGTACCGCCTCGGCGGATTGCCCCCCGGCATCAAAGATTCCTACGGCGGAATTCGTATCGGCGATAGAGTAATCAAGTGGGGTCCCGGCTTCGGCGGTGACGGCCTGGATGTCGAGAACCTCACCCGTGCCGAAGTGGAAACTCGCCTGAAGCTGTGGGACGATGTTCAAAAGCTAAAGAAAGAATCCGGTATGGAATCGCTATATCTGCTGCAGACGGCAACCGGTATCGGCGTCCGCGAAACACGCCGGATAATGGGCGAATACACCGTTACCGAACAGGATGCCATAGAAGGCAGGCGATTCCCTGATGTCATCGCCATAAGCTCAAACCCGATGCCGGGCTACCACGGCAAACGATTCTTCTTTAATCACGAGGGCTTTGATATACCCTATCGTGCGCTTGTCCCGAAAAAAGTTGAGGGTCTCATCTTGACGGGCCGATGCATTTCCTGCGAGCAGGCTCCGTTCCAGTCTGCCCGCTCAATGGCACCCGCGATGGCCATCGGCCACGCCTCGGGCTGTGCCGCAGCGCTGGCCGCCAAGAGCAATACGCCGCCGCGCAAACTCGATGTAAAGACATTACAGAAACTATTACTCAGCCAGAACGCCGAATTGCGTATGTAGATATTTAGCCCCCAAATTTATTTGGGGGTTTATGTAGCCCGCCGTTTATGGTGAGTTCTCACCTCCCGCGGGCAGACGAAGCCGGGCAGTAACGGGAAAATGGTCGGAGGGATAGCGTCCGTTACGCTCAGTGTGGACTATTTGCGCTTCGAGAACCTTCACATCCGGCAAAGTCAAAATGAAATCTATCTTCTCCCCCCTGCGATTCCCTGCAAACTGGTTGAATGTCCCCGCCTCGTTGGCATCCGGATGCAGCACACGAAAACTATCGACGACAGGAACCGGATTCCCAGATTTGCTTTCACCTTCGCCGAGGGCTGCTTTACCCTTTAGATACATTACAGCCGGATTGCTCTCGCCGGCATTGAAATCGCCTGTCACTATAAACGGGTCCGGGTGCTTCCTCTCGCGGATGCGTTGAGCCAGCAGGACCGCACTTTTCTCACGCGATGGCTGAGAAACATGGTCTAAGTGAAGGTTATAGTGATAGAAAGCATTGCCCGTTTTCTTTTCGACAAGCCGTGCCCAGGTGCATATTCGAACATTGGCGTTGCCCCAGTGACTTGAGCCGGGGACATCCGGTGTATTAGAAAACCAGAACGTCCCTGACTCATTTACATCGAAGCGGTCGCGCCGATACAGGATTGCGCAATACTCGCCTTTTGTCTTTCCATCCTCACGAGCAACGCCGAGCTGGCCGAATTCCGACAGCCCTTGCCGAATCTGGCTTATCTGAAAATCTAACGCCTCCTGCAGACCTACAACATCGCTCTGGCTATCTCGAAAGACATTTATCACCATTTGCCGCCGGTTCTCCCAGCGGTCCTCGCCGTCATTTGCCGTTCCGTAGCGGATGTTAAAAGTCATTACCCGCAGCTCAAGATTATCCTTCGCGGCTTTGTCAGATGTGATGCTCGCAGCATCGTGGCAAGAGCATAAAGTCAAAAGCACCGACAAACCGAAAAGGATGCTAAATGAAAAGAACGTTTTGGCCGCTGCGCAAGTTCTTATACGAGACATAGCTTGCTCCTTAATATAAATCCAGCTCTGACATTTCTAATCCGTCTAAAGGCTCTTTTTCTTCTCCTTTTCGGAGAGGGGCTCATTGAGCGAGCCGGAGCGGAAGCCCTGAAGGTCAACGGTTACGAACTTAAAGCCAAGCGATTTTAATTTTTTGACTATTTTTGAGCGGATTGGCTCCGTAGTTATCTTTTCAATATCCTGCGGGCTAACTTCAATTCGAGCGATGGTGTCGTGATGACGGACCCGAAATTCCACCAAGCTCAGTTTCCTCAGGAAATCTTCCGCCAGTTCGATTTGTTTAAGCCGGCCCTCTGTAATCTCCAGGCCGTAGTTTATCCTCGAAACCAGGCACGGCGATGCAGGAAGGTCCGCTGTGGGTAAGCCCATAGCCCTACTCAGCCGACGGATGTCATTTTTAGTAAGCTTCGCTTCTGCGAGTGGCGAACGAGCGGCGAAAAGTTTTATCGCTCGATTACCGGGCCGGAAATCTTTTTCGTCATCGAAATTGTTGCCGCAGATAACACAGCTAAAATTTTTCTTCTTTGCTATGCTGGCTAATATTCGCAGCAGGTGCGATTTGCAGTGAAAGCATCGGTCAGCCCTGTTGGCGGCGAATTTTAGGTCGGCCATTTCGTCTAATTCGATAGTGCGAAGCGTAGCGCATATATCTTTTGCAGTTTTGACCGCCTGCTTATACTGCGATTTAGCCAGAGAAGGGCTTACTCCTATAACCGCCAGCACATTTTCCGTCCCTAAGGTATCGACAGCCACTTTCAAAAGAAACGTGCTATCCACCCCTCCGGAATACGCAACAACAACTCTGCCTAATTTTTTTAATATATCCTGGAGTGAATTATGCTTCTCATCAATACCCATACAACACCCTCGTGGATTATTTGTTGGCGGCGATAATCATCCTGGCAAGCTCAGCCCTGGCCTTTTCGTATGCGGCAGGGTCCACTTCCCAGTCAAACCAGGAGCCGGCGAGCGGCATAATCACCTTTTGTGCCTCTTCGGCAAGCCCTTTGCCCTCAAGAATAGCAAGGTACTCGTAGTCCTCGATACCGTCACGCAATGCCTTCAGGCGCAGGCTGGGAACAATGCCATCATAGCCGACCGCCCGTGCAGGATAAACAATCGTTCCCTCGCCATTAAAAACCAGTGGCCGGTCTTCTTTGTGGCCATACGTCCACGGGTCCGTCCAGGGGTCTTCGACCTCCTGCCAGTATGACATTCCACCCCAGTACAGCAAGCCTTTAATCCTGTACCGCCAGGCAATCCAGGCCGGCACGCGGTAGTTAAGCAGCGGATAATCAATGTGCCACCAGGGCGTGGGCTTGTCCTGGCACAGAGCAGTATAAGCCCAGATAGTCTCGCCAAGCGCCTGACGCTTGGCGGCAGGTTCTGGACGGAACAAAGAGAAAAGCGGACACCAGATATCCACCGCCCCGTAGAGGTCACCCCAGGCACTATCGGCCCCACCCTGCCCCAGCTCAGTCCACGGCTGTTCCACCACCATTACCTTGACCACTGACCTGGCCTCGCGGATAATCCGACCCCAGGTTTGCACATACTTGTAGTCTTCCTCGGTGTTCGGCTCGTCTTTTAGATATATGTAGAATATGACCTGCGGCCGGTTCAGCTCAGCCGCTACCCGGTCCCAGCCCTTCAGCCAGGCGTGGAGTTTGTTGCGCTCGCCCTGCGGGTCCTTGACTACCCCGTCAGGATGAGGAACTTCCAGCACATTGACGTGATACCTATCAACAAACTGGCGCAGCGCCTGGACCTTTTCTGCAGACATATTGAATGTGCCGTCGGGCTGTGCCTCCAGCTCGAGAATGCCCGGCGACGGTGTAGCATTGATGCGATGCTGCGTCAAAAGCTCGGCACACTGGGTTTCCACAATAGTCCAATCGGAAGGTTCTTTTTCCTTACCCTCTCCGGCACGCTGGTGATAATAGCCCCTCATTCTATCCGCAGGTGAGCCGAGAGCAGTCTGTAGTGTTGAGACGCGAGGAAGCGTGAAGTCCCATACGGTTAATGTAACCGGTATTTCGACCACTCTATCCTTTTCCGCCATAACGCGGTATGTGCCACGATACTCACCTGCCTTTGCCTCGACAGGGACAAACACATCCACCCAGAAACCGTGCGTCTGTTCTGCAGGCAAATCAAATGGAACTGCAGCAAACCTCGCTTTGCCTAACGGCTTATGCGTCAGCGGGTGCCCGAATGGAATCAGCGGGTCGGGGTACCAGCCCGGCTTAAACTTCCAAGGAGCTCTGAAATCTTCATTTCGATAGGTTCCGGCAGTTATCTGAAGCTGATGCTGCCGGTAGAGACAGACATTATTGGCCGATAGAATGGCATCGCCGGGACCTTTAAGGTCGCCGGGACGAATGTCCACAACTTTAAGAGGGGCATCCGACCGCATCAAAATCTGGAAGCTCTCCCATTCATTTCGGGCAGATGCTATTCTAACGGAATTGCTATCCCCCGCCGGCTCATCACGAAGAACACGCCGCATCTCGCTCACCGTCCAGACACGCCAATCTGCCAGTGCGTTACTATATGTCATAATACAGACCAGCCAGCACAGAGAACCTATAAACTTTTTCATTTTCTTCTACCTTATCAATATTTAACAAATAATGGCGGCCTATATTTAAGCAAGTATCTCTTCCAGAATCTCCGCTGCTGATTTTACGAACGCAGGACACACCCGCTTAAACAAATCTTTCTTCTTCGCCTCTTCAAAACCTTCCAAAGCGCTGACATTGCAACCTATAAGCTCCGTGCAACTGATGGAACCGTGTCTCGCCTTAAACTTTTTAGCAAATTCCACCACTGCTTCAAGTGTCTTCATCCTGGCCTCGACATCATCAGCCCTGGTCCTGCCGTATTTTAATCCGATGACCATAAGCGCCCCTGTTACCGCCCCGCAGGTTTGGTCTAAGTGCATACCGCCGCCGAAGCCGCTGCTGATTTTATATGCCGTTTTCTTGTCCAGGCCGAATTGCTCACAATACGCCCCCAAAACCGCCTGCGAACATGAAAATCCTTCCTTAAAGACCTCAACCGCTTTTTCTACATTACTCATTTTCGCCTCATCAGTATAGCGTCTGAAAATTTGCCCAAATGAAATGTATCCACCTGAAAAATCACACAGCCGATGGTGGGAATCGGACCCACAACCCCGGCTTTACGAAAGCCGTGCTCTACCGTTGAGCTACATCGGCCTATATGCCGGATATAATACTGAACATTGATTAGTTTGTAAAGAAACCTCATTCGGTCAAGGAATAGGCATCCCGAACGACTCTTCCCATCTTGTCTTTGAGATTGGGTTTGTTTGGGTTTGTTTTTCCGGAATCTCAAAGTGAGAGAATTTCCACAATCTTTGTTTGAATAAACGCTTACATTCATACAGGCTTTTTGAAAATTGGCTTTGTTTTGCATAATTGGTTAAATGGTTAATTAGTTAATTGGTTATTGACTTGGGTGTGCTAACCCTGAAGACCGTGTGGCTTAGCCACTTACAGATATGAAATCTGGACTCCGCCTATCGGGGCGGTTGAGCGCTTGCTTTCTTGCAAACAGAGGGGAATTTTAACATATTTTCAAACAAAAGTCAACAAAAAAATGTTGGCCACAAAGGCACCAAGACGCGAAGAAAATTTAACCACGGATTTCACGGATGGACACAGATTTTTGAGCTTATTAGAGAATTGGCGAATTAGCAAATTGGGTGAACCCAGTGAGATACCGGCTACGCCTATCTCACGGGATAAACTCAATTCAAGGATTCATCTTCGAGCGTATCAATGCCCATAATGACATCGTGCATAAAGACCCGTCTTCCGCCTGGCGTGTCGTGGGCCGCATACGTTTGTCCTCGCTGGGGGTCGTAGTAGGCATACCAGTTGTAGCGGGATAGCCATTTGTAATCTTCGTCATCGACTTTTGCGGTTAGGCCGTTGCTTAGCGGTATTTCTTTCATTATTCTCTTACCTCCGCTCAGCCGGCGTACTCTTTTTTATAAGTGGTTGTCCCTAGTTTTCACTCTGCCGCGTGCTTTATACTGTCTATGCTCAGAGCTATTTTTTTTGATTGCTTTCCATCCGGCATTACAATATCTATCTTTTTGCCGGCCGTTTCAGTTGTCGCGTGTAATATAGACTTATCACCAAATTTCCAAGCAGTAGACCTTAACGGAGCCACAGAATCAATGCAATGCACATGCACCTTAATTGCGGTTATACGATAATCATTCCCTTTATATCTTAATATCCAGTTGTCTCGGATACCCATTTCTACTTTTGCACAAGTTCCTTCTGGTCTTTGAGAAGCCTCGTGTATAATTCTTCTCATAAGCTCAGGGTTTTGAAATAACCACTCTTCTGCCCTTTCTTTTGGGGTGCCGTATTTCCTGCCGCAATGACTGCACATAAAAACACCTTCAGTCAAAATTTGTTTGTCGGCAGGTAATTTGCTGGAGGAGAGCAATTCAATATCCAATATATGAGGCGATATCCTTACATGAATAGTTTTCGGAAGTTCTGCAACCCAAGCTTCGTCCATAGCTTCCTTCAATATTTTTAATTCAATGTTTTCACGTTCCGCTCGCTCTTTTGCTTCCCCGGTGAAACCACGATGAGAAATAACTACGACTTTGTTTACTTGAACAGCGCTACTCTTGTATTTTCCAATCATGGCTTCGATATGGGTCACATCAAGTTTTCGTTTGTGGTCTTTTGCTTCGACCGCAATTTTGATATTGTAGGGGCCAACCTCGGATTCAATAAGAACATCAATCTCGCGCATTTTGGCTGTACCGTAGCAGGGAACCATAGCGCAGGGTGTAACCTTTGCTTTCTCCGGAGCAAGCGTTCGTTGGATTAAAGTGACCAGTTTTTGAAAATCATTTGTTTGCTGTGGCATAATTTCTTCTTTTTTCTAATTTAACAATTCTAACCCCAAAATCACAACAGCTTTCCACCGCAAAATTAAAAACTATCGACCGGATTGTCTCAAAAGCCGCATTGCAAAATCGTACTCGCTGGCCAAAATCTGGGGACACCATACTTATTTCTCCCTTTCATTGAGGTCCTTTCGTTTCTGGCATAGGGTTCTCCAAACAGATGCGTCCAAAATACGAAATCAACTATCTATAATCATCCGGTTGTTGAAATCCATACAGAGATGTTGTATATTTTAGCCAAAACGGGCAGTTAAATCAAGGCCTCAGCAACTTGTGAAGGAGTAATCAAATGGGCTCAAAACCTAATGCGATAGTGGCACAATCCGGCGGACCAACGGCGGTGATTAACTCAAGCGCCTGCGGCGTCGTTCAGGAAGCAAAAAAATCCGGCAAAATCGGCAGTTGCATAGCAGCAATCAACGGCATATTAGGCGTATTAAAAGAAGAGTTGTTCGATGTTTCGGCGGAGAAGCCGGAGGCAATCGAGGCATTAAAACGCACGCCGGCGGCGGCGATGGGCTCGTGCAGACACAAACTCAAATCGCTTAAAGAATCCAGGGCGGACTTCGACAGGGTCCTTGATGTCTTCAAGGCCCACAACATCCGCTATTTTTTCTACGCCGGCGGAAACGACTCAATGGACACCGCCGACAAGGTCAATAAGCTGGCGGCGGATGCACACTATGAGCTGACCTGCATCGGCATCCCGAAGACGGTCGATAACGACCTTGCATTCACAGACCATTGCCCGGGTTACCCGAGCGTGGCAAAATATGTCGCCACCTGCGCGATGGAGGCAGGTCGGGACACCGAAGCCCTCTATACTGCGGATACCTGCACCATTTTGGAGGTGATGGGAAGAAATGCCGGCTGGATAGCAGCGGCGACAGGCCTTGCCGCAAGAACGCCCGAGGATTCGCCGCACCTTATATATATGCCTGAAGCGGCCTTTTCCTTCGATAAGTTTGTCCGTGATGTCCAGGAAGTTCTCAAAGCATTCGGCAGGGTGTTTATCGTTGCAGGTGAAGGACTCAAAGACCAAAACGGCCAATATGTAACGGCGGATTCAGGGGCGTTTGGCAAAGATAGTTTCGGCCACGTCCAGTTAGGCGGCGTCGCAGAAATGCTTAAGGCCGTCATTGAAAAAGAGGTCAAGATAAAGGCCCGCTTTAATAAGTTAGGCACCAATCAGCGAAGCGCTATGCACTTTGCATCGCTGACCGATGTCAATGAGGCCTATATGTGCGGACAAATGGCGGTAAGATACGCCCTGGATGGCGTCAACGGTAAAATGGTAACGCTGGTCCGCGAAAAGGGTCCTAAATACAAATGCACAACCGGACTGGCAGAGTTGAGGGATGTAGCCAACGGCGAAAAGAAGGTGCCGCAAGAGTTTATAAATGATAGGGGCAACCACATCACCGATGCGATGCGCGATTACGTTCGGCCTCTGGTCCAGGGTGAAGCGCCAATCACCATCGGCAAGGACGGCCTGCCGGTATTTACCAGATTCGAGCGCAAACCGTTAGAGAAAAAACTGCCAAAACACCTGTGACCCAATTTTGTCATTCTGAGCGCAGCGAAGAATCTCATCTTAGAAGGATTTGCGCTGCTTAAGAAAATTGTTGTATTTTAGAGGATTCAAATAAGAAGGATAGGCAATGAAAAACTCATTTGATATTAAAGGTAAAATTATCGCAATTACCGGCGCCGGGGGCGTCCTTTGCGGCACAATGGCCAAGGCGCTTGCCAAAGCCGGTGCGAAGATAGCTGTTCTGGATTTGGTCGAAAGTGCGGCACAAAAGGTCGCCGATGAAATCAAAGCGGGCAAAGGTTTGGCTATCGCGGTCAAATGCGATGTGCTGGATAAAAAAAGCCTTCAGTCTGCAAAAGAAAAAATTAACGCTGAATTTGGCAAAATCGATGTGCTGATTAACGGGGCCGGCGGGAACAAAAAAGAAGCCACCACTTCACCGGACCTATCTTTTTTTGACCTGCCAAGCGATGCTATTCGGTTTGTTTTCGACCTAAATTTCCTCGGCACGCTGCTGCCGACACAGGTATTCAGCAAAGATATGATTGAAAACGGCAACGGCGTAATACTGAATATCTCCAGTATGAATGCCTTTCGCCCACTGACGCGAATCCCGGCATACTCGGCGGCCAAGGCAGCCGTCAGCAATTTCACGCAATGGCTCGCGGTGCATATATGCCAGAACTATTCCAAAGACATCCGCGTCAATGCTATTGCACCGGGGTTTTTTCTAACCGAGCAAAACCGGTTCCTTTTAACCGACCAGAAAACCGGCGAGCTAACCCAGCGAGGTAAAACGATTATAGACCATACGCCGATGGGCAGATTTGGCCAGCCGGATGACCTTATAGGAACGGTTCTCTGGCTGTTAAGTGATGCTGCAAAATTTGTTACAGGGGTTGTCATCCCTGTTGACGGAGGATTCTCAGCTTTCAGCGGAGTCTGAAAAATTGATTAGTGATACTTGATTATTTGAGCAGGAGAAAAAATGGCAGATGTTGACCCGGCAAAACCGTTAAAGAATTTCAAGCCGAAAAGGGAGTTTTTCATCGGTATCGACTCTGACGGCTGCGCGTTCGACACGATGGGGATAAAGCAGCGCGAGTGTTTCTGCCCCTGGATGATTGGGTATTTTGGTTTGCAGCCGGTGGCCCAAGCAGCGCGCGAGTGCAAGGAGTTTGCGGACCTGTTTTCCAAAACACGCGGCAGCAACCGCCATAAAACGCTCAAGCTGATACTGGCGGATTTGCTGCCTTCTCACCCAATGGTCAAGGCCAGAAATTTCAAGGTTCCGCAGTTTCCACATTATTACGCCTGGGTCGATAACTCAAAGAGTGTGCTTAGCAATGAAGGGCTTAAAAAAGCCATCGCCGAGGCCACCAGCCCCGATGCCAGGCGTGACCTGGAGCTTGCGCTTGCGTGGAGCGAAAGGGTCAACTGGGCCATAGGAGAAATTGTTAAAGCGATGCCGCCATTTCCATACGTGCGGGAGAGCTTGGAAAAAATCAGGCCTTTAGCTGACGTCATTGTCGTCTCGGCTACCCCCGGAGAGGCACTTATCCGCGAGTGGGAGGAACACGACATCGCCAAATACGTAGATATTATTGCAGGCCAGGAAATGGGCACCAAAGCTCAGCATCTCGAGTTCACAGCGAAAGGCAAATACGACAAGAACCACATCCTGATGATTGGCGACGCTATCGGCGATATGAACGCCGCAAGGGCCAACGACACTTTGTTTTACCCGGTCAATCCCGGCAGCGAGGTCGAATCGTGGAAGAGATTCCACAATGAGGCGCTCGACAGGTTTATCAAAGGCAAATTCGCAGGCGGTTACGAGGAAAAACTTATCAGCGAATTTGACAGGTGTCTGCCTGAAAAGCCACCCTGGCAGCAACGATAGTGGTTAGTGATTGGTGAATGGTGATTGGTGAGTAGTTGACGAATCACCAGTTACTAATTACCACTCACCAATTAACCAAGTACTGATGACTGATTGTTGAAACTAAACATGATGGTAATCGAGTGTAAGAGTAAAGATGGTTTTGTTTCGGACGAGCAGGCCCGCGAAATGATAGGTGAGTTCTTTTCGCAAAATAACTACGCCGGCAAACGGATTCTATTAATCATCCCCGACAATACCCGCTCAGGCCCCATAGGCAACATATTCAAAATCATTTATGATTTTTTAGCGGGCAAGGCGAAAGCAATACACATTCTCGTTGCGCTTGGGACCCATCAGCCCCTTACCGAAGAGCAAATCTGCACCCGGCTCGGCATCACGGCGATGGAGCGTCGCAGTAAATATGCACAGGTCCAGTTTTTTAATCACAAATGGGAAAGTCCCGAAACATTTACTTCTATCGGCCGAATCCGTGCCGATGAAATCGAGAAGATTACCGGCGGACTATTTCGCGAGGAAGTCAACGTAGCTATCAACAAGCTGATTTTTGAATACGATGAATTTTTTATCATAGGCCCTGTATTTCCGCACGAGGTCGTGGGCTTTTCCGGCGGACACAAGTATATATTTCCCGGAATCGCCGGCAGCGAAATCATAAACTTCTTCCACTGGCTAAGCGCGGTGATAACGATTCCTGCCATAATCGGCAATAAATGGACGCCGCCCCGGCTGATTGTCGAGAAGGCAGCCTCGCTGGTAAAAATGCCCCGGAAATTATTTGCGATGGTCTCCGTTGACGACAAACTCAAAGGGCTATTTATCGGCGATTTCAAAGAGGCGTGGGAAAAAGCGGCTGATTTGTCCAAAGACGTCCATATCGTCTATAAAGATAAGCCCTATCATACAATCTTGGGCGAAGCACCGAAGATGTATGATGATATATGGACAGCCGCCAAAGTGGCATATAAGCTTGACCCAATACTTGCTGATGGCGGGACGCTGATTATTTATGCACCGCACATCAGTGAAATTTCATACACTCACGGCAAATTCCTTGATAAAATCGGCTATCATACGCTTGACTATTTCCTAAAACAATTAGATAAGTTCGCCTGCGTCCCGCGGGCAGCGATGGCGCATTCCACGCACGTCAAAGGCCTGGGCACTTTTGTAAATGGCGTCGAAAGACCGCGGGCCAATGTGGTCCTCGCTACCGGCATCAGCAAAGAGCGCTGCGAAAAGGTGAACCTGGGATATATGAATCCAGTTGATATAAATATAGCCGACTACGAGAATAGAGAAAATGAAGGGGTTTTAGTTGTCCGCCACGCTGGCGAAACACTATATAAGCTATCCAGCAGTTAGCACAATGACATACGATACAGAAAAGGAGCTTTAAGAAATGGCAAAAGCGGATTCGATAAACTCACCGCAAGCTGACATTGGCCTGATAGGTCTTGCGGTAATGGGTGAAAACCTCATCCTCAATATGGAAAGCAAGGGCTTCACCGTCGCCTGTTTCAATAGAACCATCTCAAAGGTGGATGATTTTATGAATGGCCGGGCCAAAGGCAAAAACGTCATTGGCTGCAAATCAATCGAGGAGTTTGTCGCAGCGCTGAACAAACCGCGTAAGATAATGCTTATGGTCAAGGCCGGCCAGCCGGTCGATGATTTCATTGAGCAACTGCTGCCGCATCTTGAAAATGGCGACATCATTATCGACGGCGGCAACTCGCATTTCCCGGATACCATTCGCCGCACGCAGTATGTCGAAAGCAAGGGCAAACTCTACATCGGCACCGGCGTATCCGGCGGCGAAGAAGGTGCGCTGCGAGGGCCCTCGATAATGCCCGGCGGCTCACCAGCGGCCTGGCCATATGTCAAACCCATATTCCAGAAAATCGCAGCCAGAACAGATGACGGCTTTCCCTGCTGCGAGTGGGTCGGCGAAAATGGAGCAGGGCACTTTGTAAAAATGGTCCACAACGGAATCGAATACGGCGATATGCAAATGATTTGCGAGACCTACCATATAATGAGAGAGGGTCTGGCGCTTACAAATGCGCAAATGCACGAGGTCTTCGCCGACTGGTACAAGGGCGAGCTTAATTCGTATCTTATCGAAATCACGCGGGACATCCTCGCTTATAAGGACGAGGATGGTAACGAGGTTATCGACCTGGTTCTCGATACTGCCGGCCAGAAGGGAACCGGCAAATGGGCCGTTGTTGCCGCCCTCGATGCCGGCCAGCCGCTTACGCTCATCAGCGAAGCTGTTTTGGCAAGGTGCTTGTCGGCTATCAAAGAAGAGCGGGTCGCAGCATCGAATGTCCTCAAAGGTCCGAAGTCAAAATTTACAGGCGACAAAAAGGCATTTATCAACGACCTGCGTCAGGCACTGTATGCAGCAAAGATAGTCAGTTACGCCCAGGGCTACCAGTTGATGCGGGCGGCAGCGCAGGAATACAAATGGAACTTAAATTACGGCGGCATCGCCCTTATATGGCGGGGCGGCTGCATCATCCGCTCGGTATTTTTAGGTAAAATTAAAGAGGCCTTCGTCAAAAATCCTAATTTGACTAATCTATTGCTTGACCCGTTCTTTAAGAGGGCTGTTACAAAGGCGCAGGCCGCCTGGCGGCGGGTGATTACTAAAGCTATACGAATGGGTATCCCGATGCCCGCGATGACCTCGGCTTTAGCTTTTTATGATGGCTATCGCTCCGCCCGGCTGCCGGCTAATCTATTGCAGGCCCAGCGAGATTATTTCGGCGCCCACACTTACGAGCGGGTTGATAAGCCGCGAGGCCAGTTCTTCCATACAAACTGGACCGGCCGTGGCGGAACAACTGCATCAACAACATACACGGTTTAAAAAATGACAATCATAGAAATCGGCGTGCCGAGCACGCCCTACCTTCTGCGACAATAGAAATTTGTGCAAAAAATCCTTGAGACTACCTGAATATTTCTTTACTATGTAGTGGTCAATTAACAAAAGGAGAGTACAGAGTACTATGGATAGAAAATCATCAAACTTACCCGTTTACTCATTAGCGTTAAGTGTCGTCCCATGGATTTTTGCTGTTTTTGCAGAGTTCCTGCCACAGGCTATTGGAACGATAATGGTACCTTTGGCTTATTTGTCTTGTTTTGCATCGATCATTTTGGCTGTTATAGCCATTAGAAGGAAGACTGAGCAAAATATTCGATTGGCCAAAATTGCGGTAGTATTAAATATCTTATTTCTTTTGGCAATGATTTATCTCTTTATTCGCTGGGTCTGCTCCCCGAAAATTGTACCGCCATAGGGCTTCCCTCAGTCTCTCGGATGGAATCCCTACAGCAAAAAGGATTTTCATTAAGGGATAAACGTTATGTTCAAAATCGTAATGATAGTCGCGGTAGTAGCGCTGGCGATTGCGTGGGCCATCTATGGAATCTATGACTACAAAATGCGGCAGGAAGAAAAAAAGCAGCCAAAGCAGATTTCGGAACGGCTACAAAAGACAAGAAGCGAGGTAGCGGACTATGCAAAGAAACTGGCCGAATACAAACCGCCTAAACGCAAACCGCCGCCCCCACCGCCACCGGGACAGACATAATAAATGGTGAGACGAGGGACGATGGACGAGGGACGAGGGACGAGAGACGAGGGACGAGAGACGAGGGACGATAGACGAGGGACGATAGACGAGGGACGAGGGACGAGAGACGAGGGACGAGAGACGAGAGGCGAGGGACGAGAGACGAGGGACGAGAGACGAGGGACGAGAGACGAGGGACGAGAGACGAGGGACGAGAGACGAGGGACGAGAGACGAGGGACGATGGACGAAGGACGAAAGACGAGCCACAAATAACGGATTAGGAGACAAAAATGGCTGAATTTATAACTGAAGATTTTCTCCTGCAAACCAAAATTGCTCGAACCCTTTACCACGAGCACGCAAAGAAAATGCCCATCTACGATTATCACTGTCACCTGCCTGCGGATAAAATCGCCGCCGACCATCGGTTTGACAACCTCACGCAGGCCTGGCTGGCTGGCGACCACTACAAATGGCGGGCAATGAGAACCAACGGCGTAGCCGAAAAATATATCACCGGCAACGCTACCGATTACGAAAAATTCCAAAAGTGGAGCGAGACTGTTCCGGACTGCCTCGGCAATCCGCTCTATCACTGGACCCATCTTGAGCTAAAGAACCCCTTCGGCATAAAAGATAAACTCTTAGGTCCCGACACCGCAAAGAAAATCTACCAAACTGTCAGCGAGATGTTAAGGTCGCCGGAGTTTAGCGTCCGCAA
>Ga0315288_10004917_pt1 | contig 17009 bp, 18 predicted proteins | sample YL17G11_20_MG_FD_203454 | JGI IMG/M metagenome (GOLD analysis project Ga0315288, IMG submission 203454) | Sediment microbial communities from Yellowstone Lake, YNP, Wyoming, USA - YL17G11_20 | ecosystem: Environmental > Aquatic > Freshwater > Lake > Sediment | place: USA: Wyoming | collected... | reverse complement strand
CCGGCGGCTTCTTCTCCGCCTTCACCTCCTCCCGCCATTCCTTCCATCCGTAGTAGGCGTCCACGTAGTCGGCGTCATGCTCGCCCACCGCCAGCGCCAGCTTCACGTACTGCTCGGCGGACCGGTCCAGGGTGACCTCTTCCCGGGGGGCCAGTTCGCTCCGGTCGGCGATCCGGCACCCCGCCGGCACGGACGCAACAAGCAGCAGGAGGCAGAGCGTGAGGCCGGGCGGAGGGGCGGGCTTCCTCGGGTATCCGTTCATGCGGGTGTCCCTATTCGAGCGTGAAGCCGACTTTCAGCGTCACCTGCCAGTAGGCCACCTTTCCCTTCTCGATGTACCCCCGGGTCTCGGTGAGCTGGAACCAGCGCATGTTCCGCACCGTTTTGGCCGCCCGGGCGACGGCGTTCTGGACGGCCTGCTCGACTCCCTTCTTGGAAGACCCCGTCAGCTCGATGGTCTTGTACACATGCTCGTTCATTCCTCACGCTCCTTGAGGGAAGGGCCCCCGCCCCGGGGAACGCGAGCAGGGGGCCAGGTCATGATTAGTCCCAAATGAGAAGGGGATGCCCCGCCAGGGCATCCCCTTCCGTGTTTGCCCCTCACCGGGGGGGGCAGGATCTCAAGAGCAGCCGCTGGTGGCGCCGCAGTTCAGGCACTTGTAGCACGAGCCGCTGCGCACCATGATGGCGCCGCACTCGTGGCAGGACGGGGCATCGTCCTGGGCCTGGAAGGTGAAGACCGTGGACGGGGAGGACGACGATCCCGGGGTGCCGCCGACGAGCCTCAGGGCCGTGCCCTTGGCCGCGGGGTCGGGGGACGCCGTCGTCTCCCTGTCCCGGGGCTGGGCCGCGTCCCCTTCCCGGTGAATCAGGCCGATCTGGGCCTTCTCCTCCTCGTCGAGGAACTTGCTCCCCAGCCACCGGAAGATGTAGTCCATGATCGACTTGGCCATGGGGATCTCGGGGTTCTTGGTGAAGCCCGAGGGCTCGAACCTCATGTGGATGAACTTGTCCACCAGAACCTTCAGGGGGACGCCGTACTGCAGGGAGATGGAGATGGAGGTGGCGAAGGCGTCCATGAGCCCGGAGACGGTGCTTCCTTCCTTGGCCATCACCAGGAACAGCTCGCCCGGCGATCCGTCCTCGTACATCCCCACCGTCAGGTAGCCCTGGTGCCCGGTGATCTCGAACTTGTGGGTGATCGCCTTCCGCTCGTCCGGGAGCCGGTGGCGCTGGGGGCCCGTCACAGCCTCGCCCCGCTTCCCGGCCGCCTCCCCCCTGCCGGTGTTGAGGGGCTGGGTCCTCTTGGAGCCGTCGCGGTAGATGGCGATGGCCTTGAGCCCCAGCTTCCAGGAGTCGATGTAGGCCCCGGCGATCTCGTCGGGCGTGGCCTCGGAGGGGACGTTCACGGTCTTGGAGATGGCGCCGGAGATGAAGGGCTGGGCCGCCGCCATCATCCTGATGTGGCCGCTGTAGTGGATGGAGCGGCTGCCGCTCTTGGGCTTGAAGGCGCAGTCGAAGACCGGCAGGTCCCGGTCCTTCAGGTGCGGCGCCCCCTCGATGGTGTCGCGCTCCTCCAGGTACTCCAGGATTTCCTGGTTCTCCCGGACCTCGTAGCCCAGGCGCCGGAGCGCCTCGGGTACGGTCTGGTTGACGATCTTGATCATGCCGCCGCCCACCAGCTTCTTGTACTTGATGAGGGCGATGTCGGGCTCGATGCCGGTGGTGTCGCAGTCCATCATGAAGCCGATGGTGCCTGTGGGGGCGATGACCGTGGTCTGGGCGTTCCGGTAGCCGTTCTTCTCGCCCAGATCCACCGCCTCGTCCCACGACTCCCGCGCCGCCGAAAAGAGATCCAGGGGGACGTGGGCGGAATCGATCCGGGACACGTGGCTGCGGTGCTTGTTCATGACCCGCAGGAACGGCGTCCGGTTCTTCTCGAACCCCGTGAAGGTGCCCGTCACGTCCCGGGCGATCCGGGCGGACGTGGCGTAGGCCTCGCCGGTCATGAGCGCGGTGATGGCGGCGCAGTAGTCCCGCCCCTCCTCGGAGTCGTAGGGAAGCCCCCGGGCCATCAGCAGCGCGCCCAGGTTCGCGTACCCCAGCCCGAGGGGGCGGTAGTCATAGCTGTTCCGCTCGATGGCCTTGGTGGGGTAGGAGGCGTTGTCCACGATGATTTCCTGGGCGGTGATGAGGATCTGCACCGCCCGCCGGAAGGCGACGGGGTCGAACTCGCTGTCCTCCCGCCGGAACTTCATGAGGTTCAGGGAGGCCAGGTTGCAGGCGGAGTCGTCCAGAAACATGTACTCGCTGCAGGGATTGCTGGCGTTGATCCGGTCGGTGGCGGGGCAGGTGTGCCACTCGTTGATGGTGGTGTCGAACTGCATGCCGGGATCGCCGCAGACATGGGTGCTCTCGGCGATCCACCGGAGCAGGTCCCGGGCCCGGTAGGTGCCCACCACCTGGCCCGTGGTCACCGCGCGGGTGTGCCACTCCCGGTCCTCCAGGGCGGCCTTCATGAACTCGTCGCCGACCCGCACCGAGTTGTTGGAGTTCTGGAAGAAGACCGAGGCGTAGGCGGGGCCCGTGAACGATCCGTCGTAGCCGGCGTCCATCAGGGCCCAGGCCTTCTTCTCCTCCTCCACCTTGCAGTTGATGAAGTCCTTGATGTCGGGGTGGTCCACGTTGAGGATCACCATCTTGGCCGCCCGGCGGGTCTTTCCGCCGCTCTTGATGACGCCGGCGAAGGCATCGAACCCCTTCATGAACGAGACCGGGCCGGAAGCGGTCCCGCCGCCGGCCAGGTTCTCCCGGGAGGATCGGATGGGGGAGAGATTGGTGCCGGTCCCGGAGCCGAACTTGAAGAGCATCCCCTCGGTCTTGGCCAGGGTGAGGATCGACTCCATGGTGTCCTTGACCGAGTTGATGAAGCAGGCGGAGCACTGGGGATGGGGCTCGATGCCGCAGTTGAACCAGACCGGAGAGTTGAAAGAGGCCTTCTGGTGGATGAGAAGATGAGTCAGCTCGTCGGAGAATGTCTTCGCGTCGCCGTCGGTGGCGAAGTAGCCTCCCTGCCGGCCCCAGCGGGTGAGGGTGTCCGCCACCCGCCCGATGAGCTGCCGGGCGCTGCGCTCCCGCTCCGCGGTGCCCACGGTGCCCCGGAAGTACTTGGAGGCGACGATGTTGGTCGCGGTCTGGGACCAGAAGGAAGGGACTTCGACGTTGTCCTGCTCGAAGACCAGCTCTCCCTTCTCGTTTCCGATGCTCGCCGTCCGGAGGTCCCAGGAGATCGCGTCGAACGGGTGGTGCCCCTCTTCGGTGAAGAAGCGGGAAAAGATGAGCCCCTTCTTCCCCTGGGGCCTGGGGCTACGGGCCGATTCGGACGAAGCGGCGGAAGGATCGGGGGTACCGGCGGCTTCCTGAGCGGTGCGTCCGTCCATGATGGGTCTGCCCTCCGGGGTCGAAAAACGGAAAAGGAGTCCCAGTCAGCCTTGGGAACCCGATTCCACTGTAAGTGTTGAAGTCCTTGCCGAAATCTAAGGTCAGGTGGCCGTCTCTTCCGGCGGATGGAGACGCTCGGCGTCCCGACCCGGGGCCGAAGAGGCGGCCAATCCGTATCCCATCGACGCGAAGCCCACAGTATTCCGATCCGCCGGCTCTGTCAAGACCAAAATACCAGATGTGGGGGGTATCCGGGAAGGGGCACCTATATCTGGGATGTCTTGTGTTCTCATCTAGTTAGTTCCGCCCCTTCCGGTGGAAGGCCTCGCGCATCCGGGAGAGGACCTGCTCCCGTTGCCCGTAGAGGCGTTTCAGGGGCCTCGGCTTCCGCTTCGACAGGGCGTAGACGGTGAGGAGCGGAAGGGCGACGGTCGTGTCCAGGTAGGCCACCACCGAGTCGGGGAGCCTGTCGGGGTCGATCTTACCCCAGGAGACCGCCTCGCCGGGTGTGGCCCCCGAAAGGCCTCCGGTGTCGGCCCGGGCGTCGGTGAGCTGGATGAAGTAGTCGTGCCCCTTCTCCGTCAGGCCCAGAACCTCCTGGATCTGCGGCTCGGTCTGCAGGACGAAGTTCTTGGGGGAGCCCCCTCCGACGATGAGCACCGCGCTGCGGCCGCCCCGGGACTTGGCGTCGAAGACGATGGAGGCGGTCTCGTTCACGTCCAGGGAGACGTCGATCCGAGGCCCCTTTTCCCTCAGCGCCAGCTCGGCCACGTTCATGCCGATGGAGGAATCGCCGGGAGAAGAGGTGTAGAGGGGGACGCCGGCCCGGTAGGCCACGGTGAGAACGCAGGTGTCCCGGATCTTCATCTCGTCCTCCCGGGCCGCCAGGTACTTCCCCAGGAGGTGGTGGAGCTCGGCGGTTCCCATGGTCTTCTGGAACGGGGGCTCCTCCATGATCCGCCGCAGGAAGGAGTCGGTGGAAAGGAGAACCTGGTAGTCGAAAAGGATGTCGTAGATCCGGACGACCCCCTCCTGCCGGAGGACCGTGTCGTCCATCTCGTGGCTGCCGCGGTGCATGTAGAGACCCAGCCCGGCGTGGGCGTCGTGATAGAGGTTGGCGCCCGTGCTGGTGATCCAGTCCACGAACCCGCTCTGGATGAGGGGGACGACGGCCGAGAGGCCCACTCCGGCGGGGGTCATGGCCCCGGAGAGCGACATGCCCACGGTGACGTCGGGCTCGAGCATCTTTTCGGCGAAAAGCCTGCAGGCCTTCTGGAGCCGGCCCGCGTTGTAGGCGAGGAAGGCCTGGTCCACGACCTCGTCCACGCGCATCCCGGCTCTCAGCGGCTCCGGGTGGATCTTCTGACCCTGGAGGAAGCGGTTCTTCTCTTTCATCGGGTCTCCTTGAGCAATCGGCGCGCATCCTAGCACGCGCGCGGAAACCCTTTCAACGGGACGCCCGGCGTCGCGCTCCGCAGCGGTTTTGCCGCGGAGGCGGCCGGGTGATAACATCCGCCGCGGTCAGTCAGGGCTTTGATACGGGCGCCTCACGGAGCCCTCCCTTACCCCCGATTCAGGAGACCCCCATGGAAAACGTGGTGTCTTTCATCCGCGAGAACAGGGATCGATACGTCGCTGACCTGGTGGAGTTCCTCAAGATCCCCTCCATCAGCAGCTCGACCCGGCACAACCAGGACACCGAACGCTGCGCCCGCTTCGTCGCGGACCTGATGCGCAAGGCGGGGCTCCAGCGCGCCGAGATCTTCGATACGCCGGGGCACCCCGTCGTCTACGGGGAGTGGTGCCAGGCGCCGGGACGGCCCACGGTCCTGGTCTACGGCCACTATGACGTGCAGCCGGTGGACCCGCTGGATCTGTGGGTCTCGCCACCCTTCGAGCCCGCCATCCGGAACGGGGAGCTCTACGCCCGGGGATCCGCCGACGACAAGGGCCAGGTCTACATCCACATCGCGGCGGTGGAGGCGCACCTGAAGCGGAACGGGAAGCTCCCGGTGAACGTGAAGTTCCTCGTCGAAGGCGAGGAGGAGGTGGGGAGCGAAAACCTGGGCAAGTTCGTGGACACCCACAGGGAAATGCTCAGGTCCGACGTGGTCCTGATCTCCGACACCGCGATGTTCCAGCGGGGCGTTCCCTCCATCTGCTACGGCCTGCGGGGGCTCTGCTATTTCCAGATCGACCTGCGCGGCAGCAGCACCGACCTGCACTCCGGATCCTTCGGGGGCGCAGTGGCGAACCCCGGCTACGTGCTGGCGCAGATCCTCGCCTTCATGAAGGACAGGAACGGCAAGGTCACCATCCCGGGCTTCTACAAGGACGTGAAGCCCCTCACGGCCCGCGAGCGCAAGGAGTTCAAGCGGCTCCCGCACTCCGATCGGAAATACGCCCGGGATATCGGAGCTCCGGCCCTCACGGGGGAGAAGGGTTACTCCACGCTGGAGCGGACCTGGGTCCGGCCGACCTTCGAGGTGAACGGCATCCTGGCAGGCTTCACCGGCGAAGGCGCCAAGACGGTGATTCCGGCCGTGGCCATGGCCAAGATCTCCATGCGACTGGTCCCGGACCAGGACCCGGACAAGATCGCGAAGCTGTTCGAGAGGCACATGAAAAAGATCTGCCCCCGCACCGTCGAGATGAAGGTGACCCGGATGCACGGCGGGCAGCCCTGGGTGGCGCCCATCGATCACCCCGCCATCCGGGCGGCGGCCAAGGCGTTTGAGAAGGGGTTCGGCAAGCGCCCGGTCTACACCCGGGAGGGGGGGTCCATTCCGGTGGTGGCCACTTTCGCCGACGTCCTGAAGATCCCCTCCGTCCTGATGGGGATCGGGGTCCCCGACGAGAACGCCCACGCCCCGAACGAGAAGCTGGTCCTGGAGAACTTCCACGGAGGGATTCTCAGCTCCGCCCACTTCCTCGACCTGATGGGCCGCGGCGCCTGAAGGGGCCGCCTCCTCGCCGGGCCCCGGTTTGAGAGCGGGATGGGGGCGGACTATACTCCCGCCATGATCCTCACTCTTGCCCGCCGATCCGGCGCGGTTCTCAAGGTGCGGGACTCGCGGTTCATCGGCTGCGCCATGCCGGCCGACACGGAGGAGGAGGCCCGCGCTGGGATCGGCGCGGTGGAGCGAGAGTACCCGGATGCGACCCACTGCTGCTACGCCTACCGCCTGGGCGCGGGGGACGGGGCTGTGGAGAGGAGCAGCGACGCCGGGGAGCCGGCCGGAACGGCCGGAGCGCCGATCCTCTCGGCCATCAAGGGGAGGAAGCTCACCAACGTGGCGGCGGCGGTCGTCCGGTACTTCGGTGGGACGAAGCTCGGGGTGGGAGGACTGTCCCGCGCCTACCGGGACGCGGCCCGGGCCGCCCTGGACGCGGGGACGATCCAGGAGAGGGAGATCCGCCGGCGGCTGGGAGTGATCCTCCCCCTGCCGCTGGTGGGAGAGGCGCGCTCCCTGCTCTCCCGGCTGGGAGGCGAAGTCATCTCGGAACGCTACGGAGAGTCGGCGGATCTCCTGCTCTCCATCGCCGAGAACCTGGAAGCCGACTTCCGGAGACGGCTGGACGACCTGACCCGGGGCGCCGCCCGCTGGGACCCCTGACGCTTAGCGAAGATGGGGCGATGGAGTGTCCATCCGTCCTGCCGGTCTTCCATCGCACTGGTCGCATCCTGCCGCCCGGAACCCGGCTTCCCCTTCACGCCAACAGATGCCGTTTCGCGGAGACAGCCACCCATGAGAAACTCCCGCCTCAACCCGATCCCCATCGTCGGTGTGCTCCTCTTCCTGAGCATCCTTCTCCCGCAGCCGATCATCGCTTTCGCCGGAGAAGGGGGCGGCCGGGAGGCGGCGCCCGCCAGCGCGGGGAGCCAGTTCATCATCCGGCTCAAGCTCTCCCGCCCGGAGGGGGGTGCCACCGAAGAGGAGAAGGCCAAGATCGTCCAGCACTTCGAGTACCTGCAAGGGCTCCTCTCCCAGGGAAAGCTGATCCTGGCGGGGATGGCCCTGGATGATTACGCGGGGGTCGTCATCATCCGTGCCGGGGACCGGCTGGAGGCGGAGAGGATCATGGCCAGTGATCCGGCGGTGGGGGCCAACGTCTTCCTGGCGGAACTCCATCCCTTCACCGTGACGCTCATGTCCGGAGGGAAGTGAGAGGAGACCGGCGGCCGCGACCGCGGGGGAAGGAGGCGTGCTATACTGCCGCCCCCTGCGGGTCGGGAGGAGATGAATTGCCGAAGCCGTGGCCGGGTAAGGACGGCGAGGGAGCGGTGATCGGGGTGCCCGGGGCCGAGGAGGCCACCCTCATCGGGCCCGAGATGGTGCTCAAGGGGGAGCTGGTCTCCGAGGAGAACATCCGCCTCCAGGGCCGGGTGGAGGGGAACATCTCCACGTCGGGATCCCTTCTCATCGAGCCCACCGGCCAGGTGAAGGGAGACATCACCGCGGAGAACGTCATCGTGGAGGGGAGCGTCGAGGGGACGGTCATCGCCGCGCAGAAGTTCGAGCTCCGCACCTCCGGCCGCATCCAGGGCGACATCCGGGCCTCGGTGGTGGCCATCGCCGAGAACTCCTTCCTGCGCGGGCGCGTCCTGGCCACGGAGCGGGTCTCCACCCAGGCCACCCCCGCCCTGCGGCGGCGCCTCGAACGGAAGTGAGGAGGACTTGAACCGTCGCGTGGTGGTCGTCCTCGAGGTGATGATCGTTCTCGCCGTCCTCCTCGTGGTCTTCACCGTGACCCACCAGCGTCCGATGGTCCCCCGGGACGCCGTCCATCTCCAGTCCGACGAGACCACGTCCTGCCTGAGCTGCCACGGCCGGGGGCGTCCCAACGCCCGGCCCAGGAACCATCCCCCCCTCAACGATCGCTGCTGGGAGTGCCACGAGCAGGCTTCCTGAGCCGGAGGAATCGCTCTATCCGGGGAGGGAAGTCAGGCTGGGAGGCGGGAAGGGAGGGTGTCCCGTGAGGAGCCTCTCCAGGACCCGGAGTGCCAGGGAGGCGGCGGCCGCGGGCGCATGTGCGGTGAGGCGGCGCCTGAGCAGACGGTAGGGCTGCCTTCCCGTGATGAGGTCCGACACCACGCCCTGCACGGCGGCACTGGCGGATGCGAGCAACGTGAAGGCTTCGATGAAGCTCCGGGAGAAGAAGAAGTCACGGTGACAGGCCGCCCAGTCCAGCTCGACGCCGTGGACCTCGTCCCAGCGTTCTCCGTACAGGGCAGGCCTCCCCTCACCGAGGGCCCCCGCCGGCAGGTCCGCCGAGGCGATGGGCGTAATGGATTCCCTCCCGGGTGAGGGGATCCACAAACCCGGCGGCATCTCCCACCAGGGCCCACCCCTCTCCCTGGCAGGAGGATCGAGCCGGTGTCCCGGAAGGGAGGGAGGGGATGAGGGCGCCGCACCTCCGGAGGCGCCGCATCACTCTGGCGCCGTACAGATCCACCAGGAACCGTCCCATCTCCGCCCGGAGAGCCTCTCCCCGGGCGCACCCTGCCGGAGTGCAGATTCCCACCGCCAAGTGATCGGTCCTCGGGAAGATCCAGAGGTACCCCGCGAGACGGGGAAGAACTTAAGGATGATCTCGTCGGAAGTGTACCCGTCCAGATAGTAGCCGATGCCCAGGGTCCGCTCCAGAGGTGCCACCCCATTCCCCAGGACCCTCCCCCGCACCATCCCGCCGGCGCCGTCCGCCCCCACCAGGAAATCGAACGTCTCGATCGTGCCCGAGGCGTCCCGGATCCGCCAGGATCGGCCGTCCCTCTCCAGATGGCTGACCCGCGCGATCCGGTCCTCGGCTCCAGCGCTCCGGGCCTTCTCCAGGAGATGGGCGTTGAGATCCTTGCGGCTGAAGATCCGGAGCGGCTCGGCAAGGGGGACGACCGCTTCCCGGTCCGAGCAGGAATAGATCCGGGCCCGGCGGGCGAGCCGCCGGGGAAGGGCGAGATCCTTGAGAACGGGACAGGAGTCGGTGGCCCTCTCGGGGACTCCGCCGCCACAGGGCTTCTCCCATCCCACCCGGGCCTCGTAGAGGACCACCCGGGCCCCCCGCCGGACCAGAAGATCCGCCGCGCGGGATCCCGCGGGTATATTGAGCGTTCTCTCTCGGGGAGGGCCGACATGCTTTTCCACCTGGGGAAGTTCCTCGAGCTCAACGGCCTGGTCCTGCTGGGCTTCGCCCTGGTGTGGGGGATGGTCCGGGACGACATGAAGGGGGAGATGGCCATGCTGTCCGCGGGCGTGGTCATCTTCCTGGCGGGCTGTCTGCTGGAGCGGAAACCGACGCGAAGGAATTGAGGTGTGCGGGGAAGGTCAGCGCACCTGCGGGCGGGTCTTCTGGCACTTGGCATTCAGATCGGCGATGGCCTGATCGATCTGCGCCCGGCGTGACGGATCCCGGTCCAGCCCGCGGGCTTTCTCCAGGATGGGGAGGGCCTCGCAGGAGCGCTGCATGCCGGCGAGGGTGCGCGCCAGGTTCACCAGGGCGCGGAAGTGGTCGGGAACGATGGCCAGGAGGTTGTTGTAGACCTCGACCGCCGACTCGTAGTTCCCCTGCTTCATGTAGGCGTCTCCCAGGCCGGCCAGGGCCTCGGGGGAGTAGGGGTCCAGAGTCACCGCTCTTGAATAGGCGCTCGCGGCATTGGCCGGCTGGTTTTGCCCTTCCATGAGGCCTGCGATCTTCAGGTAGGCCCTCACCGAGTAGGGATTTCCCTCCAGAGCCGCCCGGTAGGCATCCAGGCTTCCCTTGACGTCCCCCGCCGCGCCCCGGATGTCCCCCAGGGCCAGGTTGACCGCTTCGTCCTTCGGCCAGATCTTTCTCGCCTTCTCGCAGGCCCCCAGCGCGCCGGTGAGGTCCCCCGTCGCCTGGAGAGCGGAGGCCAGGGCCAGGAGCGTCGCCGCGTCCTGCGGGTTCAGGCGGTGCGCTGCTCTCAGCTCCGTCTCGGCAAGGCCCAGCTGGCCCGAGGCCAGGGCGCAGGCTCCGGTGAGGTAGCGCACCAGGCCGGAGGAGGGATCCATCCCGGCGGCCCGCTGCAGAGAGGGGAGCGCGGTGGCGTAATCCCTCCGGAGGCAGGCCGCCTGCCCCGATTGCAGCGAGGCGCTCGAGACGAATGCCCTGTACCCGCTCCACGCGGAGATTCCCACGAGAGTTGCGAAAAGCAGGCCGGCGAGAAGACCCATCAGCCGCCTCCGGCGCGGGTCCATCTCCCAGGAGAGCGCCTGGGAGCCCGCCGGCTCCGTTTCCCGGCCCGGCGCGAGAACCAGGGCGGCGAGGATGGTCGCCGTCCAGAGGGAGGGTTGCTCGGCGAAGGGCGAAGCCAGCAGGCCGCAACCAGCGATGGAGGCCAGCGAGGCGGCGGCGCCCGTCCGGACTCCTCCCCCGGCGGCCGACCTCTTCCACCCGGTGGAAATCGCCCGGACCAGGAACCAGAGAAGGAGAAAGAGGCCGGCCGGTCCCAGCTCGGCAGCCATCTCCAGGTAGAGATTGCCGGCCGACTGGGGGAGTCTCGATGAGGTGAAGTGTGAGGCAGAGGCCGGCTTGCCCGCTTCCTCGGGGAACGCGCGACGCCAGCTTCCCGCACCGACTCCCAGGGGGCGGGAGAGCACCATCCGGAGGGTGGCCTGCCAGGTGCTCAGCCGCAGCTCGAGACCCTGCAGCTCCACCGTCTTCATGGACGGAGGAGACGAGAGCAGGTCGATCCCGCGCCCGAAGGTCCCGGCCAGGCAGAGCGCGACGGCGAGGGCGATGGCGCCCGCCATCAGGCGTCGAGGGCCGGAAGATCCGGGGGCCGGTCCGGTCTCCCGGGATCTCCGGCGCAGCAGAGAGAGAATGGCGAACAGAATGAGCCCGGCGCCCGCCCCGAGCCAGGCGGCGCGGGTCCTGGCCAGGGCCACGTAGGCCAGGGAGACGCCCGTCCCCGCGGCCCAGAACCAGGCGCCGCGGGAGCGCGACGTCGTCAATCCGAGAAGGAGCGGCAGTGTGATGGCCACGAAGATCGCCCCGGTGCTCACGTCCCCGACAAGGGCCCCGCCCTGGGTGGGGGGCAGGAAGCCCACCCGGGGGCCGAAGAGGATCTGCGAAGCTCCCAGGGCCGCGGTCAGGGCCGCGCCGAGGCCGATCGAGCCCGCGACGAATCCGGTCCCTTCCTCCAGAGCGGAGAGGGAGAGGAAAAACACCATCGCGCAGAAGGCCATATCCCGGATCGCCGAGGAAGATTCCGCGGGGTTGGGAGCCTGGAACACGGAGAGCAGGCCGATGAACATCAGGAGGAGGAGGGGAGCCGTCGCCCCGCTTCGCCGCAAGGAGCCTCGACCGGAGGCGAGCGTTCCCAGGAGCCACAGGCCCAGCACCGCGAGCGCGCCCCAGCGGAAGAGCACCTGCTTGGGGAGCTGGAAGGGATCCGCCAGGGTGCCGCTGAAGAGGAGGGGAAGGACAAGGGAGACCGCGGCGATCACCCACCGGATGGGGGCGTGGTAGCGGGAGCCGGAGTCTCGGGAGAAGTCTGTTCCCTTCACGAGAGCATTCCCTGAAGAGTGGGGAGCGGGCGAAAGTGGGAAATCTAGCACAAGCGCCCGGGCACATCAAGAACGGCCGATCACCGTCGACTTCCGGGCGCGGGTTTGACCCTCCCGGGGGCCCCGGCTAGAATCGCCTCGTGATGTTGTGCCCTCTTTACGTTCATCCCCGCGGGAGGCGGGCATGCAATCCAAGGTGATCTTCAGGACCTGGGACGACACGGAGGCGGAGTTGATCCGGGGACTCCTGGAGAGCTACGGGATTCCCTGCAGCGTCATCTCCGACATCACCCATTCCGTGGTGCCGCTCACTGTGGACGGACTGGGCGAGATCCGCCTCTCCGTCCCCGAGGAAGCGGCGGAGGAGGCCGAGCGGATCCTCCAGGAGCATCGGGCGGACGGCCCCGCGGGGGCCCTCCAGGCGGAGGCCTTCTCCGAGGCTGAGAAGGATGACTGAAGTCATCGCCCGGGCCCCCCTCCGCGTCGACCTGGCCGGCGGTACCCTGGATCTCTGGCCCATCTCGCTGCTGGAGGAGGGGGCCCGCACCGTCAACGCCGCCGTCGATCTGGAAGCCACCGCCCGGATCATCCCTCGCGGCGACCCCTTCATTCGAATCCAGTCCCGGGACCAGGGGGAGGAGGAGGTCTATCCCCGCCTCTCGGAGGTCCGCACCGACGGGCGCCTCGGCTTCATGGCGCGCCTGGTGAGGGAACTGCCTCCCGCGTCGGGGATCGATCTGATCACCGACTGCGCGGCGCCGTCGGGCTCCGGCCTGGGAGGATCTTCCGCCCTGGGGATCGCCACCGGTGCGGCCCTGGCCCGGTTCCGCGGCGAGGAGATCTCTCCGGAGAGGCTGTTGGGGCTCGTGCAGGCGGTGGAGACCCAGGTCCTCCGGGTGCCCGCAGGAGTGCAGGACTACTATCCGGCCCTCCTGGGGGGCGTCCTGGCGATCCACTACTCCGTCCGGGGGACCCGGGCCGAGGAGATCCCCGTGGACGCGGCGCGGCTGGAGGACCGTCTGGTCCTTTGCTTCTCGGGGGTCTCGCGATCTTCGGGGGTGAGCAACTGGGACATGCTCAAGCGCTACCTGGACGGCGATCCCGCCGTCGTGAGGGGGATCCGGCGGGTCGGCGTCGCCACGCGGCGCATGGAGGCGGCGCTGAGGAAGAGCGACCTGGAGGAGGCGGCGGCTGCGCTGGCGGAGGAGTGGGAGGCCCGGAAGACCCTTTCCGCGAAGGTGAGCAACCGCGAGATCGAGTCCCAGATGGAGGCTGCCCGGGAAGCCGGGGCGCTCTCCGGAAAGGTCTGCGGCGCCGGGGGAGGCGGTTGCATCATCTTCTTCACGCGCCCCGGTTGCCGGGACGCGGTGCGGAAGGCCCTGGAGGGGCGCGGGGCCCGGGTCCTTCCCGTCCGGCTCAGGCGCCAGGGGCTTAAGCTGGAAATGGGCCCGAATGCCCGTTGAAACGACCGCCGGTTCGGCGTAAATTCAGGGTATCAATTGGCAGGTGACCAGTTTCCGGACAGGGAGGACTCGCGGGGGCCTTGGAGGAAGGGTTTCTTCCGGGGAATGCGGGCTCTCGGCGCCGCGATGGCGCTGGTGGCGGTCATGGCCGCCTCTCCCGTCTCCGCCCCCGGCCGGAACGGTACCTTCCAGAAGGGAATGGTCCTGGGCATCTTCTCCAGGACCGATCCGGGGTATTTCACGGAGAGCTTGAAGGAGATGGGGGACCTGGGGGTCGATTCGGTCTCCCTGATCGTTCCGAAGGTCCAGAAGAATGTGCGGTCCACAGGGTTCCACGATGATCCCTGGATCACTCCCGCGGACGGGAGCCTCCGGCTGGCGGCGAGGGAGGCGCACCTGCGGGGGATGAGGGTCTTCCTCTTCCCCATCGTTTACATCGAGGATCTCGCGGAGGGGGAGTGGCGGGGCACCCTGGCTCCGGCCGACTGGGACGAGTGGTTCCGGGTGTACGAGAAGATGATTCTCCACTACGCCCGGATTGCGGCCGAAGAGCGGGTGGAATACTTCAGCGTCGGATCGGAACTTTGCTCCACCGAGGGGTTCGAGGAGCGCTGGCGGCGGGTGATCCGGAAGGTGCGGCGGGCCTACCCGGGAAGAATCACCTACTCCGCCAACTGGGACCACCTGGACCCCGTCACCTTCGGAGACGCTCTGGATTTTCTGGGGATGAACGCTTACTACGAGGTGGGGAAGGACGACTCCTCCGACGTCGACTCCATGGTGAGCCGGTGGAAGGAGATCCAGAAGGGGATTCGCCGCTGGCAGGCGGCCCACGGCGGCAAGGCCCTGGTGATCACGGAGATCGGGTATCCCAGCCGTGCCGGAGCCGGAAAGGACCCCTGGAACTACTTCGGGGAGGGGGAACCGGACCAGGAAGAGCAGCGAAAGTGCTACGAGGCCTTTGTCCGGGCCTGGAAAGGTGAGAGAATGCTGTCGGGCGTCTACTTCTATTTATGGTGGGGAGAAGGGGGCCCCGGCGACAGGGACTACACGCCCCGGGGGAAGAGCGCCCTGTCGGTGATCCGAGCATGGTACCGGGGAAGGGAAGTGACCGGCTCCCTCCGGGGGCCGGAAGAGGCAAGGCAATGAGGAAGCGAAATCGGTTCGGGTTGGCCCTGAGGCTCTCCGGTGTGCTGTTCGCGGTGCTGTCTGCCGCGGGTGGGATCCAGGCGGCGCAGCTCGTGACGTTCACCGGGGGCCAGTCCATCGTGGTGCAGAGCGCCGAGAAGCGGGGCGCGTGGTACTACTTCATCCTGGAGGGGGGCGGGGAGCTGGGCGTTCCGGTGAGCCGGGTCGCCAGCATCGAGGAATACGAGCCGCCTCCGGTCTCGGTGGTCGCGGCAGCGGCGCCGACCATTCCCGCAGTCGCGGCGGTTTCCCCGGCGCAGCAGCCGGCCGGCCAGCCAATGGTCCCCGGGAATCCTGCCCAGCCGGTGGCCGGCGGGCAGCAGGCGGAACCCGGGAGCACCCCTCCCGCCACTCAGCCCAACGTGGCCGCGCAGGGGGAAGATGACTGGCGCTACAAGGTCCGGATGAGCGGGGGGCCGAAGCGCGAGGCTCCGAACCTCTATGGCCCTGGCACGGCCGGAGCCCGGGGACCGCTGTCCGGAAGGAAAGTTCCTCCGGGTGCGCAGCGCCGGTACCCGCCCCCGTCCCAGCAGCAGAATCCCCAGAACTGAGAAGCAGCCGATCCGTCCGACCGACGCAGCCGGGGGCCAGGTGAGCATGAAGATCTGCGTGGGTCTCACCGGCCCCAACGCCTCCGGCAAAGGGGAGGTCGCCACCTACCTGGCTGAGTCGGGCTTTTCCCGTCACTCCCTGTCCGACGTGGTCCGGGAGGAGGCGACCCGGCAAGGTCTCGACCATTCCCGGGAGTCTCTCATCAGAATCGGCACCTGGCTCAGGGAGGAGTTCGGTCCCGGCGTCCTCGCGGAGCGGGTCCTGCCCCTCCTGGGCGAGCGCAGCGTGGTGGATTCGATCCGGAATCCCGGCGAGATCGAAGTCCTGCGCCGCCTTCCCGGCTTCCACCTCCTGGGAGTGGATGCCCCCATCGAGATCCGCTTCGAGAGGAGCCGGGTCCGCGGCCGGTCGGGAGACGGCCTCACCCTGGAGGACTTCAGAAGGAAGGAGTCCCTGGAGCAGTCCGGCGAAGGGCCGGGGCAGCAGCTCCGGGTCTGCCTCTCCCTGTCGGACGCGGTCATCCTGAACGATGGCACCATCCCGGAACTCCACGGCCGGGTTCGGGAGGCCCTTTCCCTGAGGGGAATCCCCCTGGACTGAAGCGTATGTCAGGTGGTCCGTCTTCGTCCCCGCCGGATGAAGAGTCCGATCAGGAGCATCCCCATCAGGAACCCGCCGATGTGGGCGAAGAAGGCCACGCCCGAGCTCCCGGAGGCCGGGGCCGACAGGAGCTGCATCAGGAACCAGAAGCCGAGGACGATCAGGGCCGGGATCGGGACGATCCTTATGAAGAAGATGAAGATGACAAGGGTCCGGATCCGCGCGGAGGGGTAGAGGAGGGCATAGGCTCCCAGGACCCCTGCGATGGCTCCCGACGCTCCCACCAGAGGAACGCGGGAGGAGGGCATGGCGGCAATCTGGAAGAGGCTGGCGGCGATCCCGCAAAGGAGGTAGAAGACCAGGAACCGGAGATGCCCCATGGCGTCCTCGACGTTGTCGCCGAAGATCCAGAGGTAGAGCATGTTTCCGCCGACGTGGAGGAACCCGCCGTGCAGGAACATGGAAGTGATGAGGGTGAGCCAGGGGATACCCATCGGAATGGAGTGGGACAGCCGGTGGAAGCCGAAGGCGGACGGGACGGCGCCGAGGTCGAGAATCAGCCCCTGGAGACCGGCAGGGGGAAGGGTCACCTCATAGGCAAAGACTGCCAGGTTCGCCGCGATGAGGAGAAGCGTTGAGAAAGGATTGGAAAGGCTTGGGTTATCGTCTTTAAGCGGAATCATCCCGCGCCTCCGGAAAGACCCGTGGATTCTAGCATGCCGCCGATTCCGCCCGTGTCTTGACAGTCCCGGAAGCGCCGCCTATAGTAAGTGGCAATTTCTTCAAGAGTTCCGGAGGGTTTGATGGAAGATGCACTTGCCGGCGGCCTGGACCTCGCCGCCCCCCGCCGGGCCGGCGAGAAGGCGGAGGCCGCCGGAACGAAGGTACATGTTGAGCCGCTTCTGCCCCGCATCAACTCCCCCGCCGATCTCAAGCCCCTGAGCCTGCGGCAGCTCGAGCAGCTGTCCGGAGAGATCCGGGAGTACATCATCTCGGTGGTCTCCAGGGTCGGGGGACACCTGGGCCCCAGCCTGGGTGTGGTGGAGCTGACCCTGGCCCTTCACAAGACGTTCGATTCCCCCGTGGACAAGATCGTCTGGGACGTGGGCCACCAGGCCTACCCCCACAAGATCATCACCGGCCGGCGGGACCGGTTTCCGACCCTCCGCCAGTACGGCGGCGTGACCGGGTTCGTCAACCCCGCCGAGTCGCCCCACGATGCTTTCGGGGTGGCCCACGC
>Ga0315288_10004916_pt1 | contig 17010 bp, 12 predicted proteins | sample YL17G11_20_MG_FD_203454 | JGI IMG/M metagenome (GOLD analysis project Ga0315288, IMG submission 203454) | Sediment microbial communities from Yellowstone Lake, YNP, Wyoming, USA - YL17G11_20 | ecosystem: Environmental > Aquatic > Freshwater > Lake > Sediment | place: USA: Wyoming | collected... | reverse complement strand
CGGCCGCAGACGCCGCACGGGATCGGGGCGGCCTGGGTGGAAGGTTTGGGCTCGGCCTGGGATTCGGACACGGTGTGCTACTCACTCTCCGGTTCGCGAGACGCTCGGAAGGTCACCAGGAATTCGCGCGCGGCCCGCTTGCGAACCGACTCCCCAGCCTCGGCGGTGCTCTCGAACCGCAGCGCGCCGGTGGGACAACTCGCCACACACGCCGGCTCCTGGCCGGCTTTCAGCCGCTCCACGCACAGGTCGCACTTGATGGCGAGCTTGCCGTGCCGGCTGAGGCAGATCACGCCGAAGGGACACACCACGATGCATGCCTTGCAGCCGATGCAGAGTTCGTCGTTGAGCAGCACCGGCCCCTCCGCCTCGGACTTGGTGAGCGCCTTGGTGGGACAGACCGCGACGCAGGGCGCCTCCTCGCAGTGCCGGCACTGCAGCGGCACCACCAGGTCCTCGATGCACTCCAGCGCCACGCGGCTCTCCGGCGGCGCCGACTCGCTCAAGGCGCCCACCAGCGTCTTCGATGCCGAGTGCGCCACGGCGCAGGCCAGTTCACACGACCGGCACCCCAGGCACCGGGTGGGGTCCACGACAATCATGCCTTTCTTATGGGCCATGCGTGGCTCCTCAACTCGCGGCTACTTCCGCGCGCTTCTCGACCGGTTCGTACATCATGGGCCGCAGTTTCAACGCGCCGCGCTTGCTGTTGATGCGGTCGAGCATCAGCCGCGCCCCCTCGACGGGGTCGGACTCCCAGGCCCAGGTGGCGCCCACCTCGCTCTCCATGCCCCGGGTGAGATAATCGTGAAGGCCCGGCGCGCCCTGCACCGGCAGCGGGTTGTTGAACACCGTGAAGATCCCCGAGCCCACCACGTACATGCCGATGGCCACCGCCTTCTCCGACATCCACTCGGGGGCGCCGCCGGCCACCGGCAGGTCGCTCAGGTCCTCGCCCAGGCCGCCCTCGCGGATCATCTGGCAGCAGGCGATGAGCACGCGGCTGTTGTCCACGCACGCGCCCACGTGGAGCACCGGCGGGATCCCCACCGCCTCGCAGATCTCCTGCAGCCCGCGGCCGGCGTACTGGTAGGCCGCCTCGGGCGTGAGCAGCCCCGCCTTGGCGCAGGCCGTGGCCGAGCAGCCGCTCTGCACCACCAGCACGTCGTTGCGGATGAGTTCCTTCACCATCTCGGTGTGGCCGTAGTCGTGCAGCGTGTTGGGGTTGCAGCAGCCCACCACCCCGGCCACCCCCCGCAGCCGGCCGTTGATGATGGCGTCGTTGAGCGGCCGGTAGGAGGGGCGGAAACGCCCGCCCAGCAGGGTGAAGACGTATTCGGCGGTGAACCCGGCCACCAGGTCCTGGCTCTCCTTGGGGATGGAGACTTGGCCCCGGTTGGGGAAGTTATCAATGGCCACCTGGACGATCTCGCGGGCGGTATCGAGCGCGTGCTTCGGATCGAACTCGATGTGGATCACGGTTTCGCCGGGGAAAACCGCCTTGGCCGAGGTGGTGACGAGTTTGGTGTGGAAGCAGCGGGCCACCTCGTCGAGTGACGGCATCACGCACTGCACGTCCATCACCATCGCGTCCACCGCCCCGGTGGTGATGGCGAGTTCCTGCTGCAGGAAGTTGCCCACGGCCGGCACGCCGCGCCGCATCAGCACCTCGATCGCGGTGCAGCAGATGCCGCCCAGGTTGATCCCCTTGGCCCCCTTCTCCTGGGCCTTCTTGATCATCGCCGGCTCGCGGGCCGCCTCCACGATCATGTCGGAGAGCACCGGCTCGTGGCCGTGGACGACGATGTTGACCTCGTCCTCCTTGAGCACCCCCAGGTTCACCTTGGCCCGGATCGGCACCGGCGACCCCAGCATGATGTCCTCCAACTCGGTGGAGATCATCGAGCCGCCCCAGCCGTCGGCCAGCGACGCCCGCAGCCCCTGCTTCAGGATGTTGCGGTAGTCGTTGTCCACCCCCATGGTGGTGCGGTGCATCAGTTCCACCACCTCGCGGTCAATGCCGCGCGGGGTGATCTTCAACTCGCGCCAGATCTTCTGGCGCGGCTCCGGCGCGCGCTTCACGAAGCGCAGTTCGCCCTCCTGCTGCGAGAACTCCGCGAGCGCCGTCTCGGCCACCTTTTCGGCCAGTTTCACGGGATCCTGGCCGTCGGTGGCGATCCCGTACTCGCCGGCGATGGCGCGCAACTTGCCCACGTCTTTGATGCAGTAGTCCTTGGCCTCGCCCCGCGCCATGGCCAGCATGGTCTCGGCCACGTCGCGGCCGTGGTCCGAGTGCGCCGCCGTCCCCGCGGCGATCATGCGGGTGAGGTTGCGCGCGGCGATGGTGTCGGCGGTGGCGCCGCAGACGCCGGTAGCGCGCTTGCCGCCGAAGGGATCAATGGAGCACGGTCCCATGCTGCAAATGCGACAGCAGATGCCCAGTTGGCCGAAGCCGCACTGGGGCTGCATCTTCTCCCAGCGGTCCCACACCGTCTCCACTTCCAGGGCCGCTGCCCGCTCCAAAGCCGCCGCAGAGGCTTTGTCAGTGGTGCGCTTCGAGGGTTCCGCCATAACCTTGCTCTCCTTGCCCACCCCCCGGCCCAGCGTCAAAAGGCCCACGCGCCCGCGCGCGCCAGACTCAGTGCTTCCGTCTGTCGGCGGGAGCGTGGGTCCGCTGGCAGTCCAGGGGTAGCGGAATACGTCCTACGAATGCCTGATCGTTACCCGTCGTCGGGGTTGCCTATTTGGACGGACAGGCTGCCAATCCTTCCCGGCGCCGCAAAAACTATCTTGCCCGATCCGGCGTTCCAGCCGGCCCACCACGCGCCGCGTGAAAGGGCGCCCGCCCCATATATTTTACGTCGTAAATTATCTACCTACAATATACCCCTGCGAGGCCTGCTTGTCCAGCCGCCGATGTCGCCCCGGGGCGCCCCACACCTACCGGAAGAAGGCGATCAGGGCGTCGGCGAAGAGGCGGTGGCCGCGGTTGTCCGGGTGGTTGATGCGGTTGGCGAGGAGCGTCATGTAGGGCAGGCCCTGGGCCTTCAGGTCGCCCCAGCTCCGCGAAACATCCGCCAGGCCCACCTGGCTGTCCCTGGCGGCCTCTCGCAGGGCCTGGGCGGCGGGCTCGAAGGTCTTCATCCACTGCGGCGCCATGTAGTGGGGAGTGCAGATGATGACCTCGGCGCCCGCCCTGCGCACGCGAGCGACCAGTTCCGCGTAGTTGCTGCGGATCTTCGCCGGGGGCCAGAACATGTCGTTGACGAACTCGACCACCACCAGGTCGGGCTTGTGGGCCAGCACGTCCTTATCCAGGCGCTCCAGGCCGAAATCGGAGTTGGTGCCGCCGACGCCCGCGTTGACCATGGTGACCCGCGCGCGGGGGAACTGTCGCCGCAGCCGCGCCGCGAAGAGATCGGGGAAGCGCTTCCCCGGCGAGGTGGCATTTCCGCCGGCCGTCACGCTGTCGCCCAGGAAGACCACGGTGACCGCGGCGCCGCGGCGCAGTTTGGCCAAGGTATGTTGGACAAACCGATCAGCATTCTCGGAAATCACGGGCCTCACTCGCGGCCCTATCGGATAGATGAGATCTTGCGTAATAACCCTAGCATGATAGGTGACATAGATGTGGGCGAGGGGCATGTTGCCGCGTGGGGTACGTGCAGGAAGCGGGCATACCTGCGCATCCTCCCCCCTGCGCACCAGCACTCCTCCCCCTGGTTCCACCTCCACCGTGTCCAGGCGCTCCAGGCCATACGTGTATGAAGCAAAGACGGTCCCGCCTTGCGGGATGCGGCCTTCGGGCTTGCGCGCGATCGCGCCCCAGGTCTCGTCGAGCGCGTAATCCTGGCCGGCCGTGTAGGTGATGCCTCCGCCCTTCTCGGACCGCACCAGCAGGGTGCCCGGCTTCAAGCAGCCCCACAGCCGGATCTCGGAGTTCAGGCTCATCACGCCCGCCGGCGACGACCCGCCGACCCAGTTGTTGATCGTGCCGTCCGCGATGGCGATGGGCTCGTCGCGGACCTCGACCTCCGCGGCCGGCTCGACCCGAAGCCGCGCGATGCCCCTCACCCGCACCGCTTCGCGGTTCACCCGCGCCTCGCCCCCGATCACGCGCACTCCCATCGCCGGCGGATCCAACGCCACCACGCGCGGCGGCTCGGCGCGCGCCCCTGCGGCCAGCCCCATGGCCAGCACCACTACTGCACTGAACACGCACACGCTCGTCACGTTCATCGCCCTGCCTCGCTTACCGATGCGATCCGAAACCCCAGGCGGTAGGACTCCGCCATGCACCGGCCCGATCCCTTTCGGGAACCGCCTCCGATTGCGCGACCGCGAGGGGACAGCGTGCCGCGCCGCCGCCCGCCGGCCAACCGCTGGGCGGCCGACGCGGGTGAGGGGCGGACAGGCGCTCCTCTCCCTTTCAGGGAGAGGACTGAGGTGAGGGTGCGCCGACTATCGTAGGGGCGGACCTCAGGTCCCCCCGGTCCGGGAGCACCAGCAGGTGCTCCCCTACGCTAGGGGTTGCACCCCGCTTCCGGCTTCTTCCAGGCCACCAGGTACACGTCGCCGAGTTCGCGCTCCAGGGCTTTCACGCGCTCGACCTGGTCGGCGGCGATCTCGGCGGGCTCGAGGCGCCTTTCGTAGGCGACCACCACCACATCGCCGCCCAGTTCCTTTTCGAGGGCTTCCACCTTCGACAGCTGCTCGCGACTCAGCACCGCAGGCTTCAACTCGCGGTCCGTCATGGCTCGGCCTCCTCCCATGTGTGGGACAGGCGCCCCCGCCTGTCATACCAGCGCCGCGACAGCGGCGCTGACACCCACACAGCCGAGGGCGGCTGTGCCACCCGTCTTCCGCGCGCATTGTCACACCCGCGCCCCGCTGCGTCAATGGGCGGTCAGCTCTCCTTTGGCACCTGAGGCGGACAGTCCGCGAGGCACGACGCGGGCACATCCCCTCACAACTTACACTTTGTGACTGGCGAGCCAGCGGATAAGTCCATGAACACGCTCGCAGTATGGGATGAACAGGCCAAAGTTCACGAAGACCTGCTCCCGTGGCACGTCTCTTACCGTCGGATGGCCGGTCTCGTTCCTTGCGTACCGCAGCAGCGTGAAGATGCCCTCGAGGTTGATATCCAACGCGTCCCTCAACTCTGCCGGCAGGTCGCTAACAGCCTTGGACAGTTGCTCGCGGAAGTAGTCGAATCGGCGCTTGATGCTCAGGTCCTGCATCCTCTTAGCGTATACAGTCTTCCTATTCTGATCCTCGATGGAGTCATGGAATCCGTCCATCAGCCTCAGGACAATGTGCTCAGACGCAACGCCGAGCATGACGGGTGCCGCCCGTAGACACCCCCGTCGAAAGCATTCCAGCGCCTCTGTGATATAGTCTTCGGCGAGTCGCTCGAGGTCGGGGCATTTCTCGTGAAGGCGTGAAAGGTAGCCATCGCGGTCATAGGGCACCACCTGCTCAGCATCCACGCACTGGCGCCCCCAGTCAGTGAGACGGAGGAATGGGAGGTTCGGATTGTTGTCGTTATACCCAGGGGTCAGAATTCCCTGGATGATCAACTCCCAGATGACCTCTCTTATGTTCGAGCTCTCACCCGGCGCTAGCCGGCCTGCATACGACTTCGCCTCTCTGATGCCCTCGGCCCGCCGGCGCTCGTCGGTCAGGAAGCCCTTCTCTTCGGCCGCCTTGACGAGAGCGGCCTCGATATCCCCCATTTGGTGGAATCGCTCATTCTTGAGCACGCCGAACATCAGCGAGCGGATGACTTCCAGGTCCATTGGCTGTCCTGTCACCCCCTTGTTGTTGAGTTCGTAGGGGAGTGGGTTCTCTCCTGCCCCCGCTAGGCCTACCTCGAATATGATACAGCCGAACGCGAGGCTCTGCCGTGCGGCATCGTGCCTACTGCGGCATCTCGGTGATGGCCATGGCGTTGCGCGCCTTGCCTTCGGCACGCGACATGCGGGCCACCTCCTTCCCCACCCCGCAGGTGGGAGGCCCTGGCGGTTGGCTCGAGCAGGCCTGTGCCACCAAGGCGGGAAGGCGCGCATGGGAATGCGCGCCCTACAGCCGGGCGCGGGCGCACGGTGAAACAGATTCCCCACCCGCTCGTTCCGGGCGTGTTCAGGATGACAGGCAAGGCCGCGACTGCTAGGGCGCCGGCTGCGGCCCGTAGCTGTCGAGGCCCTTGCAGGGCAGGTGAACCAGCCAGATGTTGCGGTACGACACCGGGTTGCCGTGATCCTGGAGCAGCAGCGGCCCCGGCTCGCCGACGTTCTGGTCTATCGCGCCGCCTGTGGGGCCGAACAGTATCACGTTGTTGTGGATCACCAGACCGTTCTGCAAGACGGTGATCCGCGCCTGCTCGGTCACGCTGCCCGAGGCGTCCACGCGCGCGGCGCGGAAAACCACGTCATACTTCTGCCACTCCAGCGGCGGCTTGCACGCGTTCACCAGCGGCGCATACTGGTCGTAGATGGCGCCGCAGTCGCCCTTGCCCGGCAGGCCCAGGCCGTACGAGTCCAGCACCTGGATCTCGTAGCGCCCCTGCAAGTACACGCCGCTGTTGCCCTTGGCCTGGCCGGTGGCCTCGGGCATGTCGGGCTCCCTGAACTCCAGGTGGAGGAAGGCGTCGGTGAACTTCTCGAGGGTGATGATGTTGGACTTGGTGACGGTCATGGCGCCGTCGCGGACTTCCCACGCGGCGGCCCCGCCCTCGAGGCGCTGCCAGTTCTTCAGATCGCCGCCGTCGAACAGGATCACTGCGTTGTCGGGCCGATGCTTCATGGCGCTATCTCCTTGAGCGTTGCTTGGCAGTCGGGTTCGTCGGGCAGGCGCTCGACTCCTGCCCCAGAGGTTTCGGTGGGCGCGACACTTCGCTAGGCCGATGGAATCGGCCGCGATGGCGGCCCCGGCGAAGCCGGGGACCTAGCCACTTGTCGCGCCGGGCGGGGCAGGAGTGCCCCGCCTACCGAGGCTCCGCAGTTCGTAGGGGCGGACCTCCGTGTCCGCCCGAAGCAGGCGGGAGCACCGGAGGTGCTCCCCTACGACCGCTCGACCATCTCCGCCATGGCGATGAAGTTCCGGGCCATGCCTTCGGTGAAGAGGCCGGAGGCGGTGCCGCCCAGGACGTAGCCGTCGGGGCCGGCGGCGTCGAGGCACGCGCGCGCCAGCCGGCAGGCCTCCTCCTCGCTCACCTGTGACAGCACCATCATGTCATCGAGCGGGCCGACCGGGCAGACCTTCCCGCGCAGCCGCTCCTTCGCCAGCCGCAGGTCCACATCGCCGCAGGGCGGCACCTCGACCGGGTCGAGCGCGTCAATGCCCAGGGCCGCCAGGTCGTCGAGGTAGCGCATCACCGGCCCGTGATTGTGATAGTAGGCGATGCCGCCGCCGCGGTGGATCGCGGCGACGAGTTCGGTGTCGAAGCGCGTGAGCAGCGGCTCGAAGGCGCTCGGCCCCAACTGCACGGTCACGTACTCGCCGCCCACGATGCGCCACGCGTCCACCCCCATCGCCGTGGCCTTCTCGACGAAGCGCAGCAGCCGCTCGTGGCCCACGCGCGTCAACTCGATCATCACCTCGGGCGCGTCGGCCCAGCAGAGCGAGAACGCCTCGGGCGAGAACCACCCCGCCGGCACGCAGACGCCGTCGCCGCAGCCCGCCAGCACCAGCCCGCGCTCGCCCACGCGCTGCTTCCACTCCAGGAAGTTCGAGATGTCGGGCTCGGGCGGGTCATAGGGGATCGAGAAGAACTTCTCGGCATCGGCGGGCGTCTTGAGCGGGAACTCCACCTGCGCCGACGTCTTCTCGGTGCGGCGGCTGCGGCGCGTGAGGTCGCCCTTGGGTGTGTGGAAGATGGCGATGCTGTCGTTGCCCTCGGCGCGGCTCTCGACCTCGGCCGCCCGCCCCAGCACGGGGTCGCCGCCGCCCACGCCCACGTCGAGGAGCACATCGGTCTTCTCCAGCACGGGCTCGGCCCACGCGCCGGCCTTCTCCAGCCAGCCCGGCTGGATGAACGGCGACACCGGCACGCGGTCGGGCGTGCCCAGGCGGAAGGCGGTGAGGATGCGTTCGCGGGAGGTCATGGCGGCGCCTCGATCTGCTCCGCGATCTGGCGGCGGACCCGCATGAGCAGGATCGGGTTGCGGCTGAACACCTTCATGTCGGTAACCACGTTCGCGATGGCGGCGTCCACGGCGCGCCGGCCCTTCGCCTTCTCCAGGAGTGTGAGGTACTCGTAATCCTCGAGGCCGTCGCGGATCGTCTCCAGGCGGATCGAACTCACCGGGCCGTCCACGCCCACCTGCTTGCCCGGGTACATCAGCGAGCCGTCGCCGTAGATCTTGTCGCCGATCCACTTCACGGTGGCGATGTCCTGCCACGGGTCCTTGGTCGAGCGGGGGTCCCAGTAGGTGGTGGACCAGTAGAGCAGGCCCTGGAGGCGATACTTCTTCTGCTGCCAGAAGAGGAGGCGGTGCTCGACGGCCTTGAAGTCCACGAAGAAGTTGGCGTAGGGCGCGCCGGGCCCGCAGCACACGTACCACCACCCCTCCTGCCCCTGGCGCTGCTTCGCGCGCATCTGCGCCTGCGTCTGATCGAAGAACGCCGAGACCGCGCACCAGCTGTCGAGCGTGCCGGTGAGCAGATCGTACACCGACTCCTTCGTGAAGTCGGGGTTGCGGTAGAACGGCGAGACCACCTTGAGGTCGCGCGAGATCGAGTGAATCTTCGCCGCCTGCTGCTTGATGGCTTCGTACTGCTCCGTGTTCACCGCCTCATCGGAGGGGTAGAAGAAGCCCTTCTTCAGCCAGCCGCCCTTGCGCAAGCGCTCGATCATCGCGCGCATCTTCGCGGCGTCATCGTTGAAGGGGATGACGTAACTCGTCATCCGCGGATCGCCGAGGTACTGCGCGGCCTCGGGTGACATGTAATCCACCGGGATCTCGTAGGCCGAGATGCGGTGGGCCAGCAGCATCTCGTAGTAGGCCTGCTTCAGCCGCTGCCCGGCCGGCGAGCCCTGTTCGACGCCGTGCTGCGCGGCCATGAGACGGTAGTCGAGGCCGAACGCCGTGCGCGTGCTCGGCGTCGTGGGCAGCGTGAAGTTCCAGACGCGCAGCGACACCGGCAGCGTGCTGGCGGGCGCGTTGGCGGGGGCGATGGTGGCCTCGCCGCGATAGATGCCGGGCGGCGCACCGGCCGGCACGGAGGCGCTCAGCCACACGGGCTGGCTCTTGCCGGCCTCGAGGTCGAAGCGCGAAAGCGGAGGCAGCGGATCGGGATACTCGCGTCCGTGGGCGGGCAGAAAGATGTAGGCCACCCGGTAGAGGGAGACGGGGATATCGGCGCCGCCGGGCCCGCGCAGCGCCGCGCAGGAGACCTCGACCCGGCGCAGCGGCTGATCGCCCGCGCTGACCACGACCTGGCCGGCCTCGACCTCGTTGCGCGCCGCGCTCAACGCCAGGGCGGCGGCTGGGCGCGAGGGCGGCCGCGACTCGCGAAAGACCTTGCGGCAACTCAACTCCGGCCAGACGGCGTACGGTGCCGATGCCATGACCACACCTCCCGCGAGAAGCAATGCCGTCGCGACAGACGCACTGACAACACCCCCTGCAACTCGCATGCCGCGCCTCCCGACGCGCCGGCCGGTCCGGCGCACGGCTACCGAGTTCTCGACCGCCACGCCGCGCACCTGCCGATTGCCGACTGGTGCCTGGTGTCATTCCGAGCCCCGAGGGGGCAAGGAATCTCGGCAGCCGGTCTGGTCCTGCGCTGTCTTCTCACGAGATCCCTCGCGGAGTTTACCCTCAGCGAAGTCGAAGGGCTCGGGATGACGGCAGTACGATGGGCTGGCGGCCCTGCCGCAAGGGATGAGGCGGACGGCGTGGAAGCAACGCGAGGGGTTCAACATGCCTGCACATCATCCAACCCGCGATCTCACCACTCACTGGCGCCAGGATGATGCGCGCCGGCTGGCGCGCATGTTCGACGAATCCCACGCGGGCTGGCCCGGCGGCTTCGGTGAAGCCGAGCACCGCCCGGAGGACGTCGAGCGCTGGGTGCGCGAGTCCGACGCGCTAGGCGTTTTCGTCGCCGAGGCGGACGGCCGCATCGTGGCCTACTGCGATCTCTCGCCGGAGATCAGGCAGCCTGACCTGGCCTATGTGGGCCTGCTCAACGCAGACCCGAAGTATCACGGCCGAGGCTTCGGCAAAGCCGTGCTGCTGAGCGCGGTGGAGCGGGCGTTCGAGCGCGGGTTCGACCGCGTGGAGCTGGGGACGTGGGCCGGGAACCTGAAGGCGGTGCCGCTCTACAAGAAAAGCGGGTTCATGTGGCGGCCCGAATCGCACGTGCACATGGACAACTTCACGCCAGGCATCCGCAGGATGCCGATCGCGCAGGCGTTCTTCGCTAAGCACGACTGGTATGACACGCAGCAGCGCGACCTCTCGCCGAAAGAGGACCTGTTCAAGCGCGGCAAGGTGCGCGTCTATCCTTACTTGTGGGAAGCCGACGGCGACATGCTGCGCGTGGTGATTGACCGCGCGTCGTGGGGGCCGCTGGAGATCGAGACCAACGACCTGCGCGTCGCGTGCTTCCTGCCGGACGAGAAGTTGGTCGCCGGCCTCCCCCACCCCATCCGCTGGGAGATCTCGAACAAGCGCCCCGGCGCCATGGAGGTGACGCTGATCGCCGCGGCCGACACGGGGGTGCGCATTGACGCCAGCCGCGTGCTGAGCGTGAAGCGGCGCGCCCGCATCGAGGCGGAGTTCGTCGCCGATCCGCAGATGCCCGAGAAGGAAGAAGAGCCCCGCGCCGCGATCATCACCAGCACGCTCATCATGCACGGCCAGCCCGTGGAGCTCAAGGCGGGCTTCGGACTGCTACAGCCTGTAGGAATCAGGACCGATCCCACTGCGATCTGCCTCAGGCCGGGCCGCAGGGAGCGCGTGCTTTTCTCCATCAACTCGAACCTGGGCGAGACCATCACCTTCCGGCCCCAAATCGAGCCGGCGTCGCAGGCCCAAGTCGAGCACCCGCGGCGGTCGCTGCGCCTTGGGCCCCATGGAACGGCAGCATTCAACGCACAGATCACCGTGCCGGCGTCCGGGCCCGTCCCGCTCCAGGCGGGGGGCCGGGCCCGCGTCGGGCAGCGCACGGTGGAGATGAAGCCCGCCGACCTGATGCTGCGCGCGCTGCAGGGGCTCGAGTGCGTGGGCAGCGTCTCGAAGCATCAGCTCGTGCTGGAGAGCGCGACGCTGCGGGTGGAGCAGTCGCGCCAGGGTGGCTGGCTGCGGGTGTTCGACAAGGCGCGGCCCGGAGAGGACTCGGTCTCGGTTCCGCCGCCCGGGCTGGGGCCGCCCTTCACGTGGGAGGAGCTCTTCAAGGCGCGGGCCGATGCCCAGGTCGAGCGCACGGGCGATCTTGCAGTGGGCATCATCACCACGGAGTCGGCGACGCGTCGCGGCGTCCGGCTGCAGCGGCGCCTCCGGCTGGCACCCGGGCCACTGGTGGAGGTCAGTGACACCCTCATCAACGGTTCGCCGCAGCGGCTGGCTGTCCGCGTCTTGCGGCGCGCGCAGATGCCGGTGCCGCATTGGCATGGGCACGTGCCTCTGCCGACCTGCCGGCTGGCTGCGCCCACGCCGCAAGGAATCGTCACCACCCAGTACGCAGGCTTGGGCGAGCCTCCGCATGCGCTGGGGCTCCGCGAGGAGGCGGAGTTCTGGCCGGAGGGTTGGGCTGCACACGTGATGGGCGATGGTCGCACCTATGGGGTGATCTTCTCACCGCCGCATCGGGTCGGTCTCGGATGGGGAGTTGGGTTCGAGACCGTGGTGGACCCCATGGAGCCGGGCGCATCGCGCACCCTGGATCCCTTCTACCTCTTCGTGGGCGAGGGCGACCACCTCACCGTGCGCCGCTGGTGGCGCAGCCTATTCGGCGCTGAGCGGGTGGACTTCAAAGAACCCGCTCCCCCCCAACGACCGTCCGTCCAGTTCGGGCTGGAGCCCAGTCCCGTGGTTGTCGCCGCGCCCCAGGCTTCGGTGCGCGCGGTGGTGAGGGCGGTGGGCCGCCGCAAGTACGACGCCGTGCTGAGACTGGCGCCGGGCAAAGGCATCAGTCTGTCGGTGCGCCAGGTGCGCTTCCGCGGCGTGAACGAGGAGCTGAGCGCCGCGCGCGCCCTGGTGCTCAGGCGTCGGGCCCAGGAATGCGTCAGCGAAGTCCGGCTCACCCTGGACACCGGGAACGCCCTGCTACGGCAGGCGGCGCCGGTGATCGCGCTGGGCAGTCCGGGCGAGCGGGTCGCCGTGAGCAGGCATGGCGACGAGTGGGTGATGAGGAACGGTGTGCTCGCAGCCCAGGTGGCGCCCAAGTTCTGCGGCAGCCTCGTCTCGCTCGTGATGAAGGGCGACGAGTACCTGCGCTCCTCCTACCCCCAGGCCGGGCCGCTGGCATTCTGGAACCCGTGGCACGGCGGCATCAGGCCGGACTTCCTGGGTCTGGGCGGGAACCTCTGGGACGAGCGCTTCACCGCCGGCGCCGTATCGCGCACCGGCGCCCAGGGCGTCGCCTGGAAGGGCGTGCGCGTGTCGTGCCGGCCGAAGCATGAATCCGCGCGCCACCTGCGGTTGGAGTTGGACTACCTGTTGGCGCCGGGAAGCGCCGTGATGGCCGTGGTCTGCCGGATGATGCGTTCGGGCGAGACCTCAGCCCAGGCAGGCCCGGGGTTCGAGCTGTGGCCGCTCTTGGGCGGGAGCCCGCTCGACGCGATCTTCTCCTGTGAAGCCCACCCCGAGGGCGCGCTGCGCCGAACGGAGTGGAACCATCACCTGGCCCTCGGCGGGTGGGGGATGGTGGAGAACCCACGCACTCATCACGCGCTCCTGATCGCCGCGGGCGACGCCGGGACCTGGCTGAGCGGCAGCGTCATCGGCAGGCCCGGCTACATGCTCAGAGCCGCCGCGCGCGATCGGATCGCTGCGGGCGAGGCGATCCAGGCTGTGTTCTACATCGTGGTGGGGCGCGATCCGCAGCAGGTGCGCTCGTTCTCGGCGCTGGCGGGGATGAGGAATCTTCCCTAGATGGTCTGTCTTGTTGAGCCCTGCGCACGGAGGCCCGCGATTCCGGATCGAGATTCTTCACCGCGTTCGGAATGACAGGAGGGTGAGGCCAAAGATGAGGGATCGCCCGAAGGCGTCACTGGAGCAACTCGAACAGCGCCTGGTTGCGCTGATTGCCGGCGCCGGCCGGCTGGCGGCGATGGAGGAGATCGGCCGCTCGGTGCAGGGGCGGCCGCTGCGCCTGGTCACCATCACCGATCCAGCAGTCGCCGACGATGATCAGCAGGTGGCCTTCATCGTGACCGGCCACCACGGCGCCGAGAACGCCGGGCCGCTCGCGGCGCTGCGCCTGATCGAGTGGCTCGTCGGCCCCGAGGCCGCCGACACGCGCGCCAGGCAGCGCGTGTGCATCGTGCCCTGCGTCAATGTGGATGGCTACGTGGCCGACACCTACTTCAATACGAACGACGTGAACCTGGACCGCGATTATCTCGCCCTGGGTCAGCCCGAAAGCCAGGCCGCCTGGCGAGCCGCAGAGCGCTTGGCGCCGGATCTCGCGGTAGATGTGCACAGTTATGGCGGCGGTTACACCTGCGAGGCAACGATCACCCATCCGCCCGGCGAGCACCACGTGGACGAGCACCGGCACGCGCTGGTCTGCCAGGCGCTCAACGAGGCGGCGGAGGCGGCGGGGTATCCGCAGTGGGCGCCCTACTCGCTGCGCGGCGACGACGGCCCAGTGCGGCTGCCCTCGGCGTGTTTCGACCGGTTCCACTCGATGTGCATCTACATCGAGGTGCAGGACACGACCTTCACCCCCGAGCAGGCGGCCGAGAGCGGCTTCGTGCGGCTGCGGCGGCTGCTCCAGTTCGGCAACGAGGTGTGGCCGGGCGAGCGCTATGCGGGCTATCCCATGGACGTGATCGCCGAGGTCGGGGCCTTCAGCCTGGTGGCCCACGGCGAGACCGCGGCCAAGCGGCGGCGCAGCCGGTCGGCGCTCTGGTCGCACCGGGGCAAGTACGAACTCACCGATCTCTGGCCGCAGGAACCGAACTGCTTTCGCGCCACGGTGATCAACACGGAGGGCTATCACCATCTGCACGAGGGGCTCGCGGTGCGCGTGCGCATCCGCCAGCCCTTCGACCTGGAGTCGGTGAGGGTGGGCTCGAAGGCGCTGCCCGAAGACCCGGCCGCGGGCTACATCACCTGGACCGACGCCGTCTCGCGCTGCGTGCAGGCGGCCATCCCCCACCCCACGGGCTGTTACCTGGTGACCGTGACGGGCAAGGCCCGATGACCCACGATCTGCCCTTCTTCGACTGCAACGCCTTCGTCGGCCGCGGCATCGCCCGCCAGCCGGGCGCGCCCGAGACGGCGGATGAGTTGCTGCGCGAGATGGATCGCCTCGGCATCGAGGAGGCGCTGGTGTACCCTGCGTGCGCGCGCCTGGGCGCTGCGATGGAGGGCAACGACGCGCTCGAACGCGAGATCGCCGGACGCGAGCGGCTGCACGCATGCTGGGTGCTGCTGCCTCATCAGACCGGCGAGATGCTCGAACCCGCCCGCCTGGTCGCCGAGATGCGCGAGGGCGGCGTCCGGGCGGCGCGCGTGTTTCCGAATGATCACATGTTCTCGCTGGCGGAGTGGTGCTTCGGGCCCGTGGCCGCCGCGCTCGAAGAGGCGGGCATTCCACTGCTGGTTGACTCCGGCCGCAAGCACTGGCGCGATGCCTGCACCGACTGGGAGGTGGTTCGCGGCCTCTGCCGCGCGCACCCGCGGCTGAAGGTGATTCTGGTGCGCGAGGGGGTGGCCGCCAACCGGTGGCTCTACCCGCTGCTGGGCGAACTCCCCAATCTCTTCGTCGAGATCTCCTACTATCAGACCCATGCCGGCCTTGACGAGATCGCCAGGCGCTTCGGCGCCGAGCGCCTCTTATTCGGGACCGGAATGCCGACCTTCGCGGCCGGCGGGCCGATGGCGGCGGTACTCTGCAGCGAACTCAGCGACGCGCAGAAGCGCCTGGTCGCCGGCGACGGGCTGAGGCGCATGCTGGGAGTGACCGCAGAATGATCATTGACGCCCACGGCCACTTGGGTCGCTGGGAGGCGACGCACATCCCCGGCGGCGACGCCGCCGGCCTGGCGCGCAGCATGGACGCCTGCGGCGTGGCGGCGATCTGCGTGAGCGCGTTCGCGGCGATCGGGCCGGCGCCGCGCGAGGGCAACGACCTCACCATGGCGGCGGCCGACGCGCACCCGGGGCGCATCTACGGCTACGTCGGCGTGAACCCCAACTTCCCCGACGAGGTGCGCCCCGAACTCGAGCGCTGCCTTGCTCATCCCCGGATGCGCGCCATCAAGTTGCACGCCGGCATCCACGCCTACCCGGTGGACGGCGATGCCTATCTTCCCGCCTTCGAGATCGCGCACGAGCGGGGGCTCTGCGTGCTCATCCACGGCGGAGGCGCCAGGGAATTGCGAGGCCTGGCCCGGCGCTACCCGCGCGCCAACCTCCTCTGGGCCCACGTGGGCGGCTGGGACGGCCGCACCCCCTCGGACATGGTCGAGGCCTGCCGCGAGTGCCCCAACCTCTACGCCGACCTGGCCAGTTCGGTGGCCTATTTCGGCGCGCTGGAGGCCCTGGTGGAGCGCTGCGGCGCCCACAAGGTCGTCTTCGGGAGCGACACGCCGCTGCTCGACGTGCGCTTCGCGCTGGGCCGGGTGCTCTTCAGCGCGCTGGATGAGCCGGCCCAAGCCCGAGTCCTGGGCGGGAACGCCGGCAGGCTGCTCGGGCTGCCGGGCCATGCCTCCGGCCCCGATGATCGGGGCCAACGGCATCCCGGCGGGACTTGACGCAAGCATTGGTTTGGGCTATCCTTCTGCTTGCTGGGGGAACGGCCTTGCAGGCCGTCTCGGCAGCAGGAAGCCATTCCCCGGTTGCCGAAGGATAGGCGCGGCGTCGCAGCAAGCATCGCATTCACCGCAAGGAGGTTGCTCATCGTGACACACCGGCCGATCTCCCGCGGACTCGTGGTTATCGCTCTGCTCTTGGGCGCGACGCTGGCCGCCTGGGCCGCGCCGCCCACGGTGAGCATTTCCTCGCCCGCGTCGAACGCGCTCGTCACCACCGATTCGCAAGACATCACCGTGGCCGTGAGCGCGGCCGGCGGCGCGAAGGTCGCCTACCTGGAACTCTACCTGGACGGCTCGCTGCACACGGCCAAGCGCCTCTCGCCCGCGATCGAGTCGGGGAAGGTGGCGCTCTCGTGGGCGGCATCGCAATTCCTCAACGGCGACCACGCCGTCTCGGTCACGGTGCACGACACCGCAGGCGAATCGGCACTCGCCTCGGTCAACCTTCGCCTGGGGCGGCCCGGCGGGCCCGAACTCCCGCTGCCCACGATCATCATCACCAGCCCGCGCGACGGCGCCACGGTCTCCGGCAACACGCCCGTGACCATGGAGGCGAAAGGGCCGGGCGGGGTCACGTACGTCATGCTCTTCATTGACGAGACCTTCACCTGCTTCACCAACATGCCGCCCTTCTCATATATGTGGAACACCACGCGGTCGCAGAACGGCGCGCACCTTCTGCAGGCCAAGGCCTTCGACGCCGCCGACCGCGAGGGCGTCTCACCCAAGATCACGGTGCAGGTAAACAACCCCGGCGGTCGGACGACCATGGAGACGGCGCCCGCTGCGCCGGAGCCGGCCAAGCCCGCGCCTGCCGCGGCCGAACCGAGCGTGACCATCGCGCAGCCGGCTGCCCCCGAAACAGCCAAGGCCGGGGTGCAGGCGCCGCGCGCCCTGGCGAACGCGCAGGAGCCGGTGAAGATCGCGCAGTTGCCGGCGCCGCGAGCGGTCGCGCCGATCGCAAAGGCGCCCGCCCGGGTTGCTCCGACCTCGCCGGCCGCGACCGTGCGCAG
>Ga0315288_10004915_pt1 | contig 17010 bp, 13 predicted proteins | sample YL17G11_20_MG_FD_203454 | JGI IMG/M metagenome (GOLD analysis project Ga0315288, IMG submission 203454) | Sediment microbial communities from Yellowstone Lake, YNP, Wyoming, USA - YL17G11_20 | ecosystem: Environmental > Aquatic > Freshwater > Lake > Sediment | place: USA: Wyoming | collected... | reverse complement strand
TCAGCGTGAACGTGATGCTCATGGCCGCACCCCCTTGCCCGCGAGCGCGGAGAGCAGGTCGGCCGCGAAGACTCCCGCCATGTAGGACTTGTACGCGGCCGACGCGTGCATGTCCGGCCTCGGGGAGACCGCGCTGCGGACCATCGCTGCCAGGCGGTCCCTCGGGGGAAGAGCGGCGCCCTCGAGGGCCTTCTCGATCCCCGAGAGCCTGAGAAGCTGCCCGCGGCAGTCGCTCACCACAACGCGCAGGCCGCTGATCCGCGGCTGAGCGGCGAGCGCGGAAACCGCCACGACGAGGCTTTTAATGCTGTGCGACGTGCGCGACAGGCATTCCAAGGCGCACGGCAGCGTGCTGTCCGGTATCTCGACATCAAGGACGAGGCCGGCAGGCCGGTCAGAGCAGTAGCGCTCGACGTCAATGGCCTTCCTGCCCGCCAGCCGCACCCGGGCATGCAGCGCGATCAGGACCGGCAGGAGCACCGATGAGGGGGAGAGCAGGCCAAGTTCCCCTCCAACGGTGACCATGTTCCTGAGCGTGCGGGAGGCGGTTTTCGACACCGCCCGGCGCATGGCATCCGGCATGCCCGGACCGTCGAGGACCTGCTGGAAGCAGACCGAGGCGCCGATCGTGCAGCGGGCCTCCGCGCATCGAATGAATCCCAGCCCGAGGCGCTCGAGGGATATCAGGATGAGGGGCGGATCGGCTTTCCGGGAGGCGAGCCACGTCCCGCCGCCCAGGTACGAGGCGCCGTGCCGGGAGCCCGCCCGGAGCGCCTCGCGGATCGATGTCGGTCGAAGTATCTCCATGACCATGACCTCTCGCCGGGATTATGGTAGCATTCGCCCACCCTATCAAGTGAGTCGGAGGAAGCACATGGAATGGAGAGCTGGCCATATATTGGTGAAGGACAAGCGCCTTGCGGACGAGCTGCTGCGGAAGGTGAAGCAGGGAGCGAGCTTCGAGTCCCTCGCCCGCGAGCACTCCACCTGCCCGTCGAAGTCCAAAGGCGGCGACCTCGGCTGGTTCGGCCCGGGGAAGATGGTCGCCGCGTTCGAGAGCGCCTGCAAGAGGCTGTCGCCCGGCTCAACGAGCGACGTCGTCTCCACCTCGTTCGGGTAGCACATCATCAGGCTGACCGGACGAAAGGACTGAGCCGGACGCGACGAACGCAGCCAGCTCGTCGAAGGCGGCCGTGAAGGCGTCCAGCAGCCGCGACGCCTCCTCCATCCTCCCTTCCTGGCCCGCCCGCTCGAGGGCGAGGGCCGCATCCGCGAGCGCGTGGGCGCGCAGGTTCAGCGCCCCGCCCTTTGTCGCGTGCGCCTCGAAGCGGATTGTCTCGCCGTCCCCCTTCTCGAGGGCCGCGCGAAGCACGGGGATCTTCGCGCCGACCCGCTCGACGAATCCCGTCACGAGCTTCCGCACGGCCTCCTCGCGGCCCATGAAGGCCGCGACCGCGGCCTGAAAATCGAGAATGCGGGAGTCGGGCCGGGCGGGCGGAACCGAGGCTGCGGAAGCGGCGGCGGCAGTGGCAGCAGCCGCAGCGGTGGCCGGCTGCTCGACCGGCCTCGCCGCCCTCGAAGGCAGCCACGCGCGCAGGATCTCGGCCAGCTCCTTTCTGCGGAACGGCTTCGAGAGGAAAGCGTTCATCCCGCTCGCGAGGCACCGCTGCTGCTCCTCGGCGCGGATGCTCGCGGTCACCGCGATGATGGGCGCGCGCACGCCGGCTTCACGCATGCCGCGTGCCGCCTCCTGTCCCCCCATGACCGGCATGTTCACGTCAAGGAAGATGAGATCGAAGGCTTCGGCCGCTGCCCTCTCGACGGCCCGCTTCCCATCCTCCACCGTCTCGACGGCGTAGCCCGGCTTCTCGAGCACGGCGCGGAAGAGCTCGCGGCTCTCCTCGTTGTCGTCCGCCACGAGGACGCGCGCGGATCCGCGCGGCAGCGGGTCCTGCTCCACCTCCTCGGCGGCGACAGGCTCGAGGTCGAGATCCGCCGATGTGACGGTGAAGACCGTCTCCAGAAGCAGGGCCTTCCGCACGGGCTTCGCGATGTACCCGTTGAACCATCGCAGAAGCTTCATCTTTGCCTCGCCCGCGCTCATGCCCAGCGGCGAGAGCAGGAGCAGGCGCGTGCTGTTGATCGACTTGTCCGCGTTGATCTCGCTCGCAAGCTGCCAGCCGTCCATGCCCGGCATCCGAAGGTCGATCAGGGCCAGGCGGTACGGGTCGGGCCCCGACGACCTCGCCCGCAGGCGCGCGAGCGCCTCCGGCCCGCTTGCAGCAGCCTCGACGGCGCATCCCCATGAGCCGAGGTACTCCGCGAGGATTCCCCTCGCCGTGTCGTTGTCGTCGACGATGAGCACCCGCAGCCCTGCGAAGAAGTCCGCCGGCACCGCCGTGTACTGGTCGCTGAGCGGCTGCTTGCCCAGGGGCAGCGTGAACCAGAACCGGGAGCCCTTTCCCTCGGAGCTTTCCACGCCGATCTCCCCGCCCATCATCTCCACCAGCCGGCGCGAGATCGCGAGGCCCAGACCCGAGCCGCCGTACTTCCGCGTCGAGGAGGAATCCAGCTGGGTGAAGCTGCGGAAGAGCCCCGGGATCTTCTCCGCCGGGATGCCGATGCCGGTGTCCCGTACGGCGAACTCGAGTACAGCCGAGCGCTCGTCCTCCCGGCGGACAGCCACTGTGATCTCGATCTCTCCCCCGTGAGTGAACTTCACTGCATTGTTGATGAGATTCACCATCACCTGCCGCAGGCGCGCGGGGTCTCCCCTCACCAGAGAGGGCAGCCGGGCGGGAAACCGAGTGGCCAGCTCCAGCCCCTTCCTGTGCGCCTCCAGCGCGTTCAGCTCCGCCGCCCCCTCGACGACGACGGGCAGGTAGAAGTCGATCGTTTCGAGCTCGAGCTTTCCGGCCTCGATGCGCGAAACGTCGAGGATGTCGTTCACGAGACCCAGCAGGGCTTCGGCCGAGGCCTGGACGGTGCCCGCGTACTCCCTCTGCTCGTCGTCCAGCCGGGTGTCGCGCAGGAGCTCCGTGTTGCCGATGATCGCATGGATCGGGGTTCGGATCTCGTGGCTCATGCTGGCGAGGAACTCCGTCTTCACGCGCGCCGCCTCCTCGGCCTGGTCGCGCGCGCGCCGCAGCTCCCTCTCGCGGACTCCGCTCTGGCGGGCGACGCGGATCGCGAGGGCGACGCCGAGAGGGTCCAGCCGGGAGCTCACGAGCACGCCGGCCGCTCCCCTCTCGAGCGACCTCATGCCCAGGCGCTCCTGACCTGGGTCCACGACGAGCACGACGGGAGCCTCGGGGTTGCGAGCGTGCACGGCGGCGAGCCGGCCTGGCTCGGCCAGAAGGACGACGTCCACGCCGGCCGCGATCGCGGCGAACCCCTGCCGCGCCGCTTGAACGTGGTGGGTCTGGTATGAGAAAAACGGCGCCCTTGCGAGCGCGCGCAGGAGCCGGGACGCGAGCCCCTGATCGGCGCTCCAGAGCAGGACCTTGCACGGCGGAAGCTTCTTCACCCCGACCCCCGGGCCCACGATACCACCGGCAGGGCCGCGGGGAAAGACCCCTGCAGAGGGCCCTCGTGCGGCCTCCCATTTGTACCGAAAATTGAACAGGGAACAGCCGCAATGGAAGACATCCTGAACGTCCTGCTCATCGACGACGATCCGACCCAGCTCGCCCTGCTCGACGCGATCTGCGGCTCCCAGGAGTACCCCAAGGTCTCGTGCAGGCCCGCGCAGAAAGGCGAGGAGGGGCTTGCGGCCCTCGCCGGCTCGCAGGTCGACCTCGTTCTGACGGACTACCGCCTGCCCGACATGAACGGCCTGGAGGTCCTGAAGCGGGTCAAGGAAATCAATCCCGAGGTCCGGGTCGTGGTCATGACGGCCTTCGAGAGCGCGCGGGATGCCGTGGAGATCCTCAAGGCCGGTGCCGACGACTACCTCATCAAGCCCACGCGCGAGGCCGACATCGCCCACCTGCTCATGCGGGTGCACGAATCGCTCACCCTCCACCGGGAGGAGGGCGCGATCCGCGAGGAGATCGAGCAGGCATTCGACACGAGCGAGGTCGTCTTCCGCAGCAGGGAGATCATGCGCGTCCTGCAGACCGCGGCGCGCTGCGCGGCGAGCGAGACGACCGTGCTGATCACGGGAGAGAGCGGGACGGGCAAGGAGCTCGTCGCACGCATGATCCACCGCACGGGCCGGCGCGCCGACAAGCCCTTCATCACCGTGAACATCTCCGCCCTGCCCGAATCCCTCGTGGAGAGCGAGCTGTTCGGCCACAGGAAGGGCTCCTTCACGGGCGCCTCCGAGGACAGGATGGGCCGGTTCGAAGAGGCGAACAGGGGCACGATCTTCATCGACGAGATCGGAGACATCAGCCCGGCCCTGCAGGTGAAGCTGCTGAGGATCATCCAGTTCGGCGAGGTCGAGCGCATCGGTGAGAACACCCCCCGCAAGCTCGACGTGCGCATCATCGCGGCCACCAACCAGGACCTCGACGGCATGGTGAAGGGGAATCTTTTCAGAGCCGACCTGTACTACCGGTTGAACGTGATCCCCATCCACGTCCCGCCGCTGCGCGAGCGCCGCGCGGACATCCCCGCCCTCGTGGACAGCTTCATCGCTCGGTTCAACGAGAAGCACGGAAAGGCGATCGCGGGGATCAGCAGGGAAGCGATGGACGCGCTCTCGCGCTACGGATTTCCCGGCAACGTGAGGGAGCTGGAGAACCTCGTGGAGAGGGCTGTCGTCCTGTCCCGAAGCGGGACGCTCCTGCGCCGGGACTTCCCCGAGCTCGAGGCTCAAGTGAAAGGCGGCGGCGAGCCCAGCGCCACCGGCTCGGAGAAAGGTTCCGAGGGAGGCTTCGAGGAGAGGGTCCGCGGCTTCGAGGCCGGTCTGATCGAGCAGGCGCTCGAAAAAGCAGAGGGCAACCAGAGCAAAGCCGCTCAGAGGCTGGGCATTACCGAGAGGCACCTGCGGTCCCGCATGGAAAAGCTCGGCCTGCAGAACAAGTGGAAATGATGCCATTCGCCCGGTCGGGCGAATGATTCGACCGACCGGGCGAACAAGGCGAGTTTTTGGCAAGCTTCTAACGTCATTTTCGGACCAATGCATGGTAATTAATTTATTGCCCAATAAATAGTTGCTGGCTATTTCTCTCATCAAACCTCAATTGGCACGCCCCTTGCAGATATAGTTGCAAGGAGGATCGAAGAAATGAACAAGATGAAATGGATTGTCGCGGTCGTCGCGCTTCTGGTGGCTGCCTTCCCTGGTTTCTCGGCTACCACCGGAACGCTGGTTCTGCAGGGTACGGTGCCCGGGATCCTCGAGATCACGGTCGCCCCTCAGCCCGCCGCTTCCGCGCTGGACCTCACGTCGAACCAGACCAACCTGCTTGCGGCGAACGTGACCGAGCGCAGCAACAGGAAGGCCGGCTACACGGTCACCCTGCAGTCGGCAAACGCGGGGGCGGGCAACGCCTTCTTCCTCAAGAGCGCGGACCCGCTGAACCTGGACACCCTGGCCTTCACGCTCAGCTACGACGGGGCGCCGGTCGCCCTGGTGGCGGGCACGGCCCTGATCAGCGACGCCTCGGCGAAGACGCCCGCGGCGGGAACGGTGAAGGGCCTGGCGATCTCCTACAGCGGCGCGGCCTCCTACCTCAACGAGGATGCCTACGCCGACACCCTGACCTTCACCATCACGGCGAAGTAGGGGTATGATCCCCGCCATGAACGGCAAGGGACTGCATCGGACTGGACGCTCGGCGTCCAGTCCGCTTTTTTTCCTGCTCGCGGCGGGCCTCCTCGGCCTGATCGTCTCCCCCGCCTCGGCCTTCTCCTTCGAGCCCATCACGCAGGAGTTCACCCCTTCGGGCAGCGGGTCCATCCGAACCTTCAGGCTCGTGAACGAGGCCGCGGATTCCGTTGCCGTGCGGATCAGCATGCTGAGCCGGCAGACCGACGCCGACGGCAGGGAGACCAACGAACCGGCCGACGCCCTGTTCGTCGTGTACCCCTCGCGCGCGGTGCTCGGGCCCGGATCTGTGCAGGCGGTCCGCGTGCAGTGGAAGGGACCGTCCAATCCGAAGGTCGAGCAGTGCTATCGAATCCTGGTGGAGCAGCTGCCGGTCGACTTCGGCGTCCAGGGGAAGCAGAAGGGGGGCATTCGCGTGCTGTTCCGCTACCTCGGCGCCGTGTACATCGTTCCCCCGGGCGCCAAGCCGGATGTCGTGCTGGACTCCGCCCAGCCGGCCTTCGATGCGGCCGGCCGCCCGGGCCTCGCCCTGGTGTTCGCGAACAGGGGCGCCGCGCACGCGATCCTGAACGAGATGTCGCTCACCGCGGCATGGGTGGGGGCGAGCGGACTCGAGAAGAGGACTTTCGGCCCCCAGGAGCTCGCCGGCATCAACGGCGAGAACCTGCTCCCCCAGAGCCAGCGCCGGTTTTTCCTCCCCCTGCCGGACCGCCCGTCCGTGGAAGGTCTCGATGTGTCCTTCAGCTTCGACGCGCTCCGCTAGGCCGATCGCGCGGAGGCTCCTCGCACCCCTCCTCCTGTGCGCCCTGCTCGCGCTGCCTGCCTTCCTTCAGGCGCAGAGCGCGGGCGGCACGGATAGCCTCAGCGTGCCCATCGACCTGTTCGTCGACGGCCGCGCCGAGGGAACGATCGGGGCGCTGATCTCCGGGGACGCGGTCTCGGTCGACAGGGCGCGTCTGGCGGAGATCCTCGGTCCGCGCCTGGACGACTCCCTGCTCGCGGAGCTCCGCTCGGGAGCCCCCGAGGGAGCCCCCGAGGGAGGCGACCTGATCCCGCTCGCGCAGCTCGCCGGCCTCGGCATCAGGGCGGAGTTCGACCCGTCGCTGATCCGGGTCGTGATCGACGTGCCGGCCGAAAAAAAGAGGCTTCGGACCATCGAAGTCACCGGCGGCCGGGCGCCGCAAGGCCGCGCCGTGGTAGCCCCTGCCGACTTCAGCGCGTTCGTGAACCTGCGGGCAAGGGCGGAGATGTCCGTGGGACCGGCCCTCTCCTTCCCCCTGCACCTCGGGGTGCAGCCCGCGCTCAACTGGCGGGGATGGGTGCTCGAGGCCGACGCGACGGCGGATTTCGATGCCAGTTGGGAAGCTGCGCTTGAAACCGCGCGCCTCGTGAAGGACTTTCCCTCCTCGTCCCTGCGCATCGCCGCGGGCTCACTGTTCCTCCCCGTGACCGGTTTCATGTCCGCCCCGTCACTCGCCGGCATCGAGATCATCCGCAACTCCGCGGCCTTCCGCCCCGAGCAGCCCGGCGAGTCGGTCGGGGAGGAGCTGCTCCTCGCCGAGAGGTCCCTTGTCGACATTTTCCTGAACGGCAGGGCCCTGGGTTCGCTGGACCTGGACCCCGGTCGCTTCCTCATCCCCGACATCCCCTTCGTGACGGGAATCAACGACCTCGTCATCGGAGGGGAGCGCAGGGTCGTCGCCTACGACACGCGGCTTCTTCCGGCGGGCGAAACCGCCTTCTCGGCCTCCCTGGGCGTGCCCCAGTGGACGCTGGCATCACCCGTGGCTTCGGGGTTCTTCCTGAGAGGGTTCTCTCCCTTCGTGACTGCCGGCGTGGACCTGCAGGCGGGTCTGGACCGGCAGCTCGGGGGGGCGGAGATCCTGCTGGCCACCCGGGCGGGCAGCCTCAGGGGGCTCGCCGGCATGAGCCTCGCGCCCGGGACAGGAGCCGACTTCTCCGGCCTCCTGGAGTATCGGCTGGCATTCCCCGCGGCCCCCCGGCTGCCTGCGATCGGCCTTTCCGCCCGCTACACGGGCAGATCATTTCTCGGGCCCGGCGACGAGCGCAGCGAGAACCCGTTCTCCTGGCAGCTCGCGGGGTCCGTGAGCCAGGCGCTCCCCTTCGGGTTCGGGATGAATCTCGGGCTGGGCTGGCAGGCGGGCTGGGCGCCGAACCCCGACTCCGCCGCCGCCGCCCTTACCCTCACCCGGTCGCTGGGCACGGGCACGTCCCTCGCGCTGCTGCTCACCACGCAGTTTTCGCCGGGCTCACCGGCCGACATCCGGGGCCTCTTCACCCTCACCTCCTCCTCCGCGGGAGGCCGTCGATCCGCGGGCATGACCGCGGTCCTGAACGGGGGCTCCTCGTCCGTGGATGTGCAGGTGCAGCCCGGCGCCCAGGGCGCACCCTCGTTTTTCGCGTCGCTGAACGGCCTGCCCACGGATGCCGGGGGCATGAGCGGGAGCGTCGGGGCGCGGTACTCGGGGCCTCTGCTCGAGACGACGCTGTCGGATTCCTTCTCCGCAGGCCTCAACACCCTCTCCCTCGAGGCCGGGATGGCGCTCGTCACGGCTGGAGGGGCGGTCGGCGTGTCGCGTCCCGTGGCCGACAGCTTCGCGCTGGTCATCCCCCAGCAGAACATGAAGGGTCAGAAAATCGTCGTGAACTCGGGCGGGGGCGGGCGTGAAGCCGTGGCGGAACGGGGCAGGCCCGGTGTTCTGCCCTGGCTCGCCTCCTACGCGCCGACATCGATTACTATCGAGGCGCCGGATGCGCCGCCCGGCTCGGAGCCGGGGGACTATCTGCGGACCCTCGCGCCAGCCTACAGGAGCGGGGTCGCCGTCAAGGTCGGCACCCATGCGACGATCTACGCCGAGGGATACCTGCTCACCGGCGAGGGCAAGGCGGCCGCCTTCCTCGCGGGAGAGGCGCGCCTGGAAGGGGACCCGCAGGCCGAGCCGGTCAGCTTCTTCACGGACGAGAACGGCCAGTTCCAGGTCTACGGTCTTGCGCCGGGGAGCTGGGAGATCCGCTTCGGCGGAGACGAGCCCTTTGCGGCGAGTTTCTCGATTCCCACCGACGCCCAGGGCCTGTACGAGGTCGGGAGCATCCGGCTGCCGATCCTCCAACGAAAGGGGCAATGACATGAGTCGACTCCGTCGGATGCTTCCCGGCCTGCTCGCAATCCTTCTCGCGACAGGCTTTCTCGCCTCGCCCGCCCCGGTCCAGGCCCAGACACTCCGTTTCGGCAGCTACCCCGCCACCGTAAACGGCACCTTCAACCCTGATGCCGGGACGATCCTCACGCAGACCATCACGATCAGGCACAGAGGCGTCGCCTGCGTGTATTTCGTCACATTCTCGACGGGCCAATCGGGCAGTTTCGCGGCGCGCACGGCATCGAGCGGGGCGAACCTCCTGTCCTACCAGATCTATGACTCGATGAGTGGCCGCAATGTCCTCAAGGACCTGACCGCGAATCCGTCGCTCTCGGAGGTGCTCACCGGAAGCTTCGCCGCGAGCGGGACGACCTGGACCACGCAGAACATCTCCTACACGGTCCACCTGCCGCCGGGGCAGCTTCCACCCGCGGGAACCTACAGCGACTCGATCGCGATGGAGCTGTACGTCGGCACACCCGCAAGCCACGGTGCGCGCCAGCAGCGGGTGAGCTTCTCGCTCGGCATCATCGTGACCGCCGCCCTCGATGTCTCCCTCGTGCCGACGGGGACCGGCTTCAGCGCCTCCAGCACCGCACTCACGCTGGACTTCGGTCCCCTCGCCGCGGGCGGGAGCAGGGCCGGGGACCTGGTGGTGCGGTCCAACTCGCTGAACACGATCACCGTCATGTCGCAGAACGGAGGGGTGCTGAAGAACCCTGATCCCGCGGATACGAGCCAGGTCCCCTACCAGCTCACGGTGAACGGAACGCCGATCACGCTTCCCGCGGGCGTTCCCCGGCCGATCGCGACGAGCGCCCCGGCCACCGGGTTCAGCGGCACCCGCTACGGCATGTCGGTCGTCATCGGGAGCTTCGGCTGGGCAACGGAGGGTTCCTATTCGGATGTGCTGACGATCCAGGCCGCGGCGAACTAGACGCCCGAGATCCTCGCGGCTGCGCGGCCTGCTCCGCGCGCGAGCTCTTCCTCGTCGATCCCCGTGAGCCGCCCCGCATCCACAACGAGACGGCCGTTGCAGACCGTGCAGGCTGCGCCGTGGTTGTAGCCGGCGAAGATCAGCGCAGCGAAGGGATCGGAGAGGCTCCCGCAGTATTCGAGCCCGCCCACGTCGAAAACGGCGAGGTCCGCGGCGAAGCCTGGCGCGATCCGTCCGATGCGCTGGAAGCCGAGGACCGACGCGCCGGTCTCGCAGGCCATGCGGAGGACCTCCCGGGCCGTGAGCGCGCCGCTTCCCCGCCAGACCCGCTGGAGGAGCAGGGCATTGCGCATCTCGCCGAGGAAATCGGAGGAGTCGTTGGACGCGGACCCGTCGACGGCGAGTGAGACCGGAATGCCGAGGTCGAGCATGTCCCTCACACGGCAGACCCCCGAGCCCAGGCGCATGTTGGAGGTGGGGCAGTGCGCGACCTGGGCGCCCCGGCTCTTCAGGACGGCGAGCTCCCCGTCGTCGAAATGGATCCCGTGGGCGTAGAACACGTCGGGGCCGATGAACTCGCAGCGCTCCATCAGGGCGAGGGGGCGCACGCCGTAGGCCTGCTCGCAGAAGGCGTTCTCGTCGGCGGTCTCGGCGAGGTGGGTGTGCAGCTTCACGCCGTGCTTTCGGGCCAGGCGCGCGGACTGCCTCATCAGGTCCTCTGTCACCGAGAAGGGACTGCAGGGGGCGAGTGCGACCTTCCGCATGGCCAGGGGCGCGGGATCGTGGAACCGCTTGATCACTCGCTCGCTGTCGGCGAGGATCGTCTCTTCATCCTGCACGACCGAGTCCGGTGGCAGCCCACCGTCCTTCTGGCTGCGCGACATGGACCCCCGGGCGGGAGAGAAGCGCATGCCCAGCTTCTCGGCAGCCTCGAACTGGATGGCCATGAAGTCCCCGCTGATCCCCCGCGGGTACAGGTACAGATGATCGGTGGAGCAGGTGCAGCCCGTCTTCAGCAGCTCCCCCATGGCGAGCAGCGAGGAGTAGTACACTGCCTCCTCGTCGATGTTCTTCCATATTTCGTACAGGTGCGTGAGCCAGTCGAAGAGCTTCGCGTTCTGCACGGCGGGCAGGGCGCGCGTGAGGGTCTGGTAGAAGTGATGGTGCGTGTTCACGAAACCGGGAACCACGACGTGGTGCGAGCAGTCGATCACGCGTATGGCGCCGCCGCCCGATCGCGCCTCCCCGCCGGCGGCGAGCCGGGCCGCGATCCCCGGCCCGATCTCGGCGATGAGGTTCTCGCGCACGAGGATGTCGGCGCCCCGGATGCCCCCCTCTTCGGCGGAGGGCTGGATGAAGAAGCAGTTCTTCAGCAGCAATCCGCTCATTGGCTGCTCCCGTTCCTGGCCAGCGCCCAGCGCGCAAACTCCACGACGAGGTTTGCCGCGACCTCGCGCCGGTACTCCGCGGTCGAGCGCTGATCGTCGATGGGCTTCACCGCGGCGAGGGCTTCCTCGCGAATGCCTCTCAAGAGAGAAGCTCGACCGGCGTCGTCTCCCTTCTCGTGCAGGGCCTCTTCCAGCATCCGCTCGACGCCGGGAAGGCGCACGACCGTCGGGGCCACGGCGCCGAGTGCGATCCTCACCTTGCAGGGGCGGCCTTCCGCGCCGTCAGCAAACGCCGCGATGGACACCTTCGTGAGAGCGTTCGCCTTTCGCGTGCCCACCTTCCTCCAGAACGCGAGGCGGGGCGACCAGTCGGGAACGAGGACGCTGCGGAGGATCTCCCCCGGCTCGAGGCGCGTCGCTCCCGGCCCTGTCAGGAAGTCGGCCACGGGAAGGGCCCGCTCGGCGCCGCTCGAGACGAGCTTCACGCCCGCCTCGAAGGCATACAGGAAGGGCAGCGTGTCACCCGCGGGGGAGGCGTTGCAGATGTTCCCTCCCAGAGTCGCCGCGTTCCTGATCGCCGGCCCGCCCATCGAAAGCGCGATCCCCCTGAGCACGGGATGGACGAGCGGGCTTTCGGCGAGCGTGGCGAGGCTCACTATGGACCCGAGCTCGAGCGCACCCTCATGATGCCTGAGGACTCGAAGCTCCTCGCACCTGTCCAGGAACAGCACGGGCGCAGCGAAGCCAGGCAGCGCGCCCGCTCCCCGGCCCAGCTTCACCATGAGGTCGGTGCCCCCGGCAAAGGGGATCGCCGCCTGCCCACCCCTGATCGCCAGAGCCTCGGCGAGCGTCCGGGGATGGAAGGCCTCTACCACAGCCCCCTCCCCTCCCTGGCGGCCGAGGAGACGGCCTTCACGATGAGATCGTAGCCCGTGCACCTGCAGAGGTTGCCCGAGATGCCCGTGCGGATCTCCTGCTCGTCGGGGGACGGCTTGTCGGCGAGCAGAGCCTCGGCGGCGATCACCATGCCCGGGATGCAAAACCCGCACTGCACCGCGCCCTCCCGGGCAAACGCGTCGATGAGGGCCCTGCCCCTGTCGGTCTCGCGCAGGCCCGCCATCGTCGTGATGGCTGCCCCTTCGATGCGGCCGACGGGCAGCAGGCAGGAGTTCATGAGCTTCCCGTCAACGAGAACCGAGCAGGCCCCGCACTCCCCTTCCCCGCATCCCTCCTTGACCGATACGTCCCCCAGCTCCTCGCGCAGCACGTCGATGAGCCGGGCGAGCGGGTGCGCGGGCGAGGACACCTCCCTCCCGTTCAGACGGAATTGAATCACCCCGCAGCCTCCCGCGCGAGCGCCCGTATGCGCTCAGGGGTGAGAGGGAGCGCACTCGTTTCAGCGCCGATCGCCTGCTGGATGGCGGCGGCAAAGGCGGGAGCCCCGCCGTCGAAGACGATCTCGCCGGCTCCCTTGGCGCCGAAAGGCCCGAAGGGATACGGGTTCTCGATCAGCTCCGTGCGGATCGGGGGGAAATCCAGGGACGTGGGGATGCAGTAGTCGGCCATGGTGCCCTGGAGGAAGACCCCGTCGCGCAGCTCGAGCTTCTCCAGGCACGCGTAGCCCAGCGCCTGGCTCATGCCTCCGTGCGCCTGGCCTTCGAGGATGAGGCGGTCGATGGGGTACCCCACGTCGTAGATGGTCCAGACGTTCCGCACCTCGGGCTCGAAGGAGAGCGGGTCGACGGCCACCTCCACGACATTGATCCCCCAGCCATAGGTGGGGTAGGCATCGCCCGCGAGCCTCTCGGCATCCCAAACGAGGTGCGGGGGGTGGCTGTACTCCTGCCAGACCTCCTGCTCCGCGCCCTCGGTCCAGCAACCCTTCAGCTTCTTCGCCGCCTCTTGGAGCAGGTAACCGACGATCATGATCGAGCGCGAGGCGCAGGTGGGGCCCGAGTCGGGGACGAGGTCGGTGTCGGCCTGGTCGAAGAGGACCCGGGAGAGGGGGATGCCCAGGACGCGGGCTACGACCTTTCGGAACGCCGTGGAGAGGCCCTGCCCGATGTCCACGCCGGCGCTCAGGATGCGGACGTGACCGTCAGCGAGCGCGCGCAGCCCGACCCTGCCCTTGATGAGGTCCCTCTCTCCGCTGCCGGTGAATGCGCAGCCGTGGTTGAAGAAGGAAATGCCGATCCCGTGACCAGGCCTGGCGGAGGCTGCCCGGGCCCTGAAGTCCGACGCCGCGAGAATGCGCTCGAGCATCGCATCGAGGAGCACCTCGTCGTAGATGCGCCCGTTGGTCACGGTGAGGCTTCCCTTCGAGAGGAAGTGCCGGCGCTTGAAATCCACCGGGGCGACGCCCGCGCGCCGGGCAAGGTGATCCATGTGCATCTCGATCGCGAACAGCGCCTGCGGGGCGCCGAAGCCGCGGAAGGCATCCGAAGGCACAACGTTTGTCGCGAAGGCTCGGCCGCGCACCCGCACGTTCGGGATGTCGTACGCCCCCGTTGACGTGAAGATCGACCTCTGCAGAACGATGCAGCTGCAGGTCTCGAACGCCCCTGCGGCGAGCCTCGTGTCGATGTCCATGCCGAGGATCCCGCCCGCGGCGTTCAGGGCGGTGCGGATGCGAATCCACGACGGGTGGCGCTTGGCGGTGGTCTGGATGTCCTCCTGCCTGTCCAGCACGAGCTTCACGGGCCGCCCGAGGGCATGCGACGCGACGGCCGCGGCAGTGGCCAGCACGTCGGGATAGTGCTCCTTTCCCCCGAACCCGCCCCCGGTATGGGCGGCGATCACCCGCACGTTCTCTTTCCCGCACCCCAGCGCGTGAGCCACGGCTTTCCTGAGGTAATAGGGGCACTGCGTGGAGGCCTGGAGGGTGAGCCTGCCGTCCTTCCACGAGGCGAGACAGCCCTGCGGCTCCATGTAGATGTGCTCCTGCCAGCCGGTGCGAAACTCCTCCTCGACGACCTGGGCGGCGGCGCGGAAAGCCGCCTCCGGATCGCCCTTCCGCAGATGGTAGTCGGCGAAGAGGTTGTCCGTGTCGTGGATGGGGCCGCCCGAGCAGACGAGGGAATCCTCGATCGTGAAGACGGGGACCTGGTCCTCGTATTCGACGACGGTCTGCTGGGCGAGAGTGGCCAGCATGCCCCGGTCGGGACCGACGACGAGGGCGATGGTCTGGCCCCTGAACCTGACCTCGCGGTCCGCGAAGATCGGCCAGTCGTCGCGGATCATGAGGATCCCGTTCGCGCCCCCGGGCGGAATGTGTCGGGCATCGATGAAGGCATAGCCGGCAGGCGTCTCGGGATAGCGGACGGAGAGGATCTTCGCCCTCGGCCTTGTCGAGCGGACGATCCGGGCGTGCAGCACCCCCTCGACCCGGATGTCGTCGAGGTACAGCGCGCTGCCGGATGCCTTCGCGACCGCGTCGACCCTCGGCACCGGATCGCTGATCCGCTCGCCTGGCTGTTCCGTTCGCGGTTCCGGCCCCTTCCTCCGCGCCATCAGCCCCCCTTCCTCCCCTCCAGGGCGATGGGGAGCATCGCGTAAAACGCGCTGCATGTCACCAGGTCGTCTATCCTCGTGTGCTCGTTGGGCGCATGAGCCTTGTCCTCGTCGCCGGGCCCGAACCCGATGCAGGGGATCCCGTGCCTGCCGCAGATGGCCACGCAGTTCGTGCTGAACGTCCACTTGCCGATGTCGGGCTGCCGGCCGAACAGCGCCGCGTGCGACTCGCGGCCCGCCTCGACGAGGGGATGGCACTCGGGGATCTTCCAGGTCGGGAAGTACAGCTCCTGGCCGTAGGATGCGCCGTTCCAGCCCTTGCCGTCGTACCACGGCATGGCAAGCGACTCGATGTCCGCTCCCATGGCCGCCCGCGCCTGCTCCAGAGCGCTCTCGGCCGTCTCGCCCCATGTGAGCCTGCGGTCCAGGTACAGCGAGCCCTGGTCGGGCACCGCGCACTGGCTGGGTCCGCGAACGTCCATCCGCGAGACCACGACCGTTCCCTTGCCGAGGAACTCATCGGCGGTGAGCTCCCCGTTCAGCCGCTCCATGGCGAGAGCTGCCCGGCTCGCCTTGTATGCCGCGCTCTCGCCGCGCTCGGGCGCGCTCCCGTGAGCGGAGACCCCGCGGACGCTCGCCTGCATCTCCATCCTGCCCCTGTGGCCGCGGTAGAGCCTGCAGCTCGTCGGCTCGGTGGACACCGCGAACTCGGGGACGAGGCCTTCCTTTTCGATGAGGTAGCGCCAGCACAGGCCGTCACAGTCCTCCTCGAGCACCGTGAAGGTGAAGAACACGGAGAACCCGCCGTCGTAGCCGATGTGCTTCAGGATGCGCCGAGCCGCGATCATGGCCGCGGCCCCGCCCTTCTGGTCCGCGCACCCGCGTCCGTGGACAAGGCCGTCCCTCACCAGCCCCGAGTAAGGGTCCATCTCCCAGCGGGAGGGGTCTCCCACGCCCACCGTGTCGATGTGCGCGTCGATGGCAAGGGAGCGGGGGCCCCGGCCGATGCGCGCGATGAGGTTTCCCAGCCCGTCGATGCGCACCTCGTCGAAGCCCGCCTCCCGGCAGATCGACTCGATTCTCCTGCACACCTTCTCCTCCCCGCCGCTGGGCGAGGGGATCTTCACGATGTCGGAGAGGGTCTGCGCGGAAAAATCGCGGTGCTGGGCTGCCGCGGAGAGAATCGAAGCCGGGGCGTTTCTCATCGCCCCCGAGTATGCCTCCAATTGCGTCTTGCCGCAAGATTCCTCCGCGGGGACGCGAAGGTGCGCTCGCTCGCCGAGCGTCCCCCATGAGGCGGCTCTGAGCGCTCGGCGCGTTCGGTGTCCTTCGACTTATAGTTGTAGTCGAAACCCGTCACCTTCTGCCGGGGCAGGCTGCGCCCGATATGCTTCTCGATCGCGCGCAAATCCTTCTCCTCCTCTGGAGAGACGAAGCTGAACGCATCGCCGCTCAGCTCCGCGCGGGCCGTGCGGCCGACCCTGTGGATGTAGTCCTGGGGCTGGTGCGGCACGTCGAAGTTCACCACAGAGCCGAGGGCTTCCACGTCGATGCCGCGCGCCGCGATATCGGTGGCCACGAGGACCCGGAACCTGCCCTGCTTGAAGCCGGCGAGGGCTTCGTTGCGCTGGGACTGGCTGCGGTTGCCGTGTATCCGGGCGCAGTTGACGCCGTTCTTGTCGAGGAAATCCGCGAGCCTGTTGGCCCGATGTTTCGTGCGCGTGAAAACGAGCACGCTCCCGGAAATGCCTTTCCCGAGCAGTTCCAGGAAGAGGCCGGATTTGCGCTCCGAAGCCACCGGGTACACAGCATGCGTGATCCGGGGAGCCGGACCGGGCCGCTTGTCGATGGTGAGGTGGACCGGGTCGTTCAGGAGGTCCCGCGAGAGCTCGACGATGGGCTCGGGCAGGGTCGCGGAGAACAGAAGGGTCTGGCGGGCGCGCGGGATCAGCGCGAGGATGCGCCTGATGTCGGGCAGAAAGCCCATGTCGAGCATCCTGTCCGCCTCGTCGATGACGAGGAAGCGCAGGTCGGCGAGCTTCGCGTAGGGACGGCGGAAGTGATCGAGGAGCCTGCCGGGGGTTGCGACGATGAGATCGACGCCCTTGCGGAAGGCCCTCTCCTGGGCTCCCATCGCGACCCCGCCGTGCACGGCCGCGCTCGTGAGGGAGCTCCCGGCCGCGAGGATCCGGAAGTGCTCGGAGATCTGCGCCGCCAGCTCCCGGGTGGGGGCGATGA
>Ga0315288_10004913_pt1 | contig 17014 bp, 16 predicted proteins | sample YL17G11_20_MG_FD_203454 | JGI IMG/M metagenome (GOLD analysis project Ga0315288, IMG submission 203454) | Sediment microbial communities from Yellowstone Lake, YNP, Wyoming, USA - YL17G11_20 | ecosystem: Environmental > Aquatic > Freshwater > Lake > Sediment | place: USA: Wyoming | collected... | reverse complement strand
GAACGTTTTGGCCAGCGGGAGGGCTGGGCTGTTTTCAACGACTGGTGCTGGCTTAACGACCCCTCGGCGCCCACCTACATCGAGGAAAAGATCGAGGGAGACTTTGTTCCGGGAAGCACCTGGATCTCCCGCCGGCCCTCTTATCTCCGGCCGGATCAAGAGGTGACTGAACTGGCGCGGGCAACGGAGAAGCTTTCCGCCCGGGCTGAGGAGGAGGCCTTGCGTGTTGGAGCGCCTGTCAGAATGGGGAGCTACTCCTGGACCCTTTCCCCGCAGGTGACCGGAACCGGCTACCCCATCCTGATGGGACAACCCCAGATGGAGCATCCTGTACCTTCGATCATCTTTGAAGTACAGCTCAAAGGCGCGGGTTTTGACGTCGTAGGAATGGCCTTCCCCTTAAACCCCACCATTTCCATCGGCCATAATCGCAACCTGGCTTGGTCCCATATGGTGGGGATGTGCGACAACGTAGACCTTTACCAGGAGGTGCTCAACCCCCTTAACAAAGAAGAGTATTTATATAAAGGCGCCTGGCGCAAGATGAGCAAAAGGACGGAGAAAATATCGGTCGCCGGCGGAGAGGCCAAGGAGGTCACTATTTATCGTACCCTTCATGGCCCTGTTTTTTCTCCTTTCTCGTTTGATCCTTCCAAGACAAAAATAAATCTGGTGTACACAAAAAAACTGGCTCACTGGCAAAAAGAGCCGCTATCCCTGGCAGGTTGGTGGAAAATGATGATCGCCAAGAATGCCGATGAGTTTGGCGCCGCCACGACCTTGATCATGACCTCCTTGCACATCACCTATGCTGACACACGGGGAAACATTGGATACTGGCACACCGGGTTGAACCCCGAACGGCCGGAGGGTTTTGATCCACGATTGCCATTGCCCGGCACGGGTGAGGCCGAATGGACCGGGCGCTATCTGCCTAATGCCCATGTTTTAAATCCCCCCAAAGGATTCGTGGCCGGGTGGAACAACAAAGCTTCCAAAGATACCCGGAATCCCTTTGACGAAAGAGGGGACTATCATTCGTTCGGCCGGTATCATCGGTGTCTCTGGGTGGAACGGGCCCTGGCTGGGCGCAAAGATCTTAACCTGGAAGCAAACCGGGAGATCATCCGCTTTGTGGGCGGAGCGGGCGCATTGCAGAACAACCAGATCAATGCCTTTGGGGGGGCTGGCAAAGATTTACTCCCCCTCGTGGCCCGGGCCGTGGACAGGGCCAGAGAGGATGAAAAGCCACTCTTCAACAAAGTATTGGCTGTTCTGGCCTCATGGGATGGCCGGTCCGTGCGGGATGTAGTCACGGACGAGCGATTTCAGGCCGGGCATACCATTTTTGCCGAATGGTTTCCGCGGGTAGTGAAGGCCACCTTCGTCGATGAACTCGAGGGCATCGAGAATTTCGAGGTTATTCATAATCAGCTTTTAGGCCTCTTCTTTCGCTGTCTGGACGGCCCGACCTCTACCCTGCCGGCCTCCAGGAACTATTTCAACAATATACGAACCCAAAAGGGAGAAACAGCAGAAGACATTTTCCTCCAAACCCTTCGGGAGACCGTCGCTCACTTGAGGAGGGAGTTTAAAAGCGACGCCCCGGCTACCTGGAAAGGCCCCCGGACAAAGATTATCTTCCGGCACGCTCTTTTCGGTCAGGTGGCGGAGATGTGGGACAATAACATCGGCTCTTACGTCCAGATCGTGGAACTTCGCCCGGAGGGCGCAGTGGGCTATAGCCGCTGGCCTTTGGGGCAGAGTGGGAACATCACCATGGGGGCGGACAAAAAGCCGGCCTTCGATCCCCACTTCTTTGACCTGCTCCCCTTGTATAAGGATTACACTTATCGAAAAATGGGTATGGATTGAATTCTTTGGTTTTGATGCTCCGAAATTATTTTGCCCCTGGTCGCAAATGCTATCCGGGTGATGAAAGAATGCTCTCGCAGGAGAGAAAAGGAAGCAGTCATTTGACACCTAAGTGGTGAAGGCTATGGATTGAGGATTTCTTTTAAGGCCACGGCGTTGTTCAGTTCCAATTCTTTCGTCGAAAATAGCAGCGTGACTGTTTGCTTTTTGGCCTCGGCCTTGATTTTTTTCAGCAGTTCCGATTTTTCGGCGAGCTCCTTCTGATACCTTTCTTTAAATTCTGTCCATTTTGAGGGGTCGTGGGAATACCATTTCCGCAGCTCGTTACTGGGGGAAATCTCCTTCAGCCATTCATCGATCTGGGCTTTCTCTTTTTTGATTCCCCTCGGCCATAACCGGTCGACGAGGACTCTTTTGCCATCATCCGGAGAGACCGGATCATAGACTCTCTTAATCTTAAGCATAGGATACCTCCAGAAATTCTATTTGGACGCAGATGAACGCAGATTCTCGGGGTCGAAGAATCTTAGAATACCCAAAGATCGTCAGGGGAAAAATGGGGTCATTCTTGTATTTTAAAAATATAAAGACTGTATTTTGAATTGCCGCTACTTAGGGGAATAAGAAGATCAAAAGACGAGCCCATCTGGAGTTCATGGGCAAGATAAGGTGGTCTCTAAATTCAGTTCTCCTGGCTTTTGAACCATGCCTTGCTTCCGAGGAGGATAAAAAAGATCAGGCTTAAGGAGGCAACGATGAGCGGTGCCCTGGGAACATCCAGTTTGTAAGATAAGAAAATACCCAACATACTCACCCCTAAACCGATGCCCCATCCTCTCAGGAGTATTCTAACTGGGTCTTTTGAAACGAATGGAAAAACCGCCAGATTGTCCGGGGAAACATGGGGAAGAGGGAGGAAAATCGGGGAGATCAATGCAGAGGTTTGCAGAATGCAATCAGAATGTTGTAAAATTAGATAACATAGAGGGCAGCTCTCATGAGGGAGACCATCGGGGTGGTGATGGATAACCCCTGCGAAGATGAAAAAGGAAAAAAGGATTAAAGGGGAAAGAATAATTTCCGGCCCACTAATTTTGTCTCTATCGGAACACCTTTTACGAATGACGGCTTGGCAATACTTTATGTTTATTAAGGGGACTATCGGGTGAAAGGCAATATGATTTAGGCCATAGCCAGTGGCGAATCATTGGATGTTGAATGTTTATATTTCAGCCTCTCATTTGAAAAGAACATATCCATGCCCGCCCGTTCAAAGAAGTTAGATTTAGATCCCCATAGGAAGAGGCAAAAGGCCGAGCAGAACTTCGACCTGAAACGTCTCATCACCCAATTTTGCAAAGACCGAGGGGCGGACCTGGTCGGTTTTGCTCCAGCAGACCGGTGGGACGAGGCCGGGGAAGTACCTCCCGACTTTCGTCCTCGGGCGATCTGGCCCCCCGCTCGCACCGTCATTGTAATGGGGATGGAAATGCCCCTTCCCATCGTCGAGACCACCCCTTCGATTTTGCACAAGGAGCTTTATGACACCAGCAACCGGGCTCTGGACCAACTGGCTTATGATTTGACCCGCTATCTAAACCGCCTGGGCCATGCCTCCTTTTTCTTTCCCCGCGACGGGTATGGCAGCCTCAAGGCCCTGAGAGAGAACAACCTGGCCGCCTTCAGTCATGTAATGGCCGCCAAATATGCCGGCCTGGGTACTATTGGTGCCAGCCATAACCTTTTGACTCCGGAATTTGGTCCCCGGGTTCGGTTGGTCTCTGTTTTTACTTCAGCCTCGCTATCCCCTGATATGATGGTGGAGAAGGAGCTCTGCATCAAGTGTGAGGCCTGCGCCAAGTGTTGTCCCAAAAAAGCCATCGCGATGCGCAAAGACCGAGTGATCGGGGATTATGATAAGATGGCCTGTTTGGAAATGGCTGAGGAATTAACTCGCCGCCGATGTTATCCCTGCGGAATCTGCACTAAAGTCTGCCCTGTCGGGCAAGATCGCAGGCTGTACCCGCAGAAAGGGGTCATGAAAAAATATCTAAAGGAAGCCGAGGCGCTCGCCACGAACCCGGACGACCCGGAATATAAGTCTTGGAGCCACATCCGCAAATATGGAGTTCTTACTCCGAAAAAAACAAAGGACTAAAACCAATGGCCATATGAATTTGGAAGAGTTCTGTCTTCGCTTCCAGGCTTTTCTCGAAGAAAAGCCGAGCGTATCCCAGGTGTTCGAGGTTGGCGGGGAACTTTTAGGCCATCTGGTGAGCAATCCGGGCTGGTGTCAGGAGTTCTTAAAAAAATTGATCCTCGACTCAGATTTCTTAAACCGGCAGCCGGCCTCGGTGTTTCCGAATGAAATTACGCTCCATCGCAGTCCCGATCGGTCCCTTTCCGTTCTGGCCTACATCTGGGAACCCCACCATCCGAGTCCCGTTCATGATCATGGGTCCTGGGGAGTAGTCGGTTGTCTAACCAACCAGGTACTGGAGAGAAAATACCGCCGGCTGGATGACGGCCATGTTGAAGGGTATGCAGAAATGGAAGAGATCTCATCTCCGGTGATCGAACCCGGAGGAATTTCCCACGTTCTTCCACTGAATAAAGGAATTCATCAGATGGGAGCTGCGAGCGATCAACTGGCGATCACGGTGGGGGTTTATGGGAGGAGTATCCGCAAGGGGTACACGCAATTTTTTGATCCATCTAAGAAAACCGTGATCCGGGCCTACTCACCAAAATTATTCAAACAAGTGCTGGCCATAAGGGCCCTAGGTTCCATCGCCGAACCCTGGGCTGAGGATATTCTGGAAGCCGAGGTCCCTGCTTCCATCCCCGATTACCTTAAGAACGAATATCGGTCGTCTCTTTCCAAATTCCGCGGGGGGAAGCCCAAGGAATAGAAGGGCCTTATCTCCTCATTTTAGAATCTATCGCCAAACGCCCCTATTCGCTTGCCACCCTGCACTCTTCTTTTTCGTCGATGAATTCAACGCTTGGTAAGGATTAGGGGGAGAGGCTGAGTCCCGCGGGACGCCCCGCCCTTCCACCCGGGCTACGGTGAAATGTAAATTCAAAAGTGAAGGATGGCCAGCCTCTACCCGAGGATCAGCTTCATTCCCATCACCGCCACGAAGATGGAGATGAGCCGCAAGAATAACTTATTGGAGATGTGACGGTTAAGCCACTTCCCGGCGCTCGAGCCCACGATCAAGGCGGGTATTAAGGCGAGTGAAATCCATAGAATCTGGAGAGTCAGGATATGGTAATACCAATAGGTTCCGACCTTAACCAAGCCCGAAGTGAAAAAAAGAAATAAGGAGGTACTAACAAAAATTTCTTTTGTTCGGCAATGGGGTAATAAATAAAAGGAAAAAACGATGCCCCCCGTATGAGCTAAGGCGCTGGTTATACCCGAGGCAAACCCGAAACAGACACCCTGCCGGGTAGTCGGACAAAGACGATTTCTCCACGCGGGCCGGGCAAGGGTGAAAAGTTGGAATGTCCCGAAAGCGACGGCCAGCACCCCCACTAAAGAAGCGGGCAAGAGCACGCCCACGTGGTGTAGATCCCGCTGCCTCCAGTATTGCCGAAGACCGATAGTACTGATCAGTAAAAGGAGCGGGGCCAACAGTCCAATCCCAAATTTAGGGGGCAGGAAGAATATGAACAGCGGGGTCATCAAAACACCGCCCCCAATGCCAAACCCAGACGTGACAAAAGCTCCGGCAAAGACAATCCCCATCAAGATGACCATCAGATGGGGTTCTAGCGAGGCTAAGGGGCCAAGGAGCAGGGAAATACCACTTTCCATCGGAGAAAATTCCTCATCAAGGCGGGGAATAATCTGGAGGGGCAACCGAGGACGGGATGGATTTCTGTCTTCTCAATTTTCGATTTGCAGTCCTCTGTTCCCCCCATGATTCGCAATTCCCTTGGAAATGATTAGCCTTTTACCGACCCGCTTCCCGTCTTTCATTACGCTTTGATCCTGGCTCGCAACCCCTCTTTTAACCTTGACCGTGTGGGGGTATTTGTAAGCGACATATTCGATCAATAAGGGATCCTCCATCTTCATCAGGGCCAGGGGATCTTGAGACTTTTCTTTTGCTTCTTTTTGCGATTCCAGCTGGGAACGAAACCCTTCGATGATCCCAACGGCGAAGTCAGTCTGGCGATAACGGTTTAATCCCCTCTCCTTATTGTATTCGGTCCATTGGGAATGGATAAACCGCCGTACAAAGTCATGAACATAACTGGCCATTTGAATATTCTGAATGGTTCCGCTGACCTCCAAAACCCGCCCCATCTTGCCTTTTTCCGGGACATAGGAGGAAATCCAGATTCCTTGGACGAAGTAAAAATCCTGTAATAAATGGGCCAGACCATAGTCTTCCGGAGGATGGCGCAGAGCGGGCCGACCGATAAATAGGCTGGTAAAATTCCGGTTATCATCCTGGGTCCAAAGATCCAAATTGTATTTGGCGATCAATTCATGGGCCTTGGCCATGGCCGCCTCCGCTTCATGTTGATTTGGACTTTCGGCCAGAGCCATGAGTTTCTTGACCCGGAGCATGATTTTATCTTCGGGACTGGATAATTCCTGAGACATCCGTTCATCCAAGGTTCTGTAATTCCCCGAAGCTTTGGGGTTGGCCCGGAGCAGGTAGCAGGCTTTATGGAATTGTGGCCCATGCGGAGGTTCATGCAGAACACCGAAAACCTCCTCGGTAAATTGATGGGCCATCTCATGCAGAAGAACCTCACATACTGCGTTCCAGGAATGATTGTAGATCAGGTCCCGGCTCAGGGAAATCTCACGTTTTTTCCCCGACCAGGAACCCCACTTGTCTTGCATATCGCTCAGGCTAAAGAGGGGGGGACGCATCGTTTTTCTATGGGAGGAGCTTAAAACCCAGAGGGCCTTTTCCCACTCGCAGGAAAGTCCGTGAAGCATACAACGCTCCAACTTCTCATGATTCCAGATTTCCGCTTGCTTCTGCGGAGGCCTTTCGAATTGATTTCCAAAATCCTCTAATTTTCTCGCTGACAACTTGAGGATCCTTTGTTGGTTTGAAAATCCAGGTCTTGACAGCAGGTCATTTCAACCCCAAAGGTTGGCTGGGGCGTTCGGTTAAACAAAACCACGAATGGGCCTCATCTCTAAGCAGGAAAAGGGCCGGAAATGATCATTCCTCTGCTTGTTCGGCATCCTCTTTTCGCAGATTCGGGTGCATAATCAAAGCCCCTTGCTCTGACTCTTTCAACCTCGGGAAGTCTCTTGTATATTCATTCCGTGAGAGAACAGGCCAGGATCTCTCCGAAATAAAGGGTGTGATAATCTTTTGCCGGATAGATTTGCTCCAGGTCTTTGGCCATGAATCTTGGGTCCATCGGGGCTTTGTGTATAATGCGGCATTCGTAATGATACCCCGGAATCTTGAGGATGAGGGAACTGGCTTTCTTGGCCTTGATTGTGGAGAGCTGGCATTCTTTGAACTTATCCAAATCTCGGCCTGATTTCGATCCGCAGAAGTTGATCTCCTGGCGCATATTCCCGGTAGGAACGCTGACCGTAAAGCTATCCGCTTCTTCTATAAGGCCGTGAGTAAAACGGCTTTTCCGGACAGCGACCATCATGGTTGATTTTCGCCATACGTACCCAAACATGGCCCACCCTATGGTCATCAGGTTCTTTCGGTCCTTTGCCTGGACTACGAGGAAAGCCCCCTCTTTGATCTGATTCATGACTTTAGGGGCAATCTCCTGTTCATTCACCTCTCTCATATGCTTCTCTCCATTCATCAATCCTGTAATATTAAAGAATCCCTTTTCCTATTTTAAGCGCTTTAGGTACCTCGTCGATATTTGCGAATCTCAATGCCCTTTGCTCCTAGGCCTCTTGATTGCTCTTTGGATGGGGTAAATAATGGGGATCAAAACGCTCAAATCCCAGCCCGGGATTTACCGGGCAACGAACCGGAAGGTAATCTACTACGGCTGCCCGAACGCATTGATAGCAGCGGATGCAACGCTGAATGGATTCGGGTCTCCCTTCACTGACCTTTCGTGACCATTCCGGGTCTGCCAGGAGGGCTCGGGAGAGAGCGACTAAAGCCACTGATCCATTGGCGATGGCCCCAGCAGCTTTGTCCGGGTTCTGGAAGTTCGGGCACATGACCGGAACGGTGACATTCTTTTGAATCGCCGCCGCATCCTCACTCATGGCTCCCTCACCCCGGGGAAAGATGCGGTCCACCGACCCGTAACAGCCATGGCTTACAGAGAGGTAGTCGGCTCCTGCCCCCTGGATGGCCCTGGCCATTTGGATGGACTCCGGCAGATCAAGCCCCTCAAGAATCCATTCCCTGACGCTGAAGCGATAACCTACTACAAAGTCCGGCCCCATCGCCTCCTTTATTTCCCGAACCAACTCCACAGAGAGGGTCCAGCGTCTCTCGGGAGAACCGCCGTAATCATCATTCCGGCGGTTGAAATATGGAGAAGTGAACTGGGCGAGCAAATACCCATGAGCTCCGTGGAGCTCTACGCCGTCAAAGCCAGCTCTCCTGGCCCGCCCTGCTGCTCTGATTACAGAGCCCTTCAATGCCCGAATCTCCTCGCTCGTTAAGGGACGTGGGCAGTCCACATTTTTTTTCAGCAGCCCCTTTATTGCTTCGGGAAGCTCCTTCTGCGGGATGAGGGCCGGGACATCAGAAGGGCCGACCAGCGGTCTCTTCTCTTGAGACTGCAATGCCTGAGCCCCTTGGCCCGGAAGGAGCTGAATAAAAGCCTTCGCCCCTCCCCAGTGGATTACCTGGGCCAGATCCCGCAGCCCGGGGATATGCGAATCTGACCCCGCCCCGAGTCCAAAACCCGGGCTGAAAGCATAACGACCTGTGACCCCCGTAATCTCCACAATGATCAGACCGACCCCCCCTTGCGCTCGGGCGAAATAATAGCAGAGACTCTGGTCGGTTACATTTCCTCTGAGGTCACCCATGCCAACATAGGTAGGTGCCAGGACGACCCGATTGTTCAGGTGCAGCCTTCCCAGGTTAAGTGGCTCAAAAAGAGGTTCATGTTGAGGTAGCATAAACTCCTCCGCAGGTTTGATCCCCACTCGATATGATCCATCCGATTGGCCACAATAACGAGGATATACTTCTCTGGTTGCAGGTAAGTTTTAGCAACCCGGAGGACCTCTTCTCGGGTAATGGAGCGGATAAGGTTTAGGTATTTCTGGGGGTAATCCAGGCCCAAACCATAGTACTCCACCTGCGTGAGAAAATTGGCCAGTTTTCCCTGGGTATCGAGGCGCATGGGGAAGCTTCCTACGAGATATTTTTTGGCCCCTTCCAGCTCTTTCTCCGAGACCAGTTCCTGGCGAATCCGCTCCATCTGCTGCCGGGAAAGAAAAAACGCCTCCTTGGCAGACGCATTTTTCGTCTGGAGGACGATCTGGAAAGAACCCGGATACTTTCCGGGGTCAAAGAAACTGGCCACAGAATAGGCCAGACCCCTCTTGTTACGGATTTCCTCCATCAGCCGGGAGGAAAAGCCGCCTCCGCCTAAAATATAATTCATTACGGTGAGGGCATAGAAGTCCGGGCTTTCCCGGCTTACCCCGGCATGCCCGAGGATGATGTTGGCCTGGGTAATTGGCCGGTCGATCTTCACGGCCTTCGGCCCGCTGGCGAATGTGGTTTTGAACGGCACCTCGGGGATCTCGCCCATTGGCCATTTTGCCAGGCGAGGGAGAAGTTTGGCCTTGACCTCTTCGCCGGTAATATCCCCTACCACAGTAAGGATAGAATTTCCGGGATGATAATAGGTCCGATAAAACTGAACGATTGCCTCCCGGCTAATCCGGGGCAGCGATTCTTTCATTCCTTCTACCGGATGCGCGTAGGGGCTGGTGAGAAATAGGTTTTTCTGGAACGCCTTTTCAGCTACCTCCTCGGGTTGGTCTTCAGCGGCTTGAATGGCCGCCAGGGTCTTCTCTACCTCCCTTCGTACTTCTTCCTCGGGGAAAGTAGGCTGGGTAAGTGTTTCCAGGAAAAGATCGATTCCTCTGTCCAGGTCCTTCTTCAAAACCCGGAGGTTTAGCGTGGCATAATCTCTCCCGGAGGAGGCATGGAGAGGGGCGCCCATAAAATCCAATTCTTCATTGATCGCTGTTACTGTGCGTTTGGAAGTTCCCAGAAGAAGTCCCTTGGCCACCAGGTTTGCCAGACCCTCCTGGCCGGAAGGATCTTTCCGGGATCCGGAATCTACGAGAAGTTGGAAGGTGACAAAGGGCAGGGAATGTTCCTCAGAGAGGAGGAGGACAAGTTTGTTGGGTAAGACCAACCTTTGAACAGGAGGCAAGGCCAAGCAAGTCCCCTCCAGCAAACCCAGACCTAGCAGGAATAGGGCGAAAATCAGGAAAGGAAGAGAAATTTTGGTGTTCTTCGGGATCATGAATCCTCCCTATCTGATGATTCGTTCTTTGATGGGAGAACCAGCGGATGGTAATTTCTCCTCTTTGGGCGGCAGGGGGATGAGGATCCCGACAGTACGGTTGTCTGGGATTAGGTAACGGTTGGCCACCCGTTGGATATCCTCTGGCGTTACTTTGCGGATAGAGGGAAGGTAATCGTCGATTGCTTTCCAAGTATGAGCGATCTCATGTTGAGCCAAGAGCATGGCCTGGAAGAAGAGAGAATCTTGACCAAAGATAAAGGAAGATTCTAATTGATTTTTGGCTTTTTCCAGCTCCCGGTCTCCCACCGGCTCTTTCTGGAGTCGCGCTACCTCTTGATCCAGGGCTTTTTCCACATCCGCCAATTCTTTACCCGGAAGGAGATTTGCGGAAAGGTAGAATAGGTTAGGATCGCGGGAGAGAAGAGAGTGGTCGGCATCGGCTTCCAGCACAAGCCGCTTCTCCCGGACCAGACTCTGGTAAAACCTGGAACTCTTGCCCCCGGAGAGGATCGTCGCTATCACTTCCAAAACATAGCTATCTGGCTCAGGTAGGTTGGGCACGTGATACCCCATAACCAGAAATGGCAATTGGGCTTCCTTCTTGACAAAGATTCTGCGTTCCCCGGCTTGTTTTGGATCTCTGTCTCTTTCCTGCTTCGGAGCTATCCCTTTGGCGATTGCACCAAAGGCCTCTTCAATTCGCGGCAGGAGCTTCTCTTTCTGGAAGTCCCCCACAACCACAAGAATGGCATTCGCCGGATTGTAGTAGGTCTGATAGTACTTTTTCAGATCCTCCAGGGTAAACCGGGCGATATCTTCCATCCAGCCAATGGTGGGCCAGTGGTAGGGCGAAACCTGAAAAGCGGTAGCTTCTATCTGTTCAATCAGATAGGCCTGAGGATTGTCTTCCGTGCGCAGCCTCCGTTCCTCCATCACCACCATTCGTTCCGTGCGGAAGTCCTCTTCCCGGAGTATGAGGTTCTGCATCCGGTCTGATTCTAAATCCAGGGACACCTGCACCCGATCTGCACTCAGATTCTCGAAGTAGGCTGTATAGTCACGGGTAGTGAAGGCATTATCATTCCCGCCGTTCTCCTGAATGATCCGGGAAAATTCTTCGGGACCAATCTTTTTGGTTCCTTATAAACATCATATGCTCGAGCATGTGGGAGAGTCCAGTCTTTCCCCATTCTTCGTTCCGGGATCCCACACGGTACCAAACCTGGAAGGTGATCAGGGGCGCTTTGTGATCTTCCAAGAGGATTACTTTCAGGCCATTGGGCAAGATGGTTTCAAAAACCCGCTCCTTAAGGCCGGCCTCTGCCAGCGGTATGAAGAGAAAGAAAAGGAAAAGAAGAGGTAAAACCACTTTCCCTCTTCGCCTTTTCAAATGGCTCAATTTTGACCTCCTTTTTTCTATATTTTTTTTAAGCAGGCGGCTCATGAGCCGGAAGCAGGGTCGAATAAGCCGTCCCTTTACAATGAGTCCAGCACTTTTTCCATTTTTTGGCGGACTTTTTTAGCCACCTCGCCCACCTTCTCATTCCGCACCATGACCATGATGGCTTCCGGGTCTCCTTTCATCTCGGGCAACCTGCAAATCTTTATCCCCTCTTTTCTTAAGATTCTCCAGGAGGGGCTTCTTCCACAGTTAAAAGGCCCTTTGGAGATGGGTTTTCCACCCATGATTGACAAAGTTACCCCGTGGCTGACGACGAGGGCGGGGTTCATTGGCTGCGGGGGAAAGGGCCAACCGCTTCCCAATCGGGCAGTCCCGGCACAAAGCCAGGCCCCTCTTATAGGTGTAATTAAAAAGGTCCCCCTTCATGAGATCTTGATACTCTTCTTTCCCCGCCTGCAGATGGCGCTTGGCACAGGCATTTTTTGAGATCATTAATTTTCCCGGTTGGTGGGGGCAATAGAACATTTCCTGCTGATTTTTCTCCAGCCATTTCTCAGCCACAAGTTGACCCGCTGCCATGGCACCCTCCTTTTAAGGCCAAAACGCCTGATTTTAAGTATCCTTTTATAAAATGAATAAAATGGCAGGATAAGTAAATACGGTGAACCCTGTATCTTATGAGGATACATACTGTATTTTTTAGGGATTATCCATGTAGGGGAAAAGTGGTATCTATAAAAGTTTTCGGGTAGAGCGATGGGGAGGATCATTTTTTCGAGAAAATTTACATTTCGGGTGAAAGGCCTAAGGGGAACCTTATCATCTTTGTTGACTCCTTTCCCCTGACTTAGTACACTTTTTAGAAAATTAATTCTCTTTCCATACCCCCCATCCCCTGCTTGAAAGGATATCTTACCAGGAAGGGTTGTCTTTAGAATCCGGGGAAGAAAAGGAGGCCAGTAAATGAAATTCGCTACATTTGTGAGAGATGGCCAGAAGGAGGCGGGGTCCGTACTCGGAGCCCTCCTCGACGAAGATTCCATTTTGGACTTACATCCGGCCGCCGCGCTTTACCTGAAAGAAATAGAAAAAGAAAAAAAGCCCTATCTGCCAGCCTCCCAATTTATTCCTGCCGACATGGGTGCTTTTCTGGCGCAGGGTGAAAAAGCCATGAATTTGGCCCACCGCACGGCTGATTTCATCCTTTCATCGTGGCAACAGAAAAAAAAGAAGGTTCTCAAGGGCCTGCGGAGAGAGAGGCTGATCTTTCCCCTTTCGGAGATCGTCCTTAAAGCCCCTGTACCCCGGCCGGGGAAAATCATCGCCATGGGACTCAATTTCCACGATCACGCCTTGGAGAACAAAGTCCCCGTACCCGAATTTCCAGTGGCTTTTTTGAAAGCGGTCACCGCCCTCGTCGGCCCGGACGAACCCGTTCCTTATCCTCGGTCCACCAAGGAACTGGACTACGAAATCGAGCTGGCCATCGTGATCGGGAAAAAGGGGAAGGATATTCCAAAGGAAAAAGCCTTCGAGCATGTCGCCGGGTACGCCATCCTCAATGATCTCAGCGCCCGGGACATCCAAGGCAGGGAGATGGCGAAGAGGCTGCTCCTTCTGGGAAAGAGCCTCGATGGATTGGCTCCCATGGGCCCTTACCTGGTGACGCGGGATGAGATCAAGGACCCCCACGGGCTGGCTATGGAGCTTAGGGTGAATGAAGAACCGGAGCCAAGGCAGAAATCTTCTACGGGCCAGATGATCTTCAAGATCCCGGACCTGATCGCCTACTGGTCCCAAATGACCCTGGAGCCGGGGGATGTTATCACTTCTGGCACTCCGGGGGGAGTCGCTTTCTTTCGCCAACCCGACCCGCAGGCTTGGTTTCTTAAGCCTGGAGATGTGGTCGAGGCCAGGATTGAGGGCCTGGGAGTGTTGAGAAACCGCATCCTTTGAGGACAGCCTGGCCACCGAGAATCAACCTTTTCCTGCAAAAAGAATGGGGGGGTATTCAGGGAAAACGCGAATCTGCCTGATTCCCAATAGCGGAGGCAAACCTGAATCTTTTGGCCGGCTTTTGATCCCAGCCGAGGCTGTCGGCGCGAACCGGCTTGGTCCCCCGGGCGGGAACAGAGGTGGTCATAAAAGGGCGCAACCAGGAGGAATTTGATTACGCGGATTCCTGCAACTAAGCACTAGAAAGCAATAGTGAGCGAGTGGAAGAGGGATTCATCCCGCTGATTTGTCCCGCCACCGGCGGGGCTCAGCGCCTCCCGTCCTGGCCTCGGTAAATCATTGCAAATTCATGGAAGAAAATGAAAAGAAAGGGGAGGCGAAGTTTTTTCAGCCTTGCCCAATAAGGCATGATGGGTTAGATTGGAGATGAGGAGCAAGAAAATAAGTGATGCTCATGGAGGAAAAATGACCAAAGCCACCGCGGAAAGAATTGAAAAGATGGCTCGGGCTAACGATCTGAAAGACTACAAATGGATTCAACCCAGCTCGATCATTACTGGCCATTGGGTGAGGGCCAAATGCATGTATGGATGTCCGCGCTATGGGCAAAAGGCATGCTGTCCGCCGGAAGTTCCTTCGGTGGCTGAATGTGTAAATTTCTTCAGGGAATATAAATCCGGCATTTTCTTTCATTTCGCCAGGAAATTCAAAAAGCCGAAGACGAGGTTCTCCTGGTACCGGGAAATAAACAAAAAGGTACTCGATTTGGAAAAAGAAGTCTTTCTGTCGGGTTTTTACAAGGCCTTTGCCTTGCCCCCGGCTACCTGCAGTTTATGCGCTCAGTGTAAAGAGAGCAAGCCTGAATGTCGCCAGCCCCTGGCGTCTCGCCCGACGCTGGAGGCTTTCTGCGTAGACGTTTACGCGACCGCCCGAAAGATGGAGTATCCGATCCAGGTCCTGAAAAGTTACCAGGAAGAGATGAACCGCTTCGGGCTCCTCCTGATTGAATAGGGCCACGAGAGAAGTCTGCTCCGGTCAGCAGATCAGTCATCCAATTCTGGCCAAGGATCCTTAAAATACTCTTCAAGGAGCCGGAGAGCGGATCAAAGAGGGGCCAATTTGTTTTGCCGCTCCCGGGGAGGTGGAGATGCCGAAGGTTCCCGTACGAGATATCAAGATTCATTACCAGGAGGAAGGCTCTGGGTTTCCTTTCATTCTGATCCATGGCCTGAATGGCGATCTCACAGGATGGGCCTTGGTGATGCCGGAATTTGCCAAACACCACCGGACGATCGCCCTGGATGTTCGCGGCCACGGAGAGTCCGGAAAACCCGATCAGCCATACTCGATTAAGGAATTCTCCGAGGACCTCCACGAATTTCTCCATCGGTTGCAGATCCCTAAAGCTCATCTTCTTGGCCTCTCCATGGGAGGAGCCATCGCTCAGCAGTTTGCCCTAGACCATCCCGAGAAGATTCGATCCCTCATTTTGGTCTCTACCTTTAGCTATATCGACGATCAAGCCCATCGGGCCTTTATCCGGCTGCGCCAGTCCCTTTTAGCCGGGGGCTACTCGGCTTTCTTCGATGAAGTAGTGAAGCTGGCCTTCACTCCCGAATACATCTCCGCCAATCCGGGGCCCATTGCCGACCTGAGGGCCAAGCGGATTAAGATCAATTCCCCGGTGGCCATCGGGCGGGCTACGGATGCTTGCCTGGCCTTCGATTTGAAAAATGAGATTTCGAAGATTGCCCTTCCCCTTTTGATTGTTTCCGGAAAACAGGACGTCTTTACGCCCATCCATCTGGCCGAGCAGATCCACCATTCCATTCGAGGCTCGGAGTGGAAAATCATAGAAGGTGTGGGGCATAACCTGCACGTCGAGAAAGCGGACCGGCTGGCCCAATTGGTCCTGGAATTTTTGAGCCGCCATTAAAATAGATGAATCATTTATTCATCTATCCATCGCCTGACGACCCCTGCTCAGGGAGCAAAAAATTCACCCGGGGAGCGAAAAAATCTTTTTGGTTCCACATTTTTTGGGACGATAATATGTTTGATGGTTTCGTAAAAAGTCCTCTGGGTCCCGTTTTCGTCATTCCCGCGAAAGCGGGAATCCAGTTAATTCAGGTAGTTCTGGACTCCTGCTTTCGCAGGAGTGACGGCTTTCCTGACTTTTTACGAGATCATCATGTTTATCGGAGAAAAACTGATATCGGAAGGAGATTAGAATGTTCAAAAAGACCGCTTGCGGGGTGATTTTTCTATTCGGGGTGGCCTTTTTTCTACCCTTTCCGGGTTTTACCCAGGAAGACAAAATCGCCCAGGTGGCCATCGAATACGCCAGAAACCATTACCGTATTCCTAAGGACTTCGAGATGAAATTTCTCGAAAAAAAGGAAAGCCAGATTCCAGGGTTTCTGGCGGTAAAGCTGCTCGTCTCAGCTCCCGACCGGGACGTTTCCGTCGTGGTCTACGTGGACCCCACGGGCGAGAAAATCATCCTCGGCAACTTATTTATCAAAGGCGAAAATGTGACCCGGAAAGAGGCGGGAGAACCCAAACCCCGCAAGATTGACATGGGGCTACTGGAAATCGAAAAATCTCCCCGTCGAGGCCCTGCCGGAGCCAAGGTGACGATTGCAGAATTTTCAAATTTCCAGTGTCCTTACTGCGTGAAGTCTTGGGCGCAGATGAAGGACCTTCTGGGGAAATATCCCCAGGACATCAAATATGTCTTCAAAAACTTTCCCCTCCAGCCTCAAGGGAACCCTTTCGATCTTTCGGCCATGGTTTCTGCGGTGCAAGAAGTAAACGAGGATGCCTTCTGGGCGGTCCATGACTTTATGTTCACCGATGAAGGTCAGGCTTTGGCCAAAGAGAATCAGGAGGTCGTGAAACAAAAGATTGAGCAGATCCTCAAAGAGAAGGGTTACGATGTTCGGGCTTTTCAGAATGGGCTGGAGAGCGGAAAAGGGAGAAAAAGGGTAGAAGAGGATATGGCCGTGGGGAAAAAAATCCGAGTGCGCGGAACTCCAACAACGATATTAAATGGAAGCTTCATCGTCGGCCCCATAACCGATAAAATGTTAGAGGGGTACCTTCGGAAATAATCCAATCTGGAGAGCGGCCTAACGGGTTCAAAAATATAGGGTAGAAAACACAGCGCGGCAGGGCCATCCGCGAACTAATAAAATCCCCCCCTGCCCCCCTTTTGCAAAGGGGGGTTAGGGGGGATTTCAGAGGTTAGTTTTCAAATCGATTTTCTTCACAAAATTTCAAGATTTTGCACATTAGTAATACAGA
>Ga0315288_10004912_pt1 | contig 17014 bp, 27 predicted proteins | sample YL17G11_20_MG_FD_203454 | JGI IMG/M metagenome (GOLD analysis project Ga0315288, IMG submission 203454) | Sediment microbial communities from Yellowstone Lake, YNP, Wyoming, USA - YL17G11_20 | ecosystem: Environmental > Aquatic > Freshwater > Lake > Sediment | place: USA: Wyoming | collected... | reverse complement strand
AACCGATTCAAGAGTCATCAGGAAGCTCTCAATGCACTCCAAGAGATCCCGGATCTGGCCGGGATGGAATCGTTGGTAGCTGAGGTCTCAGATTTGAACGGCCTCTATACCCGACTCAAGACCATTGCGGATAGCGTGAAGCAATCAAAGGCCGAGATGGAACAGGTTGTGGTGGATGTGCAGAAAAACCAAGAAGAGCTGGACAAATTCGATACCTGCCCCCTTTGCATGAGACCCATGGGGCATAGCCATGCGTGACCCCGTCAAGATCTGGACGAGAATCAATGATGCCTTCACTACTATGGAGATAGAAGACATCAGGGTAAAAACGGTCACTATTCCACTCCAATGGTTTCGGGTCATTGTCAAAGGACCCACAGTACTCGGCCGGCTTCAAGGGTGGTATGATGACATGCATTGCTACGTGAGTAATCCTTGCTGCAAACGCTGTCGAAGGATCTTTGGGGCTCGAGTGAAGTTTGGCCCGAAACTCGAAGTCGCATAGAGGGTTCTATGAGCAAGAAAACTGCGTTTGAGTTGAAACATGAGGTCGAATTCCAGCGGTGGCAGAGAAAGTTCCGAAAGGCTTGGGGCTTTTTCCCTTCCGCATATGCCGGGTGGATGGCCAGCAGATCCAAAAAGATCAGGGCCGATTACATCAGTCAAGGAAAAGAGATCGCGAAGATGAAGGAAAAGATGAAGGAATCGACCCTGTGACAAGGTTCAACTTCGTTACCGCCAATGACATTCACATCAGTGACACGACACCTCGGTCACGGGTGGATGATTTCAAGGCAAGCGTTCTCAACAAGCTGGCCCAGATGGGGGCCGTTTGCCGGGAGCTGAAAGCAGACGCAGCCATCATTGCGGGGGACCTGTTCAACGCCAAAGAACCTCTCAAAAACAGCCACGGAATGGTCCGGGAATTGATCAAAGTCTTCGGGGGGTTTAACTGCCCGGTCTACATGATCGAGGGGAACCACGACCTTCTGGCCAACAATCTGCAGAGCATTGATAACCAGCCCTTAGGGGTTCTGTTCGAAGATGGCACCCTGACCCGGATGCGGGAACACATTATCGAGGACGATGGCGTCAAGGTATCATTGGTAGGAGTCCCCTATCAGGAGAACCTTGACCTGACAACCCTGAAGATTCCGCCGAAAGGCGATGCCATATCCCAGATATGTGCCATGCATCTGTATGCCTCCCCGACGCCCGGAATGCTGTTCAAGGACCGTATCTATGGGTATCGGGAACTCGCTGATCTTGGCCCAGATGTGTTCGTTATCGGGCACTATCATTTGGATCAGGGGGTCCGGCGGGAGAAAGACAAATGGTTCATCAACATAGGTTCCATGAGCCGGGGGTCTCTGACCGACGAGCGCCTTGACCATAAGCCCCAGATCGGGGTCATTACGGTGGTCCACGAAGAGGGTAAGACCACAATCGTGGCCAAGTCGGTCAAGTTGAAAGTGAAGTCCGCGGAGGATATCTTCAACCTCAAGAAGAGGGAAGAGGAACAAAAAGAGAGCAAAGAGATTGAGCAGTTCGTGGAGAAGCTGATTGCGGAGTCCGTTTCGGCCGCATCCTCGGACCAAGACCGGAGCATAGAGGACGTGATCAAGGAGCTCAACGCGGCACAGGACGTCAAGGACCGGGTTCTGCACTTCATTCATGCAGCCACAGCAGCAAAGAAAGTGTAAAGATGTCCAAGAAACCTTTTCAACACACGGAATTGTCTGACCGACAGTGCGTAAAGTGCTCCCAACGTCTGAAAAAGAATCTGATTGCTCGCCAGCCAAATGCCCGATTGTGCTACAAGTGTTGGCGGAAAGAGAATGGACTGGGTGCCCGATGAACAGCCCAGCAAAAAAACGCAGATGGATCTACGCGCAGCCTCCTCTGTCCTATGAGATGTGCTGTGACAAATGCAGGGGCACCAATATTGATTGGTCCGAGTGGGAAGGCATGATTTGGTGCTATGACTGTCTGTTGGACACCAAAGGAGATGGCGGAGTGTTTAGTGGGCCAATCCCGGTTGAGGCGGCACAAGTCCTGGGTATGAGTTTTGACCGTATTGATCTGAAGACACAAGAGGTCCTGAAATTTGGTACGGAAGAGTGGAAGAAGATCGCAGAGTAACTTATGGACATCTTCAGGCCATTTAGACGCTGTTTTGCATGTGGGGGCAGGAAGGACCTTGACCGCCTCCATAATGGGACTATCTACAGTGAACATTGGAGATATTTTCATCGGTCCTGCCTTTCCGGAGTCCTCCGTTACCCTGAATCCTTTGATTCCAATGTTGTAGACAAGGGTATTGAGATCGAAGGCCTTATTCGTGATCAAGAGGAGCGCCGCCGGCGAGCGCTGGAGGGAAGGCGTCAGCAGCTCGATGAGGCCAGATTGCGCTATCATCGACTTCAGCAAACGAGACACATGAACGCCGACCTCGTTGAACTACCCCAAAGCGCGACGACAACGGCGCAATCTAGCATCGGGAGGAATGCAGCGGCTATACAAAACATTAATAATGAGCCCATTATAGTTAATTGTACGATGAATCTTGAGTCGTTCAAATCGAAGGTATCGGATTCTCAGCCGGAAACCCCTATGGGAAAACCCGTGCCCCCCAATAGTCGATATGACCTCTTGAGGGGAAAGCCGCAGTGGCCCGAGGGTAGAACGATCAAGGAAGCGGATGAATGGAAGGGTGGGAATGAATCCACCCGGGACTCTGAATGAACATCAGCTACAACGCTTGGAAACTCTACGCTGAGTGCCCTAAGCACTACTTCCTGAAGCATCGGAAGCAGGCCCCGCCGGCGATTCCCCCAGACGATTATCACCGGATGTACGGATTTCTCGTTGAGCGCTTCTTCCAGATGTTCTGCAACCATTGGCGCCACCAGACGCCCTACATGTTCCCGGAAATGATTCGGGATAAGATGAAAGTACTGTGGGACGATCTTCTGAGATCCACAACCGTGGATTGGTCTTCACCGCGAGCAACCCAGACTAAGAATGAGATTTTCGATTCTGTGATCATGGACGCTTGTGCCATTATGGATTCCCCAAGCCAGAACCATTTTCTGAACACCAAATCAGAAGTAGAAATTCGGGTAGTGACTAAGGGTGGGGTCGAACTCAATGGCCGCTTGGATTTTCTTCATTACGACCCCATAGATGACACTCAGGTGCATATTTTCGATGGCAAGGGAACCAACAAGGTCGGCAGGGTTGACACCAATCAGCTCTACTTCTACGCCCTGCTCTATTTCTTCCACTACAAAAAGCTTCCGGCCGGGCTGGGATTCTTCTACTACCGGTTCAACCTCTACAAGCCCCTTCCAATCGACCTGAACCGATTGAACGAATTCCGGACGAAGGTTTCCCAAGATGTCAAAGCCATTTCCACAGGAAATGAGTTCACGGCAACTCCAGGTTGGAAACCCTGTCATTTCTGCGAATATGCCCCGGCCTGCCAAGAGTGCGTGGCATTCAGGGCGTCCCGAAAGAAGCCCTCGGTCATAGACCTGCCGGAAGGCGTCACGGAGTTTGGGCTATGAATCAAGCGGATTCAACTGAGGCCGTACGTCATTCGGTCTCGATAGGGTCAAGGCCCGCGAGGAGTTGGGGGACACACAGAATTGATTCCATTGAGGTCGTGGGGGATACGATGCATGTGAATATGACTCTCATGCCGATAGAAGTCCAATATGGCGGTGAAAGAAATTCAGGGGAGCCTGGATAATCGCCCCCAGCCGGCTAAGACCCGTTATCAGTTGCTTCTGGAGAAAGACTCGACCGACGCAAAAGGGGCCTTGGGGCTATGAATCAGACCCATATGACACCCGAAACAGGTCGTCGGGAACTTCGGGGACGCATGAAGATCTACGTCAATACGGACAGCCTAATGGGTGGGGATGGCACCACCCCCTCCAAATCAGGCCCTCATAGGGCCTACAATTCCATAGATCAGGCACAGGGCGCCTTTCAGCAGAAAGGGGCGGAGATCTATGTTGTATACCCCTACGGCTGTAAGAAGGTGCGTGGAAGGCTCACTACCGGGAAGACCCGGTACCAGATTCTGCTGGAAAATCAAGATGTTTCACCCGAAGCTGCCGGATAAGTATCATGTATTGAGGAGCTTAGCACAATGGGAACAGACGACCTGATCAAGCGGTTCAAAGCAGTGACGGATGCCCGAGCCACCCTGACCGAGAAGAAGGTCCGGGCCGAGGAACGCCATAAGACCGAGCGGGAGCGGCTTGAGGCTCTGGTCAAGGAAATTACCGCCAAGGGGTATGACCCCAAGAAGCTGGCTGAGATCCTTGAGCAGAAGACCGCGGAGCTCACCAAGATGCTCGCGGAAAAGGAAACCGGAATGAAGGCCGCTGCTGAGAAGCTGCAGGCCCTTGAATGACATCTAATTGGAGGAAACCTTGGAACTCATTGTACAATCAGCAGCTCTGAAGAAGGCTTTGTCTATTGTTGCTCTCGCCACGGGTGAGAAGGAAGACACGGTTGCGAGTCATGCCTTGTTCCGGTTAAAGGACGGGAAGTTGAAGATGCTCGCCACCGATGGGGATCGGTTTGCTGTCTCCGGCTGCGAAACTCTGATGGCGGACGAATCAGAGACCAACGAGTTCACCGCGGATCCAAAGAAGCTCACCGCCCTGTTGAACAGCTCTGATAGCGAATCGGTCCGGCTTCTGTACAAGATGGCCGAGACCACCTTGCATGTTTTTGCCTCAGAGCACAAAGATTCCTATGTGGCTTTCGGGTCCTTCAAACCTGGAACCGCCCTGCCCTTCGAGGATGAGTTGTCTAACCTTCAGAAGGTCAGAGCGGTCAATGCCGAGATCCTGAAGCGGGGGATTAAGTTTTCACGGGGCTTTATGAGCCCGGAGGAAAACAACCGCAAGTACAGCTGCGTGTACATTGCCAAGGGGGTTTTTTACGGATCCAACGGTTACAACGCAGTGGGTGCATTCCAGAGCCCCGAATTTGAAGGCATAGATTTCTTGATCCTGAGGGGGCCCATGATTCCTCAAGTGGTTTCAGCCATTGACCGGTTTGACGCGGACAAGGTTGTGATCTCCTCAACGAGCAAATTCGTGTCCTTCTGGTCAAACGATGAAAACGGGTTTGGCTACTTGAAGTCCAACGAGGAATTGCCCAAGCTGCCCATCAGTTTGGAGCGACCCGATTGGGATTATTTCACGGTCGACCGCGGCCTTCTGAGCAAGAAACTCGGTCGTTTGGCAATTTCTTCCGTTGATTCAAAGGGTGTGCATGCAGTGATCTCAACTGACAGCATGGATCTTACCACCCTTGACGAACGGGCTTCCACAGAGAACATTCCGATTAAGCGGAAGGTTGGTGGGGAGGTAATAACGTCCACCCCTGATTTCAAAGGGTTGAGAGAAGCTTTGAATCAATATTGGACGGACGATGTAGACATTTTTGTCAAGTCTCGGTGCAGTATCTATTGTGATGGCCAGGTTGAGATTCAGAAGAATGAGAAGGAGCCGCCCGAGGTAATTCAATTCAAAGCAGTGAGCGTCATTGCTTTGACGAAGACAGCATGACCATTCAAGAACTACGCGGCCGGCTCGATCGGATTGACGGAGTGAGGTCTTCTCTGATGAACAGGAAGACCACGCTCGAGAACGATGTTGCTGTCATCAAGACAGAACAGGAGCTGCTCTCCAAGGCCAGCGCCGTTCTCAAGCACATTTTGGACGTTATGGTGAAGGATGAGATTGCCAAGATGGCCGGGCTAGTAACATACGGATTGAAATCAATTTTTGATGATCAGGACCTGACCTTCCTGCCCAGCATCACCAAAAGGGGTGAGAAGCTGCATGTTGACTTGGTCACTAGGAATGGGGCGATTGAATGCGGGTTTGGTTCCATGGGCGGGAGCGTGGCTGTGATCGAAAGTTTCTTGCTACGGGTCATTTGCATGATGAAGATGAAACAAGCCCGGCTGCTGCTCTTGGACGAGACTTTTGCTTCAGTCGGAGAGCGGTATATTCCCGCGACCAGCCGGCTCATCAATGAGCTCTCCAAAAAATTAGGCCTTGATGTTCTTCTTGTAACACACCAGAAAGAATTCCAGAACGAGGCCAACGTGGTATACTTGGTTAAGGATACTGTGTCAGGACTTGCTGTGGAGAAATTGAAATGAAAGAAGGAGCCTCCCGTTGACAAACCAGACTCTGTTGTGACTGAGACCCATGACTAAACAAGCCATTTCTACTTTTGTCCAGATCGACCTCCAGAACCTTTTCTATGGCTCCCGGAGCAAGGGGCAGCGCCTTGACTTTGAGAAGGTTTGGGAGCACTTTTTTGATCAAGATAATGACTTCCTGATCGGGGCCAATGTCTACATGATCCGTAGCCCCGAGTTTGATAGCAGCAAGTTTGAGATGAAGCTGCAGCGGATTGGTTTCAAAGTGATTGTTCGGAGCCATGACCGGTCCACCCGGGAATATCGGTCACCAAATGTGCATCCAATAAACCACACGGTCGCTATAACTGTTGATTGCCTTGACAAGATTGATGCTTTCGACCGGTGGGTGCTCATGTCTGGAGACGGAGAGTTTTATCCCCTGTGTAAGTATTTGAAATCCAAGGGGAAAACCGTAGAAGTCTGGGGATTCCAAGAGAACCATGACACTGCCCTCGACCCCTTCGTCAACCGCGTGAAGTACATTGGGGGGTCGTTTTTCTACAGGAAACCTCAAATCTCGGTCTTTGGGTTCAACAATTTTGAGGAAGGGAACCTGTGAAACAACCTGGAGCCGTTTATCGCAAACTCAAAGAGATACGATATCGGCATCTTGTTGCCCTGTATCGGCAGTATTTTTGCAGATCCCCAGAGAACTGCAGATACATTTACAGATATGCGTTCACGGGGAGTGATCAAAGACCCCACGAGATTTGTCTGTGTCTGTTGCATCAAAAGAATCATGATTCCCTTGAGGAAATCAACCTGGAACTTCTCGACGTTTGTGAAGAACCAATGGGGTGCCCAAAATGTAATGCGTTCGTCCCGAGGCTCAACAAGGAACAGGTGAAAGCGCTGTTTGAGGCTGAGCTGCAGGACAGAGAGACGAAACAGAAAAAGTACCCAGAAATATGCGCTCTGGAGTGGGTTTTGGAAAGATCCGTTGTCGGCCTGCCGCCTTTCTCATGGATACAGGCCGGTTATTTCTTCATAAAGCACAAGCTCCTGAAGATTAAAATTCTCTAGGGAGTCACTGGTGAACATCACAAAGTTGGACCTTGCCATTCGAGTTTCAAAAAAACTCGACAAGACAGCCACAGAAATGAAGTTGGTCATTGAGTCACTCGTCGATGAGATCTTGACCGTTCTCACCGAGGGGCATCGGATTGAACTCCGCGGATTCGGCGTGTTCAAGACCAAAACTCGAAGATCCCGCAAAGCCCGGAATCCCCGGACAGGTGAGGAAGTTCAGATCCCCTCGTACGTGGCGCCCACTTTCAAGTTCTCGAAGGACGGTCAGAAGGTTTTTGACACCAAGTTGATAGAACGGGCCGCCACCTCCGTGCCGGCCTATTCCTCCAAGAGTAAGAGCAAGGCCAAGAAGAAAAAGGCACCACCGGTAGAACAGGAGCATGTGCCTACGCCGGCACCTTCCTCCACGGCTCTTTCCGCAGAGACATTCAGCCCGGTATAGGTCATGGGACGATTCGCTCTCAGTCAAATCCCCCGCCCGATCCGGAAAACTTTCTCGATAGTGTTTTGGACTCTCTCTGAGCGACCCATAGCTGTTTTTGATGGTTTCTTAGCCCTTTTCAGTAATTAAGTATTAATATGACAGGCTCCCTTAGAAGAAAAGGGGCTATCATATATGAAAATTGCATTGGAAAACTGCCTTTCGCTTTGTGTGGGCAAACTTCAGAAGGCCATTCGCAAGACCATCAACCGAGATTATCCTGAATCCACCGATGAAGAGGTCTATCAATACACGGAACGAGACCTCGCTATTTTTACTGCCAATGACCAGACCTTCAAATACACGGCATTAACGAATCGTTTGGGGGGACACCGCTGGTTCTTCCTTTGCCCCAGCTGTAATCGCCGTGTCAGCAAGTTGTTTCTTCCCCCTGATCAATGCGGACTCGTAAGAGAATACCGGTGCAAGGACTGTCATGGTTTGAGAAATCAATCAGCATTGATGGGACAGAACAAGTTCTATCGCAAGGTTACCCGGCCGCTCAAACGAATGAAAGAGATTGAGGACCGGATCGCCCGCGGTCATCTCAGTACGGAAAAAACCCAAGAGCTTCTCAATGAGTACGACGCAATAGAGAAGGAGCTGAAATCCGCCCCAGAATACCGCTTGTACCAATTCAAGCGACGGCATGGCTTGAAAGCATCGTGAAATCGCATGGGAGCAGCAACCCAAATGCTCTAGAAGCCGAGTACCTGTATTTCCGGCTCTACGAATCCTACCTGCTTAGAACGCCAGATTTACACAAGAATTTCAACATGCTTCTTGATCTTTGGAAGTCACATCCAGAAGCCCTAAGCATCCTTTCCAAAAATGACCTGCTACGGCTGAAAAGAGTACAGGTGGACGTTCTCGAGAACCGTTATACCCTTTTCAACGAGAACCTGGATCTGTCCCCTCTCGTTCCCGAATCCTTGAAGTCGGAAAGGTCCGGTCGCCGGCATCAAGACATTTGCATGGAACTCATTCAGCACAAAGAACTCTTGGAGTCGTTCACCGGGCCCATCGATTTCATGAATATTGAACACCCCGTGAGGTTTGGTCTCATAGATGTCTTGGCTGTTTGTGGGGACGTTGCTTATATCGTTGAGGTCAAAACAGATTCAGCATCCCATATGATTGTTGGGCAGGTGACCAAGTATTTCATCGGATTGTCCCTGACTTTGAATCAGAAATGGATCGACGATATTCGCATCATAACGCTCTGCCCTGGATATGACCAATCGTCTCATCTTCAACTGAGACAAATAGGGGCCTCTTGTCTGGTGTTTAACGGTGAAACCCCATTAAGAATCAAAGAGTTACAGATTTCGTAATGATCTCTTATTATTTGAAATCTATGGTATGAAACTAAGAATCAAAACGCCCAAGAGACGGAATCCTTCCCAGCGCCTAAAGGCGCGTCTCTATTATCGGAGGAACCGGGCTAAGATTCGGATGCAGCGCCGTCGCTACATGAGACAGCACAAAACGACAATCAAGCATCGTAAACAGTTCATGCGGTATAAACCGACCTGGATGAAGAAGCCCTCTAAGGTGAGGCCCCATAAGCCGCGGAAGCATGTATTTCGGACGCCCAAAGTCCGAAAACACCGGTTTGATTGAAGTTGTCTTGTCGCATCCTCCGGTATACTATTATCAAGAGGGGGGAGACAAATGACAACGAGCTTCTCAAAAGAACGCTTCGACCGATACCGCAAATGGTTTCAGTCTTTTTTGGTCACAGAATTCATGGAACTTCCTGTATCCGAACAAGAAAGATTTGTACCCCTTGTTGAAAAGTTCTTGGAAGACTGCAGAAAGGTTGCGGATGAGAGTCGGGCAGTCAAAGAGAGAAGAATATCGGTGGTAGTCACAAACATCGAAGAGAATCGTGCCACAGGAAGGTATGAGGATAAGACCCTCAAGTTCTCAGCCCCCCGGGGGATCGTCAAGGGGGACAAAGTCTTTCACACGTTGTTTAGTCTGGATGGGGAGACTTGGTATTCTTCAAAAAGAGAACTGATTACGGGGAGATGAAATGAGACGGGAACCATGGTACTTCGAAGAAGTCCGTCAAAAGACCTCATTCAAATGGACTCCTGAAATGCGGGTTGCGATTTACACCATGCGTGTCAATGATGGACTTCCGATATCCGAAATACAGGATAAGGTTTATCAAAGAATAGGTCGGTATCCAAACAAGAACCGAATCAACAATCTGGTCCGTATGATGCGGAAGAATATGGCTCGTCGCTGTTATCGGTGTGGAAAATTCTTGCCCTGGAATAAGAGCTCCAAGGGTCATTTGATCATGTGTCAACTCTGCAAGAAAGAAAAAAGTGACTACAAAAAGGCCCTGCGAAGTAAGCGATTGGAAGTTGGACTGTGTGGGGTCTGCGGCAGGCATCCTGTGGAAAACAGCTTCGCGACCTGTCAAAAGTGTTTGTCAGAGACCTATCGCAGAAGGCTAAAAGAAGGTCTTTGCGGACACTGTGGAAAGAGGCCAATAGTAGAAGGATCAATCGCCCTTTGTTTCATATGTTTGTGCTTGGATGGGATAAAAAGTTACAACAATCGAAAGAAGCGGGAGCATGCATAAACACCTTCAGAAGGTCAACATCGACGATTCACGCGCTTCTTGTCGGCTCTGCGGAACAGACATCATGGAACTGAACAATTTCCGGTACGCTGGAAAAACAGTTACAGGCCCGCATTTCTTCGAGGAACTGTGTATTTGCCTTGGCTGCAATTCCAAATTCCTGATCCATTACAACATCTTTGACCGGAGTGGTCACATAAATTCCAGAACATTCTCTGGGGATGTCAACAACCCGGATTACAATTGGCAGGACAGTCTCACTGAAGAGCAGAAAGGTCTCATAGCGGAGCACCTCAGAATCTGCCCTACCTGCAGCGATAGACTTTCTGAAGAAACCCTCTCGGACGCTTGGTTTGCAGGTATAATACGTCAGGGGAGTGAAAGCAACCGCAAACTCTAGGGGGGACAGATGAAGATTCTTAAGAAGTTGATCAAAGCCTTGATGGGAGACCTGAATGTGAAACTTTTTGGGCCCCTGTTTACTTTTTTGTTCATCAACCTGTTCTACCTGTATGACATTGCGAAGATTGGCCTGTTCGAGACCATCATTGTCGCCATGTTGGAAAGCATCGCCATTGGCCTTATCTATTCCCTGTTTGTTTCCCCTACCGAAGCCGAGAGAAAAAAAGCCAGGCGCCAGCTGGACTCAATAGAGAAATTCTTTGGATGCAGATAGCCCCTCACACGGGATTTGTTGCCCGCTACCGCTCTGGGGAAACCGTTTTTGAGAAAAACCGGTACGTTGATGCTGCCGGCCGGGTCAGGGCTACCAATTGGTCTGAGGTCAACCTGGATCAGGTAGAAACCCTCGAGTTGTGGTGGCGGGGAGACCTCCGGGCCTCCCTCGACTCTGCTGACCTGGAAAGACCCTCCGGGTGGATTTTTTTTCATACAGGAATCTCAGACGGAAAACAGAACTCCCTCCAATCGCGGAGTATTGGCTTTATGGCTGGCGGAGAACAATATTTGGCTACGGTGGATGAAAAAACGGGTCGTTTGACCAATACTTCTGCGCTACTCTTCTAATATTGATTCTCATACATGTACCTTGAATCCTACGATTTCGTCAGCGGAGATGTCCTTGGAAGGGCCCAATTCATTGATTTTGGGGCAGTTCTACAAGGTAGGCACTGCCAAAGATCCTTGCTTCTGAGGGCTTTTCCGGATGTTGAAACGTCCATTCTTGACGCCACCGTCTATTTGGAGAACACCGGTGGGTGGACCGGAGCTGAATTTGGCTGCTATGTGGCACCTTCTTTCCAACACAATATTAGCCCTGGAAGTGACCATCTCTCGAATCATTTGGCCGAGATGCGCGATGCGTCCTACGGCTCCCCCAACGGTCGTTCACTCGACACCACAGCCTCAATCTCCGGCTATATGTGGTTGGACGTTGATATCCCCACGACACAGGTTGGTGCCACATCCTCCGTGAACTTCAGAATTGCCTACAACTACTTCTGAATTCCCAAATAGTACCATAGAATGGTAATGGAAAATCACTATCAGGCATTGGGTGTGTCTTTTTCGGCAACTCCTCAAGAGATCACCGAGGCTTACCGAAAGATTGTCATTAAGGTTCACCCCGACAAACCTGAAGGATCATCAGACCTGTTTCATAGGGCTCAAGAAGCCTACAAAGTCCTGCGAGATCCTGCTCGTCGGAAAGACTACGATGAAATGCTGATCCCCCCGGAGCCAAAGACAAAATCCCACAGGGTGATCAAAGGTGAGAACTTACGGGTCACTTTGCGGGTCGCCACCCGAGACTTGGTCCACTGTATCAACAAGTCAATTCAGACTACTCGAATGGGTCTGTGCCCCAAATGCAACGGAACCCGATCGGAATCCGGTAAGGATAAGATCTGCCATAAATGCGGTGGTGCCGGCTACGAGCCCATTTCGATGATTCTCAGTTCTCGAACGGACTGCACAACCTGCAGAGGACGGGGTCTTGTACCTGAAGGACCCAATTGTCCAAACTGCCGTGGTCTGGGATTGGTCAAAGAGACAATAAAAAGAGACATCACGCTCAATCCGGTTCTCGGATCTACCATGACCTTGTTTGGATCCGGTAATTGTTGCCCTCATGGGGGTCAACCCGGGAACCTCTCTGTAGAGTTCATCGTGGAGAAAGACCCTATCTACACGATCCATGGCCTAAAGGTCCGGCGTCAGCTGAAGATCAACCCTGCACAGGCCGTCTTGGGGGATGAAATCGAGATTGATGTTTTCGGTACTCCGGTTGATGTGCTCGTTCCCTCTGGTTCCCAGCCTGGAAGGATACTCGAAATTGAGGGCGCTGGACTATCATATCAAGGGCGACGGGGCGATTTAGAAATACAATTGTGGGTAAACATACCCGATGTCGTGGATGAAACCCATCGGGAGCTGTACGAACGAATCAGAGACTTTGAGAAGGAGCGGAACAATGGCAGAGTCGATTGAATCCCTTTCCATCCGCATAGCGCAGATGACGCAAATCCTTGATGAGTATCGGATCAATATCTACACCATGGATCAGAAAACGCAGCTTCTGATCAAGATGTTGGAAGAAAAAGGCATAATGGCCAAGGATGAGTTCAACAAACGTTGGCCCATCTACCTCAAGAATGACATTGGAATTCTCGGGCCGGATGGCATGATGGATGGAAATCTTTTTGTAAGATTTTATGGCTGAATTGGGCTACAAAATACCGAAGATGGGGAATCACCTCATCTTTGTCGGCAATATAACCATGTACGGTGAGGGGATGGCCTCATGAGGATTGTCGAAGTCGTTCGGACCTTCAATAAGAACGGGGCTGACTTCAAGCAGGGCCACCGGTACGTCATGGCCGAGGACGCTGAGAACCAATGGCGAAATGTTGCTGGTGACCATTTTGGAATGTCCTATCCGGTCGACAGCATCTATCGCAAATACAAGGGTGAGGATTTGACAGGTAAGAAACTGATGGCCTGGCGCACCGGTGGGATTGGTGACATGTTTTTCCTCATCCCGGTTCTGCGCTTTCTCAAGAAGCGCTATCCAACCTGTGTCCTTCGCGTGGCTTCCGGGTGCAAGCAGCCTCTCGAGAACATTCCCGAGATCGATGAGCTGGTAGCAATGCCTTTCGATGCCTCCATGTTGGAAAGCGTGGACTATCACCTCATGTTCCAAGGCATCATCGAGGGCGAGACCGAGGAGTCCAAAAAGGTACATGCCGCGGACATGTTCTTCAAGTATTTCAGCATAGACAGCACGGGCCTCCCCGATGAGGAGAAATGCCCCAAACTGTACTTCACCGAGGCTGAGCTTGCATGGCTCAAGAGAACCTCAACTCAAATGGGGCTTAGTGAGACCGACTATGTAATTGGAATCCAGCTCGAGACCTCGGCCCCGCTTCGCAACTTCCCCAAGGATAAGATGAAAACCATCATCGATGTCCTTGCCAAGGAACCAACCGTCAAGATCGTGTTGATCGGATCCGTTCAACAGGCCCATCTCGCGACCTTTTTCAAAAGTGGTTACCCCAATGTGATTCCGGCGTGCACCTATGATGTGCGGCAATCCATCGTACTCGCCAACCGGTATGACCTTCTCGTGACCCCCGACACATTCATGGTTCAGACTGCGGGTGCTTTGGGGAAGCCCTTGGTGGGTCTCTACGGTCCGTTCCCCAGCGAAGTACGCATGAAGTACTTCAAAAACGCCATTGGTATCGACCCCAAGGTAGTCTGTAGCCCGTGCTACAAGCATGACTTCCGGGCCTGTATCAAGGGCCACCCGAGCCCTTGTTTTTCAATAGTCAAACCGGAAGACGTTCTTCAGGCCATCGACTATCTCAAGCACAAGTTCACCGGCCGGCACTTCGAATTCATGAGTCACTTCCTTGAAGAGCCTGACTTGTCAGAAATTGACAGGTTCTTTCTGTCGGCCGACAAGGGGCTCTGTTTCTTCCCGGGATATTTCAAGCATCACAACATGATCCGGGTCGACCCCAACAAGTTTGTGGGGGCCGATATTGATGACCTCGGTGCGGAGTTCAAGAGGGATTCGTTCCCGTTCGTGCTCTTCATGAACGATTTCTCCCCGAAAGGATTGCAGGTCTATCAAGGAAGCAAAAACATGGTCCGTCCAGGAGGGTATTTTGTTGTGTATCGGGCCGGTGCTCAGGAAGCAGACCAAGAGAATCTGCAACGAGACATCGGAAATAGTTTCGCATTGGTCTTTGCCAAGTACGACCCGGTGAAACGCATTGTGATGATTGCAGGCAAACGGAGCTACTGATGTCTGCTGAGCAAGCACTGTTGGATTGTATGAGGGAGCATGGAGGACCGATGAATATGCGGGACATGCTCCTTGCCAAATTCTTCCAAGGCATGCAACCTGAATGGTTGAACAACCTGTTGAGGGATTTGGTGAAACAGGGGAGAATCATTCGAGAAAAGGACCCCGAAACAGGGTATCTTGTATTTTCAATCGTAAAGGCCTCAAAGGGCCAAGAAGGGTAGTGTATGAGTCAGAGATTGTTTGTCAAGAACATCCCTTGGTCAGCCACTGATCAAGATCTCGCAAAGCATTTTGAGCAGTGCGGACCGGTAGCCAGCGCCACCATCGTCATTGACAGGGAAACCGGACGATCCAAAGGGTTTGGATTTGTCGAAATGGAGAGCGGTGCCGACGCCGCAGTCCAGAACCTCAATGGGTCCGATTTTGGAGGGCGCCAGATCATTGTTGACATGGCCCGTCCAAGAGAGGAACGGGGTGGTCAGGGCCATGGCCCGCGTGAAAACAGCAGAGGGGATCGAAGGGACTATCGTTAATTCCTACGGGACACTGCTACCATCTGATTTCCGCATTTTGGGCAGAAGATTCCGTAAGAGGCCTCTCGGACATAATAACTGCACTGAGGGCAGGCCATCCCATAATGGGTCTGACCCAAGTTTATTGTCCGGTGAGATCCATGGTACGGCCGAGGACTTCTTCCCGGAAGCCATCCGGTGGGCGTGTATGCTTTCCGCTCAAGCCAATCGCTGATGTAATCAATCGCTAATGCCGATCGGGGGTCTTCTTTCTCCAGCCCTTCAGCGATACAATCAAGTTCCGAGGCTATCCGGGCCATTCGCGTAAGTCTGAATCTCATGGTTGACCCCCGTCTGATATGTCCGAAGCGGGTTTCCGATCAAGATACTCTTTGATCTTCTCTTCCCGATCCTTGTCCGAGAAATCACCCCGGGAAGCAATGTAAACCCCGAAGGATAAGTCAACGAACGTCGTACGCACCACATAGAGAAGTCGGCTCAAGGCATCTCCATTGACCTTCAGCAGTGATGCCCGTTTCTGCGCCATGATATGACCCACGAACCTGTAGAGGGCCATGCCATAGCGAACGGTCAAATGCCGAGGGAAGATCAATGCCAAGGTAGCCGGTAGAATTGTTCCGACCAACAGAGCAATGATGTATGGGTAGTATGCCTTGAGCTCTTCCATGTGATCCTCTACTTCTTCGCGGGTTCGACCTTTGTTGCGTCTGTTTTCGTGGTATCGACTGCCACAACTTTCACCGTGTCAACTACCACAGTCGTGTCCTTGACACCCTTGGCTTCTGTCTTCTGTGCTGGGCCACAACCGGCAATGCCCGCTATGAAGCTGGCAAGAACAAGCACTGCGACGTGATTCTTTTTCATCTGTGACACTCCTTCTTTTAGGTTTTGCCGTTCTGCTTGAACAGCTGTTCTTGTTTGGCCTTCGAGCCGGCACTCGACCCGAAATAGTACGCGAAAATCTGGCTCACGATCGTCGACAAAACGCCGAGAATGTATAGGACAATGTTCTGAGCGGTTTGGTCAACCTTGGTGAAGATCATGAGGTAAAAGAGCAGCATCGTTGCGAAAACTGCGAGCAGGGCCAAGATGGGTGCGATATTCTTCTGGAGCCAAGAACCCTTGTCAAGAGTTTTCAGCTCTTTGTTCCGAGCAGCTTGAACATCCGCAGTTTCTCGCACAGAGCTGCTTTCTGTGGCCACAGTATCCGCATCTTGAATTGATTTTTCTTCAGACATGATTTCCTCGATCCATCCAAAGGTTTGCATCGTCAGTCACCGTCGTTGGACTTGACCCAGAGATAGCCCTTCTCGTACTTCACCAGAGCATAGAACCCAGCCAACTTCTTCCCATGAAAGTCCAAGACGTATTTGCTGTCCCCCTCTACGTCCGTGATCTCATAGGTCCCATGATCCCAGACGGTAACATCTCCGGCGCCATACTCGCCATCAGGAATCGGTCCTTCAAATGTTCCATAGGCAATCGGATGATTTTCTGTTTCTACGATGAAGAGCTTGGTATCCTTGGTGGGCAACCGATGCTTCCGCACCGCAAATGACCGATAGACCGTCCCAGGCTTATCCGGGAACTCATCCCCGGGCTCTGGGGTCTCTTCGGTGCGCTTGTTACTGTAATGCCCAAGAGCCTTTGCCACGGAAGTGACCGGAAGCTCCAAGCGTAGATCCCAATGCCTGCCAGCTTTATCGGCCGAATGATCGTGTATGACGAATCGCCCCTTGTACCCCGGCTTGATCAGGTCCCGGTCATACCCGGCCGTCTTTACCCTACCCGGTATCTCAACATAGTGCCCACTTTCATATCTGAACATTGGATTGGAGCTGCCCTTTGTCCAGACAAA
>Ga0315288_10004911_pt1 | contig 17014 bp, 16 predicted proteins | sample YL17G11_20_MG_FD_203454 | JGI IMG/M metagenome (GOLD analysis project Ga0315288, IMG submission 203454) | Sediment microbial communities from Yellowstone Lake, YNP, Wyoming, USA - YL17G11_20 | ecosystem: Environmental > Aquatic > Freshwater > Lake > Sediment | place: USA: Wyoming | collected... | reverse complement strand
TTTCTGGCCGGCCGTCAGAAGTTAACCACCGGGGCTCAGTTTGCTCACCTGTGGCAGAAGGCGGACCGCGCTGGCGGAGCGAAAATCCGCTCCGCTCTTGGTTTGGATGACCGTCCGATTGTTCTTCTTCTCACCAACGTTCTTGGTGATTCAGCTACCTTGGGATTGACAATCTTCACCAGTTCTATGGCGGATTGGCTGGAGCGCGTATTACCGTTCTTGGCGTCCAGGCCCGAGGTCCAGGTAGTGATTCGCATTCACCCCGCTGAGACGCTTACAGTTGGCCCGTCTGTGATGGATATCATCCACAAGGTTGTGCCTGATCTCCCGTCTAACATTCACCTGATCGGGCCGACAGAGAAAGTAAATACTTACGATCTGATGGAAATAACCGATCTTGCCTTGGTGTATACGACGACAGCCGGGTTGGAAATGGCGGTGCGCGGCATCCTGGTAATGGTGAGCGGACGGGCGAATTACCGTACCAAAGGGTTCACGTTGGACGCCAATACCATGGATGAGTATTTCTCGGTCTTGGATCATGCAATAAAGTCTTTACCTGTGCGCCTGACACCGGAACAAATGGAAATGGCCTGGAATTATGCATATACTTTCTTCGCAGAATACCCTCGGCCCTTTCCTTGGCATTTGGAGAAACTCTGGCCAAGCCTGGAGAAACGTCCCATCTCCTACGTGCTCAGCCCGGAGGGACGTGCTGAATTCGAGCCAACATTCCGGGAAATGGTCGGTGAACCGGTTAATTGGTAACTCTAATTTGCACGAGTGGTTGACGTCACTGAATAACAAATAGCCTTTCAAAGGAGAAAAATCATGTCACAAACTCGAATTCTCGTTACCGGTGCCGGCGGTTTTATCGGCCATCACCTGGTTACTTTCCTGCGGGCCAAGGGCTACTGGGTGCGCGGTGTGGATATTAAGGTCCCTGAATACAGTGATATAGACGCGGACGAGTTCGAAGTTCTCGACCTGCGCCGCTGGGATAACTGCCTGCAGGCCACGCGCGGCATTGATGAGGTCTACGGTCTGGCCGCGGATATGGGCGGGATGGGCTTCATCTCGACCCATCACTCAGAAATCCTGCACAACAACTCGCTGATCAATACCCACACCCTGGATGCGGCACATATCAACGGTGGGAAGCGTTACTTCTACACATCCTCAGCTTGTGTTTACCCCGAATACAAACAGACAGAAGCCAACGTCGTCCCGTTGAAGGAAGAAGATGCTTACCCGGCCATGCCCCAGGATGCCTATGGTTGGGAAAAACTGGTGATGGAACGCCTGTGCACCCATTATCGTGAGGACTACGGAATCCAGACCCGCATTGTGCGCTTCCACAACATCTTCGGTCCGCAAGGGACCTGGGAAGGTGGGCGCGAAAAAGCCCCGGCAGCCTTGTCCCGCAAGGTTGCCATTGCCAAGTTGACCGGCAACCACGAGATCGAGATGTGGGGGGATGGCGAACAGACCCGTTCCTTCTGCTACATTGACGACTGCCTGGAAGGGATCTATCGCCTGATGCGTTCCGAGTATGTGTTCCCGCTCAATCTCGGTTCGGACCGCATGGTGACCATCAACGAACTGGCCCAGATGGTTGCCAGGATTGCTGGTATCGATATTACCATCATGCACATTGAAGGGCCTCAGGGCGTGCGCGGCCGCAACTCGGATAACACCCGCCTGCGTGAAGTGCTCAAATGGGAACCGCAGCTCACGTTGGAGGAAGGTCTCCAGCATACCTATAAATGGATTGAACAACAAGTCTCCCTGAAACTCGGCCTGCCGATCCCGAAATAGGTTTTGGATTATGAGAGAGTCTGACAACTCCCATTGTCGGCAAAAGGATAAGCAATGGCGTTCCTGACCATTTTCACGGCCCCCAAGCCGTTCACCAACCCGCATATCAACATTATCCAGCGGAATGCCCTCGCGGCATGGACACGGCTGGCAGACGTGGATGTTATCCTGATTGGTGATGAACCGGGCATCCCGGAGACTGCGAAGGATTTCGGCGTCCAGAATGTGCCAAGCGTGGAGCGCGATGAGAAAGGGATTCCACTGGTCAGCTCGGTGATGGAGATCGGGCACAAATACAGCCTCAGCCCCGTGCTGTGCTATGCCAACGCCGATATGATCCTGATGTCGGATGTAGTCTTTGCGGCGCGGACGGTTTCGGAGCAGGTGAAAGATTTTTTGCTGGTCGGCCAGCGTTGGAACCTGAACCTGTCCGAGCCGTTCGACTTCAGCGGCGATTGGGAGTCCCGCTTGCGGCTGGATGTTGCTCAGTACGGCGAGTTTTATTCGCCATGGGGAATAGATTACTTCGTTTTCCCGCGCCATCTCTATGGGGAAGTGCCAAACTTCACTATCGGCCGTCCGGCCTGGGACAACTGGATGGTCTATCATGCCCGCTCGAGCTTTGGCATGGCTATAGACGCTTCACGGGATGTGATTGTTGTTCACCAGAATCATGATTACAGCCATCTACCCGGCAACAAGCCACCTTACGGATCGGAGGTGGCCAAATCCAACCTGGCCAAGGCGGGTGGAAGAAAGCGCGTCTATAACATCCTCGATACCAACCGCGAACTGGTTGGGGGGCGCATCTGCAGGCCTGAGATTCGGGTGGTAAGGGGACTGCGGTGGATGGAACGAATGCTGATCAACGATGAAGGCAGGGGCTGGGGCTGGGAAATGTCGCTCAAACTACAGCAGATGCAGCGCCCGTTGGCGGTTAAGCCGAGGAGATAATTCCATGCGTGTAGGTCAAAATCCTGCGAGGTTCGTCGAGAAAGTGGCCCTGCCCGCCGAGATCACAGTGGCGGTGGTCAACTGCATCCCGTTGCTAAGCGGATACTATAAGCAAAGCCTGGATGTGCTAAGAGTGGTAATGGATAGCCTGCATACCACACGGGAGGCTGCACATCCTTATGACGTGATGGTTTTCGACAATCATTCCTGCGCCGAAGTGCGGGCATTCCTGGAGGAAGCCAGCGATCAGGGCAGGATCCAGTACCTGGTGCTTTCGGATACCAATATTGGCAAGATAGGCGCCTGGAATTATATGTTCGGCGCGGCAGCAGGAAAGTATGTCGTTTTCTCTGACGGCGACGTGGCGTTCCGCCCCGGCTGGCTCTCAGCTTCCCTGAAACTATTCGAGACTTTCCCAAATGTTGGCATGGTCACCGCCCGTCCGCTGCGTACACCAATGGAGTTCTCCTCCGCCACACTGGACTGGGCCAGGCAGGCTGGAGTGGTCGAAGAAGGCCGGTTCCTGGACTGGGAAACTTTCTGGGAGCATGTCGAAAGCCTGGGCCGGGATGAAGCCGAAGCGCGCAAGGACTACGCCGCCGGGGGCGAATACCGCTTGGATTACGGCGGGCAGACAGCGTTTGTTGGCGCGGTACATTTCCAATTCATGGCGCGCCGTGATGTTTTGCAGAAGATCATCCCGCTGCCCTCCGAGCAACCGATGCGCGGGGAACGCGCTCTCGATATTGCCATTAACGAGCTGGGACTCCTGCGCCTGACAACCGACCAACCGCTTGTCAGGCACATGGGAAATATCCTTCCCGACACGGACCGGCAGCCCGCCCCTGCCCCCAAACGAAAATCCCTGCTGCAGCGCATCCTCTGGCTGGCTCCCATCCGGCGGGTTTTGCTCTGGTTGCATAACCAAATCTTTCGCCTTTATTTCTTCAACATGGACTGAATCATGCCCGAAGACGTTCGAACCTGCACCCTGTGCGGCAGTGACCGCAGCGCCCCGTTCGACCACCGATCCTTCCGTGGTCGGGACGTGAACAACCGCGTCTGCCTGGATTGCGGAATGGTCTACCAGTCACCGCGCATGACCGAGGCTGAAACCGCCGCTTTTTATACCGATGAATACCGGCTGCTCCAGGAAGGCAGCACCGATCCGACTGCTCGCAACGTGACCATACAAAATGCGCGAGCCTCGTCACTATACAACTTTATTAAGCCAGTCCTTCACGCCATCTCCCGCCATTTGGATGTTGGTTGTTCGATGGGCATCCTGCTCCAACATTTCCAGGATGCCTATCATAACCAGTCAGTGGGAGTGGAACCTGGCGAGGCGCATCGAATTCACGCTCGCAATCAGGGTCTGGCTATCTACGCCACGCTGGCAGATCTTGAAAAGGCCGGGGAAGCACGCTTCGACCTAGTCTCGATGTCGCACGTCCTCGAGCATTTTCCCGACCCGGTCGGCTTCTTGTCTCACCTGCGGGAGACCCTCTTAATCCCGGACGGCTGGTTGCTGCTCGAGGTCCCGAATTTGTACGCTTACGATTCTTTCGAGGTGGCACATTTGGTTGCATTCAGTCCGCATACTCTGCGGGAAGTTTTGCGTATTAGTGGCTTTGATATTGTTAAATTAGAAAAGCACGGACGACCCACCTCGGCTCTCCTACCGCTTTTCCTGACAGTCCTTTGCCGGTCGACGGAGCAACTTGGTACCCTGCCTATCCTGCCGGCGCGGGGGGTGGCGCTTAAACGCCGCATCGGAATGTTCCGTCGGCGCATTCTTACCAGATTGTTTCCCCAACGCGCCTGGCTCGTGCGAGGATAGTCATGTCTAAACGTATTTTCATCATCGCCGACCACGGTTTGGCACTGATCTACTTCCTCCAATCAGATGTTGTCCCCACCCTCCTGAAGGCAGGCGTGGAGATTATCTTCTTTACCGACGACGGTTCTCTCCCTGCCATCGAGGAACGCTTCCGCGCCCCGGGCCTGACCTTTGAAGGCATGCGTTTGGATCAATGCCAGGAGTATTACCAGACCGTCAGCCCGGTGATCCAGCGCTGGCTGGACCTCCTGCGCTGGACGGGTGGTTCCAAGCGGATCAACACCAACGCATTGGATGGAAATTACCACCAAATCACGGCCGGATATACCGGTTACAGCCACCTGGCCCTGCCTTTCCTGCGAACCGTTATCTGGTTGATGCGTCGCTCGCCTCTACTACGCCGGGTGGTGATCTGGGCCCAATACCGTTTCACACCCAATATTTACGCCGAACTGTTCGAGAAATACCAGCCCGATCTGGTCGTTTCCCGCACCCCTGGCTGGCGCCTGGATCGTTACATCCTGCGCGAAGCAGCCCGGCGGAATATCCGCACGGCGGCGGTGACCGTTGGCTGGGACAACCCCTCCTCCTATTGTCAGAGCGGTGCGCCGGTGGACTACATCACCTGCTGGTCCGAGATCCAGAAGGCAGAATTCGTGCTCGGCTCCGACTGGGATCCGAGGCGTGTCCACATAGCTGGAGTTCCCGCCTACGATGGCTATTTCAAGCGCGAGTGGCTCATTCCGCGCGACGAATACTTCCGCCAGCACGGCCTCGATCCGCAGCGAAAACTGCTCTCCTACGCTTGTAGTTTCGTGACCCTGCACCCCAACTTCCCCAATATTAAGGCAGTTGCCGACCTCGTCAATAACAACGAACTGGCCGAGCCTTGCCAGCTGCTTATCCGTTTCCATCCCAACCACTTCATCAAAGGCTCACGCTTCGAGACTGAACGATTGGACGTTATCGAATACGTGAAAGGCATGCCATATGTCCATGTGGTTGAACCGGTTTCGCTGGGTGGCGGCCTGGGTCATTACTCCGGCGAAGATATGCCAGAAAAGTCCTCCATGATGGCCTGGTCGGATGTGTTCCTGACCGTTTATTCCACCATGGTGGTGGAGACGGCCATCCACGACCAGCCGATTGTCAGCGTCACGATCGACACACCCGGTGGTTGGAATATGAAAGAGATTTATTCTCTACCGCTCACGGCTATCGGCGACTGGCCCACCCACCAGCGTTTCCGCCTGGCTGGAGCCGGGCGGGTGGCAGGTAGCAAGGAACAGGTGTGCGAGCATATCAATTTCTATCTTCAAAACCCAGAAGCCGATAGCGATAAGCGCCGCAAGTTCATCACTGACGAGTGTACGTTCACCGACGGCAGCGCCGGAAGACGGACGGGTGAATACTTGCTTTCCCTGCTCGGAGCGTTGAAATGAAGATTCTGATCGCTGGACTTGGATCGATAGGCCGTCGTCACCTGCGCAACCTGAAAGCGCTGGGCGAGAACGACATCCTTCTTTACCGCACTGGCCGCGCTACTTTACCGGATGACGAATTGGCCGGGCTGCCGGTCGAAACTGACCTGCGCTGTGCCCTGGATCGGAAGCCTGTTGCCGTGATCGTCACCAACCCAACCTCCATGCACCTCGACGTGGCCCTACCCGCGGCCGAAGCGGGCTGCCATATCCTGTTGGAGAAACCAGTTTCTGGGTCCCTCACCGGTATTGACGAGCTGGCCGCTGCAGCGAAAAAAAATGGAAGCCGCATCCTGGTCGGATTCCAATTCCGGTTCCACCCTTCTCTAAAGAAGGCTGCGGAATTGCTAATAGAGGGCGCAATTGGGCGTGTGCTCTCCTTCCATGCTCACTGGGGCGAGTACCTGCCCAACTGGCATCCCTGGGAGGATTACACGCAGGGCTATGCAACTCGTCCCGACCTGGGCGGTGGCGTGACTCTGACCCTTTGCCATCCTCTTGATTACTTGCGCTGGCTGTGTGGTGACGTGGAGTCGTTGTGGGCTTTCACCACCGCGCTCGGCTTGGGTCTACAGGTGGAAGATACTGTCGAGATTGGACTACGTTTCCAGAGCGGAGCAGTCGGCAGTGTCCATCTGGACTATAATCAACAGCCGCCTACCCATAACCTTGAAATTGTTGGCTCGAGCGGCACCCTGCGCTGGGACAACGTGGATGGTCTCTTACACTTGTATTGCTCTGCCGTCAAAGAGTGGCAAAAGTTCTCCCCACCAGATGGATTCGAGCGCAACCAGATGTTCCTTGCCGAAGCACGCCACTTCCTGGCAGTCGTGCGCGGCGAAGCTGAACCGATTTGCACGCTCGAAGACGGCAAGCGCGCCCTGGAACTTTCGCTCTCCGCCTTGTATTCTGCACAAAAAGGTGAATTGATCTCATTTCATAAGGATAGACTGTGAACATCTTCGACAAATTCAATCTGGAAGGCCGCGTGGCGGTCGTTACCGGCGGGCCGGGATTGCTCGGCTCTGGATTCTGCCGATCCCTGGCCGAGGCAGGTGCTTCGGTGGTGGTGGCAGATGTTGACGAGAAAGGCTCTGCGAAACTCGCCCGGAAACTGAATGCGGATGGTTTGCATGCCCTTGGTTTGGGTCTCGACATTACTTCTCCGGTGTCCACCCAAAGCCTGGTAGAACAAACCCTGAAAGCATTTGGCCGCCTCGATATCCTGGTCAATAGCGCCGCCCTCGACCCAAAAGTGGATTCCAAGGGTGCCGTGCAGGATAACGGTGCATTCGAAAGCTATTCACTCGATACCTGGAACCAGGCCCTGAATGTCAACCTGACTGGCACCTTCCTGATGACCCAGGCTGCCGTCCGCCCGATGCTGGCGCAGGGACGTGGTGTGGTGATCAACCTGTGCTCCATCTACGGCATCAGTGCTCCGGTCCAGGGCATTTATCGGCGCCCAGGCAAACCGCCGCAGTTCAAGCCGGTCTATTACACTGTCACCAAAGCCGGTATTTTGGGATTTACCAAATACCTGGCCGCCTATTATGCCGGGAATGGCATCCGCGTCAACGCCCTCACACCGGGCGGTGTGTACAACAACCAGGACGAGCATTTCGTCCAGAATTATTCCGCACGGGCAATCCTTGGCCGTATGGCCGATAAGGACGAAATGAACGGCGCCGTCCTCTTCCTGGCTTCAGACGCCTCGTCTTATATGACCGGAGCGAACCTGGTTGTGGATGGCGGTTGGACAGCGTGGTAAGGCATGGCTGAAATCCTTGCCATCATCCCGGCGCGCGGCGGCTCGAAAGGCATCCCGCGCAAGAATATCCGCCCCTTTGCTGGCTATCCTCTCATTTCGTGGAGCATTGCTGCAGGTCTGCAGGCCGAAACAGTGAAGCGCGTCATTGTGTCGACTGATGATGATGAAATTGCTGAAATCTCCCGCCGCTATGGCGCCGAGGCTCCCTTCCAGCGTCCGGCAGAACTGGCCGCTGATCTCATCACCGACCTGCCCGTTTTTCAGCATGCTCTCACCTGGCTGGCTGAACATGAAAACTACCATCCTAATATTGTCGTCCACTTGCATCCCACGAGTCCGGTCCGCCCGCGGGGCTGTCTGGACCGGGGAATCCGGCTATTGTTGGATCACCCGGAGGCCGAATGCGTACGCAGTGTGTTGGAGCCTTCCCAGAGTCCATACAAAATGTGGCGTATTGACGAACAAACTGGTCGTATGATCCCGCTGCTGACTTTACCTGGAGTTTCCGAGCCATATAACACTCCCCGCCAGAGCCTCCCTTTGGCTTACGTGCAGACAGGTCATATGAATGCCATTCGACCGGCAACGATCCTAGGTGGTTCCATGACCGGTCGGGTTATTCTACCGCTTATTGTCGCCGCTCAGTACGAAGTTGATCTGGACACTTTGGCAGATTGGCAATATGGGGAATGGGTGGTTGCCAATAACGAGTTGGAGATAGTCTGGCCGGAGGAGAAAAAATGACCAAACCCGAAGTGCTGGCACTCATTCCGGCGCGCGGCAGCTCGAAAGGTATTCCGCGTAAGAATATCCGCCCATTCGCCGGGTACCCGTTGATAGCCTACAGCATCGCGGCCGGGCTTCAAGCGGAGACAGTAACACGCGTGGTGGTGACCACCGATGACGAAGAGATCGCTGAAGTTGCCCGCCAATATGGTGGCGAGGTCCCCTTCCTGCGTCCCGCCGAACTGGCTTGGGATCGCACCCTCGATTTGCCCGTTTTCCAGCATGCCCTGGCCTGGCTGGCAGAGCACGAAGATTACCATCCTGAAGTAGTTGTCCACTTGCGCCCGACTACACCGCTTCGCCCTCCCGACCTTGTGGATCGTGCTATTCGTATCCTGCTTAACCACCCTGAAGCTGACTCGGTGCGCGGCCTCACCACTGCCCATCAAATCCCGTATAAGATGTGGCTGATGGACGACGAGGAGAAACCCATCCGCCCGCTGACGACTGTCCCGGGAATCGAGGAGCCGTACAACGCGCCTCGGCAGATCCTGCCGAGAGCCTATATTCACAACGGTTTGATTGACATTATCCGCATAGCAACCATCCTGAACTTGAATTCGATGAGCGGCAAAATCATCCTGCCCGTTGTGTTTGACCCGGGATATGATATTGACCTGGATACCCCCGACGACTGGCGACGTGCTGAGGAACGCATCATGCGCGGTGGCCCGCTCATGGTCTGGCCAGGCGCACCACGCCGTCCCAGGCCGAAGAAAGTGGAACTGCTCATTTTGGATTTTGATGGCGTTTTAACCGACAACCGCGTCTGGGTGGACCAGGACGGCCGCGAGATGGTGGCTGCCAACCGCAGTGACAGCCTCTGGCTGGATATGCTGCGCGAGAAGGGCGTGCAGGTCTTTGTCATATCGAAGGAGACCAACCCGGTGGTGGCGGCTCGCTGCCGCAAGATGAATGTCCCGTACATCCAGGGCGAAAACAACAAGGAAACCGCCTTGAAGAAATTGCTGGTCAGAGTCAGCGTTGACCCGGCGCGGGCCGTATATTGTGGGAACGATGTCAACGACCTGTCGTGCTTTCCGCTGGTAGGCTGGGCTGTAGCCGTGGCCGACTCCGTAACCGAAGTGGTACGCCAGGCTGATTTTGTGCTCAGCCGACCTGGAGGTCATGGTGCGGTGCGGGAATTATGCGAGTTGATCCTGACCGGGAACTGCTTCTAATTACGTTCACTATGAACACAGTGCTGAAAAAATATTCTTTGGAGGCTCAAAATGACTGAAATCAAAATCGGCAATACGCTGGTTGGGGACGGACATCCCTGCTATGTGGTTGCGGAGATTGGCATCAACCATAACGGTGATCTTAAAATCGCCAAGAAATTGATTGATGTGGCAGTTACCTCTGGCTGTCAGGCGGTTAAGTTCCAGAAGCGCACGATTGAAGTAGTCTACTCTGCCGAGGAATTAGCCCGTCCGCGCGAAAGTCCGTTTGGCACCACCAACGGCGACCTGAGATACGGTCTTGAGTTCGGCCTGGAGCAGTACCGCGAGATCGACCGCTACTGCAAGGAACGCAAGATTGACTGGTTCGCCTCCTGTTGGGACGAGGCCTCGGTGGATTTTATCGACCAGTTTGGCGTCTCCTGCTACAAGATCGCTTCGGCGTCTCTTACCGATGACAATCTTCTGCGCCATACGCGCGCCAAGGGCCGTCCAATCTTGCTCTCCACCGGCATGAGCTCCCTCGAACAGATCGACCACGCAGTGGATGTGCTGGGCAAGCAGGACCTGGTTCTGCTGCATACTTGCAGCGCCTACCCGGCGATGTATGAGGAACTCAACCTGCGCGTCATCCCGTTGCTGCGCGAACGCTACGGAATTCCGGTCGGGTATTCCGGACACGAAACCGGCCTCTCCACCTCCATCGCGACCATAGCCCTGGGTGCTTGCGTGGTGGAACGCCATATCACCCTCGACCGTGCCATGTGGGGTTCCGACCAGGCCGCCTCTGTCGAACCGCAGGGATTCACGCACATGGTGCGCGATATCCGACAGGTTGCGACCGCCTTGGGTGACGGTGTCAAAAGGCTTGGTGAGCGCGAGGAACCCATTATGAAGAAACTCCGCCGTGTAGATTCGGTTGGGAGTAAGGAATAGGCGAGGCCTCCATGACGTTAATTGGAATCATGCAAGGACGGCTTGTACCGCCGATTGATAATACGATTTATCATTTTCCACGTGATATCTGGGCCGAGGAGTTTGTATTAGCTGCCAGGGCAAATCTTGATTGTATGGAGTGGATTTACGATCTTTTTGGAGCAGACGTAAATCCTCTCTCGACTGACTATGGAATAAAGAAAATCAGGATACTCTCAAAGCAGCATAATGTAAAAATCTTATCTTTGTGCGCCAATTGTTTTATGGAGAAACCGCTCGTAAGAGCGAGCACTTCAGAACTTGAAGAACGCTTGGAGATGATGTCCTGGCTGTTGCATCGTTGCCAAAAAGTCGGAATCAATCGAGTTGTCCTTCCGTTTCTGGATGCTTCAAGAATTGATACAGATGCAGAATTTGGGAGTGTTATCAATGTCCTAAAACATGTTTTAAGAATGGCGGAAAAAACGGGTGTTGCTATACACTTGGAGTCTTCTCTTTTGCCTTCCCGGTTTGCGGAACTCCTTGCCAAATTGCCTTCCCCGATGCTCAAGGTCAATTACGATTCAGGAAATAGTGCCTCTCTTGGATTTGACCTTCGGGATGAGTTCGCCGCTTATGGCACGCGGATAGGAAGTGTGCATGTTAAAGACCGTATCCAAGGGGGGGGTACAGTTCCGCCAGGCACAGGCGATGCGAACTTCGCATTGCTCTTTGAACGTCTCAAAGATATAGATTACAAGGGCGACTTTATTCTTGAGGCTGCACGCGGTACCAGCGGGGATGAGGTTGCCTGGGCAAAACGAAATCGCGAATTCATATTAACCCACCTGTGTGGTCAGTCGGGTTTAGCTTACAAGGATTAGTGTGGAATGAAAATATTGATGGTAGGTTTGGGTGCGATCGGACAACGACACCTTCGTAACTTGCTCGAATTGATGGGCGCCGATGTAGAGATTCTGGCTTATCGATTCCGAAACAAATCGAAGGTATTAACAAATGATCTAAGAATTGAAGACAATAGTGACCTGGAAACCAAATACAATATTTGGTCTTTTACCGATCTTGATCAGGCGCTTGCTCAGAAACCAAATGCTGTGTTCGTCTGTAATCCCAGTAGTCTACACATCCCCGTTGCCTTAAAGGCTGCACAGTCGGGCTGCGCCTTATTCATTGAGAAACCATTGGCTCATAATCTGGATCAGGTTGATGAACTGATCAATCTGGTGGAGAGTCAAAACATAAAAGCAGTGGTCGGATATCAGATGCGGTTTAATCCTTGTCTGCAGCGCTTGCATTCCATTCTTCAAGAACAAAGGATAGGTCGGGTTCTGTCTGTGCGGGTAGAGGTTGGAGAATATCTACCCAAATGGCATAAGTATGAGGATTATCGCTATACTTATGCATCAAAGCAGGATCTGGGGGGAGGAGCCCTTTTGTCACAGATACATGAGATGGATTATATCTACTGGTTGTTTGGCCTGCCCAGTCGTGTGTATGCAATAGGCGGACATTTGAGCAGTCTTGAAATTGATGTTGAAGATATCGTTGAGACCTTGATGGAATGTGAGCTTGATGTTCATCCGATACTCGTCAGCCTGCACCAGGATTATCTCCAGCGCCCGGGAAAGCGTATATGTGAAGTGATCGGCGACCAAGGTAAGATCCTGGTCGACCTGGCTGAGCTCAGCGTGGAGGTGTTCGACGGCGAAGGAAATCAGGTTGAAGCCACCAGTTACGCCGGTTTCCAGCGCAACCAGATGTTCGTGGATGAATTGAACCATTTTCTGTCCAGCCTGCGTGGTAGTCCCGGTTCCAGCGCCGTAGTCCCGGTTCCAGGACGGAGCATGGAGCAAGGGACTTCAGCTTCTCCTCTCCCTATGGGAGAGGGCAGGGTGAGGGTCAGCCCGCTGGTCAGTGTGCGGGAGGCGGCATACAGCCTGCGCATGGCGCTGGCCGCCAAGGAGTCCCTGATGACAGGGAAGGTAGTAAATTTAACGAGGTGATCCATATGAAAAAATTGGAAGCCATGTTTGACCTGACCGGTCGCGTGGCCGTCATTACGGGCGGCACGGGTCTATTGGGCCAGCAGCACGCTGAGGCCATCGCCAGCGCGGGTGGCATCCCTGTCCTGGCGGATACTCGCCTGAATGGTGTTGACCCGCAAAGTGTGGCATTCAAAGAGCGCTTTGGTGAGCTGGCGAGTGCCATCAAGACTGATATCACCAACCCTGAGCGCATCAAAGCCCTGCTGGCGCAAGTCCTGAACTGCTACGGGCGGGTGGACATTCTCATCAACAACGCGGCCAATAATCCCAAAATGGAAAAGACCTCCGAGGTGGAATTCTCCCGCTTGGAGAATTTTCCTTTGAAGCAATGGGACGCTGACCTGTCGGTGGGTCTGACGGGGGCTTTCCTATGCTCGCAGATCATCGGGTCTGAAATGGCAAAGCACAAATGCGGTGTGATTGTCAATGTGGCCTCCGACCTGGCGGTCATCGCTCCCGACCAGCGCCTATACCGTAAACCCGGCCTGCCCGCGGACCAGCAGCCGGTGAAACCCGTCACCTATTCAGTGGTCAAGACTGGCCTAGTCGGTTTGACCCGCTATCTCGCCACCTACTGGGCTGATGCGGGCATACGCGTCAATGCCATCTCGCCGGGCGGTGTCTACAACAACCAGTCGGATGAGTTCGTCCAGCGCCTGGCAAACCTGGTTCCCATGGGACGCATGGCTGATGTTGGCGAGTACCAGGCAGCCATTCTGTTTCTGTGCTCTGACGCATCGTCCTACATGACAGGCACCAACCTGGTCATAGACGGCGGCCGGAGTTGCTGGTAAAGGCGGAAGTGATGGATTCATACACACTCGTAAATGAACTTAAGACACATCAGACAGTTTTGGAACAAACGGTTGAACAAATGGCGGATGTGGTCGAGCAGATCACCGGCGCCATCATCCACTGTTTCCGGCAGGGCAACAAGCTCTTGATCTGCGGCAACGGCGGCGGTGCGGCCGATGCCCAGCACGTAGCAGGAGAGTTCGTCAACCGCTTTCGCTATGATCATGCGGCTTTACCTGCAATCGCCCTGACCACCGACACATCCATTCTGACCTGCATCGGTAACGACTCGGCCTTCGAGAACATCTTCTCCCGCCAGGTGGAAGCCCTGGCCAAGCCGGGCGACATCCTGGTTGGCATCAGCACCAGCGGAGGCTCCGCAAACATCCTCAAGGCGTTGGATGCGGCGCGTTCGCGCGGCCTGGTCACAATCGCCTTTACTGGCGAAAAGGGACGCGAAAAGATGGGCCCGAAATGCGACCTATGCCTTGTGATCCCGTCATCCGATACTCCTCGTATTCAGGAAAGCCACATTTTTGTCTGGCACTTCATCTGTAGCGTCGTGGAACGGACGATCTTCCTGCAAAGTTGAACAAGGAGAAAACGATATGAAACGCGAAACTAATCTTGGTAACCGGCTGGTCGGGGACGGTCATCCGACCTACATCATCGCTGAAATCGGCATTAATCACAATGGCGACCTGGAAATTGCCAAGCAGATGATAGATGCTGCCGTCCATGCGGGAGTGGATGCAGTTAAATTCCAAAAACGTACACCCGAGGTCAGCACCCCACCTGAACAGCAGAAACAGATGCGCGAGACTCCCTGGGGCTCCATCACTTACCTCGAATACCGGTACAAGGTGGAATTCGGCGAAAAGGAATATCGCGAGATTGACCGATATTGCAAACAAAAAGGTGTCGCTTGGTTCGCCTCTGCCTGGGATGAACAGGCGGTAGGTTTTTTAGAGCAGTTCGATCCCCCCGCTTATAAAATCCCGTCGGCATCCATCACCGATCATGCCCTCCTGCGCTACGCCCGTAATGCTGGCAAGCCGCTGGTGCTTTCAACCGGCATGTCGACCATGGAACAGATCCGAGCGGCGGTCAAAGCCGTCGGGACCGAGAATCTCGTTATTACCCACTGCACCAGCACCTACCCGTGCGAATCCGAGGAACTCAACCTGCGCATGATCCAGACTCTCCGGACCGAATTCCCCTGCCCGATCGGCTATTCCGGCCATGAGGTCGGTCTTGTCCCGCCGCAGGTGGCGGTGGCACTGGGCGCCTGTATGATCGAACGTCACCTGACCCTCAACCGGGCCATGTGGGGCTCCGACCAGGCTGCTTCTGTGGAACCGAGCGGTTTCGAGCGGCTGGTTAAATATGTGCGTACCGCAGAGGCTTCGCTGGGTGATGGTGTCAAACGTGTCTACGACAGCGAATTGTCCTCGCTTAAGAAACTGCGCCGCGTGGTGTCTGAGGATTAATGCCCCGATTTTTTGGCATCCTCTCGCGCCGCGTACGACGAGTCACTGAATTGATGCGCCTCGTCGCTACGGCGCGGATGGTGGCACGCGCTTCCCGTCCACTCCCAGACCGTCAGCCTGTTCTCTTTTTCAACGCTTCCACGCGCCTCTCAGGCCTCAGTCAGAACGCGGCTTTTTCGCTCATCACCTCCTGGGCCGTCCGGCTGGTCGGGACTCCGGTTGTCCATTTCGTCTGCCGGGCCGGGATGAGCCGCTGCCTGCTCGGCACTGATGAGAACGATCCCTCGCGCTCCATGCCGTGCGGGATGTGCATCCGCCAGTCGCGGGCGAACTATACCGGCGCAGAGACGCGCTGGTTCACATACCAGCAGGATGAAAAACTTTCCGCCGCGCTCAAAGGCTTAAGCCTCGATGAACTCTTGCGCTACGAACAGCCTCTGCAGGATGGCTTCGGAGATATCCCACTTGGTGTGCTGGTGCTGCCTTCACTCCGCTGGCGGCTGAGACTGCAATCCCTCATAGACGATGAACCGACCCGCTTCCTATGCCGCGAGTTCATGCTCTCTGCCTGGAACGTGGCGCGCGAATTCAATATTTTGATGGAAACTGTTAATCCGCAGGCGGTCGTACTTTTCAATGGTATGCAATTCCCCGAAGCGACCGCCTTCTGGCTGTGCCAGCAGCGCGGCGTGCGCGCCATCACACACGAGTCGGGTTTCCAGGCTTATAGTGGCTATTTCGCTGAGGGACAGGTCACCATGTATCCCATCACCATCCCGGATGTGGATTTAACGCCGGAGCAGAATGCCTGTCTTGACGCTTACCTGCAGAAACGCTGGCTGGGAGATTTCAGCATGGCGGGTGTCAAGTTCTGGCATGAGATCCATGATTTAAGTGAGGCTCTTAAGGAAAAAATTACATCCCACCAGCAAACGGTGGCGGTTTTCACCAATGTAATTTTCGATACCAGCCAGTTGCATGCCAATATGGCTTTCCGGGGTATGTTCGACTGGCTGGATACCCTGTTGGAAGTTATCCGTGCTCACTCCGAGACGCTTTTCATCGTCCGCGCCCACCCCGATGAGGCCCGGCCTGGCAAGGCCAGCCGTGAAAGTGTGGCGATGTGGATGGAACAGAGCGGTGCCTCAGCGCTCGAAAACGTGGTCTTCATCCTGCCACAGGAACACCTCAGTTCGTATGAGTTGGTGCGGGCAGCGAAGTTCATCCTCGTCTACAACTCCAACATCAGCCTGGAATCCACTTTGCTGGGTGTTCCGGCGTTGTGTGCGGCGTGCTCACCGTTCATCGATTACGGGACAGCCGTTTTCGAACCCGAGCGCGAATCCTACCTCCAGCGGCTGAACACCTTTTTAAATGCGGATAGTATATTAGTCTCGGAAGGAACCGCCCGCCGGACACGCCGGTTCATGTACTACCGTTATTATCGGTTCTCCCTGCCATTTGGGGAATTTGTCGAATCCACGCAGCCGACAGGCTACGTCCGCCTGAAAAAGTTTGCGCTCCGCGAATTAAAGCAGTCGCCCACCCTGCACGCCCTGCTGGACGGTCTCTTGCACGGGAAGCGGTTTGAATTGGATGTCTAGCTGCTCGCTGGTGGTGCGTGCTTACAACGAGGAACGGCATATCGGGCGGCTATTGGAGGGCGTGTGCCGCCAAACCGTTCAGGATGTGGAAATCATCCTGGTGGACTCGGGTTCGACCGATGCGACTACGGCCATTGCCGCGCAGTACGGGGCCACAGTGGTGCATATCTCTCCGTCGGAGTTCACCTTCGGGCGTTCGCTGAATCTAGGACTAGCCGCCGCGACCTGTGACCTGATTGCCATCGCCAGCGCCCACGTTTACCCGGTCTACCCGGACTGGCTGGAGCGCCTGCTTGAGCCGTTCGCGGATCCG
>Ga0315288_10004910_pt1 | contig 17018 bp, 14 predicted proteins | sample YL17G11_20_MG_FD_203454 | JGI IMG/M metagenome (GOLD analysis project Ga0315288, IMG submission 203454) | Sediment microbial communities from Yellowstone Lake, YNP, Wyoming, USA - YL17G11_20 | ecosystem: Environmental > Aquatic > Freshwater > Lake > Sediment | place: USA: Wyoming | collected... | reverse complement strand
ATCTTTTTACGATTACCACGTTATTCTGTCCGCCGAAGCCGAAGGATTCGTTCATCGCGACATTGACCGGCATTTTTCTGGGCTTATTGGGAACATAGTCCAAATCGAGCGCGGGATCGGGATCGTTCAGATTCGTTGTGGGCGGTACGATGTTGTCCCGGATTGCCAGAACGCAGGTAATCAGCTCGGCCGCACCGGCGGCACCTATCAAATGACCCAGCATGCTCTTGACGCTGCTGGCGGGGATGTTCTTCGCTTCTTCTTTGAAAACCGCTTTGATTGCCTTGGTCTCAATCGAATCGTTCTCGGTCGTGCTCGTGCCGTGCGTATTGATGTAATCGACGTCTATGTAAGTTATGCCGGCATCGTTGAGTGCCGCAGTCATCGCCTGGACCGCACCTCTGCCTTCCTCGTGCATATCGGTGACACGGAACGCATCGGAGCTGCTGCCGTAGCCGATGACTTCGGCCAGGATTTTTACGCCTCTCTTTTTCGCAGAAGTGAGTGATTCGAGGATAAGTATCGCCGCACCTTCGCCGAGTACGAAGCCGTCCCTGCTGGCTGTAAACGGTCTCGATGCAGTCTCGGGACTGTCGTTCCTTGTCGACAGGGCGGTCAGACGATTGAAGCCCGTGACGCCCAGCGGGTGTATCATCGAATGTGCGCCGCCTGCGATGACCACATCGGCGTCGCCTTTGCGAATCAGCATCGTCGCCTCGCCCACAGCCTGCGTACTGGCGGCACAGGCCGTCAGGCAACTACGTGTCGGCCCGCGGGCACCGGTTAGCATGGCCAGATGAGCGGCGGGCATATTCGGCTCCTGCTCAAGCTCACGCATGGGTTCCATACGGTCGAAAGCGACCTTTGCCCACCGGCCCCAGTCCATCTCGTTTTTCTCCGCGTTCCATCCTTCAAGAATTGAAGCGAAAAATACATCGTTGTCAACGGAGCCTTCGCCCGCTCCGAGATAGATTCCCAATCTTCTGCGGTCTATTCCATCGGTCGGCTCGTCTGTTTCCACATCAATCGCCGCCTGCCGGCACGCTTGAGCCGCCGCACCGACGACAAAGCCGGAACCACGATCGCTGTGCTCGTGCAATTGAGGATTCTTTATGTATTGTGCATGGTCGTAATCTTTGACTTCGGTATCGAATGTCGTGGGAAACGTCGAAGCGTCGAAAATTGTGGTTTTAGCCGCTCCGCTCTTTCCCGCTAATATGGCTTGCCAAAGCGTTTCGACATCGTGCCCGAGAGGGCAAACAATCCCCATTCCGGTTATTACTACCCGTTCAGTCATTTGTTCGACCTCTGTGACAATTTTCCAGCTCCATTTTTAAATATCGAATATTCATCATTCTATATTCGATTCGGTGCTTTGAGTACGACAGCGGCGGTCTGTCCGCCGTAGGTGTAGCTGCAGCACAACGCAAATCGGATATTTTTTTTCTGCGGCTTATTGACAATATTCAGATTGCAGCCGGCGGCTTTTCTGTCGCAGTTTTTCGCAGCGGGGATTATCCCATCCCGCATAGCACAAAGCGCAGCGATAACATCAACCGCTCCGCTTGCCGCACCCGTATTGCTCAGCATGCTTTTGGTCGGCCAGACGGGTATTTTTGCCGCTGCGTCACCGATTACCGCCTGGATTGCATTCGCCTCGGCCAGATCATCAGCAGGTATTCCCGTGCCGTGCGGTATAATCAGGTCCAAATCATCCGGCTGGATCTGAGCTTCGGCCATGGCCTTTTCTATGGCAATTCGAATACCCTTACCGTCAGGCTCGATATGTTCATAAGCAGGATAGATGCTGTTGCTTTGTCCGAGACCGACGAGTTCGGCGTAAATTTTTGCATCTCGTTTCTCGGCATGTTCCATTTCTTCGAGTATCACAACGCCGGCGGCTTCGCCGAAAACCGAGCCTTTGGCGTCGGCGTCAAAAGGCCTGCAGGCAGAAGCGGGCTCATCATTGTTTTCAATCGTAGCTCTTTTCAGCAGGCACTGACGAATCATAATTATCGGATTGACTTTTGCCTCTGCGCCGCCGGCCAGAGCAATATCACTGTCGCGGCGGGCAATAACCTGGGCAGCTTCGGCAATCGCCAGATGCCCGGCCGCCTCGGCACAGGTGATTGTATTGCTCGGGCCCTGTATGTCGTGAATAATCCCGACATGGCAGGCGAGCATGTTGGGAAGATACTTCAGCAGCCATAAAGGAGTGACCATATTAAGACCATCGGTGCCCCATTTGTGAATGTCGAACCTTCCATCGGTAGTGCTTGCCGCCACGGCGGGGGCCAGCTCAACCAGGTCGCAGCTTATCAGGCCGGCGCCGAGATTGATTGCCACACGCTCGGGGTCAATGTTGATATTCTCCGGATCGATACCTTTGGTGACAAGTCCGGCGTGAATAAAAGCTTCGTTTGCCGCGATTACGGCCAGCTCGATGTCCCTGGACATAAGCTTAGTGGCTTTGCGATGGCTCTTCGGCACATAATCCCGGATTTTATAATCGGGGACCTGACCGGCCAATTTACAGCTAAAGCCCACGGGATCAAACGCCGTAATTGTATCAATCCCGACCCTGCCGGCACAAAGAGATGCCCACGTGTCGCCGGCGTTTAGTCCGAGGGGAGTGATTTGCCCAAAACCTGTTATTGCTACACGAGCGGAATCCATCAATCTTGCTCCGACTCTTTTCCGGCACCGACAAGCACATCACGCAGAAGCGACTTAAAAACCGATTTATCGTCACCGAAAACGAAGTTCTCTTCCGGAAATTCTTTGCCCGCCAGGTTCTGATCTATATGGCTGAACATTAAATCGATCTCGGCGATCAGCTTTTCCGAACGTGTAATCCGACCGCTTGTGCCGGCCGCTTCAGGAGCGATTGATTCAATTGTTGCTTCTAATATGATTGTATCGCCCGGCTTTACATAGTCGAAAAAGACGGCTTTTTTGATCTTTGCAAGGATCACTTTTTCCCGGAACTTCTTTGCCTCGCCGACAAGGATTCCCGCCGTCTGAGCCATCGCCTCGATACACAAGCTCTCCGGCATGACCGGAAAGCCGGGGAAATGGTCGTGCAGATGCTCTTCGGCAAGCGTGACGTTCTTGAGCGCCACGGCATGTTTACCGCTCTCGAACTCAATAAATTTATCTATCCAAATCCAACGCATTTATCGCCGAAACCTCTTTTCACGGCGTACTGCAAATCGGCAGCCCCGCCTATATTAAAGTTAGCGGCAGATTGACTTTGAACCATCCTGCCGCTGAGACTATAAAAGACGATTTTCGCTATGATTATTAAGCCGCATTGAGCTTATTCTCAACGAAGTTAATGATTGCATTGACGGTGAATAAGTCACCCATTTTGTTAATATCCGGATCGTTCTCGAATTCCGACAGGTTCGTATGCGGCATCTTTTCCCGCAGCTCGGCCAGGCCCTTTTCGGTCAATTTGCCGTTATGGATAAATTCGGAATTGTTCATCAAATCCTCAGCGGGAAATAACTCTTCCCGGGCGATTTTGATTCCGAACGCTTTTTCCAGTCGAAACACGATGTCCAAAAAGTCGATGCTCTCGGCTCCCAAATCCCCCATTAAGGTTGCTTCAGTTGTAACCTCATCGTCGTCAACACCTAGCGCCTCGATCAGAACTTCCCGAACCTGCTGTTCAATTTCGTCGCGACTCATTGCCATGCTTATTCTACCTCCAGTATTTTTAATTGCGTAACAATCCTTGTTAAATGACTTTGATTCCCGGTTATTTGCCTCTAAACGATGGAATTATCTTAGCAGTTCCCACCGTTTTTTCAAACTCTCAATAACGCCGGCATCTACTGCGGCCATTGCTGAATCTTTATCCGCTAAATTAAAATGTTTCAAGGCGAACCGGGCCTCGACAATCAGGCCGCCTTCCGACATACCGACGCCGGAGAAGCTGCTGACGTTTTCTTCGATAGTCCTGACTTTGACCGTATATTCTATCTGGGAACCGGGCGCCAGGAAACTTTTATACTTTACATTTCTTGCCTGTTCAAGCAATATCATGCTGTGAGCGAAATTTTCCGTCCGTCTTACCAGCCACGATGCCGATTCGATCAGTCCTTCCAGCAGAAGCACGCCGGGCAGTACAGGGAACGTCGGAAAGTGGTCGGCCAGATATTCCTCAGACAGAGAAACATTCTTGATCGCCTTTATTTGCTTGCCGGCTTCCAGCGAAACAACCTTGTCAATCAGTATAAATCTCATAAATCAGTATTTAGTCGTCAGTCGTTGATGCCTGGCCGGCGGTTTCATCGCCGGTTTTCAACAGCTACAATATAAAATCCGTAATAAAATACACAAGAAGCAATTGTTTTTCCAGCGTTTTTTCGCTTTCTCAGCACTTTGTGCATAAAACCGTGAAAGTATATAGCAACAGCATCTGGATTTTATCCCGGTTTTTTGGTATAATTACTAATTGGGCAGGTTAGGTTAATGCCAATATATTACCGGCGTTGGGGGCGCAAAAGAGAGTTTCAGGGAGCGATGAGTGTATATCAGGTTTTTGATATCAATGTTTGTTCTGCTGGCGAGTCTGACAGGCGTCGGATGGGCCGAGCCTTTCAAAATCATCATCGTAACCGGCAACGCCGAATCGGAACACGGCTACACCGAATTCCTGCAGGAAATCTACCGGGGAAATGTCGAAGTTAATATTGACGCCGGCAGATACAACGAAAACCTCAGCGACAAGAAGAAGCTCGATCTCGAAGCTGCCGACCTTGTAATCGTCTCACGGGACCTCTCCAGCAAAGATTATAATGCCGATTCCGAGTTCTGGAGCGGACTGGGCGTGCCTATCCTCAATCATAATATCAAAATCGTCCAAAGCGATGAGCACCAATTCTGGGACTGGCTGGCCGGCAACGATATAAGTACGAGCGCGTTTACACATCTGGCCGTCGCCTATGCCGACGATGAGATATTCGCAGGCGTCGATACTTCTTCCGGGTCAGTGGAGATATTCGCATCGGGCAAAGAAATCGACCACTCGAACCAGGCATCCGCAGGCAGCGGCACAGTCGTAGCCACCTGCAACGGCAGCGTAATAGTCGCCCGCTGGCTTGGCAATGAGACGCTGTATTATAATGATTCTTATTACGCGCCCGGGGCTGCTCGCGTATTCTTCGCAATGCCGAAAAATACATACGAGTTCTTCGATGATGCTACAGAGCAGGCAAAGTCGATGCTGGAAAACGCCGTGCTTTCGCTGCTGCCTATAGACCGGCCGGCCGGCGATATCGACTCTGATGGCGATGTCGACTTCCCTGATTTCGCTATTTTCGCCCGATACTGGAAGAATTCCGGATGTATCCCAAATTCTACCTGCAGCCGGGCTGACCTTACAGGCGATACCGATATAGATACGGACGATTTGGTGTTATTTACCGATTCATGGCTCAAGGGCGTTGATACAACCGTCCCCGAGCCGAATATTATGAGCTGGCAAGCCGAACCGGTGACGACCTCGACATCCTCTATATATGCCGAAGCAACTATCGCCATCGATACTCAATACGGCATCGAGTATTACTTCCAATGCACATCGGGCAACGGGCCGGACAGCAACTGGCAGTACGGCAACGTTTTCGAACCGAACGGCCTGGCCATGGGCACGGAATACTCCTACCGCGTTAAGGCACGCGATACTTCAGGAAATCTCAATGAGACCGGCTGGTCAATCCCCGTGACGGCCAGAACCTTCAAAATATTCTACGAAATCGCCGATGCCTCGGCGGCGGTGGCCCTCGCACCGGGTCTTTTTGTCGTAGCCGACGACGAGACCAATAAGCTCAGGGTGTATGATATGAATAATCCGGGCTCCGCTGCGATTGCCGACGCAAAAATCGGAGACTATTTGAATATTGATCCCTGCCACCCTGAGATCGACATCGAAGGGGCAACATGGTTTAACGGCAGAATTTTCTGGATAACATCGCACGGCAGAAACAGGGACGGCAAATACTGGTACAGCCGCAATCAGTTCTTTGCAACGACCGTCACTCTGGCAGGCAATGAGCTAAACGTTACGGTAGACGGCAATTATACGAATCTGTTAGATGACTTAATCGCATACGATTCAGTTTACAACCTGGGTCTTGCCGATGCAATCGGAGTCGTTGACGGCCACGTCGACACGAACAATATTCCCGAGCTTGCCCCGAAAGACAAGGGATTGAACATCGAAGGACTCTGCGCTGCCGCCGACGGCAGCTCTATGCTCATCGGCTTTAGAAATCCAAGGCCCAAGTCCGAAAATAAAAAGCTGGGACTTATCATCCGGCTAAACAATCCCGAAGCAGTGGTCCTGAAAGGCAAGGTTCCAGACTTTTCACCGCCGCTGGCGGTGGACCTCGACGGCTTCGGCATACGCAGTATGGAATACTCGCATACGCTCGGCCAATACCTGATCATGGCCGGCTCACAGAAATCCGGCTCCGAAAAACCGCTGCAAACACTCTATAAATACCACTTCGCTACGGGCCTGCTGACCAAAATGGCTGATTTCCCGTTTATCACGCCCGAAGCGATGTTCCAGTTCCCGGGCAGTAATGACATTCACCTGCTCAGTGACGATGGAACCCTGTTAGTAGATACTCCCGACGGCCCAATCGAGAATAAATACCTCCCAAATGAACAAAGATCCTTCCGAGCCCACCAGATAACACCATAACGCTGCCATTGGTCTTTCAACCCCCAGAAAATTCTGTGGGCTAAATAATATTGGCTTTGAATTGGCTTTGTTTTTTCGACGTCCCAAAGCGTAAAATTCTTCATAACAACCTTTCATATAGATACTTACGCTTATTTTGCCCATTTGGAAATTGGGTTTGTTTTTTCAAATTAAGCTCAATTTTTCGTCGTTTTCTACTCTTTTTCACCTGCTTTTTTCATTATTTTGGCTTTTTTTCTTCTATATTTCTCAATTCTAAATTCTCAATTCTTTGGACCCGGCACCGCAGGGGTGCGGGCTAAACTGTATTGTTTCGTACTGCGTTCTGCGTCCTGTGTGATTGGACCTATCATTTATCATTAATCAATCATTTACTTGGGCTTCGGATTTCCGGCCAAAGGCCGACAAATTGGCTCCATTCGACTTCGCTCAGGACAAGCTTGTTTTTTCAAATTCGTTTTCGCAATACGCATCACGCAGAACGCAATACGAAATAATTGGGTTTGTTTTTTCGTGCCAAAAACCGCTAAAAACCATCAAAACCTCCATAAATCCTTACTATTACTGACTTAATGCTATTTTGCCCATATTAACATTGGCTTTGTTTTTTCAAATAGCCTGTTCACCACGAAGTTCACGAAGATCACGAAGAAATAGTCAATAACCGCGGATTTCGCTGATTACGCGGATAAAATAGTCAATAGTCAATCGAAAATCGTCAATACCAAAGTCTCCTGCCTTCTATATTCAATTTGTTAGGTATTATACTAAAATTTATGTTGAAAATCAATCATATGCTAAAAAAATCTCCGTGAGACGGCGTTTACTGCACGTTATTCGTGCCTCGTGGCTCGTGACCAGAATGATAGTCTCTGAAATCAGGCATTTCAGAGCGTCGTGAGTAGTGTGTATTGCGTACGGCGTGCTGTGGGTAAGCGTATTCAAATGGGATTCATCATATCCCATTTTCTCAAGGCTCGTAGTCCTTTTGATTAGTCAAAAGGACTACGAGCTTTATATTGTAGACAAACGTTGAGACTGCTGTTTAAGAAAGTCTAAAGTGAAGCGTGGTGCGTGCTCCGTAAGTACCGTCAGGCACGCCTTATGGCGGAGTCTCAAGGACTGCGTTCTGCATACGACGTAAGGGATTTCCGTCACTTTTTTTCTCTTGCACAGCCGGCTGCAGCAACATATAATTCCCATAGTGAATATTTTCAGATTTTCGAGCAAGAACTGAAGGCTCTCTGATGCGAATGCCATTCATTCAATTAACGATGTAGATGTCGTTGCTCTGTGTAGTTTATCCTGATGTTCATTGGGAGCATTGAATAAAAAAGACAGATCATGGTTTTTTGTCAGTTATATTTAAATGTCAGGTAGTTGTGATATCCAAGATCGTGAAAGAGATTTTCAATGCCAGTGACTATCAAGAGAAAAGCCGTTAAATTCAATCCTGATCCCAAGCGTGTCATCACCCGTTTCTTTTGGCCCGGAAATGATGACAGAGCGCGTGTAATCATTCAGATGGTTCTGGCTATGTCGCGCGAGGAACGGATACAGTTGTTCAACCAGGTGTTGAGAGAGTTTTCCAGCCGCCATCGCAATATTACAAAAATATTTGACCAGAATTTTGAACGTGTCAAACACCTACTCGTCGACCTGAATATCACTGTCGAATCCTTGTCCAAGGAAACCCAATATATCATTGGGGCCTATTTCACTAAGGAATACTCCATTGAGTCTGTTGCCTTCTTCAATCCTTCCATTGTAGAAGATCCTTATCAGGGTAATATCCAAAAGGGCCAGAAAAGAGTCATCCTGAGTTTCAGGGCCACTGGGGAGGGTCATCTCTCCTCCATTGTTTTTCGAAGCGGCATTATCAATGAGAATAACGATTTCTACTTTGAATCCCCCGGTGATTTTATTGATGTCCCCGAAATCATCAGACGGCACATATACGACAAGAAGCGGTTTCTCACAAAACTATCCGAGATGAATATTAAAAAGGATGTAATTCCCCTGGTCATGGACCAGTTGGATGAGAACTTTAACTATGGCCAACTTCAGGCGGCCATTGCCGAAACACTGAAAAACCATGATCTGTCCTATACCCGCCAAAAGGTCGTACAAGCCATCAACTGGCTGGCTAAATCGCATTATGAGGTCACTTTTTCATTGGATACGACCATCTCCGATCGTGTATTGTTTCCAACTTCCTTTGCGGAAAGCAACGGCATCGAAGACGCCCGGTTCGTTCGATTCAGGGATGAAGATGGTTCTATTACTTATTACGCTCCTTATACCGCCTATGACGGATTTGCAATTTTACCGAAACTGATTGTAACCGAGGATTTTTATCACTTTCAAGTCAATCCGATCCATGGAGAAAAGGTACAGAACAAAGGATTGGCTCTATTTCCCAAAAAAATCAAAGGGCAATACGCCATGCTCTCCCGTCTGGACGGTGTGAACAATTATGTAATGTTTTCCAAGGACATCACGTTATGGGACAACGCCCGGAAAATCCAGGAACCGCAATATCCTTGGGAGTTTGTCCAGGTCGGAAATGCGGGTTCTCCCCTTGAAACAGAACGCGGCTGGCTCGTCGTCACTCACGGTGTCGGTCCGATGCGAACGTACAGCCTCGGAGCGATGCTGCTTGATCCGGACGACCCCACAAAGGTGGTCGCACGACTGAAGGAACCCCTGCTGACGGCCAATGAAAAAGAGCGGGATGGGTATGTCCCGAATGTCGTATATTCCTGTGGGTCATTGATTCATAATAACGAACTCATTATTCCCTATGCCCTGTCAGATTATTCTTCGACTATTGCCTGTTTTCCACTCGATGAACTGTTTGACGAATTGTTGTCTCAAAGGGACAGGCGGCGCTAAGGGTGATCCCGGCCTCGGCCGTCCCGGCATGTGGAGACGGAAAGTCTGATTGAGGAAACCACAATCATGCACTATCTCGATGAAACGAACATCCTCATCTTCCTCGTGCAGGTTGCGCTGCTGCTGGGATTGGCGCGAGGGCTGGGTGAGGTCTTTCGTCGCTGGGGCCAGCCGTCTATCACGGCGGAGATCCTCGTGGGCGTGTTGCTCGGCCCCACCATCCTGGGCCGATTCTTTCCGGCCCTCCATGGCCTAATTTTTCCCAACGATTCCACCCAACAGAATATGCTCGATACGGTGGCGTGGCTGGGTATCCTCTTCTTCCTTCTTAGGACGGGGCTGGAGACGAGTCTTGTGGCGGCCATGCGGCAGAAAGGCCCCGCTGCGATAATCTCGACGAGCGACCTGGTCCTGCCGATGCTAATGGCCTTCATCCCCTCCCTGTTCCTGCCCACACGGTACCTGGGGCCCGAGGGCAGCCGGATCGTGTTCGCCCTGTTCATCGCTACCATCATGACAATCAGCGCCATGCCGGTCACCGCGAGAATCATACAGGATCTGGGCGTCTACCGCACGGACCTGGGCCTGCTGATCATGTCGGCGCTGACGATCAACGACATCGCCGGCTGGGTGGTCTTCGCCCTGATTCTCGGCTTTGCCACAGGCGCTGCGATGAGTCTCCACGGAATTCTGTTCATTGTGGCGGCCACTCTAATATTCGCAACGGCTTGTCTGACGCTTGGCTCGCGGCTGGTGGACTGGCTGCTGCGCCGGATGGAGCGCGCCCGCATCCAGGAGCCCACAGGTTCACTGACGCTGGTCACGGTCGTGGGTCTGCTCTGCGGGGCTGTGACGATCGGGATCGGTATTCATGCCCTATTTGGCTTTTTCATTGCGGGCATCATGGCAGGGGAGACCCGTACGCTTTCTGAGCGATCACGCCACATCTTCTCGCAGATGGTGGATGCGATTCTGGTTCCCGTTTTCTTTGCAAGCATCGGCCTGAAGATCGACTTTTTGGCGCAATTCGACCTGCTGCTGGTGCTATTCATCCTGGGGATCGGTGTCGCAGGCCGGTACGCGGGGGCGTGGTTTGGAGGTGCTCTGTCTGGGCTGGGCGGCTCCGGTCGGTCGTTCGTGGCGGTCGCACACGTGCCGGGCGGGGAGATGCAGATCGTGATCGCGATTCTCGCTCTGGAGTACGCCGTGATCGCCCCACCGGTCTTTGTGGCTATCGTACTTGGTGCGGTCCTTTCATCGGTTGTGGCGGGTCCATGGATGCGGCACGTGCTGAGAAACCTCCGGCGATTCGATTGGACGGCCCGCTACTGCGCCGTCATCCCGCACCTTCAGGCCGCCGACCGGGACGAGGCGATCCTGGAACTATGCCGCTCGGCTCCACGACTCGGCGTTGTCCCACCGGCCGCGATTCTGAGCCAGGCCGTCCTGGAGCGTGAGAACACCATGACCACGGCTATGGACCAGGGAGTCGCTGCACCTCACGCAAGGCTTGAGGCCATCACACATCCCATCGTAGTGATCGGCCGGAGCCTGCAAGGCATCGACTGGAATGCCCGTGATGACCGCCCGGCGCAACTCATCTTCCTCGTGCTTACCCCTAAGGACGCGACGGATGCGCAGCTACGCATCCTGAGAGACATCGCGCGTGCCACCGCTCCCGCTGGGAGCCGTTCCGCCTTGATCGAGTCCGAGAATGCGGATGATATTATCGCCGGCATGCGCACAGCGCTCGAGCCGAAATCACCGTCAGACAGATAGTCCCGCTCGATGGATGCATTGTCTGTCGGTTTGCCGGGACGGTTGAAGGCCAGTTCTACTCGGTTCCAGTAGGCCCATTGATCGACCACCTTCGAGGAACTCACTGCCGTTGTCAACCCGGATTCTCTGAGGCTTGCTCCGAACATGAAGCAGGCGATTGAGAATCGCTGCGACATCGTGACCTGGGTGTGCTGAGCAGGTCATACCTGTACCACGTTTTCAAACGTCTTCCGTTCGCCGATACCGAGGAGGATCACCGCAAGTTGCTGCCAATGAAACTCATCCCTGATCAGATCAGGGATGGGTACTGGTTGCTGTTTACAACGCTTACACTTCTGTTATTGTTCATGCTGGTGCCCCACCCTCGGATCATGCGATTGTTTCAGTCTTGCTTTCGCTTCGTAACAAGGGAGGCCACAATACCAAAAACAAATAAGATGTGGATAACGGCAAGGATCTTTAGGCCCACAATCAATCCCCAATGTAATGAAATGTCGAAAACAATAACGGTTGAAACCACAACAGCATAGAACACAACGATTCCAATCCAGAATGCCCTGGCAGTCTTGTTTTTCATATTGTAATCAACTCACTTTCGCAAATGATTCCAAAAATATGATAGAGCAAACTTGTTGACATGGCTTTGCCTTTCGGATTTTTCCATCAAGCATAAGGCCAATGTCCTTTTTCTGCAAACGTTAACTTTCGTACATTTCATAATTGATCATGCCGCGGCGGCCCTGATCCTGGGGGGAGCGCTGTCGACGATGGCCGTGGACTATTTTCAGCGTAAACGCAGGGGAAAATACAGGGATCAGACGCCGATGATATATCATTGACGATTTTCGATTTACGATTGACTATTCCTCTGTGTGCTCGGTGAGCTCTGTGGCTTATCGAAGATTGGCAAATCACGGCCGTTTTTTCTTTGTGGCTTTGCGTCTTAGTGGCCCTTGTAATTGATTATTTTCTATGGCTAAGCCATAAATTTACTATTTCCCCTGCTTACGCAGGGATGACAATATTATTTTTTCACTTTCTCTGAGTCCTCTGTGGCCTCTGTGGCCAGAAGAATCTGTGGACAAGTTTGCTATTTACCGGTTATAATAACAGTCTATGAATGTGCGCAGTGCGAAAATTTCTGATGCTAAGGCAATTAACGCCCTGATTAGCTCCTATGCCGAGGTGGACAGGATGCTGTTTCGGTCTTTGGCCGATATTTATGAGAACTTGCAGACATTTATTGTGGCCGAGCTTGATGAAACAATAGTCGGCTGCTGCGCGCTGGAGGTTATCTGGTCGGACTTAGCCGAAATCAAATCTTTGGCAATCGACGGGGCATACAAGGAAAAAGGTATCGGCAGGAGGTTGGCAGCAGCCGCCGTCGAACAAGCGGCAAAGCTCGGCGTGCCGAAAGTCTTTGCGCTGACGCTGGAGCCGGTATTTTTTGAGAAATCAGGATTCGAGATAGTCGAAAAAGAGACGCTGCCGATGAAAGTCTGGAGCGATTGTGCCAGATGCCCCAAGCAGCAAAATTGCGATGAAATCGCTGTGATAAAGATTATATCTCCTGAATCTTGAATCGAATCTCGCGGAAGAATCAGCCTACCTGTCGGCGCTGGAACAGGGCTATGGCTAATGCGAGGATGGCGCCCGTGTAGCACAAGGCGTAAGAAGCTCCAATCAAAAGGTATTTCACAGGGACATCGTTACCTTCGTAAATGGCGTCGCTTATCCAGAAAATCTGCAGATTCGGCACTATAAACCTGCCGATTTTGGCCCACAAATGCGTTTCTGCGAATCTGCCGAATGCGTAATCGCTGACCAGACCCAGCAGAAAAATCCCGATACAGGCCGAGAGCGTCACGACAATATTGAACCTGGACGAAAGTGCCACAGCCAGGGCCACGATGATCAAAGCAGCCAGAAGCAGCAAGATCGAGCCGTAAATATCGACTGCGTTCATGCCGTTATTGGCCGGCTTGAATTGCCAGTTTCGGTCGATGAAAGTCAGGAAAACGATGCCGAACGTAGCGAATATGCCGGTTAAAACCATCGCCGTCGAAGAAAATTTCCAGTCATAAGCATAGTTGAAAAAAGCACTTAGCAAAAGCACGGTAAAAATAATAAATCCTGCTGTACCTATGACCGTCCAGTCATGCGTATCGTTTACCGTCTCGAGGACGCCGTGCCTGATCGCCATCAGCAGGGCGACCGTGCATATATAATGCGCCAGAACCACCGCGGCGGTCACACCTAAGAACTTCGCAATAATGAATATCGGACGCTGGACGGGCTTGCTCAGTACGGTTGTTATAGTCTTGCTCTCAAACTCCTGTGCAACAGCTCCGGAAGCGGAAAAAATTGCTATGAACAAGCTGGTCAAAAATAACGTAGATAATCCTATCTCGCGCAAGAGCTTATTGTCGTCGCTCATTGTGTACATCGTTAAAGATGGGCTTATAAAAAACAATAACAAAGCAGCAACAACAATTATGGAGTAAATGGGCTGTCTCAGGGTTTCTATGAAAGTATTTTTTGCAATAGTAAATAACTTATTCATCTTTCAGTTCTGACCCGCGGCACTCAAGCTATTCAGATAAGGGCATAAAATTTTTAACGATTGTCCCTGTACTAAAATAACATTTGTTGATATATTACGCAACTTATTACTTTTTGAATTCGGATAAGACATATATTTAATAGATACTCTGTTAGAAATTTTTTGTTCAAACTGGAATACCGGGATATAAAATGACAGTATCGTCCAAACGCCCCATACACGTAGCCTTGGTATCTTTGATCCTGAGCATCATATTTTTCGGCATTACTTTTTTCTTGGGCCGATGGAGCGGTTTTTTCGCGGTCTCAGCGGTTAGCTGGCTGATCCTATCAGTCGCTTTTACCTGGTTCGTCTTATGTTTGCAGTTCTACCAGCGCTCCCTGGCCGAGCAGGAAAAACTCGATACCGGCCAATTAGTCAGGGACGAGAAAACTTCCGCAATCTTTCAAGCCAGGAGTGAACGCGCCACCTTATTGTCCGTGTCCCAGCGCCGGCTTGAGATATTCGAAAAATGGTTCATTCCCATATTTTCTGCACTTATCGCCGCCTACCAAATAGGTATTGGTCTATATTTATTAAATACCGTCGGCACCGCGGCAGAGAACGGGCTGAAACAGCCCCTGCTCTGCGGAATTTGCATGACGGCCATAGCATTTATCAGCTTCTTAATTTCACGCTATGCCACGGGTATGTCGGGCCAGCCGGAGTGGAAACCCCTCAAGGCCGGCGGCAGCTCCCTGCTCGGCGTGGCGGTCTTGTGCTTTGCTTTGGCCGTGGTACTGGCACTGGCTTACCTGTTCAATTTTCTTGCCCCGATAAACATAATAGCAATGGCCATCCCGGCCCTGCTTGTTATCCTTGGCGCCGAAACTGCACTGAATCTCATAATGGACATATACCGTCCAAGACTGAAAGGCCAATACAGCAGGAGCGCTTTCGACAGCAGATTATTGGGAGTGATTAATGAGCCGGGCGGTATCCTGCGCAGCGCCGCGGATGCCATTGATTATCAGTTCGGCTTTAAAGCATCTCAAACATGGTTTTATAAACTGCTCGAACAGGCGATTGTTTTTTTGGTCCTCTTTGGTGCCATAACGCTCTATCTACTTAGCTGTATCGTTGTAGTAGCACCCGACGAACAGGCAATAATAGAACATTTCGGCGATCCGGTAAACGAGGCGGGCGAAGTCAGGCTTATCGGTCCGGGATTGACCTTAAAATTGCCCTGGCCGATCGATATTGCCTATAAATACCCCACGAAAATGATTTCAGAAATCAGCATCGGCTTCGTCCCAAAGGTTGATCCACAGACAGGCGAAGTGGAGCATAAGCCTTTGTTGTGGGGCGAGGCGCACTACGAAAAAGAATATCAACTGCTCGTCGCCAGCCCGCAGAGCGGCACAGAATCGCTGGCCGGGACCGTTCCGGTGAGTCTTGTCATCGCCGCAGTGCCCGTTCAATACAGAATCAAGGATTTGTATTCTTTTATATACAATCATAACGAGCCGGAGAAACTGCTCGAATCCATTTGCTATCGCGAGCTGACAAGATTTGCAGCCAGCGCGAAGATAGAAGCCGGCGACGAAACCGACATCGACCAGAGCCTGCTTGGAATCGGCAGGGCAGAAGCAGGGAAGACTCTAACCGAGAGAATTCAGAAGGCAGCCGACGAGGAGGGCCTTGGAGTTGAAATCGTATTCCTCGGCTTACAGGGCGTTCATCCCCCGACAGAAGTCGCCGCGGCCTATCAAAAAGTGATTGGTGCCGTTCAACAAAAGCAGTCGCTTATCCTTCAGGCCCAGGCCGAGCGCAACATGATGCTGAGCACTCTCGTCGGTTCCGTAGAGAAGGCCGATGAGCTTTACAGGCTCGCGTTGAAATACAGGCAGGCCGAAGATGAAAACTCGCCGGAAGAGATAGAGAAGCTTGGCAAGCAGCTCGATACGGCCTTTGAAGACGCAAAGGGCGTTATTTTCAAGACACTGAGAGAATCACAACGTTATGCCTTCGAAAAAGAAACACTTGCGAAGGGGACCGGCGAGCGTTTTGCCGGCCAGCTCAAAGCCTACACGGCCGCCCCGGAAATTTATGTCCACGAGCAGCGGTTGGCGATGCTCGAAGAAGCGCTCGATGGCGTGCGGAAATACGTCGTCGTAGCCGACCAGAACGATACACAGGTTACAATTATCGACCTCCAGGAAAATCCTGCGCCCAGTATCTACGAAACGGGCGTTTTTGAGGAGAGCAGCAAAAAATGAAAAACATAGCCATTGCAATCTTTGTCGCATCGATTGTTGTCACTTTGGGCCTCTATCTGATCTCGTTCCAGGTACGAGAAACGGAATCCTGCCTGGTCACGACGTTCGGCAAGCCCACGCGCCCGCTCACCGAGCCGGGCTGGTACTTCAAGTGGCCGTTTCCAATCCAGCAGGTCCATTCGTTTGATTCCCGCATGCGGGCCTTTGAAATTGAAATGGAAGAGACACGAACAGCGGGAGGCGAGCCCATTATCGTGAACACCTACGTGGTCTGGAAAATTTCCGGGCCGCTGGAATTCTTCAACGCAATTAAGACTGAGAAAAAAGCTGAGAATGAATTTTTGCGCAGCCGGATTCGCAACACACAAAATAACGTGATGGGACGCCATTATTTTTCCGAGTTGGTTAACAGCGACCCGGCGAAAATAAAGTTCGAAGAAATCCAGGCCGAAATGCTCACCGACCTTCAACAGGCCGTCGCAGACGCAAAGTGCGGCATCGAAATCAAGACCCTTGGGATCAAGCAGCTTAAAGTCAGCGCCGAAGTCAGCAAAGCGGTCTTTGCACGAATGATGGCTGAAAGAAACCGCCGGGCCGACGCAATCACTTCTGCGGGAAACTCCGAAGCCATTAAGATCAGAACCGACGCCAAATCGAAAAGCGACGAGCTGATTACGGCCGCCGAGGCCAGGGCAAAGGTCACACGGGGCATGGGTGACGCCGAAGCGGCAAAACACTACAAAATGCTCGATGCCGCCCCTCAGCTTGCAATGCTCTTACGCAACCTCGAAGCTCTCCAGAAAAT
>Ga0315288_10004909_pt1 | contig 17019 bp, 27 predicted proteins | sample YL17G11_20_MG_FD_203454 | JGI IMG/M metagenome (GOLD analysis project Ga0315288, IMG submission 203454) | Sediment microbial communities from Yellowstone Lake, YNP, Wyoming, USA - YL17G11_20 | ecosystem: Environmental > Aquatic > Freshwater > Lake > Sediment | place: USA: Wyoming | collected... | reverse complement strand
GAGTGATTAGGTGACGGACTATTTATGCCTGAAACATCGCCGTCAAGTATCCAACAAGAAAGCCGAGCGCAACTGCTTCCATAACAGAAAAGACAACGGAGTTTGTATAAATTTGGGAATTAGAAATTTTAAATAATTCCCCCCTTTTCTCCACCGCTATAATGTAGTTTGCCGAAAGGCCAGGGTGTCTCCCCTGTGTACTCTACAATCCTTCGGGATAAAAAATAGTGGCAGAGAAAAGCGGACGGGACGGATACTGCGATAAGCTATGTATATTATACTATACATAAAATTGAGTAGTCCGGCCCAACACCGCTTTGACGCGTCCGACCGTTGGGACGGACACAACAAAATTGCTCGCGGACTATCTGCCAGATCGTCGGCTAGAAATGGCAGCCACTACCGCGTTAGCGGCCGTAATAGCCAAATATCGGCCAACGCACTCGGGCGGAAAGAGGCAAAGGTTGAGCAGTTAAATACTTGCCAACCAACCCTTATCCGAGTGGCCGCGCCCTGCTCCTGTCTCGGTATTAAGCTGAAACCCATTGTGGCGATGGGAGGGAGCAGGGCGAAAATAACTTTTAAAAACTTATGAAACAGATAATTCTTCACCATAGTGCTTCTCCCCCCGAAACTACTTGGGAACAGATAAACGAATGGCACAAAGAACGAAAATTCCCGATGAGTCAACTTGGTTGGTATGTTGGGTATCACTACACGATTGCCTTCAACGGAATGATAACCCAAACGCGCAACGATTGGGAAAATGGTTGCCATTGCGTCCCGAATAATGACAAGATAGGAATTTGTCTTATCGGAAACTTTGGAAGGGACGAACCGACTGCGTTGCAGTTAAGCTCTTTGGAGGCGTTGATCAACCAATTAAAAAGGACTTACAGCGTTTCTGACAATAATGTTCTAGGGCACCGAGATTTAAAGGCGACCGAGTGTCCGGGAAAAAACCTTTATAACTGGTTAGTCCTTTACAAAAAGATTGGCTATCTGCGTCAGCAGATTGATAAACTAATCGGTTTGTTAAAAAACAAACCAAAAGAAACTTATGGAAACTAAACCTTTTTACAGGTCCAAGACAATGTGGGCTGGCCTGATAATGATGGCTATTCCAGTCCTGCAGTTCTTTGCCGGCGCGTTGCAGGCAAACCAAGTCCTTACCAGCGCCGAGTTCTGGTCAGGTGTGGTGGTGGTGATACTCCGCGCCATTACTGAAAGACCGGTAGCATTGAAATAATATATGCCAAGTGATAAAACAAAAGCAATCAAAGCCAAAGAGAGAAGCAAAAACAGAGAAGCGAAGCGGAAGGATAAACTAATAAGATACAAACCTCGCCACATAGAATTGGAAGACCAGAAGAAGAAAAAAAGAATAGTTAAGTACCAGAAAAGTTTAAAGAAAAAGAAATGAAAACAATCTGCCAATACTTTCTATATCTATTGCGGTGGCAATTGAGTACTCCGATTCTCGCTGGAGCAATTCTTATCCTTCCGTTTTTGTCTCCTTTCTGGCAGGCAGTAGTAGCGAATCTTATTGGAGGAGTTATTTTCTTCTGGGTAGATAGGTTAATCTTTAAAAAGTAATACTGGGGTGTTCGTACGATCTATCGTGTGGGCAACTTAGTGGTAGAAAGTATCGGCACACTGGCGCAGTAAAGCCTCATTTGCAAGAATGAGGTTTGCGTTAGGGAGCCAAAAACCGCTTTGCGTGGAATTTGAAAGCGGTTTGTGGTATAATGACTATTGAGCAATCGTCTCGGGAGGGATGGTTGCTTTTTGTTTGCCCAGTATCCTGTTAACTGTTCCCGAGGATATTCCTTTTTTTTCGTAGAGAAGGCGGAATGTCGTTAAGAAAACATCCATTGTTTCTTCGTGAGATATTCCCATTTTTTCTGCAACAATTTTCATTTTTCCTACCAATTCTCCCAACTCGGTAACAAAAATTTTGCCAAATTTATATTGAGGTTTGAGTTCCGTTGTCATATTCCAATAATTTGACAGTGATATTTTTTATTCTGCGACCTTTATTTTTCTTGCGGAATTGTTTAATTCCCCGATAAGAAGCAAGACCGATATTATTTGCTTCAATCCGATAAGAATGTTCTTTTGGGTATGGATCGCTCCAGAGAATGTTTACCAAGAAATGTTTCATATTGATTTATTAAAGTCCTTCCACGCTAGGGCTATGTTAGGTCAGGAAATTATCCTGCCTACCTCTATTATAGCATATCGGGTTTTTCACTTTGTCAACTTTGTGGGGAGATTTTTTTGATTTGTACCAGCCCTTGACAAGGTTTTAGGCATTTTGGGGAGTTTCCGAAAATTGCGCTAAATCTTGCCTGTGGATAACTTTTCACTTGCAATGTTTTTGGGGTGGGGTAAAATAGAAGATATGGACAGAACTTTGAGGTTATCAATTAAATCTAATTGCCTACAAGGGACGCGCGATGGCAACATTCTTTACCTCAAAGTTCAGATGTTGTTTATCGTTCGTCCCTTTTAGGTAGGTAGAAAATATGGCACAAAGACGAATGTTTTCATTACAAATAGTTGATACTGACGCTTTTTTGGAAATGCCAGCTACAGCTCAATTGCTTTATTTTCATCTTGCAATGAGGGCTGATGACGATGGATTTGTAGATAATCCAAAAAAGATTATGAAATCTATCGGATCGGCAGATGATGACATAAAAGTCCTTTTAAGTAAGCGTTTTATTCTGACATTTGAAAATGGGATTATAGTTATTAAGCATTGGAAAATGCATAATTATATCCAAAATGACCGATACCACGAAACAAAATATCTTGACGAAAAGAAAAAACTGATTGTTAAAGATAATGGAGCGTATACAGAATGTATCCAACCTGTATCCATAATGGAAGCCGAGGTTAGGTTAGGTAAGGTTAGGTTAGGTAAGGAAATACCTGCGGCTAACGCCGCGTTGTGGGATTTTAAAAGCAAATTAGCAGAAATGCAGAAATCCACGCGCCGTGATATTCAGGTGATCGCTGTTTATTGGCTTTTTAAGGGGATTGAGTTTGAAAACGAAGTGCAATATGAGGCCGCGCTAAAAAGGGAATTGCGAGCCGCGGGAAAACTTAAGGGATATGATGATGGCCGGATCAACGGCGTGATGGAGTGGTTGAACGAAAATTGCGAGGTTAAGTGGACGCTAGAAACCGTGCATAAATATATTGACGATAATTTAGACGCAATTCCTAAAAAAACCAAAAAACAAAACTATGGAACAGCTCGCTAAAAATTCATTGGCAATAAGCCAAAAATTTACTTGGAGAAAGAAGTTTTTTAAGTCGTGTGATTATAACGAGTGGTATAAATATCACAGTTCATATTGTCTTTTGAAAACTGAAAAAAACGGGAAAGTTACGGCTGGTTATTGGTTGGCGTTTCCTTGTGTATTGCCCGATAAGGATTGTTTGCATCTTGATAATGAGGAATTTATGATTACGGACGCTTACTTCCGGTCGCACAATATAAGGCCGTTTGTTACCAGCGAAGAAAGTAATTTTGGGCGGGTAAAAATTGACGATAAATACATTTCTAATGAAAATGAATTAAAAGAATTGGTTGATGCGAATGAAGAAATTGATGTTAATCAATTAACATTTTAAATTTATTGGAAATTATGAGTGAATACTTTGAAAAATTGGTAGAGATTAAAAAAAGATATGAATTGCGTGATCGTGATTTTAAGCGCGGAGGATTTTATATGCCAGATCCGTATTCTATTTACGATTGGGATAAAATTTGGACACCGATTGAAAGAAATGCTTGGAGATATATTAGATTTTTGGGGTTGCCGTTTTATCCTCAATTTCCAGTAGAAAATTATTTTATAGATTTTGCCGATCCCGTAAAAAAGATTGGAATTGAAATAGACGGAAGGGCATTTCACCAAAATATGAGCAAAGATAAAAGTCGTCAAGATAAACTGGAAAGTTTGGGTTGGAGAATTTTTAGAATTCCCGGGTGGATGACATTTAAAGATAAAGATGATTATTTTTGTGAATTTGAAAATCAGTCGGATTGTTATGACGAAGAAGAATATCGCGAAAAATTTAATGAAATTAACGGAAGGTTTAGAGAAGAAACGGCTGAGGGAATTATGAAGGGGATTAAGGAGGAATTTTATTTAAATCCCGCCCGCGCCGATCTGGAAACCGCCGCCGCGCAGTATGACCGCGAGCATGGCAACGCGGTGGATGTAAATTTAATTCCATTCTAGCTTATGCGTTGTCTTACTTGCCGCCGCGAGTGGAAAACAAAAAAAGGTTTGTGTAAAAAATGCAGGAGTAAAAAATAATAAAAAAAAATGATAACAGAAAAAGAAAATACAATAAATATGGAAAAATGCCCGCGATTTATTTCTTGCAGTATTCCAAAATGCCCGTTAGAATTTTTTATGAGTGAAAGACCAGAAGGAGGATTACCGAAGGAAAAATGAGGAGAGGAAAAATAAAAAAAGATATATTAAATAGTGCAATGAAAAAATTAGTAGAATTTGTGCCAAAACAAAACCTAGTTGAGGTTTAGTCTGGTGTCGCTTTCTTTGGAGTTTCTTGTTTCTGTGGGAGTATATTTGTTTAACTATCTACCCAAAGACGAGTAAAGTATCGTCTTGGGCATAAAAATAAATCGTGGGGCATTTTATGGGGTATTTATGGGGTCTCTGGGTGGTGGGAGTGGGGGTGGGGTGGGACTACTCTTATATTCTTTGTTATTCGGGCTGGCGTTGGCGGTGGGACTTGACAAGCTATTGGCGGTATGATAAGATGGCAGTATGGGGGGGGTAATAACCACGCTCCGCCAAAATCGGGCAATAAAAATATCTAATTAAAAAAGGTCGTTGGGAAAAAAAAGTAAAACAAAAAAAACAACAATGGAAAACGCATTAAAAAGAGTTCAGCGATTTGAAAACCGGCAAGCATTATGCGGTAATATCTTGTACGGCGTGGCGTTGGGTGGCACGGTGGCGCTCACGATAGTAGTCTTGGTATCCTTGGCAGTGTTGTTGCAGATGTAAAAAAAATGAACAAAGAAAATAATGAGTCTTATGAGATCACAGGTAGAGATATGGGAAGTGAAATCAAAATCGCTGTTCTCGGTCGTGGTTGGGTATGTATCGGTCGCTACCACGAAGAGGGCGATAAAGGAATTTTGGAAGATGCCTATGTAATACGCCGATGGGGAACTTCTCAAGGTTTGGGACAACTTGCGTTAGATGGAAAACAAAGCGAAACTATTTTGGAAAAAACTGGAAAGGTAAGTTTTGAAAGGTTGACTTCAATTATGTTGATTGATGTGGACGCAAAAAAATGGAAAAACGAATTTTAGTTGACGAATTTTCGCATAGCTTTTTGAATTTTAACGGCTACGGCTACGGCTACGGCAACGGCTACGGCAACGGCTACGGCAACGGCGACGGTTACGGCTACGGCTACGGCAACGGCAACGGCTACGGCAACGGCGACGGTTACGGCTACGGCTACGGCTACGGCAACGGCTACGGCAACGGCGACGGATACGGATACGGCTACGGCAACGGCGACGGTTACGGCTACGGCTACGGCTACGGCAACGGCTACGGCAACGGCGACGGTTACGGTTACGGCTACGGCTACGGCAACGGCAACGGCTACGGCAACGGCAATTAAAAAAGTTGAGAATCTATAATAAGTCTATCCCAAAAGGAAGACAAAAAAATGAACACATTATAAGATGAAATTAGAGACGCAGTTATAAATTTTGGTATAACCGATACCGAAGAAGTGGATCAATTAACAAACGATATTTGTGAAACAATAAGAATGTTTTTAGAAAATCAATTAAATTAGAAACGCGGAGTAAGTAATTAAGGGGAACTTTTGGAAAGGAGGGGCAGTGCGCGGCAGTTCCGCTTACGCTTTGCCCTTTCCAAAACCTAATAAAATGAAAAAAGAAATACGAGAAGTGGACGCGGAGCAAAAAATAATCCGCGTCACAACTTCAGACGAAAGGTGGTACATTAAAAATTCAGTCAATAAAGAAACAGGCTTGCCAGAATATCTTTATGTACCTTCAGTCACTTGGATTGCCGGTTGCTATCCAAAGGGGATAGCGTTTTATAAGTGGTTGGCGAATAAGGGTTGGGACGAAAGCCAAGCATTGAAAGAGGCGGCCGGGGACAAAGGTTCTAAAATCCATTTGGCGATTGAGGATATGATCCGGGGCCAGATAGTCAAAATGGATGCCAAGTATTTGAATAAGTCAACCGAACAGCAAGAAGAATTGACACTTGAAGAGTATGGTTGTCTTATGGGTTTTGCCGATTGGGTAAAAGAGCAAAAACCAAAATTCATTAAAAGCGAATTTGTGATTTTTGACGATGTTATAGGATACGCGGGGACGGTTGATTGCTTGTGCGAGATCGGCGGCAAGACATTTTTAGTTGATTTTAAGAGCGGGCAATATATTTGGCCAGAATACGAATTACAATTATCGGCTTATAAGCGCGCGCTTAATATGCCAGAATTGGAAATGTTAATTTTACAGGTAGGTTATCGGCGCAATAAGCACGCTTGGAAAGAGACGATAATTGAAGACAAGTTTGATTTATTCTTGTCGGCCCGGAAGATTTGGGAAAACGAACACGGAACGGAAAAACCAAGCCAAAAGGATTATCCTCTGGAGGTAAGTATCCCGAAAGAATTATGTTTGATAGATGAGGCTCAAGAAATGGTTGAAGTGGTTAATAACCTTATTGATAAAACAGAAAAGGTCGCAGAAGTAAAGCCAACAAAAGTCAAAAAAACATTAACAAAATAAAATTATGAAAATGATACTTAAAACTGACTACGCTAAGGCTGGAATTAACATCTTTAACGGCGACATCGTCAAATTTAAAGATGAAGGTAAGTTAGTGCCGTCAAAGGATTTTAAGGGAAACGACACTGAAGTCTATAAATTTACCCTTGAACTTGCGCCAGAGCGGCAGCAATTTGAAGGCGAGACAAAAATTTATCAGATGAATAAGGGGACGCAAAGGGTGTTGATGGAAAAATGGGGCGAAGATAGCGCAAAGTGGGTTGATCGCCCCCTAGAAGCCATTGTTGATAAAAAAATCATTGATGGCAATGTAAGAAAAGTGTTGTCTCTTATACCGGCGGAAACAGACGGAAAAACAAAAAAAGAGATGGATATTCCTATTATTGAAGAAGACGAAGAGACCGCGAATGAAGAATTAAATCAATGATAATCAAAGGGGAATATACAACCAAAAGATGGAAGGTAAGGAGTAAAAGCCAGCCGGGCATTTATAGAATTATTGAATTGACGAATAATGGAAAATTGTATTGTGATTGCCCGGCTGGCAGTTTTCGCAACGAATGTTCGCATATTAAAAAAGTAAAACTCTATGGAACTCAACAGCAAACTAATTAAGTTGTCTGGTAAAATAGAAATGTCTCCCGAACAAAATCTTGAAAACGGCCAGTCGGTAATTTTAACTTGCCAAGGCGAGGTGGTGGCGGTACAGGAAAATAATAATCAAGATAATACTTTTGATCGTATTTACAAAGTAAAAATAGCGACTGCGGAAATTCTTTCCTGCGTCCCGCGGGGTAAATTGTTGGAGAATAAAAAAAATGAGCAAAGAAAAAAAAATCAGAAATAAAAATATGTACAATAGGTGGCGGCGTGGCGGAATAAGTTATGGAAAATTGGCTAAATTTTACCACTTGGATGTAAAGACTACTTTCGTGATACTTCAAAGAGAGAAAGAGAATAACGGGTTGTCTGGTATTCCGAAAATTTTATGAGTTGGCGACATTGGCGGTGGGGCTTGACAGGTTATTGGTGGTATGGTAAGATTAAAAATATAAAATAGTTCTTTATGGTTTGGTGGCAACAAAAAGTTTATTGATAATAGTAAATTCTTTGTTGCCACTAAAAAGCAACAAAAAGGTCGGAACGGCTTATAAACCAATAGGTAAACCAAATTAGAGGTGATAAAGTGAAAGGAATGGTGAAAGAAGTTTGGTGGTGCGATAAGCACGGAAGACCGCCAGAAATATCTGAATTTCTGACGAAGTGTATTGCAGGGGACGAACATTGCGTGAGACTGGTATTAAAGCCAGAGGATGATTGCAAGGGGTGTATTTGCGGATGGCGCAAAAGCGGAACAATGGGGTGAACAGAAATGTTGAGAGAGTTTATGGAGGCGAACAGCGTTTTGACTTGGCGGTACGATGGCGTTGATGTATCGGTAATCAAAAAGCCCGTTAATGTGTTCGGCGCAGAACCGTACAGCAACGGACTGATGGACGATATGCAAAGACTAGCCACCGTAAGTTTTGGCGCAGAGTTTGACGAAAGTTCGCAGGACGGAGTGAGGGAGCATATTCTCGGCGCGGATATTATCGCAATCTTGTATTCGGAAAAATCAATACTAGGGTTTGCGTCCGCAAAGAGGATGGAAGTGGAAGGCGAAAAGATATTTTATTTGCACGGCATCGTTATTGCCACAGAACACAAAGGCAATGGCGGGTCAAAGAAACTGATAGAAACACTATCGCAATTGTGCGAGGCGAATAAAATCGCCTTGACCACACAAAATCCAGTAGTGTTCTGTCTGCTCAATTCACTGTGCGATAAAGTATTTCCATCGCCGTTTGACAAGAGCGTTCCGCAAGAAATTCGCGGACTAGGTGGAAAACTGATAGAGGGCAGGCAGGGAAAGTTTAATCCGCAAACATTTGTCGTTAATGGTTTGTACGATAAGTGTTTGTACGGTGGATTGCCACAGAGCCGGCGCAAAGAAGTGAATAGTTGGTTTAGCGAAGCCCTAGAAGTTGAGCGTGGGCTTACTACCAACGGCTTCCTGTTCGTTGGCGAAAGGGCGACAACATAGGGGATTGGACGAAAGTCAAAGCCCGATCCCCTCTTTTTTATGAAAGAAATTTTGGACATTTTACTAAAACACAATACCGGGAATAGCGAATTAGAACCAAGCCAGAATATCTTGCCCGCGCTAAAAGATGTGGGCAAATACCTCAAAGAGTACGGTATCTATTGCGAAATCCAAAAATACAATGTACCCGCCCAAGATGGACGGGATGTTTGTCATTGTAATTTAATTGCATATAAACCAAATAAAAATCCAGTACACAAATATATTTTATTTCAGGGGCATATTGATACTATTCCTGCGCAAGGCGATTATTTTTACAGGACGACCGATGGGCAGGTTGGTGGCAGGGGGGCAGTTGATATGAAAGGGTCTCTGGCAGGAATGATTAAAGCGTTTGTTAAAACTTATTCTGATGGCAATTCAGCCTTATTGATTACCGGCGATGAGGAGGCGAATGGATTTGCTGGTATTTATAATTTCTTAAAACACAAGCACCCCCCGATTTTATTTGCGATAAACGGCGAACCGAACGGGTTGACGATTTCAAAGAAAATGAAAGGCGTAATGATGTTTGACCTTGAAAAAAGCGGCACAAACGGGCATAGCTCATCGCACTATAACGATATGCTGATTGAAAATTCTATCCCGCTCTTGTTTGATATAAAAGAATATATTGACGAGGCGCGACTTGTGAAAAACGATGGCTTCGGCAATACCGGCGGAGCGTTGACAATCGTTCAGGCGGGCAAGAAAGCAAACCAGTTGCCTGATAACATAAAAATACATTTCCATTTGCGGACAGTGGAACATAGCGGTAAATATCCATTCAAAATTAACCTTAACGGCTTTGCCCTTAATCAAAGAATACACGAGCCGATTTCTGTTGAAATACCCGTTTTGTTTTACGAAAATATGAGCCAAGCGTTCGCTTCGGTGGGGATGGCGTACAAGGAAAGTGTCTTTGCGGCTTTTTCAGAGGCAGTGATTATAAATGACGCGGGTATCCCGGCAATCGTTTTCGGCGTAGGCAATTTGGAAAACGCACACGCGGACGCGGATCGGGAGGTGGTCAACATTAAGGACATTGAAAACTACTCGGCAATTCTTGAAAACTTTATCAAAAATATAAAAATATATGAGTGATAAAACTAAAAAATAATTCTTTACGAATAATGAAATTATGGCAAAACAAAAATGCCCCTGGTGTGAAAAAACTTTTTTCGTTGGCGATGTTGGTGAGATTCTGGATCTTCTTTGTTATAAACATAAAAAAGAACATTTAAAGCAGGAAACAAAAATAATTAAAGACTATTTAGTTTTGATGCCGAAAAATGTTAAAAATAAGAAAACTGTTATCAGTATTAAAAAAAATAATCGCTATAAATCAATTTCATTCCCCGATTTATGAACAACAATAAAAAAATAATCCTTTACGCTATCAGTGCGCACGGCGAGGGCAGAGTAATGGAAATTGGTAAATACGACAGCATAGAGGAAATTGAGCTTGATGTAAGTATCTTTGACAGAGATGTAGTTTTAAAGTTTGAATACGAGGCATAATTAAGCAAATAATAATATGGATATGTCCAAATACTATGACCAATTACTCAAAGAAAACAAAGAACTACGGAAAGCCGCAAAGGATTTGAGCGATAAGAATTTTAAGTTAAAACACAAAATAGCAGAAATGAAAGAAGATATAAATTCAGTGTTGAGTATGCTGGGCGGGATGGAAGACGATGTGGATAGGCAGAAGATAGTTAATTTTATCAAGGAGTATTTAGTGTAAAATCTGAAAAATATGGGAAAATATACAACATTTATAGACTGGTTGGAGGAATGGTTCATTGAGACTAATGTTTTTGTAGAAACTCCAATTACGAAAGATAATTGGGAAAAACTTTTTGAATTGTTCTTGGAAAAACAGGACAATGAAAAAATGATTGAATGGGCTGAATTGTTTGGTAGATGGCAATATATCGAGGGACAACGAAGAATGTTAGAGGAGCGAAAAGTAATGTGAACCATTTTGGGGCTACAAAGAGTATTTAGCGTAAAACCTATGAACCAACCAATAGAGAAATTAAGTGCCGCTTGCGATGGATATGACAAGCAAAGCGACAGAGTATTGATGTGGAATAAAATAAATGAGATTATTGATTATTTGTTTCCCGATAAACCTATGAACCAACCAATACAAGACTGGCGAAAGAAATGGAAAAAGGAACTTGATAAGCACAGCGACTACAAAGAAGCAATGTATCCTTTTTGGATGGAGGAATTTATCGCTAAAGTAGAACTTGCCGCCAGAGATGAAGGCTACGAGTGCGGACTAGACCAAGCAAAATCAATAAAACTCGCCGCATACAAGAGAGGATTGGGAAAGGCAAAGTATTTTGTTGAAGAATTAGAAGTTGGCAAAGACAATATCTGTTTAAAGTGTTGTTTGGATATTGAGAAAAAAATTGACCAAGAAATTGAGAAAGTTGAGAAGCTATGAACATATTAATAATTATATTTTGGCTCTTAATTGCACATTTTATTGCTGATTATCCACTCCAAAGCATAGAGATGGGGAAGTATAAAAACAAAAGAAATCAGCCGATACCACCAGACAATTTAGCAAAACCTGTTTCAGTATGGATTGCTTATTTAACCGCCCATTCCTTTGTCCACGCTGGTTTGGTTGCTTTGGTAGTTGGTGCGCCTCTCGGATTTGTGGTTGGAGTTTGTCATTGGGTACAAGATTATTTGAAATGTAAATATCAGTATTCGCCAAATCTTGATCAAATTATTCACATTATAATTATTATGGCAATAGCGATTATATTTTATTTTAAACTATGAAACCCTCAATCATTAAAGCTCGCAAACAAGCTAAACTACGGGAGAAGCGAAACTCTTACAAATTCTTACACAAGAAAGCGTGGGCATTATTCAGTTTGCACATTCGCCTGAAATACGCTGACTGCGATGGTATGGTGAGGTGTTTCTGTTGTGGAGCGTTGAAGCATTACAAGCAAATGCACGCCAGCCATTTCTTTCACGGCAGATTGGATTTTTCAGAAGACAATATCTATCCTACCTGTCCGCAATGCAATACATTCAGGTCTGGAAATCTGGCAATCTATGCTGAAAGACTGGTGGCAATGGGAGTGGATTTGGTAAAACTTCGCAGAGAAGCTGAAACAATCAAGTATAGTTGCAGTGATTTAAAAAAATTGATTGAAAAGTATAAATAAAGTAAATTTGCCTTTTCAAAAATTTATTGTTAAAATATATTTATAGGGTTATGCAAATTACCGATTACAAAATATCTGAGTTAAAGCCATACGACAAGAATGCTCGTATTCATTCTAGTAAGCAAATTAACCTTTTGGTTAAAAATATAGAAAAGTTTGGTTTCACAACTCCTGTATTGATCAGCAAAGATAATAATGTTATTGCTGGACACGGAAGGTTAATGGCGGTGAAGAAAATGGGATGGACTGAAGTTCCGTGTGTTTTAATGGAGAATTTAAACGAGGAAGAAATAAAGGCGTTGCGGTTGGCCGATAATCAAATAGCGACAATGGCGGGTTGGGATATGAAGTTGGCAATCGAGGAATTAAGGGGATTAAGTGACGAGATGTTTGATTTAACTGGATTTGATAAAGATTTAATAATAAATGTTGGGGAGGATGAAGTGCCAGGGATGCCAAAAGATGTGCAATCAAAACTGGGTGATTTGTATGAACTTGGCGGTCATCGGTTGTTGTGTGGTAATGCGGAAAAAGATGAGGATTATCAAAAGTTGTTTGGGGGGGGGCAAGCGAATCTCATATTTACCGACCCGCCGTATTCGGTTAATTACAAGTCGGTTGCGGGATACACATACAATTCAAAAAAATTCGGCGGAACGGGTGGCAAGATTTTTAATGATGATAAGAACGCAGAGGAGGCGGAAAAATTTTACAGAAATGTTTTAAATAAAATTTATAAATATAGCGTTGATAATGCATCAATATACTGGTGGTATGCAACAAAGCAGGTGATTGCTAACCGGAATGCGTTATTTTTCGCAAGTAGTGATTTGGCTTAAACCTTCGCCGGTATTAAGTCACGGGCAGTTGTTCCACAGGTGCTACGAACCTTGTATGGTTGGGTGGAAGGAAAAAACATCGCATTATGTTGACAAGAAATTCTGTGGATTTAAGGATGTATGGGTAATTGATTATGAGACATTTCAGCAACAGATGGATGTTTGGTACAATAAAAGGGATATAACAACGCAATATTTACATCCGACACAAAAGCCGGTCAAATTGGCAACTAGGGCACTTATTCGTAGTTCAGAGATTGGGGATATAGTAGCTGATGTGTTCGGTGGATCGGGTAGTACTATGATAGCGTGCGAGCAAATGCAAAGAAAGTGTTTTATGATGGAGTTAGATACAAAATATTGCGATGTAATTGTACAGAGGTATGTTAATTTTACGGGGAACGAGGATATAATTTTAAACGATAAGAAAATGCAATGGAAGAAAAGTCAATAGTAAAAAATAAGATAGTGGGTTCTGTATTTACAGGGGTAAAGCAGGAGAAAAGAAAACCACTACCCCAGTGGTTTAAAAAGGGGCAAAGTGGTAACCCCAATGGTAGACCGTTGGGTGGTAAAAACTTTATGACGGAGATGGATGAAGCGATAGCCGCGATAGGGAAAGAAAACAAGATAAAGGCGAGTGAAGTTAAAAAGAAAATTCTTATGCGCGTGTTGAGTGAGGCATTAAAGGGTAATTTCAATTATTCTAAGGACTTATTTGATAGGTATTATGGTAAACCAAAGGAGCAAATTGATGTAACCTCTGGTGGGGATAAGATTTCATTGGACAAAATAGCATTTTCAATTGATAAAATTGCAAAGAAAGAATACGAAGAATAATATGACTATTAGTGAAATAATGGCGGAAACGAAAACAACGACAGAGGAAATGACAGATATGAAGGAATTGGTGAGGAGTTTGTATAAAAACAAGAATGGGCAACCTTTTGAAATGACGGATGGGCAATCAATCATATTTGCTTGTATATTCAAAAGAAAGTTCCCAAGAATGCATATAGAGACGCACACCAGATACGGTAAGTCAGAGATCATATCTTTAGCTGTACTTACAAGGGCGACAACTTTTCCAGAGCGTACAGCGATAGTAGCCGGCAAGAAAGACAAGGCAGGGATCATAATGAGTTATCTTATTGGGCACATTTTTGACAATGAGTATTGCCGTAAGCGGTTTTTGATGGAGGGAGAAAGCGAGGAGAATATACGCAGGTATAGAAACAAGGATAAGATAAACTTTGACCTTGGGGGAGGATTACTCGGGGAAGTTTATATCTGTTCCGCTCAAGACGCTCTTGGTTGGGGCGCGAAGAATGTAGTAGAGGACGAAGCCGCATTAGTACCTACATCAGAACACTCTTTGGTTATCAGGATGCTTGGAGATGACACTGATAATTTTCTTTGCAAGGTTGGTAATCCGTGGGACGAGGAACATTTCAACAAATCAAGGGAAAGCGATAATTATAAAAAGATAATCATAGGTTATCCAATAGGAATTAAAGAGGGAAGAATAACGCCCGAGTTCATAGACGAGGCAAGGAAGGAGGCATTTTTTGATGTATTGTATGAGTGCGAATCTCCCAAATCGGCAGTAATGGATAAAAAAGCGTGGATACCTCTTTTTACCAGAGAAGAGGTCGCGAATGCGATGGTGGAGAGCAGGGATGGGTTTGGAGTTAATAAACTGGGCGTTGATGTGGCCGGCGGGGGAAGGAACTTTAGTGTAATAGTACAGCGACACACGAATATAGCTAAAAAAATATACAAAACCCACGATCCCGACACGATGAATTTGGTTGAAGCCGTGGTGGATAGAATGGAATTAGATAAATTGCCGAATAGTAATGTTGGTATAGACAAGGTTGGGATTGGAAACGGGGCGTATGATATGCTTAATAGGCTCAAGCCCGGTGTTTGGGGGGTAGATGGGGGCAATGAAGCATCAGACAAAGAGAAGTTTTTCAACCTACGGGCAGAATTGGCGTGGAAGGTTAGGGAATGGATACTTGGGGGCGGGAAATTGGAAAGGGATGATGATTGGTTTGAGTTGTGCCGACTGAAATATAGAAGTAAATTAGTTGGAAAGCAGACAAAAATGGTTTTAATAAGTAAAGAGGAACTCGCCAAGGAAGGAATAGATAGCCCTGATTGCTATGATGCCCTTGCAATGACATTTATAACGCTCGATATTATTTTTTCCGACTATGATAAGATGAGGGAAGAGGAAATGAATAGGTCGCGAGATCCTCATAATCCTTTTTTTGAAATATGAAAGAAACAATCAATAATTTACAGTGCGACTGGGAAGGAATGTTGGAGTGGTATGGGGTAGAAAATGAAGACGACAGAAGAGAAATTAAAAAGATGATTGCCTACGAAATTGATTGTTATAGAAAACGAGGATTTTTAAGGTTTTTTAAAAAAACTCCCAAATGGGAAATTTTTAATTAAAATTATATGCCGCAAGAATTAAAAAGTGTTCTTTTGGAGGAGCCGAAAATAGAAAACTTGTCGCCTAACTATACAACTGACCAGCAATTATATCTTCGTAATTTGCAAAAGCGATTGGAGTTTGCGAAGTTTCAACGGGAACAATCAAGGGACGAATTTGACGGAATGAACTACGAGCAATACTGGTTGGAGAATGAAAAGGGAGCGAATACCTACATTAAACCGAAAAAAGACAAATCAGAGATAAATTTCCAGTCTGGTACATTAAGGCAAAAGTTATTCTCTTTGGTTTCTAGCTTGCAATCTCTTAATTTAGGCGCGGATATTCTAGCGTTTGATAGGAATGAAACAATCATAAGTTCCCTCGGGCAAGCAATGGAGGATATAGTGGAAAAGACAGAAGAGTTGGAAGGCGACGAAGAAAAGCGAATGTTACGGCAATACGAAATGATAAAGCAAGGCGATGTGTTCATTGAGGATGTTTGGAAGGACGAGGGGGTAACAGACAAAGAAACAACCAAAGAGTTTAATGGTAAATTCAATGATGTATTTTGGAAAACAAATTATAAGGAGACCGAAGGTAAAGCGGAAAGGAATATCATTTCAGGGTTGAAGATATATCTTGGAGATTTGACTAAATATTTTATAACCGATCAGCCCTTTATATTCACCCGTGCGTCCTTTTCTTACAAGGAATTGGAACGGATTTATGGTGAATGGGAAATGTGGAAATATGTATCTAAACAGCAAAGGAATTTTGTCGGTGAAAATAGCGAAGATGCCCTAGTGACGGCTAACTGGAATTTACAATATAATCCTGATGGTAAATGCGAGATAATCAAATACCAAGATGTGCCGAACAACGAGTATCAAATCTTAATCAATGGTATTCCGATGATGCCTATTGGATCGCCGTTGCCTTGGGGAAGATATTACAACATTACCCAGCAACACTTTGAGCCAATTAGAGAGAATTTTGCCTATGGGAAGTCGTTTATATTCAGAAACAGAAATAATGTATATCTGATTGATGAAATGATTAAAATGGCTTTATTGAAGACCTGGAAGAGTTTTATGCCGCCATATATCAATACATCAGGGCAAGTGATAAGAAGCACTGCTTTTATGCCGGGTAAGATAAATATGGGCATAAAGGCCAATACTTTAATCCCACTAGAGCAAAACGCAGTTCAAGGAGTTACGACAAGTGAATTCAATATGGTTCAGGAAATGATAAGGTTCGTTGATGCTAATACAACTAGTCAGACATTCGGAGGAATGCAAGAGCGCGGCGCAACAACAGCAACACAGATCGTTGAGGTTCAAAGGCAAGCAAGAATTATGCTTGGTGTCGTTATTCTGGCCGCATCTTTATTGGAAAAGAAAATTACCGATTTGAGGGTAAATAATCTTCTTAAAAATTGGTTTGAACCTTCGGAAATGGTACTTGACGAAGTTAAAAATATATTGAAAAATAGATACAGGATAGTATCAAGGAAAAGACAAATCAGTGAGGAAGGAATTGGAATGAGGTATGTTGTGCCCACGGAG
>Ga0315288_10004907_pt1 | contig 17021 bp, 17 predicted proteins | sample YL17G11_20_MG_FD_203454 | JGI IMG/M metagenome (GOLD analysis project Ga0315288, IMG submission 203454) | Sediment microbial communities from Yellowstone Lake, YNP, Wyoming, USA - YL17G11_20 | ecosystem: Environmental > Aquatic > Freshwater > Lake > Sediment | place: USA: Wyoming | collected... | reverse complement strand
CTTTGGCCGGGATATACGGCAAGAAGCTGGTTTATTCCGGGCCGCTTTACAAATCGATGAAGGTCGACCGCAATAGCATCATTCTGAGTTTTGACCACGTGGGCGGGGGGCTTGTCGCCAAAGGCGATGGGCAATTGAAAGGCTTTTCCATTGCCGGGTCGGACCACAAGTTCGTCTGGGCCGATGCAAAGATCGATGGTAATACAGTCGTCGTCAGCAGCGACAAAGTGCCCGAGCCTGCTGCCGTACGCTACGCCTGGGCGGACAATCCGGTATGTAATCTCTATAACCAGGAGGATTTGCCTGCCAGTCCGTTCCGCACGGATGAGTGGCCCGGCGTAACCGTCGACGCCAGATAAGAGCTTTTGCACGGGCAGAGGCGGTTCCGGGCGTGGCCATCCTGCAAAAACGAACCGCCGGTACATCTGGGATGTATATTGTTCGTTGCTCGCGAAATTCGTTTGAGAAAAACGAGCTTACGGATTGCCATACCTGTATTTAAACAGCAGCGGCAGAGCATCTAAATCTGCGGTCCGTAAATCGCCGACTCGATGCCGAAGTTCTGGCCAAACAGAAGCAAGCCGATGGGCGTGCCGGTCGGAATTCTCGATAGAGCCAAGGTCAGAGAGCGGATCGGCATCGAGGTTTTCCGGAGACGACAGGCGATAGAGTTCAAAAGAAGCACTGAGCAAAGTTGACAAGAAAGGAACTCGTTGTGCGTCGTGCGAAAAAAAACGCAATACGCAAGACGGTATTATGAAACGGTTTTCCTTCCCGAAAAAGAAAAGGCTTGTCAGCAACAGTCAATTCAAAGCCGTCATGGCTCGCGGTCGGCGTCTGAGCAATGGGGTGCTGACGCTCTATATGGCCCGGAATGATTGTGAATATTCCCGGCTGGGCGTTTCCGTAGGCAAATCCCGCGGCAATGCCGTTGTCCGCAACCGGTTCAAACGCCTGATGCGGGAGGCGTTTCGGCAGAACACCGAGCGGATACCGGCCGGCTTCGATTATCTGCTGATGATTTCGCATCGATGGCCGAAGAAATCAAATGTCGAAAAGACCCCTAAAATGCCGACATTTGAACAGGTCAAGGTCTCATTTTTGGCCCTGGCCAAATCATTGCTCGAAACACGAGGCACGGGCCGCGAGCCACGAGACACGAAATAAGGTGATTTATGACTCCGAAAGAACGAATTAACGCAATTCTCAAGGGCGATTCTTACGACCGCCCCGCTGTTACCCCTATTTTTATGGCGTGGGCTTCCCATTTCATCGGGCATACTTACAGGGATTATTATCTCGACGGCGATATCCTGGTCGAGGCGCAGCTTGCAGTGACACAGGCTTTTAATCTCGACCAGACCAGCGCGATAAGCGATCCGTGGCGGGAGGCCTCTGCGTATGGAATGGAATTTGAGTATCCTCCCGAGGGCGTGGGAAGGCCGAAAGAGATATTCATCAAAACACGCAGCGAGATATTACGGGTCAGACGGTTCGATATCGAAAACGCGGAGCGGACAAAACAAAGGATCGAGAGCGTGCGGAAGATGGCTGCCGAGGTTGGACAGACCCATAGTGTCTTAGGCTGGGTGGAAGGGCCCATGGCCGAGTACGGCGACCTGCGAGGGGTGGAAAATGCCATGCTGGATTTAATCGACGAGCCGGAAATATTTATCAAGGCGGGCGGGGTGATTGTCGAGAACGCCATTGCCTTTGCTGTCGCCCAGATCAAAGCCGGCGCAGATATGGTCGGGGTGGGCGATTCGGCGGCAAGTTTGATTTCACCCAAAATGTACTCCGAGCTTGTCATGCCTCTGGAGCGGAAATTGATAGCGGCCATTCACGAAGCCGGGGCGACCGCCAAGCTGCACGTCTGCGGCAATATATCCAATATTGTCGAATACATGGTTGATAGCGGGACGGATGTGATTGATGTGGATTGGATGGTTTCACTTGTGAGGGCCCGCAAGCTTGCCGGGCCTGACGTGACTCTGTGCGGTAATATCAATCCGGCGGGCGTTTTATTCGAGGGCAGTCCGGATGATGTCGCCGAGGTTGCCAAAGCGTGTATCGAATCGGTGCCGGACAAGTTCATTTTAATGCCGGGCTGCGAGGTGCCGCCGGCAACGCCCGAAAAGAACATCCGTGCGTTTTGTCCCTGTGACGGCTGCCTGATCGGGGAAGAATTAAAGTGTTAAATCTAATTCGAGATACATTTGGCGACCAGTGCATATTCATTAGCTGCTTATTAACTGATACGCCCTGATCAGCTCGGCGACGCTCCATGCCTGGGCGAAGCAGCCTTTTGGCTTATGGGGCGGATCGCCGTCGAATATTTCTGAGATGCTTCCGAGGCAGCCGTCTTCGGTTAGATGCCATAGCAAAGGCTCAATGAATTCGGCGGCTTGATTTTTGCTTTCCGTGCTGAATTTGTTCACTTTCAAATACGCTTCTATAAACGGCCCGATCAGATACGGCCAGACTGTACCCTGATGATAAGCCTCATCGCGTTGTCGCGGGGGCCCCGCATATTCGCCTTTGTAGCCGGCCGCATCCGGACTAAGCGTTCGCAATCCATATGGCGTTAATAAATGGTTTTGCACCACTTCAACAACCGAAGCCTGCTGCTGTTGTGATAATGGCGAGAAATTCAGGGAAACTGCGAAGATCTGGTTTGGCCGAAGGCTGTCATCTATCGAACCGTCGGGCAAAATGCAATCGTTTAAATAACCTTTATCTTCATTCCAGAATAGTTCACGGAAGCCGGTCCGAACCTGATCTGCCATAGATTTGTAAGTCTTGGCATTTTCTGCATCATGCTCGGCATAGAATTCAGATATTGTAGGGTGGGGCTCTGCCCCACCGTGCTGGATCGGTGGGCCAAGACCCACCCTACCAAGCTCGAAATTACTCATTTGCATTAGGGCGTTGTACCACAAAGCATTGACTTCAACGGCTTTTCCATATCTGGGCGTGAAAGCGACGCCGTCACATTTGGCATCCATCCAGGTCAACTGCGTCTGCTCGTCGCCCCCGGTGATGAGCCCGTCGGCGTCGGCATGAATGCCGAATCTCGTGCCCTTATGGTATGAATCTATGATCCAGCGGATTGTCGGGCACAGGACCTGCATGAAAGTCTCTGAATCATCCGTGGTTCGCAGGTATTGAAACGCTGCGTTGATAAACCAAAGGGAGGCATCGACACTGTTAAAGTGAGTCGAATCGCTGTTATCATCGAAACGATTCGGAATCATCCCCTCATCCGCAACTGCGGCAAATGTTGTCAAAACCGATTTTGCCTCCTCAAACCTGCCGGTTACCAGCAGCAGGCCCGGCAGTGAGATAAACGCATCCCTGCCCCAGTCCGCAAACCAGGGATAGCCGGCTATAATAGTCGTACTGGTATTATTTTTAGTTTGGCGTTTTGTAACAAGCTGCTCGGCGGCTAAACAAAGCATCTCAAAATATTTACCGTTTCCAATTCTCAAGTTTTGATTTTTTGACCGGCCGTTCGAATCGGGGATTCGGAAGTTGCTCTTTGCCTTTTTCGCCTGATGTTTCAACTCTTTCCGATACATTTGCAAATCTTTGCAAACCTTATCGATATCGGTATCTATTACAGGACTATCTTTATGGTCTGCTGTGGGTGGGCTAAGGCTTGCCCAGAGGACAATCTTTGCCGGTGAGTCTATTCTGCACTTAAAAAAGCCGGGCGTCCATAAGTCTTCGGTGAAACCCTGGCCTCTTTCCCTGTCATGACGATATGTGAAATTGAACCACCATTGCGGGTCAGTCTCAAAATGGGCGGACGGGCAGCACAACCGCAGTTCACAACTGCCTGGCATCTGGTGGCGAACCAGCAAACCGCGTGCGTCCGACCCGAGCCATTTGGAACATAACATAGCGTAGGAATTTTGCAGCGCGTGGAAATTTCTTAAGCCGACAAAAGGACGTGAGATGAATTCAACCGGCTCGGCGAGACGGGTGAAATTATACACGATGGCGACCTTATCTGTATCTCGTACGAGATACACGGATTTGGTCAGTTCCACGTTTGCAAGCTCATATTCGAAATGCACCCCGATATCCCGGCGGAATTTCTTTAGAAAGCCAAAACCCGCCGGCGCAAACTTGTCCGGAAATTCAAAGGTCGAAAGATTGAAGACCTCTCCTTTGGATATGACCATCTCCAGGCAATTGGATAATGCCATTACCCTGTGAGCCGGCGGCATTAACGAGCCGATCAGGAGTCCATGGTAGGCCCTGGTATTGCAGCCCACAATCGTTGACGACGCGTAGCTGCCGCGCCCGTTAGTTAATAACCATTCCTTCGTCAGCAGATTATCAATGTCGTGATCGGCGATTGACACGGATATGCTTGTTGCTTCATCGGCTTTCTGCAATGTCAACACTATCTTACTCCAAACGGCACTATCAAGATAAAATCCAGGTCATCTCTATACTATGCTCCCAATTATAAAGTCTCTGATTGGGAGATAACCGGTATTGCTTCGAGTAGGCAACTAAACAGGGCATTTATTCTACTGGCTGTAAATCAGGTAGGTTTTTAATCCCCGATGTCGGGCCGGATAATAGTTCAGGTGGGTTTTGTCCTGGTGCGGGACAAAATCCGCCCCCATCCATTGGTCCGGAACAGCGCTTGTGCAGATGATCCAGCACATTCATAAAGTTAATGTAAGATTCGTACGGCGAATCATAGGGATTAAAATACTTATGAACATCGCCGTCGGCGAAGTATTTTGTGCACATATAGTAGAAATGGTCCGACGCCTGCAATTTTCGCCAGTCCCCAATGATTTTATCATCTTTTGTATTCTTGATTTTCTTCTCGATCCGGTAAAGCTCGTGAATCGCGTTGGATTGCATGGCGTTACCAAGCCAGGCCGAAAGGTCTCTTTCGGTATCGGCCCAGCTTATGATATGCGGCACATCGACCGTGTCGGCGCTGCCGTAGGATTTTACAACCTCGCTTGGAGTTTTGAAGTTGTTGTCCGGGTGCCTTAGAACCTCCTCGGGAAGATGCCGCATAAAATCGAATATACCGGTATCTTCCCACTGGTGTTCGCCGAATGTCTCGTAATCCATGAACAGGTTGACAATGTTGCCGTTACCATTGACATTACTGACCCATCGTGCGAACTTGTCCGCCGTCAAAGGCCACTGGGACCAGTCGCGGTTGGAGAATCTAAAGGCAATATCATCACTTAGCGAATAGTTTTTCAGCAGGAGCTTCAGATTATTGCAGCCTTTTGGCTGGTAAACAAAATTAGGGCTCCTATAGCCCAGAATGTGGTCGGCCCCTTCGGTAATGATCGCGTCGAAACAGCCCATTGACTCGATCAGGGCGGCCAAATCATTGTTGTATATAAGCTCCGTATTTCTAAATACCCTTGGTGTTTGACCAAAAAAGTAGTTTATTGCTTCGACGTGCTTGTTTATCTGCTCGACGAATTCATTGCGAGAGTACAGGAAACTGAGGCTGTGATAATATGTTTCGGCCAGAAACTCCACGCACCCTGTTTCCGCCAGGGCGTCGAAGGTGCTCATCACTTCCGGCGAGTAACGCTCGAGCTGCTCCAGCAACAGGCCGGTGATACTGTAAGCGATCCGAAATCGGCCTTTAAACCGGTGTATCATCTCCAGAAGCAACCGGTTAGTCGGAAGATAGCATTTGTTTGCCACCTTCCTGCAAATTGAGCCGTTCTTATAGTCATCAAAATACTGGTCGTTTTTATCAAATACTGTGTAGTGCCTCAATCGTACGGGCTGATGTACTTGAAAGTAGAAACATACAGAAGGCATAATCTTTTGTCTCGTATTGTCATCCGCAGGGCAGCAATTCGCTTCCTCCGGATATCGTATTTGGTTTATTTTTAGCGTGATGCTTAAACCGGAACCAGCATCTCCTCGTAGATCTTTGCGCACCTGGCCGCTGCGTCTTTCCAACGCAGTCTTCTGACCTCGAAATTGCCGTGACTTCGAAGTGTCATCTGCAACGGCGGATATTTCAGCACGGCAACAATCTTGTTGGCGATTTCATCGACATCCCAGAAGTCAACCTTCAGGGCGTGCATCAGAACTTCCGATACACCGCTTTGCTTACTTATAATTACAGGCACGTCGTTGTCAAGCGCCTCCAGCGGTGCGATCCCGAAAGGTTCCGACACCGAAGGCATAACGTATAAGTCCGCCATTTTGTATATTTTCTGCACATCTTCGCCGTGTAAAAATCCTGTGAACAGCACCTTATGGCCGATCCCCAGCTCAGCGGCCATTTCGATCGCCCGGTGCATCAAATCGCCGGAGCCGGCCATCACGAACTTGACATTATCCATCACCTCGAGGACTTTCTTGGCGGCATAGAGGAAGTATTCCGGACCTTTTTGCATCGTAATTCGGCCCAGGAACAGCACAATCTTCTCATCTTTTTCGATGACGTTTTCGTCCACGGTCCATTTCCCGTTGCGCTCGACGCCGTTATAGACGACTTCAACTTTATCACCGCTGACACCGTATCGGCCTATGATAATATTGCGGGTAAAATGGCTCACGGTAATGACCTTGTCGGCCCGGTGCATGCCTTCTCGTTCGATGTCATAAATCATCTGGTTTACATGTTCGCCGCTGCGGTCGAATTCTGTCGAGTGCACGTGTACAACCAACGGTCTTTCACTGATAGCCGATACGGCGATTCCCGCAGGATAGGTCATCCAGTCATGAGCGTGGACAATATCAAACTGCTCATTTTCAGCTAAATCAGCGGCCATAGCAGCATAACGATGAACTTCGGCGTACATGTCGCTGCTGTAGTCTTTTGATAGGAATAGCTGGCTGGCAGAACTGATGCTGCCGCCGAGTATTTCCTGTTTATGTCTCAATGTCTCTTCGATTCTTTGCTGGTAAGTGTCCGGCGTGGAATAGGGCTGTAGTGATGAGTTAAGTGTGTGAAATTTTACGTTTTTCAGCTCGTTTAACTTAACGAACGAAGCGGATCTCCTCGAACCAGGAGTCAGCAATTTTACGTGAGTTGCATATTTACTTTCGACCATCTTGGGCAGAACGAACATAACTTCCATGCCAAGCTGGTCCATTGCTCGGGTAAGGCCGTAGCAGGCGGTGCCCAAACCACCACTGATAAAGGGAGGAAATTCCCAGCCTAACATGAAAACTCTCATATAATTCCCAGCAAGTATAGACCAATAATAATTCGTTCAATAATAAATCACGAGATGTTTATAATCACACAGCCCAGGTATTTTATTCATTAAATTCAGGAAATACCTGGTTGCACAGCCACATATTAGGCTGTTAATAAGCTCCTTCATCGGCAAGAAATCACCCAATCTTTATCTTATAAGCGTAGAAATATTAGTATTTAAGCCCATACCTATTATATAAATTCGGCTTTTAGCGGAAATAAGTTGAAGTTTTTTTGATAAAAATCGCGAATTTTGATGTTGATAAACGCATTTTATAGGTCGGAAGCTAATAAGAACGAGCCGTTCCGTTATAAATCAACCGGAACGGCTTGTTTCAACCGTAATATTGCCGCTAAAACCCTTGATAAAAAGATGTTAGCGCAAAACCTACCCGTCAGGCCATAAATAAAACACTAACGGGCTACTAACAAAGGCTACAGATCCTGCGGCTTGACTGTACTGCGGCGATTTGCCTTCGTTCGGACTACGGCAGCATCAAGCATATTATAGACCTGATTGCTAATGGCTTCTAGCGCATCGGATGAAGTCATCATCTTCTTGCTTTTAATGTAAGCCTTTATCTTGCTGGCCACAATCAAAGAATCTTTTTTCTTTGCCATTCTTAAAACCTCCATATTGACAAGATTAAAATGTAATTGGCCGGCGCCAACTCCTAAAGCCCGGCACGCAATCAAGCTTTATTACAAGTAAGCTATGGAATTTGCAATAAAAAAAATGCCAAAACGTTATTTTTTTACAGTTATAGGCACAATAGTGAACAATTAGCTGCGAGAGCTAATAACTTCGAGCAGATTTTTTTTCATAAGTTCATAATTTTAATAATTAACCGGATGCAATTTGACGACAAGATTCGGGTGAGAGGTTCCTTAGAACTGTCTCGGCCAACCGGGACAGATGAAGCAGGATTCCTGAAATGTAAAGAGTTTAGGAATATATTTTGTTGTGGAGGAATAAAATGGCTAAGCGTTCTAAAAAAGGCCAAAAGTCGCAGGCAAGGTTGGAAGGATATGTTGTTGTTGTTTTCGCCGAGGATATGGAGCAGGCCACAGAATACAAATCTATTCTGGAGGATAACGATATCTCTGCTTCTATAACCGAGCCGGAAGCGCATGAAATTGGCTCCAAGGAAATTGCCGTAATGGTTCCCGAAGAATTTCTTGATGAGGCCCATGTAATAATCGAATCGCAGCACGCCTATGACGATTTCTATGATTTCGCCCTGGAAGACGAAGATGGAGGCGGCTTCGACGACGACTTTTTTGAGGATGAGTTTTAAAATGGGTAAAGAACGATCTCCAGAGTGTCGTAAAAGCGATGATCGCAGGGACAGTGTTGTCGACAGGCGTTTGGGCCTGGACCGCCGGCGTGGGCCGGGAAGACGGCTGAGCGATGGTCGAAAATCCGCCGAAGAAGGGCAAATGTCCGATGAGCAGTTCGATTTTGTCATGGCAATCGACGAATATAAGCGGAAAAATACAAGGCCCTTCCCCACGTGGACGGAAGTCCTCGATGTCATAAGGGCACTGGGCTACCGCAAAGTCGCGGAGCCGCAATCGCTCGAACAAACCAATAAAGAGCAAGAGTCCGAAGAAACGAAAGTGCCTTTGGGAACCTGGCTGGACTAAAAAGGCCGCAGGCAGCGAGGTAAGGCTGCCCGAGGCAACATGGGATATTCTGCGCCCGCCCGCTTCGTGCCGACTTATTGTTTTGCGTAGCGGTCCAGCAGGATCAGGCAGGCCCGGCCCGCCCGCCAAAATCCAGCCAATATTCATCCCGCCGAGCTTATTCAGCAGGCAATTCAATCCTTTTAGCAGCATTTTCATTCTGAAATTGTCAAAATCCCGCATTTTCTCGTAAAATATGGTCTATTTTGACAATAGAGAGACGCATGTATACGAAAATACGTAGTTTCCACAATTGTTTTAAAGGTGAAAGGTTGATATTTTCAAGTTCATGGCTTTGTGAGCGAACTATAAACTGAAAAAAAATATACAAAAAAATCACTTTTCTTGAAAAATTTTAGGTAACATTTGGTGGATCTCAATCGCTGTATTTGTAGATTGGACGGATGATGTTGAAACATTTTTGCCAAGATAGTAGGAAAGAAGATTGTTTTTCGGCGAAAAATGATGTGGTATTGAAGATCTTTGCAGTTACAGCAATTGCTTTTTGTACCTTTATTATTTAGATTATATATAATCGAAATTCTGGACACAGGGAAAAATGGATTTGACGTCCTGCTGAGCATGCGTGGCTCTGAGATAGGATTCTTATCGAGGTGGACTTGATTTCGTAGCCCAAGTCGTAAAGAAACGGAATTTCTATATAGGCAAAAAGGGGGCGCTAAAAATGAAACGAGTTAGAGATATTATCATTAATCGTAGGTTGCTTGTGACTGTATTTCTAGTCACACTTGTGCTTGCTTTCACTTCCAACTGTTCGAAGAAGGAATCAGAGCCAAGCACAATAAAGATTGGAGTCGTCGGCCCGTTCACTGGGGAGGGGGCCACATATGGCGAGTCAATGCGGAGAGGATTTGAACTCGCCTTTCAAAACGAGCCAGACGTGAAATTGATCTACGAAGATTCAAAACTTTCCCCAAAAGATGCTGCTGCTGCTATCAATAAGCTTATTGCTGCGGACAAAGTAAAGGTGGTGCTGGGAGCAGCTGCTTCTGGTGAAACGCTGGCAATGGCTCCGGTTGCGGAGTCTAATAAAGTAATTCTGTTTTCCTCGATTTCAACATCAGATGATTTGCGGACAAGCGGCGAGTACGTCTTTAGAAACGTGCCAAGAAATGAGGTTCAAGGCATAACAGGAGCAGTGTTCCTTTTTAAGTCTCTTGGCAAACGAAACGTGGTGATACTTAAGAAAAATGATGAGTATGCGAATAATTTATCGAAAAGCTTTAAGCACAAATTTGAAGAGCTCGGGGGAACGGTTTTGCTGGAAGAAGCCTACCAGCCCGGAACTGCCGATTTCAGGAGCATAGTTGCAAAAATCAAATCCCTTGAGCCACAAGCCATCTACGTGCCGGGGAACTACCAAGAGGTTGCGCTACTTCTTAGACAGGCTTATGAAGGTGGACTGAAGGCAACTTTCGTGGGCGGGGATGGTTCTTATTCACCGGAATTAATAAACCTCGCCGGTGATGCAGCGGAGGACACTTACTATACACTTATGGCCGTAGAGCATAACGATTACTATAATGAATTTCATGAGGCGTTCCTGAAGAAATATAAAAAGGAGCCGGATGTATATGATGCCTACGCTTATGAAGCTGCATCCATCATTTTGAAATCAATCAGACAGGCCGGATATGACGCCACCAAGATCAAGGATTATCTATTGTCCCGCTCGTTCGACCGTTCTTTGACTGGCCCTCTAAGGTTTGACCAGGATGGTGAGGTTGAGCGCCAGTATGGAATTGTTAAGGTCACAAAGGACAAATTTGTAGATGTGCAGCTGTAACAGATATAAAGGTCGGCAGGATATATAACTGAACTCGTATAGACATTTTAGGTAGATTCAGGATGTCGCAAATACCGAATATCCCAATAGTATATGAAGAATTCCCAGATGATTACATAAATGACGTTATGGGCTGGGGTTTTGACGAGAGTACAATCAAGGATAATAGTGGAAAATTACTCACACTCGATATTGATTTCGGTAATAAATGTAGTCTGAATTGCCCCTTCTGCTTCCGGAAAAACAACAGCGTAGATACTAACGACCGGGGGTTAAGATCTGACGATCTCATAAGGGTAGTGATGGAAGCCAAGCAACTTGGATTAAGGTCGGTCAAATTACTAGGAGCAGGTGAGCCTCTCGAAAATCCTGGGATACTTGATTTTCTGCATGTGCTGAAAAATTTGGGTATCGTCCCAATAATTTTCAGCAAGACTGGGATTCTTGGTGATGACAAAGCTGTGGCGCGGCTTTTTGGCATTTATGAGATCAGAAGTGCCCACCACCTGATAGAAGAACTGAAACAGTGCGGTGCAAGTGTGGTCGTAGGCTTCAACTCCTTTAATCATCGAATCCAGTCTCAAATGGCGGGTAATGGTCCCGACTTTTTACAAAAAAGGAATAGATCTGTGGACCTCCTTGTTGAAGCAGGGTTCAATCAGTCGAACCCAACGCGACTCGCCCTTGGAATACATCCAATAACAACACAGAACTATAAGGAGGCATTTCGTATATACAAGTGGGCGAGGCTTCGGAATATATATGCAATTGTTACACCCACAATGGTCAGTGGGCTCATGAAAGGTGATAAATGGAAGTCGATCACTCCGAATGCAGATGAACTTATAGATCTTTACACAAAGATATATCGTTTCAATATTGAAACTAAACTAATGTCTTTCGAACAGGTGGCACACGAAGGGATTTCTGCTTATGCTGGGGGCCTTCCCTGCAATCAGGTGGCAGCAGGACTGTACGTTACACTCAACGGAGTAGTACTCTCCTGCCCGGGTTGTGAAGATAATGTTGAAGGTAATGTGTGGAACTCTTCACTTAGAGAGATATGGCTGAATTCAATGAACTTTGAGAGGAGAGGCACTTTCAACTGCCGGTGCATAGCGAAAGATGGCAAGTCAATACCAGAGCAACTGTATCAAGAAGTGATGTTTAATTTAATTACTGAGACACAGGCCAGATGTGCCCGGAAAACAACAAAAGTCAGAGCAATATAGAGACATTCGTCGAAGATAAACTAACAAAAGTCGAAAAAGAAATTTGCGCTTTTGTGGAAAAGGAATATCCCGAGCTCAAAATCATGGTATCGATTCAAGTTCTACACTCATCTCAAGCAAACTACCGTAATAACCCATGCAACAAAAAGTGTGATGCTGTTCAACAAGATTCTGACAAATTAGCCCAATGCAACCGATCAGATCAAGCGATGAAAATTATTTTGTGGCAGCAGATAATGGGAAGGCAAGCACCAGGAGGTGAGATGAAAGGAATAGGATACCATTGTCATCAAAATTTATCCAATATTGTTATACCACTTCGAGAAAAACTTTTGGAAAAAAAGTGGTATTGGTATATTTTCTTAGGTCAGTTTTATCTTAAGGCCTGCTCCGTGACTTCAGGGGATCAAGGATGCCCCGATGGTTTTGCGACCGAGCAAATTAAAATACTGACTAATGATCGTATTCCGGTGGGATTTTCGGAATGTATACGACCTGGTTTTTTTTGCAACCAAGAAACATTGCACGACGCACAAGCCTTAAATGTTAGCTTTTTGACAATCCCTCAGTTTCTTATTTGCAGATATATCGCTCTCAGACATTTCCGAAATTTCCTGCATACTTTGAAGGACGATGAACTAATAAAGTTTAAGAGCTGGCTTGAGATGTACGCAAAGCCAAGAAAAGAAGATTTCAAAACGTTAAAGTCTGCAGCGATTGACTAATAAGGAGTAGGCTATGGGAAACTCAATGGAAGAGATTCGAAAGAGATGCGAAGAACTCCGAACATCAATCCGACGAGTACATACAAATGTTCACAAGAAGTCCGCTATAACAAGGCCAGATCTGCTCATAAAAAACGAAATAGCTATGATAGCTATGTTTGGAGAATTAGAAAAAACACGGCAAGACGTTGCAACAAGCGATTCTTTAGGTGCCGATTTCAAGAAAGATGTGTCGGACTATCTTCAGCGAGAGATGAATATGCTTCAAATTGACCTTACCCATAATAGTCATAACTTCCTTCTGCTCTCGTGTGTCGTCTCTCTGACTCTGGGAGTAGTATCGATAATAGTCTCAGTAGTTTCGATAGTAATATAAATAACCGCGCTTTTTCTGAACATTCAGGTATAGATGTTACAGCAAGTACTTATAAATGGGTTAATTTCGGGCAGTATTTATACTCTTATTTCATTGGGTTTTGCCATCATTTATCGCACGGTTCGTTTTTTTCATTTTGCACATGGGGTGGTATATGCGGGAGGAGCATATTTGGCGTACACGCTCGTCGTTAGTTTTTGGTCATTGGTGGATAGTAGTGGCAGCCTGTTCTTACGATGGTGCATTGCTGTTCCGGCTGTGATTGTATGTGCCGGAGCTGTGGGGGTCTTGATTGATCGGGTTGTGTATAGGCCATTGCGGAAGCGCAAGGCGCCTAACCTAGTGTTTTTGATTGCATCGTTCGGTGTGTTCATCTTCATTCAGAATCTGCTGCAATTAATTTACGGAGCTCAGATGCTTACTTTACGCGCAGGATCAGTTAAAGAGGGGCATCATATCTTAGGGGCGGTGATTACAAATATACAAATCTTGATATTAGTTGTTAGCTGTTTGTTGTTTGTAACATTGTGGCTATTTGTTCAAAAGACAAAATTGGGTAAGGCAATGCGGGCGGTGGCGGATGACCCTTTGGCGGCGAGCGTGGTGGGGATCAATCCTGAGCGGATTATCTTAGCGGCGTTTGCGATTGGTTCGGCGCTGGCCGGAGTGGCGGGGATGCTGGTGTCGCTGGAGACGAATATTGAGCCGACGATGGGGATGAACGCGATATTGAAAGGGATTATCGCTTCGATCATCGGCGGGATAGGCAGCATACCGGGAGCGATGTTCGGCGGGATATTCCTCGGCCTGGCCGAAAATTTAGGTATATGGAAGATTTCAGCCGGATGGAAGGATTGTATCGCATTTGCGATTCTGATTGTGTTTCTCTTGATTCGGCCCGGCGGGATTATGAACGTCAAAACGCACGGCGAACGGTTATAAAGACATTTAGGAACCACGAATGGACACGAATAGACACGGGAGATTTTAGACACAGATTTACACGGGATTTACACAGTTTTTTAACTTATTCTCTGTGACCTCTGTGTTCTCTGTGGCTAAACCTATTATGGAATATTTTCTTCATATTCTGGTTATTACGGGGATCTACGTCATTCTGACGCTGAGCCTGAATCTCGTCGTCGGATATACCGGCTTGGCGGCGCTGGGTCATGCGGCTTTTTCGTGCGTCGGGGCGTATACATCTTCGCTGCTGGCTCTCAAGTACGGCCTGTCGCCCTGGCTGGGATTACTTATAGGTGCTTGTGTGGCGGCAGTGCTTGGAGCGGTGGTCGGGGCTCCGTCGCTAAGGCTCAAGGGAGATTACTTAGCGCTGGCGACGTTCGGATTAGGCGTGATTGTCTATTCGATTGCGAAGAATTGGGTAGCGGTGACACGCGGGCCGATGGGATTGCCGGGCATACCGGGTTTCTCGATTTTCGGTGGGGAAATATCGGCGGTGTGGAGCTATCTGATTTTGGTGGCGGTTTTTGTTGTTCTGACTTATCTGGTGATGCATCGTATTGTCAGTTCGCCGTTCGGCAGGATTCTGAGGGCCATCAGAGACGATGAGATAGCTGCTCTTGCGATGGGCAAGAATGTGAATAAGTACAAAATCATCGTGTTTGTCGTCGGGGCTTTCTTTGCGGGCATTGCCGGAAGCCTTTATGCCCACTATATCACGTTCATCGATCCATCCAGTTTTACGGTGATGGAATCGATTGCGATTCTCCTTATGGTAGTCTTTGGCGGCATGGGGAGCCTGGGCGGGTCGTTCGTCGGGGCGGCGATACTCGTGATATTCCCGGAGATGCTGAGATTTCTGGGAATGCCCAGTTCGGTGGCCGCACCGCTGCGACAGATGATATACGGATTGTTGCTTATCGTGCTGATGCTCAAAAGGCCGCAGGGTGTTCTGGGAACATATAAGTGGAAATAGGAAATGCCTGACAGCCCAAACATATTGTTTATTAAGGATTTGAGTAAGGAGTTCGACGGTGTAAAGGCCGTCGATAATGTCTCTTTCAATCTGAAGAAGGGCGGCATTACCGCCTTGATAGGCCCGAACGGAGCTGGCAAGACAACGATGTTCAACTTGATCACGGGCTTTTCAAGACCCAATAGGGGGGATGTTTTCTTCGACGGGCAGAAGATAACGTCCTTGAATCCTTATAAGATTGCACAGCATGGGATAGGAAGGACCTTCCAGAATATCCGGCTGTTCCCGCAAATGGGCGTCCTGGAAAATGTGATGCTTGCGTTGAAATACGATAGAGGCGAGAGCTTATGGTCGGCGCTCGTGCAAAGCAAGGCGATGAAAAGAGAAGATAAGGAAAATGCAGACCACGCTGCCGAGTATCTAAGGCTTGTAGGCTTGCTGGAGAAGAAAGATAAATCGGCTGACAATTTGTCTTACGGACAACGTAAGCTGCTTGAGATAGCCAGGGCCCTGGCCTTGAAGCCGGAACTGCTGCTTCTGGATGAGCCGACAGCGGGGCTGTTTCCGAACATGATCAATGAAATGAAACAGGTGATACGCAAGCTCCGGGATTCGGGAAAGACCATTCTGTTCATCGAGCACGATATGAAGACGGTTATGGATATTGCCGAGAAGATTATTGTCCTAAACTATGGAAAGAAAATCGCCGAGGGCACACCCAAGCAAATACAGCAGGATGAAGCAGTAATCAGTGCGTATTTAGGCAGGAGAAGAAAACTTGCTACTTGAGGTAAAGAATCTTACGGCTCGATACGGGGCAGTTGTGGCACTTAAGGATGTCTCCTTTGAAGTAAGCGAGGGAGAGATTGTTGCTATGATAGGCCCCAACGGTGCCGGCAAGTCAACGGCACTGAATTCCGTCAGCGGTGTGCTTAGGGCGACGGATGGCAGTATTGATGCCGGCGAGATTCTGTTTAAGGGCAGGAGTATCAAAGGGCTCAGAACCGATCAACTGGTTGCCGAAGGCATATCTTTGGTGCCGGAGGGCAGACGGTTGTTTCCCACGATGACGGTACTGGAGAATCTGCAAATGGGGGCTTACAGACGAAATGACAAAGTGGCGGTTAGTCAAGAAGTCGATATTGCTCTCGCGCTCTTCCCACAATTTAAAGGAAGATTGAAGCAGAAAGCGGGTACTCTTTCTACGGGTGAACAGCAGATGCTGGCTATGGGCAGGGCGCTGATGCTGAAGCCGAAGCTGCTATTGGCCGACGAACCTTCGCTTGGGCTGTCTCCGAATTACCTGGAGCTGGTCTTTGACAAACTTGTGGAGATCAACAAGAACGGCACGAGTATTCTGCTGGTGGAACAGAACGCCTCAGAAGCTTTGGAGATTGCGCATAGGGGGTACGTCTTTAGCATTGGCGAAATTGTACTCGAAGATACAGGCAAGAATCTTTTGCGCGATGAGAAGGTCAAAAAGTCCTTCCTGGGTGGTTAGGGAATGCGAAGTGTAACTACTAATCCGACTACTAACTCTGGAGACACCATACATATTTCTTCTTGTTCGTGTTGTGAATGATTCCCGATTTCTAACGAGGCTGTTGCTGGAGAATTGCTCGTATTGCGTATATAGTATTTCGTGTCTCGCCAGGCAATTTCTGTGAGAGGATACTTGCAGCATTTGGGGCTCTTTTTTCATTATTCAAGAGTTTATTGGACCCTGCGTGGCACGAATTAGCCCCCGGATATCCCGGCACGAGCTTTTTTGCTTTGACAATAACCATAACAGCTTGTATAATGAATTTATAATAAGGGGTGTGTTTTGTGCCGCCCTGATGATTAAGGCCTGCGCTGGCCGATAAAAGGAGAACCGATGAAGAGCGTTTCTGTTTCTGTATGTAAGGTGATTTTGCCTGTTATATTGTTGGTTTTAGTTTTCATGCCCTTCGGCTGCAGCTCCAGTCAGCCCGGCGAGACCTCTGCCGAAGGCCATAGAAGACATCTGCGCATGGCCAGAATTAATCAGCAGGAGAT
>Ga0315288_10004906_pt1 | contig 17021 bp, 13 predicted proteins | sample YL17G11_20_MG_FD_203454 | JGI IMG/M metagenome (GOLD analysis project Ga0315288, IMG submission 203454) | Sediment microbial communities from Yellowstone Lake, YNP, Wyoming, USA - YL17G11_20 | ecosystem: Environmental > Aquatic > Freshwater > Lake > Sediment | place: USA: Wyoming | collected... | reverse complement strand
GGGAACAGAACAGGGTCGGGTAGAAGGTCGTGGTGCCGTGTGAGGCTTCGAGCCGGGCGTATTCGATCAACGACCCCGCCTCGGCGGATTCCGTATGGAGGCCGTGGGTGTGCAGGTCAATCAAGCCTGGCAGAATGATACCACCGGCCGCATCAATCTGACGCTGCGCCAGGAGATGCAGGCCAACCTGCCGAATCTGCCCCTCTTGGATCAGAACATCGCCAGGGTACAGTTTGTCGGTCGGGAGCAGCACACTCCCGTTCTTGATGGCTAGGTTACTGTGCATTCTCGCGTTCCTTATGAGGTCCGCCTTGTCGAACACGCCCATGCAGATTTGCGCCGAGCCGCGCAGGTCGAGCAGCACGTAACTCGCGAGGACCGAGTCTGGTATCAGCCAGCAGTCTGCTCACAGGTTTCTCCTATCTCCTGGGCCACGTCACCAAGACGCTTTGGTGGGGCGACAAGGTGAGCGATAGCCCGCCGCTCCTCACTGTGTATGTGTCCCCTGTCCAAAGATCGGTCACCGCGGCAGGCGCCGCGAGTCCCCACTCTTCAAAAGATACCTGTTTTTCTTGGGTCTCGTCTGCCCAGTTGATGATCCCCAAGCGCATCTCGCGCGCCAGCTCTTGCAGCCACAGCGAGGCGTGGTCGCCATCGCACAAGTCCAAAGGCCGTGCCGCCAGGCCGGTGGGCGACTCCTCCAACACCTTGTAAACGAGCGCCTTGCCCGCCTCGTTCAACATGCCGATCCGGTCACCCAGGAACACACTGCCGCCGGAAAGCATCACCAGGTTGGCCCATGTGCGCGCCTCGTCCAGCGTGAACACCGGCCCGCGCCGCCAACGCGGGGGATTCGGGTTGTGCGCCTTTGGATTGAGCACGTTCGTCTCCGCTTCCAGCGACGTATCTCGGCCGCGCACGACCAGAAAGTCCGGGTCATTGCCCCATATCCGGTTGTGCAGCCAATACTTAACCTGTATTCCCTCGGTTTGCCATACAAGGTGCGTCCATTTATTGTGAATGTCAATACCGATGCGCCCCGAATCGCTATACCCCGGCCCGCACTCTGCCGGCAAGGAGCAACCGAGGATGTGACTCTCAGTCCCCGCACACTCACGAACCAAGGTGAACAGGTCACGCAGCGCGTCATACGGGCTTTTCTCCGGCGCATACAACCGCTTGGCGGCCAGGAGACTGGAGACGAAATCCAACTTGTAGTAGCGGAATCCTGCCTTGAAAAGGCGTGTGTAGATCTCGCGGAGGAATTCTTGTCCCAAGGGGTGCGTCGGATCCACGATGTAATGTCCCGCAAATTCGGTCCCCTGGGGATCTCCATATTCGTCCTTGACTAAGAACTCGTACTGCCTGAGCGCAATCTTGGAATCCTTATGCACACACAGGGGAGCCGTCCAGATTCCAGGAGTGAATCCCCGACTGCGGATTTCCTCGGCCAGGCGCTCGATACCACCTGGGAAGCGGTGGTTGGCATACCACTCGCCCCACACCACCTGCCAGCCGTCGTCCACGGCCACGTACTTGACGTGCTTGGTAAGCACGGGGGCTTTCCTGATCTCTTCCATGTTCTCGATCATATCGTCGAGCGAGACGGACGCGTCGTAGTAATCCCACGAGTTCCATCCGACCGGCGGTTGGGGCGCCGGTGTAACGCGCGGGATGTGCGTCGCATACGTCTCGATGGCGTTCCCAACGGCCTTGCTGGCGCATACCCACGTGGTCTCCGAAGCCACCTGCCTACACTGGCGGAAACCCTCGACGAACTGGGTAGTACCCGTCAGCATCACGCCCTGGTCCCCCTCGTCCTGCTGGATCGTGTACTCGTGAATGTGGCGCTGGGGAATGCGCGTCGCCGCCAACAACCCCACGCTTCTACTGTCCCTGAACACGCCGATCGGCCCCCGATCCTCGCCCCCAGCCAGTTCCTTTACCTGGAACACTCCTTCGCGCTCGAAGCCTCTCCCGCGACCCGGCACACGCCACTCGGCGAAATCAGCGCAAGCAGGCCGGTAGCGCAAGACCAGGCTGTCCATCGTGGAGCAATTGAGGCTGCTGCCGCCCTCCGCCTTCAGCGTGACCCAGTATCCGTTCTCCCACGGGAGAAATTCCCAACGGACGATTATGTCTCGCCACTGACCGGCGAAAACGAAGCGCCCATCTGCCTCCGTCGTAACCGACAGGTCGAACCGCTCTGGGCCAAGCCGGATGGTATCCCCCTCAATGCTCAGTTGAAACGAGAGGTCAGAAACACCCTCGCCGATCTGCTGTTCGATTCTCTGCAAAGCCTCTGAAACTTGCGTTTTCATTGTCATTTTCCGGTCTTCCTTGAATGAGTTGAGAATGTACGACACACTGACGCCTGAGATTGCCACTACGCGCATGCGTCAGTCAGCGGTTTTCAGCTCTCTCAACAGACGCACCGCCGCGTCCACCATCATCTCGCCGCCGCCACATTCGAGCAGCGAGTGGATGACCTCGAAGTGCCCTTCACAAAAGGACTTGCGCGGCGGCACCAGGGCGATGTACTCATCCTCGTTCGCCAGTTCAATTGCCAGCGTGTCGGCAAACGGCGAAGCCTGCTTGAGCGCCAGGCCGAGTTCGACCATCAACTGGCCCGGCAGCGCCGCGATGGCAGTCTCTTCGCCCAGACGGATGACCTGCACGTTCACCGGCAGCGTCTCGCCATATCTCTTTCTCAGCTTATCCAGGTCCAGAATGCGATCAATCCGGAACTGGGTCAGCCAGGAGACCGCCTGGTAATCCGCTGACTTAGCCCATTCCAGATCCATATCGCTGTACATTCCCAGGGGCACCCGGATCACCTGCTGACGTACTGCCAGGGCCGGGTGGTCCTCGCGGAGTTTGGGCACTTGCGCCTTGATCTCGTCGGCCAGGGCCTCGCCTACGTATTTCGAATTGGACGGGTCAGGGGAGGCGGTGGTTTCCAGCGGCACGTAATCGATCAGCATAAACTGACCGCGGGTGACCTTCTTGTAGGCGTGAGGGCGGTTGACATCAATCTCGCCGATGTCCTCGCAGAAACCTTCCCCAAAGACAGAGACAAAGTCCGGGCCGAACTCTTCCCGCAGCGACCGCTCCAGCCAGTACGCATAGTCAGCCCGGCGGTCATAGGGATCCTTGTTGTGCTGCGCATCCCATTTGAACGAGCAGCAATGCGAGGCGAAACTCGTCAGCGAGGCATACGGTTTGCCGTCGTCGGCGTTGCGGAACAGCACGATGCCGATCTCCGGGTCAATCGGCCCGACCGGGCGGACGATGTCGGGGTTGAGCACGCCGGGGTTCATCATCACCGTACCATCTCGCATCAGGTAGCGACGGTTGAACGAAATGTCGTCACGGTGGCCGTTCCCGACCATCAGTTTGACCGGCCGGACCGCCGCCTGCGCCTCGACCACTGCCTGGGCGATCCGTTCCACCAAGTCATCTGGTCGGTCTGGGTTGGAGTGGGTGTGCGTGGCGGAGAGGCAGATATGCTCCACAGGCATGCCACCTTCGCGCGCCGCCGACTCGCGCGCCCGGGGACTGAGTTCCCCCGACACACCAATCAGATCGCAGATCACCAGAGCGGCCTGTTGGCCGCCCTGGCGGAACACAACGGCTTTGACGTACGCCGGGTCATTGGGGTCGCTCCGGCCATCTTGGGCGAGGTCTACTGCGGCGACCCCCACCAGCAGTGCGTCTGCTTGCACAAATCGTTGTTCTGTCATTCTCCTATTCCTCCTCGTTGATGATCTCGAACATCCCTACCCCAGCGCCGGATCAGGATTCCAACAGCCGCAGAAAGTTGTCGCCAGCAATCTTGCGCAAGGTCTCTTCATCCACCTCTCGCCTAACCAGCGCCTCAAACACAATCCCGAGCTGGGAGACATCCTCTGGGATGGGACGTAGCAAGCCCTCAGTCCCATCAAAATCGGATCCGATCCCCACGTGGTCCGGCCCCACAACCTCGATCGCATGGATAAAGTGGTCACAGAGGCGATCAAGACCTGGATCCGTCTGATGAATGAACCTCTGGTAGAAGGCAATGCCCATTATACCGTCCTTTTGGGCCAGCGCCTTCATCATCTCATCCGTTAACCCCCGCGAATGCGGACAGAGCGCATAGCAGCACCCATGCGTATAACACACTGGACATTCGGCATGCTCCATGACCTCCCAGAAGGCGGCATCGTTGATGTGCGCCACATCCACCGGAATCCGGAGCCGTGCCATCTCTGCAAGAGCCTCCCGCGCAAACGGCGTAAGCCCCTTCGACTGTCGGCGTAGGTTCTCACGCTCCCGTGGGGGAATATACCCAAAGTAACTGGCGTCGTATTGCAGTTCCGGACGTCCACCTCCGCCATGGGTCAGACTGGCCACCCGCACGCCCAGGCGGTGGCAGTTGCGCAGATGCTCGAGGTGTTCATCGAACATCCTCTGCCCCTCGATGGTAAGAACGATGGCGATCTTGCCGTGAGCATGGGCTGTGCGGACCTCCGAGGCAGTCCGACAGATCTGGAAGTCATCCGCATGCATCCGACACATCTCATAGGCCGCATCAATCAAAATGCCGGACTGATGCAGGTCATTATCCCCCACCATGCAGAATAAGCAATCCATCCCCCCTTTCCGCAAACGAGGCAGATCCACCTGATACATCAGGTTCTCACCCGTTAGGTCCATCGGATCCTCGCGTCCCTGTCGGAGAATCAGGCTGTCGTTGTGGGCGTCCAAGACAAGAGACTTTTCTGTCCATCGTGCCGAGGACATGATACACCTCCATTTCACCACTCGAACAGCGGCACGTCCACCCACTTGCCGTCCGCGGCCATCGCCGCCTCGTGCGCGCAGATGCCCGGCACGGTCATATCCATCGCCCGGATCACGTCGTTGACAGGCGGACGGCGCTTGCCCACATTCAAGGCGTCAATAAAGTCTCGCACCAGGTAGTACTCGATCGTGCCGTGACCACCCTGAAACGCCTCCTTTGGCGCCAGCGTGTCCGCTCGCGGCGTGTCAATCGTCACCATCCCACCATGAAGGTAATCGCGTTCTCCAGGTGCCCCAGCGTCCCCACCCCCGTGGCCCCCGCCAGGACGGGAAAGATCATCGACAGCGCCTTGTCGATGCCGGCGTGGACGCCGGTGGAGCAGGCGTCCGTCTTGCCTCCGTGGACGCCGGTGGGGCGTCCGTAAAAGTCGGTGATCATCTGCACCACCGCCGCGATCAGCGGGAGACGGTCCGGCCCCGCGTAGGCATAGCTCAGGCTTGACATATCGGTCAGCGAAGGGCAGACGTCGATGCCGATCACAGCCTCCTCGTCGATGGCGTAGGCCAGCATCAGGCCGCCCAGCGTCTCCGCCATGCCAAGAGCCAGCGTGCCCGCGCTGGTAGCGGGAGCGGTCGTGTCGCCAGCCGGCATCGTGTCCAGCGACTGGGGGAACCCCCGCTTCACGTACGCGACGAACAGGTCGGCCATGTTGCGATCAATGTTGAGCGGCGACCACGCCTCGGCGTAGCCCACCAGGATCGGCCGCCTGCGCAATTCTGCCTCGCTGCCGCGCACGACGATGCCAATCTCGGTGAGATAGTCGATGTCGCGCACCGTCCAAGCCTCGATGCCGCCTAGCTTCTGCGTGTGCTTGGCCAATTCCGCGGCCATGGCCACCGGACGCTTGTAGCTGGGAATCTCCTGATCGGTGCACGGCAGCTCTGTCATATCAATGTTGTCGAGCGCGTCGGCCAGGCGGATCGACTCCCGCACGTCCTTCATCGTCGCCTGCCGCCGCACACCGTCCAGGTCAAAGATGAAAGGGCAGAAGCCGCTGGCGTTGACGTCAAAGTCGTGGTGGATGGCGCGCGGCTGCGTGCGAAAGTACAGCGCCGAGTACCGCACCGGCATGCGGTCCTCGACCGGGCGCGGCCCGGCATGATCTGCCCGCATCTTCTCGACCGCCGTCTCCGTGATCCGCACCGGGAACCTGGCGACCCTGTCGGTTCGATCCACGTGGCACCCGTAGGCTTCGAGATAGGCGAGCGCCTCGTCGTGGTCAATCTTCATCCCGATGCTCTCCAGCACGTCCACCGCCGCGTCGTGGATGCGCTGCATCTCCTCGCCGGTCAACACGCTGATGAGCCCAGTTACGCTACCCACGGCCTTCCTCCAGATACGATATCCCTAGTATTCTGGCCGCGTTTCCGTAAAAGAACAGCGCCAGCTCCTCGTCCGTCCGGCCCATGTCGGTGAGGAGTTCTGTCCACCACTGCTCGTCCTGGGAGTACGCCTCGCCCAAGTTGTCGGTGCCGTAGAGGAACTTGTCCATCGGAAAGTCTTCCAACCCCGGCATGCGATGCTCCCAGACCCACTGCCCCCACCCGCGGCAGCAGTCGGCGAAGCAGTTATCGAACCGCTCACACAGGGTGATGGTCTCAAGGTAGGTGGCCCCGCCGCCAAAGTGGGCAAAGATGAAGTTGATCCCCGGGTGACGCCGGGCGGGGATCTCGAAGTGGAAGGGAGACGCCGTCAATGAACTGAGCCGCGTGCGGCCGGTGTCGAGGCCGTACGCCACAAAGCCGCAGTGCGAAAGGCAGGCCAGCCCGTGCCTCTCGATGGCCTCCCAGACCGGCTCGTGGATCTCGTCGTTGGGGTCAAAGCCCAGGTTGGGGAACATCTTGACGCACTTGAACCCGGCCGCGGCGTAGCGCTCGATCTTTCTGACGTTGCGCTCGGGCGCCTCGCGCAGGTCGATGTGGCAGGAGCCATAAAGCCTCCCCGGATGCTTCTCGCACGCGGCGAGCACTACAACGTCGTCTGTAGGGTCGGGTTGAGGCTTTAAAGATCCTCCCAGCGCCTCCCCAGAGTGCGCCGGAGGCCCCCAGAGATCCGCCGGCGTCGCGTGGACCAGCGCGGCCTCGACGTCGTGCTCGCCCATAATCCTGACATAGTCATCCAAGGTCGGATCGGAGTCCGGCTTGGGGTGAATGTGGATGTCGATTTTTTTCATCGCGTTTCTGTATCTCCTCACTACTCGGGGGCCGCTGCTTTACAGGGGTGCAAACAGCCCGTCAGATGTGGCCGAAAGGCCAGGTCTTGCTGAAACGATGCCAGGTATGGCGGTGCTCCGTTTCCAGTTCCCCCGATTCATTGAGAAGTATAGCGATTATCACGAAACTATGCTGCGGGAATGTTGCAATTACCGGCCCAACTCTACAACCAACCGGTCAGTCGAGCCAGCAGGCGGGCGTATTCGATATAGTCCGGCCAGGCAACATCGGGCGGCACGCCGTGGTCGCAGCCCGGGATGAACCCGCCACTGGCCAGCAAGGGCGGCACGACCCGCAACACCTCGGCCTGCATCTTGGCGCCGCCGGCGGCAATGGCCCGCTTGTCAATGCCGCCCATGTAGGCCATCTGCCGCCCAAACTGCTGGCGGTAGGCGACGATGTCGTTGCCGGCCGCCACCTCCACCGGCGTGCAGACGTTGAAGCCTCCTTCGATCCACAGCAGGAGTAACTCGGCAATGTAGCCATCCGAGTCCAGGCTGACCAGCGGGCAGCCGCTCTCCCGAATGGCCGCCGTCCACTTGCGGTAGGCGGGCAAGAGGAAACGCCTAGGAGGGTGCTGAAAAACCATACATGTTTCATGCGACACTAGCGTATTCATGCAACTTGTGCTACAATGTGCGCTATACGACTGACCACTCACATATCCTGGGAGACGTGAGCCATGCTCGGACACCGCAACCCGCAACGCAGTCTGTTCAGCGCACAGTCTTTGCCTCATCAGGTCGCTCCCGACTCATTCTACGGTCGGATGGGGGCCATCAGCCACCAGTTGTTCCAGGACGATGACCTGAGAGACATGTATTGTGCGGACAATGGCCGACCGAGCTTACCCCCGTCGCTGATGTCTGGGGTGCTGCTCTTGCAGTTCCACGACGACGCATCGGATGGCGAAGCAGTAGAGCGCACCCGCTATGACCTGCGGTGGAAAGTGGCCTTGGATTTGCCGCTCGACTTTCCTGGGTTCGATCCCTCCAGCCTGAGCGTGTACCGCCAGCGCTTGGTCGAGCATGGCCAGGAACGATATGCCTTCGACCGCTTCGTGGCAGTTGGACGCCAGGCGGGCTTCCTTCCAGACAAGGTGACCTTGCTCACCGATACCACCTGGGTCAAGGGGCCGGGGTGGTACAGGATACCTATACGCTGTTGCGGAAGGGGCTCCGCAAGTTGCTCAAGGCACTGGGGTATCATCTGCCCGGTCGGCGGCCGGGTCTCTCTCAGCGAGTGCGAGAACTGGTGGAGACATACGTGGACCAGGATCGTAAAGCCGAGATCGACTGGACAGACCCGCAAGCGCGGGCCGGGCACCTGAAGGTCCTGGTGGATGATACGGAAGCTGCCTTGGAGCTGGCGGCGGAGCAGGCCGATGACACGGAAGTGCAAACTATCGGCTGGCTGTTGACCAAGATTCTGGGGGATGATGTAGTGACCGATGAAGCAGGCCACCCGCAGATTGGTGAGGGCACAGCCCCTGACCGCGTCATCAGTATCACCGACCCCCAGTTGCGCCACGGACGCAAGAGTGCCGCGCGTCGCTTCGATGGCTTCAAGGCCAGTGTGACCACCGAAGTGACCAGCGAACTGATCGTGGACATCGCCGATGTGCCCGCTCCTGGCGGCGATGGGGCACACTTGATGCCGACCATCGAGCGGGTCGAAGCCCATGCCGGGGTGACCGTGGAGCGGGCGATTGCGGACGGCGCCTACGGCAGCGGGGACAATCGGGCGGCGTGTGCCCGTGACCCCAATCATCGGATCGACCTGGTGTCGCCCGTGAGTCAGCCCCATGACCCCAAGGTGGACAAGTCCGCCTTCCACATCGACCTGCCAGCCCGACGCGCGACTTGCCCGCGAGGCCACAGCGTCACGGGGGAAGACAGAAAGGACCGGCAGGGTAGACCCATCCTGGCCTTCACATTCGCCCGCTCCGATTGTGAGACCTGCCCGTTGTTTGCCCGCTGTGTACACAGCCAATCGGCTGGGCGGACGGTGTGCACTCACGCGCACGAAGCCCTGTTGCAGGAAGCGCGCCAACGCCAGCAGACCGATGAGTTCCAAGTGCTGTACCGCTTGCGTAGCCGAGTGGAGGGCAAGATCGCGGAACTCGTCGGCCACGGTCTGCGCGAGACCCCCTACCTGGGAGAACAGAAACGTCAACTCCAGCGGCTGTGGACCGGCGCTACGGTCAACCTGAAGCGGATGTTCAAACTTGCCCAAGCCAAGAACGTGGATTTGGGTATCGTCTTGGCTCGCCTGAGCCCGGGTCAGATGGGACTGGCGCCAGGATAGCCCGGCCAAGAGCCCAGATCGGGTGGCCAAGGGGGCTAAGAATGACCAGGCGGCTCAGCATGAGCCCACCTTCGGCGGCGAAACCTGTCCCTGTTGCCGCCAACTGCCAGCTCGGTCAGCCTATCGCATTGTCAAAGTACAGGTCCCCAAAAAACAGGGGGTTCTTCAGAGGTCTTTCTCAGGAACCACTCGGATTTGGGCGGTTCGTATCTTGGTCATTCGGGGTCACCAGTTCGACGGCCACTTGAAGTGCCCGTTCATCTCCTCGTGGCCGTCCATGGCCATCAGCTCCTCCATCACCCCCATGGCTTGGTCGTAGGATTTGGTCTGGTGGCTGTCGAGCGAGTTCCACAGCAGGATGGAGCGGTCGCCGGTTTCGAACGCCAGCAGGTTGCGCTCCATGTCCAGCCAGTGCGGCAGGAGCGCCTCAAGCATCAGCTTTGGCGGCAGCGCGCCGACATGGATGGGTTGGATTCCCTTCTTGCTGACGACGGCTGGCACCTCCACCACCACGTCGTCGGGGATGCCCTCGATCGTTCCGCGGTTGGGGACATTCACCTCGTACTGCCCCTGGTTGTCGTTGATCAGTCCGTCGATGATGGGCACAGTCTGCTCGCTGGTCCTGTCGGCGCCGAAAACCTCGGCGAGCCTCGCCTTGGGGTCGTTGGCCACCGCCGTCATCTCGGCGATGTGCTCTTGCAGCTGCTGATCGAACCAACGCCGTCCTTTCACGGTGTCCGGCCCTCCAAACGGCTCACCGAACCAATACCTCTTGGTCTCGAAATCCGTATGCAGCCACCACTCCCCCCGGTGGACGGTGCACCCGACGGTCGGACCGGCGCCCACCCGGCGGTAGGTATCGCCCACCGGAAACAGACCGTACATACGGTACTGGTTCACAGCGGCCCGCGACATCTGACAATCGTGTGTGCGATGCGCCACGTGCGCCCGCCAGTATTCCTCGGCCTTTGTCTCAATCCACTCGTCGATCAACGGGTACGCATCCTCGCCTTCGTAGAGAAAATGGGTCAGCCAGATGTTGTGGTTGAAGCCGGGTGCTTGCCAGGTGACCCGGTCGGGGTTGATGCCGATCGTCTCGGCGATCTTGCGATAGCCATTGTGGCCGTGGCACAGGCCGCAGATCTTGATGCTCGTCTCGCGGCTCGCCAGCGTGCAACAATTAAACACCGGGTTGGCCGACTGGATCAGCCAGGCGTCGGGACAGGTCTCCTCCATCTCCTGCGCGATGTCCAGGATCAGCTGCAACTGGTAGTACTCCCCCAACTGCACACCGTCGTAGTAGTAGCCATGCTTGGCCGCGATGTCGCGCATCGCCCATTCGTGGTCGTGGCCCTTGACGTAGGCGGTATTGATGACAAAGTCGGCGTCTTGCAAGGCAACGCTGCGATCGGTGGTGCTCTCAAAGCTCAACTGCGTGCCCATCTCGTCGGCGTAACGCACGGCGAGCCTGTGAACCATAGCGAGCCGTTCCTGGCTCAAATCCATGAAACAGACGTGGCTACCACTCAAGCTCTCGGTCAGGCAGAGATCCTTGACCAAGCCCAACGAGAACTGGGCGCTGCCGGCTCCGACGATGCTGACCTTGACGGAAGTAGACATCTGTGACCTCCTTTGGCCACACTCATAAATGATTTTCTGCCCCCGTAAGGGGGGGAGAGTGCGTCATTTGAATTACGCAGACTCTCGTCGGTAGAGCCCTTAACAAATTGGCCGTTTGGTGGCAAACTTCTCTCATCTCCATTCCGCTTGAGAGGGAGGTATGGATGCCACGACTGGCGCAGCAAGTGGACAGTGATGGCGAGCACGTCTGGCTCACCATGGATGGGCAAAGGCTGGTACCCTTGCGCATCGGCGATCAGGAGGGACTGAAGACCGCCACGACCTGGCTGGTGGACGGTCAGGTGGTCGGCGCTGTAGAGGCGGCGGCGGTGCGAGGTGTCACGCCACGCGCCGTGGAAGCGCATCAGGCTACCTACGCCACGACGGGGGATAGCGCCGCTTTGGTGGATCGGCGGCACTTCAGTGCGGGACAGCAAACGGCGTACCGGATGGGGTCCCACAAGCCAGGCCTGGTACGCCAGGCCACGCTGAACCTGCTGCAAGGCCAGCGGAACAGCGGGCGGCGTCTGGCCGAGCAGTTGGGCGAGGTCGTAGATGACCGCACCGTGGACCGCCATCTCCACGCGATGGGCTGGCGGACGGCGGAGGCAGCCGGGCTGCGCGAGGAGGTGGCGGCCTATGTGGAGGCAGAGCGGCAACGGGCCTACTGGGCGGGCGTAGCAGGAGTGCCGTTGGAGACGGTGCTGACCGGCGGCAGTCCACGCGAGTGGCAGGGCCCGCAGTGTGGGTGGGTGGGGGTGGCGCTGGGGATCGTCCACCTGACGCTCAACGGTACGTGGGAGAGCCTGAAGCGCCTGACCGTCATGCCTGTGCCGGTGTTGAGCCAGTGGCCGGCGTTGCGCGTATGGTACGTCCTGCTGGTCTACCTGCTGGCGAGCGCAGGGGCGCGTGTGAGCCAGGCCAAGCACTTCGCCTGGCAGCAGGTGCAAGGGTTGTTGAGCGGTTGTCGGCGCTTGTCGGCCACCAGTCTGCGTGGCTGGCTGGTGGCGGTGGCGCAGAGGGCGCAGCAGGGCGTGAGTGTGTGCCGCTCGGACGGGCAGGAGGAGACCATCACCTGCCTGCAAGACTACCAAGAGGAAGCCGTGGCCCAACGGGTGCGGCGTGGGCTGATCCGGGGGCGGGCCATCTACCTGGACGACTACGTCAATGCCATCTTCCGCCGGGAGCCGATTGCACGGGCGAAGCACGGGACGCGCTACGTGGTCTGCAAAGCCTTTCGTCGCCACCTGGCCCAGGATGTGGACACCGGTCACGCCGTGACCTGCCCGCTGGGGCCATCGGACGTCACCCCGCTGGCGGTGCTGGAGCAAGTCATCACCTCGATCAACGGTGGACTGGAGCGCGTCTGCTCCGGCCGGCAGGTGGGGCTGGTCATCGCCGACCGCTGGTGGAGCGTCAAGGCCGTCATCGGCTGGGCCTTGCGGGGCGGGCTGAAGTTGCTGACGTGGGGGAAGAACATCAAGACGATGCGGCAGGCCTTGGCAGGGGTGAGTGAGGAGGAGCTCAAACAGCACCCGGTCACGGTCGAGGTACGGGATGAGGCCACCGGGCAGACGGTGGAACAGCTCACGGGCTATCGTCTCGACACCGAGTTGTCCATCTACGAACAGGAGCCGCCGATCCGGTGTGTGGTGGAGTGGGACGGTCAGGCTGGGAGCAAGAAGCGGGCGCGACTGGTGATCGGGGTAGGGCCGGACGAGATGGACGAGGGCGCGGTGGTCGACGGGCTGCGCTTCCGGCAGCGGGTGGAGATTCTGCTGAAACAGCTGCAACGCCGCGTCCACTGGCCCGCGTTTGGCGGTGGAGAGGCCCACCTGCGGCCCAGGGGATTCGAGCGGCCGGACGAACACGAGCATCGGCGATGGTGGAGGAACCGGCGTCAGGTGACCACACGCCGGGCCAATGACCAGGCCAAGCTGCGGGAGGTGGAGCGGGAGTTGGAAGACCTGCATCAGGGCGTGTCGCCCACCAACGGGCTGGGGTTGGGCATCCAAGACCTGAAGAGGTTGGCCAAAGAGCTGCGGCACCGCATCCGCCGCTCTACAGCACGCCTGGAAGAGCTGGACAGCTTGCTGGATTGGGCCGAGGGCAAGCGCCCGCACCCGCAGGAGGAAGCGGTGGCTGAACTGGATCTGACACGCGAGTCTATCCTGACCCAACTGAAACTGGAGGTCTTCACCGCACAGGAAACGGGCGTGCACCTGGATCGGCGTGCCCACCACCACTACATCCAGCGGCCCTGCCAGAAACTGATCGTAGTCGGTGTACAGGTGCCGATCCGCCACCTTGTAGAACTCGCCCGCCTCGGCCAGCCGTTGCGAGTTGAGGTCGCACAGTGCCGTGATCTCCGTCTCCGGGAAGACCGAGAAGGGTTGCACCAATCCGTATCCCCGGTTTGCCCCCACCAGACCCACTCGATATCTCGCCATTATGCTCTTCTCCTCACTGTGTGCCAGGGGTGCCCTGGTGTTGCTTATCCCACCGCGAACAGAAGCCGCTGCATGCAAGGCGGCTACACCTCATAGTGGCTCTCGCCTTCGCGGACATGGAACTGCGCCGAGCGCTCCGCCGCCGTGATATGGAGCGTGTATGGCCTGGCACTCCGTACAGTCACAGCAGCCGTTGCGTCCGGGCCAGCCCGCGCATCCACGTGCAAATCCGTCGTGACGTCGCCGAAGCGCAGCCCTTCTACCCCGTGTTCCTCTGCCAGGCGCATGTCCCACACGATCACGTTCCCTGGCGCATTCACCCGAATCCCCAGCACGTTTTCGAGCAGGAGGTTGATCAGGCAGCACGTCCACCCTCCGAATTCGGGACGCACACTGCCGAGCCTGTCGGGCGAGTGCTCCTTGTGTGAGGCGGGCGCGGGAAATTCCGGCGCATAGCACTCCCAGAGCGTACGCGGGTATTCATCCCACTCAGCGTACACCCGTGCGATGGCATCAAGCGTGTGCTCCGCCAGTTCGATTGCCTCCGCCTTGAACCCATACGCCTCCAGCCCGCGAATCACCATCAGCGTGAGGTTGATCCAAGTCGCGCCCAGCCAGTACTCGCCCCTAGAGTTATACCCAGGCTCGTCTCTCGCCAAGGCAGGAAGCGGCGTCGGATCGGTGAGAAAACATCTCGGATTCATCAAGGTCTCACGCACAATACGGCCCGCGCGCTTCTCACTGACGATCCCGGCAATCAATGGCCACATTCCGGAGAGGGTTTTGCGGGTGAAACGGCCGTCTTTCGTCAGGCTGCAATACCAGGACTTGGCATCGTTCCAGTACGGCTTCATCCGCGAACCCTTCTGCTCGACTTCCGCATCGAACCGACGGGCGAGAGCGGTTTCGCCGAGGGCTTTTGCGATCCGGGAAATGTGCCGCGCCGCGAGTGCCTGGAGTGCCGGAAGCTCCACCCAATGGCGGATTTCGTCCTTGCCCTGGCCCCAATTGATATTGTCCCATCCGCTCCCGTCGCCGTCCCACAGATAGTAGCCCGGCTTCTCCTGCATGAACTGCTCGATGAACCCGTAGTGACAGATGAGCCTGGGCAGGACCCGGCGCAACCTGTCGACGTCCACCGAGACCAGGTAGTAGTTCCATTCGGCCCAGGCAAAAAGGGGAGGGTTCGTGCCGGTGAGGCTTGGCCTATCCCGCTCGGTACCCCACTGAGGCACGTAATCTGTGATCCTCAAGTTGCGCGGGATGTACCCTGAATCCGTCTGGGCTGCGTAGAAATCATCCAGGGTGCTCATACACGGATGCGCACCGGCTGGTGCAGCGTAACGCTGGAACAACGTCGAAAAACACGAGTCCCAGACGTAGGTCACGCCATTGTCAGGGTAGTCATTATAAGCAAACCGTGAAGGTAGCATGTGCGATGTCACGATGCGCCGCCAGGTCAGTTCCCACGCCTTGCGATAGATGGCAACCCAACCCGACCTGCCGGGCAGGTTCAGCCGCGGGAGAAGATGCTCCGGCCACGCCTCCGGCGAGGTGAACACGCACGCCAAGACGACGCCATCGCTGTTGTGGAGCGTGTACTCGTAGGCGACCTCTGCAAGGCTGACTGGCACTGTGTCCAAGAAAGGGCTGGTTGGAGCGTCCGAGATGACAATTCCCTCGGTCTCTTCCACGCCGAGACCATGCCGTGGCAGCACGCCACCAGTGGCGCGCCGTAACAGCCTTGAACCCGCTTCTTCCGGCTGCCACAGCAGCACGACCCGGTTAAGCCCGATGGTGGTTGCCTTCATCTCCTTAGAAGCTCCCGGCTTCATCGTCAGCCCTCAGTTGGGGAACTCGCCCCCCAATGTCTTTTCGGACATCGGGGGGCAAGGAGGATAAAGAGGAGCGTCCCGGTTGACATGAGCCGCTCGTCTTCACGACAGGGTGGCCATTAGCCTTTCAAGCCACTGGTTATCGCGCTTTCCCGGATTCGTCTCTCTCCCAGGAAGTAGGCGATAACGGTTGGGATGATGAATAGCACTATCGCTGCCATCGTCTGGACGACCATCGGGTTCCCTGCCGGGTCCCGATATGCGTTCGCCAACGCCATCGCCATCGTCCGTTTATCCCCGGTAAGGAACAGCGTCGACGCGAACCAGTCACCCCAGTTTCCCTGGAAGGAGAAAATGGCGCAAGTCGCGATCACCGGGCCGGCGCTGGGCATCATGACCTGCCAGAACAGGCGCAAGCGGTTGCAGCCGTCAATTTCGGCGGCATCCTCCAACTCCTTAGGGAAACTGGCGAAGAATTGGCGGAACATGAAGACATAGTAAGGAGTGCTGGCAAGCCCCCAGAGCAGCCAGGGCCAGTAAGTGCCGACCAGGTGGAAACGTGTGAAGAGCACAAACTGAGGAATGGTCGTAACCAGGCCAGGCACCATGACCATCGAGAGCATCACTGTGAAGAACAAGTTCCGCACACGCACCCTCTGTCGAGCAAACCCAAAGCCCACCATCGCGCTGACCAGCACATCGGGTATGCCGTTGAGGGCACACAGGCCGAGCGAGCGCAGCGCCCACCCCACATATTCGTGCACGCCCCGCATTCCCCTGCGCTGCTCCACGGCCTCGAAGTAGTTCTTCCATTGCCACACCCTCGGCAAGATGCGGATGGGATAGGCGTTATATTCCGTTTCGGTCTTGAGCGAACTGAGGATCAGCCAGATGAACGGGACTATGAAAAGGAGGGCGATCACCACCAACGTAGTATACAGGAGAATCTGCCCCACCCTTTTCCGCCTGCCAGCATTGCCCTCGCGACGTGCCACGGTGAGAGTCTCGCTGCCTGTGAGGGCACTCATGCCTCACCTCCTTCTTGTTCGACCTCATAGAAGACCCAATAGCGTTGGGTGCGGAAAACAATCAGCGTGACCACGAGGATCAGGACAAAGAACATCCACACCAACGCTGCACCGTAGCCATAACGCCCCTTGGCGAAAGTCTGCTGCACGGCGTGTATCATAAACATATAATTGGCCCGCGGCGGCATGGTCCCGATCGAGACACCAGAGTTGGTTGGCGTGAGCAAGAGGGGCGCAGTAAACACCTGCAGCGCTCCGATGATTCCCATCACCAGCCTCAGAAAGATGATCGGCGTCATGAGCGGCACGACGACCCTGAGAAACATCTGGAAGCGGGTCGCGCCATCAATCAATGCCGCTTCCTCCAGTTCCTTCGGCACGCCCTGGAGTGCGGCCAGGAATATGAGCACTCCTCCCCCGATGCCCATCCAGATGGACAGGAGAATCAGTACTGCAGTCGCGTACTGCGAGGAGAGCCAGTTAATTGCTGTGCCGGGCGACAGCAGACTGATGAACGCGTTGACCAATCCGGAATTCCTGGACATGAGCAGTTTCCACATCCACGCTACAGCGACGACCGGAAGAATGGAGGGGAGCATCTGTCACAACTTAAGGTCTTTGTAGAGTTATCGCGGGTCGGGTTCAAGTTTCAATCTGTGCTATCATGGAGGTATGAGCAAATCGACCAAACGCCGCAACCCCGATCACGTGCGCCGCACCAA
>Ga0315288_10004904_pt1 | contig 17025 bp, 16 predicted proteins | sample YL17G11_20_MG_FD_203454 | JGI IMG/M metagenome (GOLD analysis project Ga0315288, IMG submission 203454) | Sediment microbial communities from Yellowstone Lake, YNP, Wyoming, USA - YL17G11_20 | ecosystem: Environmental > Aquatic > Freshwater > Lake > Sediment | place: USA: Wyoming | collected... | reverse complement strand
GGAATCATTGGGCTGCAGGCTGTTCAGTTTCGAGCGTCTCCCCGACAGGCTCGACCTCGACGTTCAGCTCGTCCTGCCAGCCTTCCGTCTTCACGCGCATCCGTCGCGCAGCCGTACGCCTGTAGACGACTTTGCCGATCTCAAGCAAAACGAATAGCACAATAGCCAAGCCTACGATGATTGCCCACATATCGTACGACAGCTGCGTTGTCTTGAATATCGGGTTCAGCGCGGGCACCATGACAACTGCCGCTTGGAGCACGATCGAAACGGCAATCGCAACCCACAGGCGCGGATTTGTGAAGAAGCCGATCTTGTGGATAAGCTGTTCCGAACGCGCGGCAAGCGCAACCGCCATCTGGAACAGTACCAGCGCAGTGAAAGCGACTGTCTGCGCTATTGCAAGCTCTGCTTGTCCGAGCTCCCAGAAGAATAATGCGGTCGTCCCAAGCATCATCAGCACGCCGACAAAACCGATCCACGCAAACGTACTGCGCGTCAGGATCTGTTCTTGCGGATTGCGCGGCTTGCGTTCCATGATTCCTTGTTCCGGTTTTTCAACGCCCAAGGCTATGGCGGGCAGCGCATCAGTCAGAATGTTCATCCATAAAATTTGCACCGGCAGTAATATCAGCAGCGGCTCCTTGAACCAGACAAATGCCGCCATCATAGCGACAAAAACAGCGAATACTTCGCCCAGATTGCATGAAAGTAAGTAGCGGATTGATTTGCCGATGTTATCATATATCGTTCTGCCTTGTTCGACTGCCTTGACGATAGTGGCAAAATTATCATCCGTAAGGACCATATCGGCGGCTTCGCGCGTGACGTCCGTGCCCGTGATTCCCATCGCGATGCCTATGTCCGCCTTTTTTAGAGCAGGCGCATCGTTCACGCCGTCGCCCGTCATGGCGACAATCTCGCCACGCGAGCGCCACGCATCCGTTATGCGCATTTTGTGCTCAGGCGAAACGCGCGCATAAACCTTAATGCGCTCCACACGCACGGCAAATTCGTCATCCGTTAGCGCGTCAAGTTCGTCGCCTGTGAGCACTTCATCAGCATCATGGTCCGATGAAATCATGTCAAGCTCCTTTGCGACTGCAAGAGCAGTATCACGATGATCGCCTGTTATCATGACGACGCGGATGCCGGCTCGCTTGCACTTTTCTATTGCGTCTTTGACCTCAGGCCGAGGCGGGTCCATCATGCCTTGCAAGCCGACAAAAACAAGGTCGGCCTCAAATTTACGGGCATCTCTCTTCATTTTCTTGACCGCAAAGCCGAGCATCCGTAGTGCGTGCTTGGCGAAGTATGCATTCACATTGAGTATTCGTTTTCGGTCTATCTCAGACAACTTTCGGACTTTACCGTCATCCATTATGTGCGTGCATCGTTCGAGCACAGACTCGACGGCGCCTTTTGCATAAACCATCCTCTTGCTTCCGATCTGATATACGGTAGACATCATCTTTCGCTTGGAATCAAACGGCACCTCGTCAACGCGAGCGAACTTTTGGCGCAAGTCTTCGAATCCGCCCTTTTTAGCAGCGATATAGAGTGCGATTTCCGTCGGGTCTCCGACAATCTGTCCGTTCGTAGCGGCATCATTACACATCAGCCCTGCAGCCAGCAGCAATTTGACGTCCTCATTCAGCTTAACGTCGACCGGTTTGCCGTTCTCAGAAAACTGCCCATTACTATCGTACCCATTGCCCGATACGTCGATAGCGCGCCTGTTTACGTAAAGTTTGCGCACAGTCATCTCGTTGGCGGTCATAGTTCCGGTCTTATCCGAGCATATGACCGTAGTCGCACCAAGCGTCTCGACAGAACCCAGTCGCCGTACGATCGCGTTCTGCTTTGCCATTGCCCACACGCCGCCCGACAGCGTAATCGTAGCAACCGCAGGCAATGCTTCGGGAATAGCGGCAACAGCAAGCGCAATAGCGGTCAGAAACATATCAATCGGCTTTGCTCCGACGCCAAAACCTGCGCCAAATATCAGAAAAGCTGCAATGATTACAAGTGCGCCTAATTGTTTTCCGAGCGCATCAAGCTTGCGCTGCAGCGGCGTAGCTTCCTCGGGCATCTGCAGAGCAGTCGCAATGCGGCCGAACTCAGTCTCCATGCCTGTCTCAGTAACGACCGCGCGCCCATGTCCGTAGACGATTGTCGTGCCTGCGAACATCATGTTCAGGCGGTCAGCCACATGCTTCGTCCCGCGCAGCGTGCGCTCGCTTTTCGTAACAGGCGTCGATTCGCCTGTCAGCACGGCTTCGTCTGCCTTGAGGTTAAGATGAGAAATTATGCGGCAGTCCGCGGGGACTTTGTCTCCGACTTTCAGCGAGATTATATCGCCCGGCACGATCTCCGAGACGGGAATAACCGCAACAACGCCGTCGCGTATTACTTCTGCTTTTGGTGCAGCCAGCCGCTTCAGCGCCGCTAGCGCATGTTCGGCTTTCCATTCGTGCCTGAACCCAAGCACCGCATTTATGATAACAATGGCAAATATGACGATCGCGTCCATCAGCTCGCCCAGCAGCGCCGCGATGATCGTAGCAGCCAGCAAGACAAGTATAAGCACGCTTCGGAATTGTAGCATGAACATCAGCCACGCAGGCCTTCGCACTTTTTCGGCGATTTCGTTTGCGCCGTAACGCTTGAGCCGCTCAGCCGCATCGATCGCCGTCAGACCGTTCGTCTGGCTGCCTAGTTCTTGCAAAACCGACGCGGCGGATTTATTGTAGAATTCAGAGCCTTCCTCGATTCTGGCTTTTCGTGGCATAAGCAAAACTCGTTTTGCGATGCAAGGAAGAGCTATACTCTTCCAGCATGCGCAAACATCTTGTTTGCGCTATGCAGGCGAAGCTTTCTGCTCCGCCTAGCATGACAAATCTATATCACAAACGGATTTATGCGCCAGAAAAATCGCGAAAAGCGAAAGCTTTAAAACTAAATCGTAATCCTCATCATATCCCTTGCCAACTTTACGTTCGGCAAGTCCTTGAGTTTCTTCTCGATTTCGTCAAGGTTCTGATACCGCCGAGAAATATGAGTAAGAATCAGCTGCTTTGCGTTCGCATGTTCGGCGACTTTCAGCACTTCATCGAACATGGCATGTTTCCACTCGCCTTCTTTGTCCTCCTCGAAGAACGTACTGTCGTGGATCAACAGATCAGCGTCTTGCGCCAGGCGGACGACATTTTCGCAAGGCATCGTGTCGCCAGTGTAAACTATCTTCTTGCCCTTATCCACAACGGCAATATCGTTTAGAACAATACGCTTGCCTTTCCACGTTACTGCGCCCTGCTCTTTCAGCTCCTTGAAAACTTTGCCTTTCTCGGGCAATCCTAATGCCCGAGCCTTCGTCTTGTCGACTTTAACGCGGTCCTTTTCAATGAACGCATATGCAACGGCAGGCACGCCGTGCTTGGCCGGAATAGCTTGCACCATTATCTCCTCATCGTCCAGAAGCGTCTCAATCTGGTTGCCTTCGTGCACGACGTTCTTGATGTGAACGGGAAACCGAAGTTTGCCGTAACCCAGTCCCGTAATCGCAGGCACCCACTCTTCGGCCTCAGGCCCATATATATTAAGCGGCTTCTTGCGGTCTTCCATGTTCATCGTGAACAGCAGTCCGAGTAAGCCGGCAAAGTGGTCAGCGTGCCAGTGCGTGATAAAAATATTATCGATGCGCATGAAGTTCAATCGGGCGGAAAAAATCTGCCGCTGCGTGCCCTCGCCGCAGTCGAACAGCGCAACTTCCTCATGCCTGCCCTGATAATGCACGTAAATCGCCGGGTGGTTGCGGTTGTGTGTCGGCACGCCAGCCGTCGTTCCGAGAAATGTTACCTCAATCTGCGTCATCGCTATCCATTCAATAGTCCCATCGATTGCATTTAAACTTTCGGGCAATGTGTATCACGATTAGATGACAAATGGAAAGCTGCTACAATATCTCCCGTTTAGCGAAAAGGAGCTAGCGATGCTATTTGGATACGTGATGGACTATGGCAAGGACATTTTCGTAATCACAGGCGCGGACAACGAAACCATACGATACGCAAATCCCGCGTTGCACGAAGCGCTAGGGTATAAAAACGGCGAGCTTGTAGGAAAACCCGTCAGCGGCATCTTCAAAGACCAAGCAGAGAGAAAAACGTCGATACTTCCGGAAGTTATGGAAAAAGGATACGTTAAAGACCGTGTGATAATCCTTTCAAAAAATGACGGCGATGACCTGTATACGCGCGCAAGCATAATTAGGATACCCGATGCGTTGCTCGCCGGCGGCGGAACGCTTGGGCTTGCAAAAGACATTACGAATGAGGTCCATGAAGAGATGGGAAAGCTCGCCCTGCTTTACGAACGGCTTGAGGTCAAGAACCCCTACCTAAAAGGACACTCCAGGCGTGTTTGCGACTACTCGTTTCTCATCGCGGATGCAATGAGCATTTCTTACGCGAATAAGAAAGTCATCGAACGAGGCGCCCCGTTGCATGACATCGGAAAGCTGTCGTTTGCGGACGAACTTTTGAGCAGCAAGGAGCAGTTCGAGGCATCGCAAAACCCTGCAATCAGGCGCCACCCGACAGAAGGCGAACTGCTTCTAAAGAACTACCACTTCTACACGCCTGAAATCGGTGCAATCGTCCGTTGGCACCATGAGCGTCCTGACGGAAAAGGTTACCCGGACGGTCTTACAGAAGACAAAATACCACAAGTTGCGCAGATAGTCGGCGCCGCAGATGCACTGGACGCGATGACTTCTGATCGGCCATATAAGAAAGGTAAGAAAGCGACGTCGTGTCTCGAAGCGCGAAAGCGTATAGCCGCAGGGATTGGAAAACAGTTTCCTGAACGCATCGTCAAGGCGTTTGCAGTAATCCCGCTCGAAAAGCTCGAAGAAATAAGTCAGCGATACCGCGCCTAGGCGATCATATGCTTGACAAGAAAAATCTGGAAGTACTTGGCCAATTCGAAGCGAAAATCAAAGAAGCCGAGCAAAAGCGCAAAGCGCTCGCGGAAAAAGCACAGAAGCAAGTCGGCACAACCGTCAAACTCAACCTGAAACAATACCGTACAAAAGACGGCGATGTTCTGAGAGATACGATAGACGGTATTACGTACGAGATAGATCCGTTCTACAACGATTGCGCAGGACCCGGAGATTGTTTTGTACAAGTCGAAAAAGTCAGACATGACATCGTTCTCGAGTGCAAACCCGCTCCTCCCATGAAAATCTTTGAAATCGAAGACGCGTTCACTGAAATCAAGCGCAAAACCGATACCGTGGATATGAGCAGGTTGCCAAGAACGCAGGAAAAAATCAACGACTTGCTAAACATGTTGCAGTATTACGACCAGCGGAAGCATGTCTTCGGAAAAGAGTATGAAGAAAAAGTGCCGCAATACATCGCTAAATTAAACGAGCTCAATGCAACAATAGTCCGCAAAATCACGCGATTCGACAAATTCGACAACCCTGTACCGCTCAAGTTCAAGCTAAACGGACGGTATTGTGATGTTAAATGCGATAACGAAACCATCGCCCAATTTATAGTATTGTTCGAAAGAAACAATCCTGTCATTACACGCATTGATATCAAAGCAGAGGGTTATGATAAATCAAAGCTCCTGCGCCAGATCATTGATCAGTCAACTGATTACTTGAAAACTGGGTTCAAGGCGTCGGAAATCTATGTTGCGGCGGAGCAGGACTCATTGAACGCACGCATATTAGAAAAGGCGAAATTCACCCGATACAAGCAAATTCGAAATGAAATCGTCTTCTACAAGCCGCTTTAGCTGTGCTCGCGCGTTCGTTCGTGATGTTCGCTTTCGCGTTCACGCTCGTCGCGCCGACTCGGTACAATCATGCTCGAGATGTCCTTTACTTCGATGTACTGCCCGGTTCCACGCTCGATGTCGCGCAAAAACCGCGTGTCGTCAGTGACAAGAAATGATACGGCGTGCCCTTCCGCGCCAACGCGGCCCGTGCGGCCAACGCGATGTATATAATCCTTCGCGTTCTTCGGCAAGTCGTAGTTTATGACGTGTGAGACTTCGGGTATGTGAAGCCCGCGAGCCGCAACGTCCGTAGCCACGAGTATGTTAAACCTGCCTTCTTTGAATCCGTCCATCACCTTTTCGCGCGAGTTTTGGCTCATATCGGAATGTATGGCCCGGGCGGAAAAGCCTTTGCCGTACAGGATTTTGCTTAACGACTCGGTCCACCGTTTTGTATTACAAAAAATAAGCGTCTTGCTGATTTTCGCGCGATGCATCTTCATGTAATATAACAGCGCATCCAATTTTTGGCGGGGCGCGCAGCCGTAGAACTCCTGCTTTATTTTATTTACAACGATTTCGTCTTTTTCAAGAATCAAGCGCTCGGGGTTGCGCATGTAATTGCGGCTAAGGTGATATATTTCCTCCGGCACCGTTGCAGAGAAAAGCATCGTCTGCCTGCTTGACGGCGTCTTTTTCAAAATGTCGCGCACATCGTCGGCAAACCCCATGTCCAGCATGCGGTCAGCTTCGTCAAGCACAAGGAATCGCACGTGCGACAAGTCAAGCGTCCCGCGCGAAAGGTGGTCCAGTAGTCGGCCGGGCGTTCCGATTACAATCGAACATCCTTCATGCAGATATCGCATCTGCGGCTCAAGTGAAACGCCGCCGTATATCACGATTTGGCGAACATGCGGATCGAGCACAGTCAAGTCCTTTCCGACTTGCAAAGCGAGCTCGCGCGTCGGCGAAAGTACCAGCGCCTGAACGTGCTTTTTGTCATGCGCGTTCAGCTGCTGAAGTATCGGTATCAAAAATGCGATCGTCTTGCCGCTGCCCGTTTTCGAGCGAACGACAAGGTCTTTGCCTTTCATAAGCAGTGGTATCCCTTTTTCCTGTACAGGCAACGCTTCTATAATCCCTTTCTTCGCAAGAGCTTCCACTATGTGTTTTTGTACACCTAATTGTTCGAAATTCATTTTACTACCTCATTTTCAGAAAGAGAGATAAACAATCTCGTGACGCAGATGAATACAATGACTTGCATTCAGTACAAACGAACTATCGTATTGGAGGTCACGTTACCTCTCTTGTCTTATCCGTATGATTGCTTGCGGAAGGTATTTATATTCGATCATGGACTTCGCTTTAGTAATTTTCTAGCACCACAAATTATGCGCGGCAGAAAATACACCAGAGAAGAAATTCTCGCCGGAATCAAGGAAGCTTACGAAAAAGGCTACGACCTCCGCCATTCAAAGGTCCAGAAAAGCTCGTATAGGAACTTCTACAGGTCGGAGATGCTGCCAAAATATTTTGGCAACTGGAAGGGTGCAATCGCTGCCGCAGGAATCTTGTACACCGAATTTGGCGCCAGAATCAAAGAACAAGCCCGCCAAAAATATCTCGAAGAGCTGGCGCAAGCGTATACAAACGGCGTTGATTTGAACGCATCTGCTTTGCAAAAGAAAGGAAATCCAAATAACGGAATTTACTATCGTGCGCAGCGATTCTACAAGGGCAGGCTTTTCTGGGAAAACGCACTAACAGACGCAAAACTTCCGGTCGACAAAATCGTAAGGCAGCACATGTGGGATGAGGAGAAAGTCAAAGAACGCCTTCTGCAGCGCTATACCCAGGGGAAGGAACTGCACTCGACCAAGGTCATGCATGAACAAAACGATTTGTACCACGCTATGTGTAATCACTTTGGTTCCTACGATGATGCATTGAAGTATGCGGGGTTCGACCCGGATAAAATACGAAAAACTCGCAAGCCGTATACGAAGAATGAGGTAATCAACACCGTAAAGGCAATGCACGCCGAAGGAAAAGATTTGAATGAATCCCGTATCGATGCCGGCGACGACGTAAAATTGAAACGAATCGTAGATGCAGCGCAGCATCGTTTCGGAAGTTGGGAAAAAGCTGTTGAAATGGCCGGGATAGATTATGGCGCATATCGGATTAGGGAGCGGGGTTGGAACGAAGCCAAAGTTCTAGATAGAATAAAAGACCTGCAATCAAGAAATGAACCGCTCAATTCGGGCCATATTTCTAACAAGCGCAGCGGCCTATACCATGCGGCATATCGATACGCCGGCGGCTGGGAAGCTGCAGTAACGTCGTGCGGAATAGATTACAAAGCAATTTCTAAAAAGCAGGGCATTTCTTTGAGCAGGGAAGAAATAATCGGCTATATCAGAGAGCTGCATAGAAAGCGTCACGGCCTAAACGCATCGTCAATCACATCCGATAAATACGTCAGCGTAAAGCGCCTGTACAGGCAGTCCAGAACAAAGTTCGGTGGCTGGGATAATGCCCTCGAAGAAGCAGGCTTTGATCACAACAAAATAAGAAAGATGCGCCCAAAATATGCACTTTCCGAGCTTGTGAAAATAGTCAGAAATCTAAGAAGCAACGGCGTGCGTATTGAGCAGGAATACATCAGAAACGATAAGCAGAACGAGAAATACTATTCGGCTGTCACCAGAAGGATGAAATGGGGCGACTTCCTGAAAAAAGTCGGGCCAAGAACACTCGCACAAGAGCTTGCGTTACTGGCGAAAGGAAGCCCAAAATTCAAGAGCCCGAACACATTGGGAGTTCGAATTTATGGCATCGCTAAAACGTATCATAAAACTACGGATGAAGTTTGGAACAAATACCACCGCATAACCCATGGCAAAAAGGGCGATGCCGAAACGGATGCTAAGGAAGATTATTACCGCTCTGCCCAAGAATCCAAGGATGAAGGCGAAAACTCGTAGCTTTTACGGCGTTATTCTCGTCCTATCTCTCGGCCACATGCAGCATTCGCGGATGTTCGATAAGCCTGTAATTTGCAACGTCAACCGTTCGAGCCCGAATGACCAGCCAGCGTGAGGCGGCGCACCGTACTTGAAACAGTTGATATAATATTCAAAATTCGAGGGATTCAGGCCCTTCTTCTTCAGCTGTTGTACCAGGAGCTCAGGAATATGTATGCGTTGCGCACCGCTGCTGACCTCAAGCCCGTTGTATATCATGTCATATGCCCGGCAGACTTTCGGATTGTCCTCGTACGGCATCGAGTAGAACGCCCGCACTTCCGTGGGCCAGTCCTTGACGAAAAATACTTCTTCACCGACAAGCTCGACGAGCTTTTTTTCCTGCCCTTTCGTGAAGTCGTCTCCCCACTCGATTATTTCGCCTTTCTTCTTGAGCAGTTCGATTGCATCCGTATATGACACTCGGCGCAGCGGTAGTTTAGGAACGTCTAATTTGCGCTCGAGCAGCTCGAGTTCGGCGCTGCACTGTTTTTTCACCGCTTCGAGTATGTGAACAAAGCAGCGCTCCAAGTAGCCTAGCGCCCCTTCGTCGTCTACGAATGCGATTTCCATGTCCATCTGGCGGACTTCGTTCAGATGAACAGGAGTATCGTGCGGTTCTGCACGAAACACGGGCATGATCGAAAACACTTTTTCCAGGGATATCGCGCCCATCTGCTTGTAGAGCTGCGGCGATTGAGCGAGAAATGCTTCTTTATCAAAATACGGAATCGCAAACAGCGCAGCTCCGCCTTCGCTTGCGCTTGAAATTATACACGGCGGCTGCAATTCGAATGCGTCATTTTTAATACAAAAGTCTCTGAATGCCTGCAGAATCGTGGATTGTATTTTGAATATCGCTTTTGTCTTGGGATTTCTAAGGTCAAGGAATCGCCAGTTCAAACGCGTATCTAAATTCGCATGCACATTCGGATCAAGCGGCATTACTGCCTCGGCTTGGCTCAGAACATCAATCGCATCAGGTACGATCTCAACGCCGCGCGGCGCCTGCTTGTTTGCCTTCACGTGACCGCGAACAAGAATGACCCACTCTTTTCCAAGCTGGCTGACCGTACTCAGAACCGTATCGCTGACGTCCCCTTTCTTTGCCGTTATCTGCACAGTACCGCTGCCGTCTCGCAAAACAATAAAACTTAGCCCGCCGTGTGCTCGTACAGCCTGAACCCAGCCGCCTACCGTAACAGTTTTACCGTCGAGCTTCGGCTCAATCTGTACTGTTGTGTGAGTGCGCATATCATTCACTTAATTTGAGGAATTAATAAAGGCTAGAACGCATTTCACGGCTTCACGATGCTGCAGCGAATGCACCGCATTCGCTCAGTTTGTCAAACCTACGGTTTGACAATGTACATATTGAATAAAATCGTCCATATGATGAGCCAGACGAATGCGTAAATCATTGCGCCGCTCGACCACCAGCGCTTGCCGCCCACTGCTTGCGGCTTTAACATGCGCTTCAGAGCGAACGTGACTGCAATTCCGACAACTATCGCCAAAACAAGCGAATATAACGGAACATTGATCAAGAATGATACGTATCCGACTATCGCTCCGACAATCCCGTAAACAAATAAGAGCTTCCTGTGCAACGCGAGCTTCGCCCGCGACGGATGAACAGTCGGTTGTGCAGTTGTTTCTTCGGCCATGTTTTCACCAGTGCGTAAATTCCTTCAGCCCCTTTTGTTCGCGTTTTGCTCGGGCGGATTTGACAAGTTCTTTTGCCGTTATCCACGAACGCCTCACAAAATAGGGCATTTCTTTATTCTTTTCCAACCACTTCTTTAAAAATGCAATCGTCTTCGGATCTGACGGGTAACCTGAGCCAAAATCACCGTATTCGGGGTATTTTTGCTGCAACTTTCGCACTTCTGCATCGCGGATGACCTTCGCGATTATGCTCGCTGCCCCGACGATCGGGTAGTTCGCGTCCGCGTAGTTCTCGCAAATAAGTTCGCACGTGCCGTTTTTAATCCGCTCTTTCAATTCCTCATTCAGACCTTTCAGGATCAGCTCGCGGAATTTTTTCGCATTCGCCTCTATGGCATCGATTATGATCTTATCCGGCTTTAGCGCATTGACAATATCCTGCATATGTTTGATCTCGATCTTGTTCAGATTAGTCGAGGTCCTCATCCTATCGATGTCCATCGCCGTAAGTTTGATGACCGCATAATCATCCGCTAATTTCTTCAGTTTTTGATAGAAAAAACTGCGCCGCTTCGGACTGACTTTCTTCGAGTCGCGTACACCCCAGTTTTTAAGCGTCGCGAGCTTCGCTTCGTCGACAAGAAATCCGCACATCACAAGCGGGCCTAGCACAGGCCCGCGACCGGCTTCGTCAATACCAAGTACGCGCAATTTCGACACCTGTATGCTATTTTAATCGGTAGCATAAAAATAGAATATGGCGCTTCTAGTTGGCATCCTATTCGCGCTCTCAGCGCTGGTATGCTGGGGTGTCGGCGATTTTCTCATACAGCGGTCGGCACGAAAGTTCGGCGACTGGGAAACGCTTTTCGTCATCACGGCATTCGGTGCAATTATCCTGACGCCGCTTGTTTACGGCGATGTAACGCGACTGGCAATGGCCGAAAACAATACCTCATTTTTCGTCTTGCTGTCGGTTTCTGCAATCCTCATGGTTGCTGCTCTGCTAGATTTTGAAGCGCTCAAGAAAGGCAAAATAGCGATAGTCGAGCCTATCCTCGCATTGGAAGTCCCGGTAGCAGCCATAATGGCATTTGCCCTCATCAATGAGGGGTTGGGCATGTTCGAAATATTCCTGATATCCACGCTTATGATCGGCATTGCATTGATCTCGCTAAAATCCCACCACCTGAAAAGAAGAATCTGGCTCGAGAAAGGTGCGATTCTCGCGGCCATAGGCGCGCTATTTATGGGCGCGTCTAACTTCCTTGTCGGCTTTGCATCGCGCATCACGAACCCGCTGCTGACGAACTGGTTTATCAACGTATTCATCGCGGTGATATGCTTCTATTATATAATGACGAACAAGCGAATCGGAAAGCTTGTAAGTGACTTCAAAGCCAATACAAGACTGCTGCTGACAGTAAGTACGTTCGACAACCTTGCATGGATTACGTTTGCCTTTGCGGCAAGCCTGATACCTATTGCAATCGCAGTTGCGATATCAGAAAGCTACATCGCTCTTGCGGCCCTTCTGGGCCTGCTGATAAACCGCGAGATACTGATGAAGCACCAGAAAGCCGGCCTGGTTGCAGCGCTCGCAAGCGCCGTACTTCTTTCCATGATAACGGCGTAAAGAACTGAAGCTTTACTTAAATACGTTACCCAGATTATAGAGAACTACAGCGGGGTAGAGCAGCCTGGAGTGCTCGCGAGGCCCATAACCTCGAGGTCGCTGGTTCAAATTCGGATAAGGTTTCTTATCCGATGGAATTCCAGCCCCCGCTATTATTTTTCTTTTTAAGTCCCAAAACCATAATTTCTTCATGAATCAACAGACAGCCATACGCGCATCACACACAGAGTCGCACGCAAAAGGCTCGCGGATGCGCGACTTTATTCTCGGCTGGCAAGACGGCCTTGTAAATGTGCTTGGAGTCATCCTCGGCGTCGCCGTCGCCACAGAGAGCACAACTATAGTAATCATCGCGGCCATAGCAGCCGCATTCGCCGAATCCATCTCTATGGCTGCTGTCGCCTATACGTCATTCAAAGCAGAGCGCGAATACTATCAGGCTGAAGTCGCGCGTGAAAAGCGCGAGATGCGCGACCTGCCGCACATAGAGCGCAAAGAGATAGAAGATATCTACAGGAAGATGGGCTTCAAAGGAGGGTTACTTGGCAGCATCGTAAAGCACATAACTTCCAACAAAAAGCGCTGGCTGAAAGTTATGATGGAACAGGAACTCGGGCTATCCCAATCCATCGCAACACCGCGGAATATCGCAGCAGTCGTAGGCATATCCGCAATAATCGGGTCGTTCATCCCCGTAATCCCGTTCCTTTTGTTCCCAGTTAAGACCGCTATCTGGACTGCACTATTCATCTCGACTGTCGTCTTGTTCTTCGTCGGCGTGTACAAAGCAAAGACGACTGTAGGCAATCCGCTAAGAAGCGGCCTCGAGCTCGCTTTCATCGGCATGCTGGCAGCCATCGCAGGATACGTAGTAGGTTCTGTCCTGGGCGCAACGGTCATCGGATGAGCGCTTATAGTGATACAAATAAAGAATCGGATATGATAAATATTTGTATCACATAAAGTGCACAAGAAATTATAATACGTTTCCACTTGTTTTTTTGTAGCACTTTAAAAAGCCAGCGACCAGTGTGTCTTCTATGACTATCCTCGAAAAAGCCCGCCACGTCCTCGAGCAGCCCGTTTGCGACTCGTGCTTGGGCCGCCAGTTCGGTCAATTGCTGTCGGGATATACTAACTCCGATAGAGGAGGAGCAATTCGCATCGCAGTAGCCATGTCCCTCGACAAAGAGAAGTTAGAAGAAGCGGACAACAAAATCGATCTCTCTAATTTCGCAAAAATCAAATTTCACACGCTCGACGCAAAAATAATCCCGAAGAAAGAACATGTGTGCTCGCTGTGCGCAGGCACATTCGAAAATCTGGACAAATTCGCACTTCGTGCTAATAACGCCGTAAAAAACATCGAGTTCCGCACGTTCGTCGGCGGCTCGATACTGCCGGCTGCGCTGCTTGATGCAGAAGAATCGTTATGGGAGCGCGTCGGAATTGACTGGGCGGAATCGATAAAAGCCGAGCTTAATCGCGAGCTCGGCAAGCGCATCGAAAAGCTTTTCGAAGCAGACGGAAGGAAAGCCGAATTCGAGCCAAAAAATCCCGAAATCGTAATACTGGCGGACTTCGCTGCAAACAAAATCAAGGTCCAGATAAACCCCCTGCTCATTTACGGCGAATACCAAAAACTCGTCCGCGGAATTCCGCAGACAAAATGGCCTTCCGGAAAATACAAGACAAGCGTCGAGCAAATCATGGTCAAACCGTTCATGCGCGCAACGAGTGGTAAAGCGCACGCACTTCACGGCGCTGGGCGAGAAGATATCGACGCGCGCTGCTTCGCATGGCGGCCGTTCGTGCTCGAAATCACGGAGACAAAGAAACGTATATTTGACCGTGCCGCACTGGCAAAGCTCGCAAAGAAAATCGCAAAGCAAGTTAGAGTGCGAGGATTGCGCATCACAAACATGCAAGAAGTCCGCAACATCAAAGCCGCGCGTTACGAAAAGACGTATCGTGCAATCGTCACATGCAAGCAGCCGATTGAGCGAGCAGATTTGAAAAAGCTCAATGCAATCGTAGGCGAAATCCGCCAGCGCACGCCGCAGCGCGTTCTGCATCGTCGTGCAGACAAAACGAGGAAAAGGCATGTCATATCGCTCAAAACAAAATACAAGAGTAAAAAAGAATTCGAACTCGTCGTCCGCGGTGACGCAGGCCTCTATATTAAAGAATTGATAAGCGGTGACTCGGGCCGCACACAGCCGAGCGTTTCAGCCGTGCTAACCAAAGATTGCGTCTGCAAGGCGCTGGACGTTATAAATATTCATAAAAAATAGAATAGGTAAGGTGTGTCCGAATGGTAGGGTTGCCGTATATAACTGAAGAGGGATTACGGAAACATCTGAACGATAACGCTATAGTCGACAAGCACATAGGTAAAGGGCCTTTCTTATGCACCAGAACCTACCAAGGAATTTTGAATGAAGATGACACAGGCTTCTATTTGAACCTTGGGAAGAGAACTTGTGGCATAAAGAGTGGCGATCTCATACGCGTTTTGGTTCACTATTTGCCGGCAATTGGAAGCGGTAGGTGTCTTAGAATCTATCGAGTTGAGCTAAAAGAGGGCTAGCATCAAGCTTAAAAATGTGATACTAATAAGCTATGAAACTGTTGGTGTAAATCATGGTACAGAAATCACGCGGGCAACGCGCGCGCTCGCGCTATAAGATGCAGACGAAGAGGCATGCGACGCCAAACGACTTTTTGCGCACGTTTGAGCCCGGGCAGACCGTACATGTGACTCTGCAACCGAATGTGAAAGGCAAGGGTTATTCATACACGCAATTCCACGGCCTTACGGGAAAAATCGTTGAAAAGCGCGGCTCTGCTTACGTCGTCCAGATCCGCGACGGCAACGCACAGAAAAAACTGATACTCGCACCGGTTCATTTAAGACCAGAATAGGTGAAAATTATGGAAGTCATATCTGAAGATGAAGTTTCGGCCGAAGATGCGCGACGTATCCTTTCAGAACGCAAGAAGGAAGGCAGCGAGCTGCGCTACGAGCAGAAAGTCTGCATCGACTTTCTCGAAAAGTTGCCGAAGCTGACGGACAAGCAACTTGAGGACATCAAAGCAGAGCTCGGCAAAATCGCAATCCTTAAGCCCCGTTATATTGCTTTAATCCTGAACATCATGCCCGACACGGAACAAGAGGTCGAAGCACTTTTCTCGAAAGAGCGCACTAACCTGAAGAAAGAGGAAATCAAGCAGATCGTCGAAATAATCAGGCAGTTCAAGAAATGAATTTGACACTATCGCGATTCCCAGGGTATTTTGGTTGTGTCAAGTTCATTTGAAATAATCTATTTCTTTCCCGCCAGATAGTCGGTAAACTTCTGTGCATAAGCTTTGCAGAACGCATCCTCGCTGTTGACGAAATGCATGCAGATGACGCTCTTATTGGCGAATAGGAGCTCGAAAACCGCTTCTTTCGAATCTTGCGGACGGGCGATGTAGTCGCCGTTCTGCCACTTGAACAGCTTATAGTTCGGATTGGCGGCTATAGTTTCCCTGCAATAATCTACAAGCTTAACAGCCATGTCATCGCTGAAAGGCATTCGCCATCTGGTATCGATATTTGCAGAACACTGGATTCCTTTGGCTTTCAGGAAACGGCCTAATGTATAGACAGGATTAGGCTGCGGCTGTGTCGCTTGCGGCTTTGGCTTTTGCGGCTGTGGTACGACCATAGAAATAATACGCTGCAAAACTTCTAATTCCTTCAGCTTCCAACGTTCCCAGCCCAGTCAGTGCACCATGCAGTGATATTGCATTGGTTGATTCCTTGTGTCGTGCAATTGCCTGATGGGCCGACAGTTACTGTAAACGGCGAATTTGCAGTGCGCGTGGCATTTCCAGTCGCGGCAGTTCCTTGATCTGTGAAACTCCAGTAGCATGTCTCAATCTCGCTCAAGTCAAGCGGGTCCGAATCCCCGACTGTCATAGAGAACAGAATATTCAGCCACGCACCTGACAGCGGATATAATATTGTGCTCGTCGGTCCCGTCAGGTCGACGCCAAAGTCGACGTCCGCGTTCGAACTCGCATCTTGCTGGTTGCCATAGCTGTCCGCGCATGCAACGTGCCGAGCATACGTGCCCTCTGCTAGGTCACCGAAGCTGCACGAAATATTTGCGCTAGAAATCGTGCAGTTGCTGACGGATGACATCGCAGCATAACCGATGTCAGTCTCGTTCCAGCGGCAGTCAACAGGCGTTCTATCGCATGTCAGGTTTGCAGTCGTATTGCTGTTGTTCACAGCGTCCCACATCAGGCTATCTGGGCCATCTATGACTGTATCATTTTCAACCGCAGCCAGTACGCACGACGGGAATGTTGTAAACGCGCAGCACACGGTCAAGTTGTACGCCGCGCCTGCGCTGCAGTTTGCAACATGCGCGTTCGTAGTGTTCGACATCGTGAGCAGGCACGTCTCGTTCGTCGCCGAGCAGACACCATTCACATAACGAGCATTGCATGCGACGCCATTCTGCGAACCGCCGATGTATGCGAGGAACGGATAGTCGCCGGACAGCTGGACGTGCGCATTCGTGGCATTGGACAAGCGCAAGAAATTGTTACCTGTACTGTTTAGCACGGAGTTAAAGCCTGTCGTATCCTTGCAACAGACTTTGTTGGTGTAAGCCGATTCATTAGGCAGTTCTGCATGCGCATTCGTGCCACTGGACAAATGCAGGATGTCCGTTTCGTTTGTGCCGCAGCTCACGCTCACCGTGCACGTCAAGTTGCCAAGATAAATCCCAAGCGGCGCAAACGTGCTGCCAAATTCAGTGATGTTTGCGTAGACAACATTGTCGTCAACGCTGACATTGTTAACGCCAGCGCCGTCGGCAAGTTGCCAGACGGCTGCCG
>Ga0315288_10004902_pt1 | contig 17027 bp, 13 predicted proteins | sample YL17G11_20_MG_FD_203454 | JGI IMG/M metagenome (GOLD analysis project Ga0315288, IMG submission 203454) | Sediment microbial communities from Yellowstone Lake, YNP, Wyoming, USA - YL17G11_20 | ecosystem: Environmental > Aquatic > Freshwater > Lake > Sediment | place: USA: Wyoming | collected... | reverse complement strand
TGCTGCGGGAGGAGGCTACGCCATGAGCCGGTGGCGCGGTCAAACGCTCACGCTGCGGCTGGCTTTGTGGCACGCGGCTGCCGTGCTGCTGGTCGTGCTGGCGCTGGCGCTGTTCGTCCGGCAAGTCATCGAACGCCGGTTGGTCGTGGAACTGGACCGCCAACTGCGGATTGATTTCGACATCATCGAGGGTCAGATCGAGGACGCCGCGGACGGGAAACTCCACTGGCCTCTGCGCGGCGCGCACGGCGAAGAAGGCTACGCGCGGCTCGCGGCCTGGTTCGAAGTCTGGAGCGAGGAAGGGCAACTCCTGCTGCGCCACTGGCCCGTGCCGGAGACGGAAGCGCACGCCCGGCCCGGGCCGCCCTCCGGCCAGGAACTGCGTTTCTACTCGGCGGAAGTCGAGCCGGGCCTGGTTGCGAGAATCATGGAGCGTCCCGGGCGGGTGGAACATCGGGACGTGCGCCTGCGCGTGCTGCGTGACTCTTCGGGCCTGCGCCGCACTCAGCAGGAACTGGTGCGCGTGTTTCTCGTAGGGATGCCGCTGGCGGCGTTGCTGGCCTTTGGCGGCGGGTGGCTGCTGGCGCGGCGCGCGCTGGCGCCGTTGGCCGGAATGGCAGCCCGCGCGCGGGAAATTACGGCGCGCTCCTTGTCGCAGCGGCTGCCCGTGTCGAATCCGCACGACGAACTGGGTCGGTTGGGCACGGTGTTCAACGAGACGCTCGAGCGGCTGGAAAACTCCTTTGACGAGCTGCGCCGGTTCGCCGCCGATGCCTCGCACGAACTGCGCACGCCCTTGACCGCCCTGCGCGTTGCGGGCGAGGTGGTGCTGCGCGACCAGCGGGACTCGGCTCAACTGCGAGAAACCATTGGGGCCATGCTGGAGGACGCGCAGCGATTGCAGGACCTGGTGGAGTCACTGTTGGCGCTGGCGCGCGCCGAGGCCGAGGCACAACCGCTCCAACGGACCCCGGTGGCGTGCGGCGTGTTGGCCCGCGAAGCCGCCGAAAACCTGCGCGTGCTGGCTGAGGAGAAGCATCAGCGACTGGTCGTCGAGGTAGTAGACGGCTTCACGGTCGCCGGGGATGCGGGCCTGCTTCGCCAGGCGCTGCTGAACATCGTCCACAACGCGATTCGTTACACGCCTGCCGGCGGGCGCATTACCGTCCACTGCCGCCGGCGACAGAGTGAGGCGCTTATCGAAGTGGAGGACACGGGCAAGGGCATCGCGCCGGAGCATCAGGGGCGATTGTTCGAACGATTCTATCGGGTGGACAAGGCGCGGTCGCGGGCCGAAGGCGGCGCCGGGTTGGGATTGGCCATCGCACGTGCCGCGGTCGAGCGCCACGGCGGTCGCATCGAGCTGGAAAGCGCTCCGGGCAAGGGCAGCGTGTTTCGGATTGTGCTGCCGGTGTGAGCGCGGGCGGAATGCCCGTGTTCTCGCCCCTTCCTTAACGAATCTTCAGTAACGGCCTGAGGGGACACCGTGGCAGAATCCCCCACAGACGTAGATGGCCATGAAAACACGCATCTTTAGTTCCAAAACGTAAACGAGTTCACGGCAGTTCAGGCAACCAAATGAAACGACCTGTCACCATGAAAACAATCAGCAGGGTCGCCGGCTGTGCCAACATTCGCCACACCGCCATTTTGACCAGATGAGAACTTGGATAACGCTTGCAGTCGTTTTAACGCTGGGCGGCGTCGGGTTGCTGGTATGGCGCGGGATGAAGCCCGTAGCCGCTGAATCCAAGGCAGCGACCCCGCCGACCACGGCGGTCGTCGGCACGCGCAACATCCGGTTCGCGGTCAAGGCCAGCGGAGAAATAGGGCCGGCAGAACAAGTGTCCGTGCGGCCAGAAATCAACGGGCGCATCGCTCAGTTTGAGGTGGACGTGGGCGACAAGGTGAAGAAAGGCGACTTGCTGTTCACGCTGGACGACGCCGACTTGCAAATCGAGCGCGCGTCACGCCTCACCGAAATCGACGTGGCAAAACTCCAAATCGAACGCACGCAACGCGACTACGAGCGCAATCAGCAGCTTTTTGGCGAGAAGCTGATTTCCAAGGAGGTGTTCGACAACAGCAAGACGGATTACTCCCTGGCGAAGAAGAATCTCGAACGATCCGAGGCGGCCCTCCGCCTCGTGGACGACCGCCTCTCGAAGACCAAGATTGTGGCCCCGTTCGATTGCTCTGTCCTGACGCGCCCGGTTTCGGTGGGCCAAGCCGTGTCGGGTGCGGCTGGGTTCAACAGCGGCACCGAAGTGCTCACCGTGGCCAACCTCGAGGAGATGATCGTGATGGTGCACATCAACCAGACGGACATGCCGCGGGTGAGCGTCGGGCAGGAGGTGGACGTGGAAGTGGAAGCGGTCCAGGGTTTGGCGATGAAGGGCGTCGTCGAACGTGTCGCGCCTCAAGCCGCGCTTAAATACGGCCTGCGCGGGTATGCCGTGCGCGTGACACTCAAGACGATTGACCCCCGCGCGCGGCCCGGCATGACGGCCATCGTGTCCATCCCGGTTGAGTCCGCCAGCAACGCCGTTGCGGTCCCGCTGGCGGCCATCGTCACCGATCGGGACGGTCGGTTTGTTTACGTGAAACGCGGCGATGCCTTTGAGAAGCGAAGCATTGACCTCGGTGTCTTCGACTACGACTTCGCCGAAGTGCGGAGCGGGCTTGCGCCCGGCGAGGTTGTTGCTCTGGAGCCGCCGAAGCAGATCACGGGCGAGACGTCCGCGAAGACCGGAAAAGCGGAACCGGCGAAGGCCGGTGCTGCCAAAGGATTATCTCGGCCTTGAGACGGAGACACTATGGCCTTGGTTGAACTGCGCGGCGTGAGCAAGGTTTACCGCTTGGCGGGCGAGGAAATCCGGGCGCTGGACGATGTGTCGCTGAACATCGAGGCGGGCGAACTTCTGGCTATCACCGGCCCGTCCGGCAGCGGGAAGTCCACGCTGATGCATCTGGTCGGCTGCCTGGATTCGCCGACGCGCGGAATAATGTCTCTGGACGGCATCTGGATTCACGAGGCGTCCGCGCGCGAGCGGGCCGCCCTCCGCAGCCAGTTCGTCGGCTTTGTGTTTCAAACGTTCAACCTGCTGCCGCGCCTGAACGTGCTCCAAAACGTGGAATTGCCGATGGCCTATGCCGGTGGAACGCGCGCCGAGCGCCGCCAGCGCGCACTGAAGGCACTGCGCGAGGTCGGACTGGAAGATCGAATGAAGCACCGTCCCATGCAGCTTTCGGGCGGGCAGCAGCAGCGGGTCGCCATCGCCCGCGCCCTGGTCAACGACCCCAAAATCATCCTGGCCGACGAGCCGACGGGCAACCTGGACTCGCAGACGGGCGCGGCGGTCTTCGAGTTGTTCCGCGAATTGAACCGCCGAGGACGCACCATCGTCGTGGTCACTCACGAACCCACCATCGCTTCCGCGATGCCTCGGCGGGTCGAAATTCGCGACGGGAAAGTGGTGCAGGATGCTCCGCATAACGACGCTGCGACCGGGACAGCCATGCAACGTGAACGGCCGATTGAATTGCATTCCCAGACCGACACCGAGGCAGCGGCACCCTCCATGCCACTGGCGACACGGCCGGCTGCTTCGACAGGGGCGCCGACGCGCAAGAACTCGCGCCGCTCCCTGTCGCTACCGCCGCTGGACCCGTTGGCCACGCTCAGCACCGGCTTCAAGGAGGTCGGCGCGCACAAGTTCCGGTCACTGATCACCACGCTGAGCATCGCCTTTGGGGTCGCGAGCCTCATCGCGATGTTTGCCGTCGTCAAAGGCATGGAAAACGGCATGAAGGAAGCGCTCATCGCCGTGGGCGGGGTGGAGAAGGTCGAGATTGAAGACGCGGACATTCCGGCCTATCAGCAGCACTTGGCCGATCAGGCGGTGGGCAACACCATGGAAGACGTTTATGCCCTGCGGCAGAGCGCGCCGCTGGTTGATCAGGTGACGCCGGAGCTGCGGACGAAGGACGTGATGATCACTCGCGGCGGCAAATCCTACAAGGCGTGGCGTCTGGCCGGGACTTGGCCGAGCGCGCTCGCCATTCACCAGCATGAAGTCCAATACGGACGGATGTTGAATGAATTTGATGACGAACACGCCCACAACGTCTGCGTCATCGGGACGGGGGTGCGGGACGCGCTCTTTGGGGCGCCGGAAAAAACCGGCAAAGAGATCATCCCGGTCGGGGAGCAAATCATCCTTGGTGGATATCCGTTTCAAATCGTCGGGATGTTTCGCCATTACCAGAGTGATGTGGATCGCCGGGCGAAGGAGCTCGCAGCCGCTTCACGAACTCAGCAATTAGACGGCCCGAACCGCAACATGGGCCGGGGCAGTCCAGCCAGCAGCAGCGGTATCTTCGCGTCCAAGAACAATACGATTCTCATCCCGGTCAATACGCTCTGGATCAAGTTCCGCGCCAGCATGGGCATGAACAATGCCCCCGATCCGCGTGTCAACCGCATTTATTTCCGGGTGCGGGACATTGCGCGGTTTGGCGATGCCCTGCAACAGGTCCGCAACGTGTTGCTCCTCACACACCGCGGCATCGAGGACTTCATCTTCAACACGCAGGAGAACTGGACGGACACCATCGCGCGCTCCATCCGCAACGCCCGGCTCAGCGGAGGTTTGATTGCGGGCATCGGGCTGCTGATTGGCGGCATGGGCATCATGAACATCATGCTGGCCAGCATCACCGAGCGCATCCGCGAAATCGGCGTCCGCAAGGCGGTGGGCGGCTCGAACGAGAGCATCTTCATCCAGATTCTCACCGAGAGCGTGCTCATCGCCGGCCTCGGAGGCGCCTTGGGACTGGGCGCGGCATTTGGCCTGCTCAAGCTGCTGAGCGTGGTCTCACCGAGCGAAAACATCCCGGTTGTCACGTCTGGGGCGATGGGCATTGCGCTGGCGTTCAGTGTGGCCGTCGGCATCGGCGCGGGCTTATGGCCGGCGCTTAAAGCGGCCCGCTTAGACCCCATTCAAGCGCTGCGCTATGAATAGGTCGAAACGCCCAGTCGATGTCGGCGAACTCCCAGTCCCGCTTTCCAAGCACTGCGCCAAGGCTGCGTGTTCCGCATCGTGCTGCCGGTGTTAATGCCGGAGCGAGGCCTGCCCGCTCACGCTCCTGGCCCGTTCCTTAACAAATCTTCAGTAACGGTCTAGCGAGGCTCGTGGCAAAATCCTCCGCAGATACGATGACCATGAAAACAAAAATCATTCTGCTCCTCGGCGCGATGCTGGCCGCAAGCCCTGCTCTCGCGGACACCGACAACTTCGACGCCGCCAAGCCCGGCGAACCTCCCGCCGGCTGGACGGGTACCAAGACCGGCAAAGGCGAACCCAAGTGGGCCGTTGTCGCGGACGATTCCGCGCCCAGCAAGCCCAACGTCCTGAAGCAATCCGGCGAGGCGACCTTCGCGGTCTGCATCAAGGACGACACCCATCTCAAGGACGGCTTCGTGCAGGTGAAGTTCAAGCCGGTGTCCGGGAAAGCGGACCAGGCCGGCGGCGTGGTTTGGCGCGCCAAGGACGCAGACAACTACTACGTCACTCGTGCCAACGCACTGGGAGACAACCTCACTATCTATCACACCATCCAGGGCAAGCGAGTCGCGTTCAAGAGCGTTAGTGTGAAAGTCGCCTCTGGCGAGTGGCACACGCTGCGGGTGGACTTTGAGGGGAACAAGTTCACCGTCGCGTTTGACGGGAAGAAGCTGATTGAGGCCACCGACGACAGCTTCTCCGACGCCGGCAAAGTGGGCGTCTGGACCAGAGCTGACAGCGTGACGCTGTTCGATGATTTTGTTTTCGGTACCAAGTAACGAACCAACAAACCACAATGCAGACGACTATGAAGACACTCAACAGCATCGTCCTCCTCACGGGCCTCGCCACGAGCGTGGCCTTGGCGGACACCATCAACTTCGACGCCGCCAAGCCCGGCGGACCTCCCGCCGGCTGGACGGGTACCAAGACCGGCAAAGGCGAGCCGAAGTGGGCGGTCGTCGCGGACGATTCCGCGCCGAGCAAACCAAACGTGCTGAAGCAATCCGGCGAGGCGACATATCCGGTCGCGCTCAAGAACGACACGTCACTGAAAGACGGTTTTGTGGAAGTGAAGTTCAAACCCGTCAGCGGCAAGGAAGACCAGGCGGGCGGCGTCATCTGGCGGGCGAAGGACGCGGACAATTACTACATCTGCCGCGCCAACGCGCTGGAGGATAACGTCGTCCTCTACAAGACCGAGAGCGGCAAGCGCAAGTCGCTCGACATCGTCGGGCGCAAGGGCGGCTACGGCGTGGAGGCGAAGGTGGCTTCGGGGCAGTGGCACACGCTGCGCGTCGAGTTCGCGGGCAACCGCTTCAAGGTCATCTACGACGGCAAGCACCTGTTCGACGTGGAGGACTCCACGTTCACCGAGGCGGGCAAGGTCGGCGTGTGGACGAAGGCCGACAGCGTGACGTTGTTCGATGATTTCAGCTACGGTGCCAAATGAAGTTCTGCACTCGTAGCAGCCGAGGTGACGAGGCTCTAACCCGCATATTTCACAAACTTCAGGCGGAGCGCCGACTTGGAGTCGGCTTTGCGGCTTCCCCACGCCCAAAGCCGGTTGCAAACCGGCGCTCCACTCTGTTGGCATTTCACGCTGCGTGTGAAATATCCGGGCTAACATCACTCGAAGGTGTGCCGCTCCGAGGTTTGCTCAGTCCTGGCCTCCTCCTTTCGGCAGCCACGAGCCTGCTGGTCCTCGCCGGCCTCGTGGGCTGCAAACCGGGCGAGAAGGCCGCCAACACCGTCGAGGGCCAGAAGGTGCTGGCTATGGTGCGCGAACAAGTCCGGGAGCTTCACGAAGAAGTTGTCGAGGCAGTCGAATCAAGAGGGAAACAATGAACACCACCACCACACCCGCCATGGTATCGCCCGCCACCAGCGTCGCGAATCACGGCTTCAACCTGCTCCGGTTCCGTCCCATAGCCGCCATGGTCCGGTGGCCCGCCTTTCCCGGCGTGCTTCAAGCGCTGGTCCTCGGGGTGTTCGTCGGGTTGGCTGTCTTGGGCTGGGGGCATTACACCCCCGAGGGCGTCAACGCCAAGCTCTACGCCAAGACCAATCTCGTGAACCTCGCCATCTGGGGTCTCTGGTGGCCTGGCATCATCTGGGTGACGTTCCTGCTGGGCCACGCGTGGTGCATCGTTTGTCCGCTCGAACTGGTTTCGAGCCAGGCGGAGAAGCTGGGCGGCAAGCTCGGCCTCGGACAGCGGCCGCTCAACGGCTGGCTAGCCAAGGGCAGCCTCGTGATTCTCTTTTTCGCCTTCCTGCAAATGCTCGTGCCCGGCGTGCAGATTCATCGCGTGCCGCACTACACCTCCCTGTTTCTCTGGACATCACTGACCCTCGCGTTCGCCAGCGGAATACTTTTCAAAGACCGTGCGTTCTGTCGCGGCTTCTGTCCGGTGGCGCTGTTGTTGAGCGCCTACGGACGCGGCGGCATGCTCGCGGTGCGACCGTCGGGCCGGAGTTGCTGCCAGTCCGATACCAAGGCTCCCAACGCCCGCGCCTGTCCCTCGCTCCTGAATCCCGCCCGCCTCAACACAAACAAGGACTGCCTCGTCTGCGGCGACTGCATCAAGGCCGACTCCGCCGGCACGATGGAACTGCTCGTGCGCGCCCCCTACTCCGGGGCTGACGCCCGCGAACCGCTCGCGTCGTGGCCGCTCACACTCTTCGTGATGATTGTGTCCGGCTTCGTCACTTACGAACTCAGCGGCGTGTGGAAAACGGCGGAACCGGTGTTTCTGTGGGCGCCCAGGCAAGTCAGCGTGGCAGTCAATGCCGACGCGGCGGCCGGCTGGATTCAAGGACTCTGGACGATTCTCGTCATGCCAGTCCTGCTCTGGCTGGTGCTGGGCGCGCTGACGCTCCTGTTCGGCGGCGCCAAATCCCTGGGTGAAGCGTGGCGACGGCTGGCCTTGCCGATGGCCGTGGTGGCCGCCACAGGACACATGGCGAAAGGTCTGGAGAAGTTCGCGTCGTGGGTGGGCTTCCTGCCCTACGCCTGGGCTGAGCCGACCGGTGTGGAAACCGCCATCAAGATGAACGCCAAGACCATGGCCCAGCCTGCCGCATGGTTCACGTTGCCGACTCTCTCCATCGCGGCCATGACCCTGCTGGCGCTGGGCATTGCCCTGGCGCTGCGCGAAGCGCGCCTCGCCGATTCCGAGAAGGCCCACACTCGCTTCGCCCCGATCGTGTTGCTCGGCGGATTCTACTTCTTCCTCGTGTTTGGCTGGGGCGGCTGGATGAAGTAGCGCCCGGAGGACTTCACTATGAAACCCCTCGCCCAAGTGCGGCCAATCCCTCCTGTCTCGGACTGTAACTGACGTTCTGAATTATGAAACGCCTCCTTCCTCTCGCGGCCGCCCTCGCTGGCTTTCTCGGCTGCAAGCCGACTGACAAGCCCTCCAACACCGTCGTCGTTTACACCTCGGTGGACGACGTGTTCGCCCGGCCGGTGTGCGAGCAGTTCCAAAAACAGACCGGCATCGAAGTGAAGCTGGTGCCGGACACCGAGGAAACCAAGAGCACCGGCCTGCTCAATCGCCTCATCGCCGAGAAGGACCGGCCGGTCGCGGACGTGTTTTGGAGCGGCGACCCCGTGCGCGCGGCGGTGCTCAAGGCGAAGGGCATTTCAGCGCCGTTCAATCCCGCCAATCCCGCCGACCCGCAAGGACGGTTCAGCGATTCACAAGGCCATTGGTCGGCGCTGTCCGCCCGCGCCCGCGTCATCATCTACAACAAGAACAGCGTGCCGCCGGGCGATGAACCGAAGTCGTTGCAGGCGTTCCTTGACCCGAATTGGAAGGGCAAGACGTGTCTCGCCAATCCGCTGTTCGGCACCACTTCGATGCACGCCGCCGCGCTGTTTGAAGTGCTCGGCGAAGAGCAGGCCACAGCCTTCTTCGAGGGCCTGCGAACGAACGGCGTCAAAATGCTCTCCTCCAACGGCGAAGTGAAACGCCGCGTGGCTGCCGGCGACTTTGCCTTCGGCCTCACTGACACCGACGACGCCAGCGTCGCCGTCAAGGAGGGCAAACCCGTGGGCATGGTTTATCCTGACCAGGACGGCATGGGCACGCTCCTCGTTCCCAACGCTGCCGTGCTCATTGCCAACGGCCCGCACTCGGACAACGGGAAGAAGTTCATTGACTACCTGCTCACCGCCGAGGTGGAGAAGGCACTCGCCGAAAGCGAGGCCGCGCAGATGCCGCTGCGTCCCCGTGTGCCCGTGCCGCCAGGCGTCAAGCGCGTGGAGGACATCAAGACGATGCCCGTGGATTATGAGAAGCCGGCCGCGCGGCTCGAAGAACTGGCGCGAGGTTTTTTGAAGGACTGGGTTTCCCGGAATTGACGCCACCCCTTCACTCCGCCCAAGCGCGTGATTCCCCACTCCAGCCAGTGCGTTACCGTCCTCTGCCTCTTGGCCGCCCTGCTGGCTGACATGGCATCCGCGCAGGCGCCCCGTCCGACGTTCGAGATCTATCCGGTCGCCAAACCGCCCGTGCTGGATGGCAAGCTGGACGACCCCTGCTGGCAAAGTGTGCCCGCGTTGACCAACTTTACTCAAGTCATCCCCATCGAAGGTGCGCCCCCGACCGAGCACACGGCAGTCCGTTTCGTCTTCACGCGGGACGCCCTCTACCTGGCGGTTCGCTGTTTCGACTCCGACCCGCGCGGCATTCTTGCCAAGCAGATGCAGCACGACGGCACGTTGGTCGCGGATGACCTCGTGAACCTCGTCTTCGACACGTTCAATCGCCAGCGCGACGGCTACCTGTTCAGCTTCAACCCGGCGGGCGTGCGCGTCGAGGGCCTCATTGAGGACGTGGCGAGGCTGAACACGCTTTGGGACACCCTCTGGCAAGTGCGCGCCCGTGTTGACGCCGATGGCTGGGCCGCCGAGGTCGCAATTCCCTTCAAGAGCCTTTCCTTCGACCCGCGCTCGGACACCTGGGGCTGCAACATCGAGCGCGTGATTCGCCGCAAGCAGGAGAGCATGCGCTGGACGGGCCTCTCCCGCGCCAAGCACGTCACGCAGCTTTCCGACTTCGGCGCGCTCCGTGGCTTCACCAACCTGCACCAGGGACTCGGCCTCGAACTCAAACCGTTCGTCAGCGTGAAATACCACGATGACGCCTCCACCAGGCAGCGGGAGTGGAAGTTCAAGCCGGGCGGCGACGTGACCTACCACATTACCCCGTCGCTCAAGGCCAACGCCACGTTCAACACCGACTTCGCCGAGGCCGACGTGGACCAGCGCGTCGTCAACCTGAGCCGCTTCCCCTTGTTCTTTCCCGAGAAACGCGATTTCTTCCTGCAAGATTCGTCGCTGTTTGCCTTCGGCGGGCTGGGCGAATCGCCGCTGCCCTACTACTCGCGCCGCATTGGCCTGAGCGAGGGCGGGCAGCCGGTGGACCTCCTGGCGGGCGGGCGTCTCACGGGCCGCATCGGGAACACCAGCGTCGCGTTGCTCGACGTGCAGCAAGATGACTACTCCGGCGTGCCGTCCAAGAACCTGTTCGTGGGGCGTGTCTCGACCAAGATCTTCGAGGAGTCCAACCTCGGCCTCCTCGGCACCTTTGGCGACCCGCGCTACGCCGGCGACAACGCCCTCGCCGGACTCGACTTCGGCTACCTGAACAGCCGCCTGGCCAACGGCAAGCAACTCGTCGGACACGCCTACGCCATGGCCACCACCTCGGACCACGCCGGCGGCGAGGGCTTCGCCTTTGGCGGCGATTTGGACTACCCGAACGAGCCGCTCGACGTGCATCTGTTCTTCCGACAAATCGGCGACAAGTTCGACCCCGGGCTGGGCTTCGTCGAGCGCACCGCCATCCGCGAATACATCGGCTCGGCGAGTTACCTGTGGCGGCCCAACACGCGACTGCTGCGCAGCATCTCGCTCGGAGCGCGCCCTTTCTTCACCACCGATCTCGACAACCGCGTCATGGCCGAAGACCACGACGTGCCCATTCTCACCTTCACGACGCCGCGCGGGGACAGCCTGACGTTGGAGACGACCTATTATCGCGATGTGGTGGACGAGCCGTTCGAGATGTGGCCGGGCGTGGTCATCCCACGCGGAGACTGCGGCTTCTGGCAGTTCAAGCCATCGGTCCAGACCAGCGCGGCGCGGCCCGTGAGCGCGGCCTTCGGCTTGCGTCACGGCGACTTTTACTCCGGCCGGCAGACCGCCTATCGTCCCTCGCTGGACTGGCGTCCCTCGCGGTATCTTACCGTGGGCGCCGCCTATGATCTGCGCCAAGTCCGGTTGCCGCAGGGCGACTTCGACGTCCACCTCGCCAGCCTGCGCCTCAATCTGGCGCTGACACCCGACCTGACCTGGAGCACCGTCGTGCAATACGACAACAAGAGCGATGACGTGGGCCTGAACAGCCGCATCCGGTGGACATTTCGTCCGGGCAACGACGTGTTCTTTGTCGTGAACCAGGGTTGGGACTACGGCGACGCGCGCTTCCGGCGGCTCCAGACTGAACTCGTTCTGAAGGTAGGGGCGACATTCCGGTTTTGAGTGAAGACCCGGATGAAAACCACCGCGCATGACAGCAAAAAGGTCTGGCGAATGTTGAGCTGCGACATCCTCGAAAAGCCCGGCCCATGGCGCGTCATCGGCCTCGCCGCCGGACTCCTGCTGGCGCTCGCGCCGGCGTTGGTGCTCGTGTTTGCCGCCGAAGGTTCGGTGTCGAACAGCCTTGGCACACTGATGGCCGGCGGATTTGGAACCGCCCTTTTGCGCAGTCTCGCCGTGGCCCTCGCCGCCGCGCTGGCTTCTGTGGCGGTGGGTCTGCCGGCCGGCATCGTGGCTGGCCTCTATGACTTCCCCGCGCGCCGGCTCTTGCTCGCGCTGCTCGCGCTCCCGTTGCTGGTGCCGTCGTTCATCCTCGCCATCGGTTTGTCGCTGTTGCGGACCACGCTTGCTTTTTCAGCGGACGGCTTCTTGTCCGGTTTCAGCGGAACGGCCATTGCGTTCGCGTTTTTTGGTGTGCCGCTGGTGCTGTTTATCACCCTGGCTTCCGTGCGCGGCATATCGCGCAGCCAGGTGGACGCGGCACGGCTGGCCGGCGGGGAGCGGCACCTGTTCGGTTGCGTGGCTCGCCGCGTGTTCCCGGCGGCGGCGCTCACCGGCCTCCTCGCCGGTGTGCTCACACTCTCGGACCCCGGCCCCGGCCAAATTCTCGGTCATGCCGGAGCCGCTGCCGAAATCCTCGTCAGCTTTTCGGCGCAATACGACTTCGCGTTGGCCGCGCGCCAAGGCATGGTGCTGGCGGGCGTGGTCGTTATCCTCACGCTGCCCGTGGCCTTCTGGCTTGCGCCGCAACTGGCAACTGGCCTTCTGGCGCGCGACGTGCCGCCGGCTCCGTTGGCCCGGATGAAGCGGGTTTCAATCCTTGGCCCGGCGCTGTTCAGCACGCTGCTGCTTCTCATCCTGGCCATGCCACTGGCGGGTTTCATCCCACCGTTGTTCAGAAGCGTCCCCGCCGAGCGCGCCGCGCAGGAGGTCGCGCGCACGCTCGGCAACACGCTGCGTTACGGCCTCGTCGCGAGTCTGCTGGCCACGGTTCTCGGCCTCACGCTGGCCGTTTGTGCGGGGCGAAGCCCGAAGCTGCGTGTCGCGCTTCTCGCAGGGCTGGTTCTCTTGTTCGCGTTGCCGCCCTCGCTCGGTGCGTTGGGATGGATTCATCTCGCCGGCGTCAGTCCCGCTTCACTCGACCCGGTGCTTCGCAGCCCGTTCACTGTCGGCCTGGCGCTGGCGCTGCGGTTCTTTCCGGTTGCCGCCCTCTTCGCCATGCGTGGGCTTGGCACCGCATCGCCTTCGTGGGCGGACGCCGCCGCCATTCATGGCGTGCCGCTCATGACCTTCGCCCGAAAAGTCGTCGCGCCTTGGCTGGCTCCGGTTCTGCTTCCGGCAGCCATTCTGGTTTTTCTGCTGGCGACGGCCGACGTCAGCAGCGTGCTGCTGCTCCACCCGCCGGGCAAAGGTTCTCTGCCCCTCGCCATATTCACCGTCATGGCCAATGCGCCCGAATCGCTCGTCGGCGCACTGTGTCTCACCTATGTCGGCGGGGCCGCGGTGCTGCTTGCCCTCGCCTGGTTCACGATGCACTCGCTGAAACGGACCTCATGACACCGCTCATCCAAGCCAGGAATCTTCGCAAGGCGTTTGGCGCCCAAACGGTCTTCGCCTCCGTTTCGTTCGAGATTGAGGCTGGTCAGCATCTCGCGCTGCTCGGCCCGTCAGGGTGTGGCAAATCCACCCTCTTGCGACTGCTCGCCGGCCTCGATGCGCCAGACGAGGGCCAACTCTGGATTGACGGACAACTCGTTTCCGAACCGGGCCGCTCGCTTGTCCCTCCGCACGAACGCCGGCTGGCGATGGTCTTCCAGGACCTCGCGTTGTGGCCGACCCTCAGCGCGGTGGAGAATGTCATCCTGGGCATGGCGAACCTCAAACTCCCGCGCCGCGATCGGCGCGCCCAAGCCCTCGCCGCGCTCGAGACCTGCCAGATTGCCGCCTTGGCCGACCGGAAACCAGCCGGCCTCTCCGTCGGCCAGCAGCAGCGCGTGGCCCTTGCCCGCGCCCTGGCCGTCAAACCGCGATTGCTGTTCCTGGACGAACCGTTCTCCGGCCTGGACCTCACGCTGAAGGAGGAACTTCTGGCCGAACTCAAGACCCAGGCTGCCACCCACGCCACGCTGGTGCTGGTCACTCATGACCCCGGCGAAGCCCTGGCCCTCTGTCCCCATGCGCTGGTTCTGGAGGGCGGTCACATCGTCGAGAGCGGCTGGACCGCCAAACTCCTGAAGCGCCCGGTGTCCAAAACCCTTCGTGCATTCGCGGATTCGCTTTCACGCGCCGACAGTTGACGCGTCCATCCTGCAAGGCTACCAATAACTCATGGCCCGAGTCGCACGCGCAACCGGACCCACAAAAACACAGACTGCGGAACCAAGCAGCCGGCAAAAACCATGAAGCCGCCCGCCAAACTCATCTCCAGCAAAGCCCCCAACGCCGTCCTCCTGATTCGTCTGATGGTCGGCGCCGTGTTCCTGTCCGAAGGCATCCAGAAGTTCCTGTTCCCCGCCGACATTGGCGCGGGACGCTTCGCGAAGATTGGTCTGCCGTCGCCGGAGTTCCTCGGCCCGTTGGTCGGCGGCTTTGAAATCGCCTGCGGCGCGCTGGTCCTGCTGGGCCTGTTCACGCGCCTCGCCGTGATCCCGTTGCTCACCATCATGGCCGTGGCGCTCTACACCACCAAGCTGCCCCTCCTCTTGAAGTCGGGCTTCTGGAAAATGGCGCACGAGGCGCGCACGGATTTCTCGATGGTCATGGGCGCGCTGTTCCTGCTCGTCGTCGGCGCGGGCGCGTGGTCGGTGGACGCCTGGCGGAACAAACGGGTCACCCAACATGACGGAAGCGCCACCAGGAGGTCCTGACGGACGGCTGCTGGCGGAATTGGCCGGCTTGTTTCTGAAGCTGGGCTGGACCGCTTTCGGCGGGCCGGCCGCGCACGTCGCTCTGATGGAGGACGAGGTCGTGCGCCGGCGCCAATGGCTCACCCGCGAGGAGTTACTCGACCTGCTCGGCGCGACGAACCTCATCCCCGGCCCGAACTCCACCGAGTTGGCCATCCATATCGGTCACCGTCGCGCGGGATGGCGGGGTCTGCTGGTGGCGGGCGTTTGCTTCATCACGCCGGCAGCGCTCCGGGTGACCGTCATTGGCTGGGCGTATGTGAGATTTGGCAAACTGCCGCAGGCGGAGGGAGTGCTCTACGGAGTGAAACCGGTCATCATTGCCGTCGTGCTCCAGGCGCGGTGGGGCCTGGGACGCGCCGCACTGAAAACGGGGGCGCTGGCAGCGATGGGCGGCACCCCGTTGTTCGCTTTCCTGCCCGCGCTCCCGCTGGCGGCGACCACGAGCACCGCGTCGGCCGTGGCGGCGCCATTTGGTCTTGGGCCGATGTTCCTGTTCTTCCTGAAAGTCGGCTCGGTGCTGTTCGGCAGCGGCGACGTTCATCGGCTATCTCCTTGCGGGCGTTCCCGGCGCGACCTGAAGCGTGGCTGGCGTGCCGTGGAGAAGACGTCGCGCACCTCGCGGTTTACACAGGACGGAAAACTCGGCAAGCGTCCCGTCGCGAACTGGCGGTTGGGGCGCTCCAGCAAGCGGTCACCCTGGCTGGCGCCAGAGGTCGAGACCCGGATTTTAGTAACGGCAGAGGGGGCCCGTGTGTTAAATGAGTGGCAGCAGAGCATCCGCATGATCGTCTATGAGTGCTCGTGGAACTCCCCGCCTCGCCACCCTGGCCCTGGCCGCAGGGTGCGCGGCGTGGCTCGATCCTTCAGCCTGCCGGGCTGGCCAGCCGCGCCTCGACCCACTACTGAAGCCTTCGGCCAGCCCGGGCGAGCAGGTCACGATTCAAGGCGAAGGTTTTGGCGCGGTGCCCGGGTCGGTGGTCCTGACGGGGCGGCGGATCACGCCGCGGTCGTGGTCGGACACACGGATCAGCTTCTCGATTCCTGACGACGGCGCTTCGGGGTTCGTGCGCGTGCGGTGCGTCGAGGGGCTACCTTCGGACAAGGTCCCTTTCACCGTGAACCGGCCGTTGCCAGCCGGGCAGTTCGCGCCCTACGGCCTGCGGATGGACGACACCGGACTGCTCGGCTCGGCGTTTCTGGCGGAGACCGATGGATCGTGTCTCTATGGTGTTTCCGGTTTCGAAACCCTCTCCACCTACGAACTCCAGGACGCTCGGCCCCACGTTTTCCGCAGCCGGGTTTACCTCAACCAGCGCGTGGCAGACCTGCGCCTGGCGGGCGGTTTTCTCTTCTGCGCGGGCGACTATGGGTTGCTCGTGGTACGGCAACCGGCCCGACATCTTCCTGCTGACCACCTTCGGCAGCAACACGACGGCCGCGGCCACGCATAACTCGCTCGACTGGGCCTTCGACGTGACGGGATTTGCGCAGCCCTCCGGAACGAACGCCGGGAAAGTCCTCGTGGCCGACGAGTGGGGTGGCTTCATCACGCCCGACTATCAGACGACGCCGCGGTTCGGCCTCACGCACCTACCCGACTACCAGTGGGTCGTGGCCGCGGCCATGACCGAGGGCTTGCATCTGGCCGAAGGGCGCATCTACATCGCGGGGCGCGGGGCGGGTCCCTGGACTGCCGACCGCTCTGATCTGGCCAACGAATCCCAGTGGCGCCGCGTGGACTTTGACTGGACCCAAACCGAGCCTCAGCCGCACCCGATCAGCGCTGTCTGCGCCCGGCGCGATCCGGCCGCCGGCCTCCTGATTGCCACCCTCGGCCACGAAAAGGCCATGGCGTGGGGAAACGAAATCATCGGCCTGCTCTACCGTGAGACCGCCACGAACATCGAACTGCTGGCCCAGGCGGACGCCTTCAATCCGCCCGGCGGAGGCAGCGTGGGCGTGAGTGCCGTTTGGCCCGAGCGCGACTTGGTTTTTCTGGCGACCGGGAGCGATGGCTTCCGCGCCTACGTCGTCAACCCGTCCGCGCCCAACATCACCATTCACCGGGATTGTGTGACGAGCGGTTTCGCCACCAACACTTACAGCACCGCCATGACGGCGAGGTGCCTGAAGCACTACGCCAACGGCACCAGCCGCAAGCTGATCGTCGGCAGCACCCCGGGACTCTTGGTTGGCGACCCGACCTTGAACGTCTTTGGGATCAATTATCCGGGCGGCGTTCCCGATCGTGACCATCCCGATGCGTCCATCCAGCGCACGGCTGACGGTGTTTACCGGGCCAACGGCTCGCTGCCGAACGCGCCCGCGCAGTTCTATCGGATCCGTGTCCGGCCATGAGCCGCTGGATTCTCCTGCTCCTGCTGCCGGGCATTGCCGCCGCCGCCCCTGTGCCCGAAGACAATTCTCTCGTCACGATCACACCCG
>Ga0315288_10004899_pt1 | contig 17030 bp, 22 predicted proteins | sample YL17G11_20_MG_FD_203454 | JGI IMG/M metagenome (GOLD analysis project Ga0315288, IMG submission 203454) | Sediment microbial communities from Yellowstone Lake, YNP, Wyoming, USA - YL17G11_20 | ecosystem: Environmental > Aquatic > Freshwater > Lake > Sediment | place: USA: Wyoming | collected... | reverse complement strand
AAAATGATGACATTGTAAACATTCTGCAAATGTTCCTCGTTTGAGAATATGGACTTCTACCCTGGAATCAAAAATCATCTTTTTATTCCTTCCAATTTATCTTATTTTAGAAATATTTTAGAAATATATTTATCTTATTTTAGAAATATTTTAGAAATAATTGACCTCCATTTTATCTTTTGCTTCGCTTAGTGCTTTTAACATGATGGACGCGATTATAATTACTCACACTGTAAAATATTAAACTATATTTTGTACCAATTAAATTAGCTGTATTATAATGCTCCAATTCTGACCCGTTAAAAATTATAGGTCTATATCTTGCATCATATATCTTATTATCTATTACTAAATTACAACCTGTATAATTACCAACAGAAACAATTAAACTCTCTCCAATATTATTTATATCTTTATGTTTTGGAGAGACAACATTTTTATTTACATAAACACTTGTAAAATTAAATGGGCATATCTCATCACCAAGTTTAAATAATTCATCTAATAATTCAGGGTAAATATCATTTAATCTCGCAGGCATCACATATTTATAGCATCTATGTTTTGTTAAACCGATGACAAAGCTCCGATGTTTTGGAAATCCAGACCTATTATTAACAGAATGCACTGGAAATGTTATTTTATCTAAAAGTTCTTCAATTTTTGTAAATCTTTCAGCATTTATTGAATCAAATACTTTTATCATTTATATTTCAAATAGATTATTATTTTTGTTTTTTAAATACAATCTCATATAACCCATTTTTTCTAATTTTAATTCTTGTTAATTCTGGGTAAGCATTGTTAATATTTAAAGCCTCATGTTTTATTGATTCTAACCTATTATTTAATGTTCCAAGTCCTCCGCCATCTGTACCATAATATTTTGTTTTAAATCCAACACGGTTAAACCTAATAACAACACCATCTTTTTTAAAATATAAAATTGAACGTTCAACATCTTCTTTATTACCATGAACAATTAATTTCAATTCTAAATCTAAATCATTTGGCCTATTGATGAAACCAAAAAAAGCACCAATAATAAATTTTAATTCAGTTGTATAAAGTTTTTGATTTTTTCTAAAAAATGGATTTAAAACTGGATATACTCCCCATATAAAAGATTTATTTAATATACAAAGTTCAAATGCTTCTTTAAAAAAAATATCTGCTGTAGCATAATCAGTCATTGATAAATCTAAACTTTCAATATCGTCATCTAATGAAATTATATGTGTATTTTCTGGATAATAATTTGAAATAAATTGGCGTTGTTCAACTAACCCTTTAACACCAATAATTAATTTATTATACATATCAGGGTTACAATGTAATTTATAATTATTATATTCTTCTTCAACCACAAAAATATTTATTATTTCTCTCGGAATATTTAATTTATGTAAGGTGCTTAATGTTTTGTTTTGTAAAATAGTAGATCGTTTATATGACGGAATACAAATTATATATGTCATATTTTATAAATATATTATAAAATAAACTACTTAAAAATAATATAGCCTAACTATATATAACAATGCCAAAAACTAATGCCGAAAATGTTAAAGCTCATTATGATCGTAATAAAGAAGAGGTTCTTAAAAAAAAACGAGATAGATATCACGCCAACAAATTAAAAAAATTACAACTTGAAGCGAAGCTACCTTTGGGACCTTTGGTTGAACCAGAACTAGAACTTGAAAATAAATCTGAATTAATTGAGGTTGAAGCGAAGCTACCTTTGGTTGAAGCGAAGCTATTTTTGGTTGAACCAGAATTAGAACTTGAAAATAAATCTGAATTATTACTAGTTCCAATAGATACGTTAACATACGTATCTCAAATGATCAATAGTCTTGAACTTGAATCTAATGGAAATAAAAAATTTAGAATTCAAAATTTTAAAGCAATAATCTATATTTTAAAACCAATTGATTATACAGATTTAATTTTTCAATTAACTAAACAACCAAAAAAAGTAATTCATTTATTAAAAGGTTTTGAATTAAAACCAAATATAACATATTCTATTAATACTTTAATAACTTTTTACAAAGCAATTTTATTTTTTCTTGATAAGTTTTCAATTAATATTAAACCTGAAAAAAAAGTAAAATATGAAGATGCGATACAAATTGGCGATGTTGTATCTGCTCAGGAATTACAAGTTAAAAATAATTCAGCAAGTATTCCAACTTTTGAAGAATATTTAAATAAAGTAATTGATAAATTTGGTATTGCTTCTCGTGAATACCTTATCGCAAAAATGTATCACGAAGTGAGCTGTCGCAACGACCTTCAGTTGATTTTAAGATCTGATCCTATTAATTTAAAAAAAGACAAAAATTATTTAATTTGTAACGACTTTCCAAACGCAATTGTAATTATAAATGATTATAAAACTGTAGATAAATATGGCAAATTTAATACCGAATTATCAACAGATCTAACAACACTTATTAAATCCTATATTTTAACAAATCAAATTGAGAATGGTAACTTATTTTTCAATGCAAAAAATATTTCAATGATAGTTTCAAGAATAAATAAATCTTTAGGGTATGAAGGTTGGGGAGCAATAAATCTTTTTAGAAAAATAATAGCCAGTGACGCTAAGGATTTACCGTTAAAGGATCAGTTAAAAGTAAGTAAAAAATTAAAACATAGTTTGAAAATTCATAATTCTAATTATATTATTACTGAACATATTAATTAATATTTTCATTCCTTGAAAAATAAGGTTTAATATAATAATAAACTCTTGGTTTAAATATTTCATCAACTTGAGTTGCTAATTTTTTTGCAATTCTTTTTTCTCTCAATATTTTTGTTTTTTCAATTTTTTTTTGCTCTTTCAAAATGTTGTATTGGCTTTGTAATAATCTTTGAGATTTTACATTTTTAATAAATGTTTCGTTATTCATATAATATATTTAAATAATTTGTATTTAAATATTTTATTTATAATAATATAAAATGGAAAATCGTTGTCAATTTTGTAACTCTAAAATACAATTTAACGAAGAATTTTTACACGGTACATGTAAAGAGTTTACGTTATTTGTTTTGGATGATTTAATTGAAAAAACAAGAAAAAAAATTGAAATACTTTTATTAAAAAAGAAGGAATTAATTTATTCTTCTTCTTCATCTGAGTAATTTTGCTCATCAATAAATGATTCACACGCGTCTAATGTAGCTGGTATATGATTTACATGATCTTTTCCGGAAATTTTTTTAAGAGCTGAATTAAATTTAAACATAAAACCATCAGGTGTTGTGTTGCAAAAATTTAAAATTAATTTATCAAAATTTTTAGATTTTATTTCATAAAAATCTTTAATATTTGGATACACTTGATAAAATTGTTTTTCTGTCAATTTTTTTTGAGTTGAACTAAATATATAATTTAACATAAACATAGGTTTATTTACTATTTTTTTATATATTTTATTTATTAATTCATTATAAAATATTTTTGTCCAAACTCCTTCATTTTTTACATAATATATATTTCGTTTTGTATCCGAACAAAATACTGGTTTTTGTAAATGTGGAATTTTAGAAAATGGATTTAAAAAAAAATCAATAAAAAAAAAATTACCGGTTGGATATGCTGATATATTTAAATATTTAAGTATTTGAAATTCTTCTTCTTTTCCATTATCAATATTCAATAACCAATCATTGTAATCTGCATTAAAAATAATTTCAGTCCAAATATCATTTAAATTATAAGCATTTGAACAATTTACATTTAAATAAGTTTCTAAACAAAAATCTGGTTTTTTCCTTGGCTCTGGTTGAATTATAGGTGATTGTGGAATTGGTTGTAATAGATTAGACATCATATTCATAAGTATTGTATTTTGATTTTCTAAAATTGAAGGTTTAATTGGATTTTGATCTAAATATAATTTACATTTTTTACGATGAACATAAAGCGATTGTCTACTTTTATAATTTTTTTCACAAATACAATTAAATTGTTTACTCATTATATAATTTATAAAAAAATTTGTCTTTAAGTCAAAATATTTAAAAAAGATTATGTCATTAATTCGGAAACATTTCGTAAACAATGATGACAGTGTAAATGTCCGCGTTTTAGCAAGTTTTTTTCCGTTTAGAAAAATGTAAGATATTTTAGAATTTCAAATATCTTAAATTATCTTAATTAGTTTCTATATTTCTAAAATATTTCTAAAATAAGATAAATTAGAAGGAATAAAAAGATGATTTTTGATTTGGACCTTGAAAATGGAATTCCAAAACCAGGAACATTTGCAAAAATGATGACATTGTAAACATTCTGCAAATGTCCCTCGTTTGAGAATATGGACTTCTACCCTGGAATCAAAAATCATCTTTTTATTCCTTCCAATTTATCTTATTTTAGAAATATTTTAGAAATATTTTAGAAATATATTTATCTTAAAACAACTTAAAAACATAATGATAACATATTATATAAATAAAATGAAAGTAATTGTTCCAAATATTAATGAACATAAAAATAAATCAACTAGCATTCCATATATAGAAAGAGAAGCTAACGAATCATATTTTAATAATATTGAAGATGCTAAAAATTATATCTTAAATAATTGTTGTGACGAAAATTATGAAAAATTAAATAACAACACAAATGAATATGATAATAAAAAATATTCAGAAACTCAAATGATACAAAATATAAATAATTTAATTGAGAAAATTAATAATTCAATTCAAAAAAATAAATATATACCATTTTTATTTGAAGAATATAAATTAAACATTAATTATAAAAATTTATTAAAAAATATGACCGATACAATGAAACGTAAATATGAAATTGAACTTAATGAATTAATAAATATTCATAAAGTAAATTTAAATCAACAAGATAAATTTATTAAAGATAACATAACTGAAATTATAATTTATTTAAATTCAATTAAAGAAAATTATATAAATAATATAAAAATTAAACGACAAATTTATATTAAAAAATGGAAACAAAAACGTAATGAAATATTAAATATAAAACCGCGAGAAGTGCTTACAGAAGAACAAAAAATTGAATATCAAAAAAATTATCAAAAAAAATATCGGGAAACGCGTAACGAATTATTAAATATAAAACCTCGTGAATTATTGACAGATGAACAAAAATATGAAAATCTTAAAAAGTCTCAAAAAAAATATTATGAAAATAAAAAAAAAATTAATCAAGTAGATATTCCAATAGAAATTCCACTAGAATTACCAGCAAATATGCCAACAAATTTAACAGCAAAAGAATTAGCGCGTAAATTATGTAATAAAAAATACTATGATAAAACCAAAGGTAGCTTCGCTAAAACCAAAGGTAGCTTCGCTAAAACCAAAGGAAGCTTAGCTAAAAATAAACTTAAGAAACAAGAATCCAATAAATTAATGTAATTTTATAAACAAATTTAGAAATAAAAAATAGTTGAATAACCCACTGTATCATTATATATTCTCTCTAGATATATAAAAATGGTCTATAAAAAAGAATCATCCATCCATGGTGTCGGAATATTTGCTAGTAAAAATATAGTCAAAGGCCAAAAGATTTATGATTATATTGGAATTGAAATGTCTTGGAAAGATTTTAGAGATAAATATGGTCCTTATAAATTGAATAGTTTAAATACTTATCCTATGAGGCGTATATGGAAAATTATAGTTGCAAAAGAAGAACCTTATAAATCAGAAAATATAATTAATTTTATAAATGAAGGTAAAGCAAATTGTGTATTAAAAAATAAAACACTTTATGCTTCGAGAGATATTTTAATAGATGAAGAATTATTATTAAAATATCCAGCAAATTATAATCGATATTGGCTATCCAGTGATCCCATAAATTCTACAACACATAATTAATTCGTGAAGAGAATAGCTCTTATAATTATCATTTCTTTTGTAATTTGTTTTTTTTAAATACTTTTCAATTAAAATAATTAAATCTAAACGGTTCATAATTTATTATAATTAAATAAATAATTTTTAAATTTTTATCTCAAATATAATAAATGAGTAATCTTGAAAATATAGTAGAACCGGTTGAAGCGAAGCTACCTTTGGTTGAAACTTTAGCAGAATCTTCATTGGAAGCACCGAAGGTTAAAAAACCTCGTGGTCGCCCTAAAGCGTTAGTAGTTGATACTGATTTGCCGGTAGAACCTGTAAAAGAATCTCCACCAAAAGTTAAAAGAGTTCAAAGTGAGAAACAAAAACAAAATTTCATCAAGGCATTGGAAGCAAGAAAAATTAAAATTGCCGAAAGAAAAACTGCAAAATTAGCAGCCGAAGAAGCGAAAGAAGAAGAACAACTTGAGAAAAAAGTAAAACTTGAAAAGGTTATTATTAAAAAGGCGGTATGTCTAAAAAAGAAGGAACTACTTTCACAAGCTTGTTTAGAAGATTTATCTGATTGTGATGTGCCTGACGAAGTAGTTGAAAAAATTATTAAAAAACAAAAAGCAAAAAAGGTAGCAGTCCCTAAACCACCTGTAGTTTTAGTTGAATCACCAAAACCAAAATATAACTTCGTATAATTAATTTGTTATCATATTGTATATGAGTGATTTAGCACCAGAAAAATTATCAAAGTCAGATTTTGCGGATATTTTACGTGCATCGTATATGCCGCAGTCTAAAGCAGCATCATATATGTCAGAAAAGGGCTTTGGATACGATCCATTATTAAGCACGATGGAGAATAAGGTTTTTATTTCACCAACTGGTACACCTGTGATAGCCGGTCGTGGGTCTGTTCGTGTGTCAGATTTTTTATGGGAAGATCCAAGACTTGCTACATATGGAGGTCAATTTTTTAATACTCGACGTGTAAATGATATACAAAATTTAAGCAAAGCAACTCAAGAAAAATATGGTATGGCTCCTATCCAAGCAGGACATAGCCTGGCCGGATATTTAGCAGAAAAGGGAGCACAAGCAACTCCAGGGTCAGATGTGTACACATATAATCGTGCGGTTGGGTTGCCCTCTATTTTTACTTCAGTTCCTTCAAATCAGTTTAATTATCGTACCACACTTGACCCTGTAAGTGCTTTATCCGTATTTCAAAGTGATAAAAATAAAAAAACATTGGCAGGAAGTTATAATCCGATAGCTTCGCATTATTTAGATTATTTAAAATAAAATTATAAAAATATTTTATGTAAATATATATAAAATGTTTAGCAAAAAAACTCGTAAAATAGATTTATCAGCATTACAATACTATATTGACGAAGATCTTACCACAAATATAATTACTTTAGATGAAATTAAAAAAGATTACCCCCACACAAAAAAATCGGATTTGGAAGCATACAAATTATTATACTTATTAAACTTTAAAAACTTGGCAGAATACGAAAGAATTAATTTAGAAAAAGTTATTAATATACTTGCTGAAAAGGAAGCGCATGAATTTAAATTAGCTTTTAATATTATAGAGCAATGTCAAAATCAACAAGAATCGATTCAAGATTAATATCTCTTAATTCAAGCAATGCATATTTAAAAAATAATTTAAATTTTCTCTCGGATGTAATATTTCGTTTACCAGGATTATTAAAAAAAGAATCAGACATAAAGCATGTTCAGTATCAAATAGTGGATGCTCAAATACCTGTCTCTTTTTATAATGTCAATTATACAAATAATGTTTTAAATTATCAAATAAGTTCAGTAAATTATAGCATTAGTGCTGATGTTGGAAATTATAGTTTCACTTCTTTAGCAACAAATTTAATAGCAAAATTTTTAGCTAATGGCCACATATTTAGTATTACAATTAATAAACAGAATGGATTAGTTACGTTTAGCACAACAGGAACTAATTTTATATTTCAAGTTAGTTCTATGTTTAATATTCTTGGTTTATTAGCAAATAAAAATTCAACATCATTTAATTTAGTTTGCGATTATCCTTTCAATGTTTTAGGAATAACTAAAATTAAAATAGTATCGCAAATGTTTAATAGTTACAATATTGATTCTGCTAATAATGGGTTATCCAACAATTTAGCTCTTATACCAGTAGACCAGCCCTCATTTGGATTAATAGTGTATGAAAATAAAAGTAATTCAAAATATACATTAAGAACGGATACGCTTGATGAGATTGATTTACAAATTCTTGACCAAAATAATAATTTAATTAATTTTAATAATATTGATTGGCAAATTACACTCCTTTTAGAAATAACCCGAGAGGTTGAGCAACAATCGCAAACTGAAATGGCGGATATTTTAAAAGAGCAAAATAAGATTTTAGGAGATTTAATAAATCAACAAAATCAACAACCAGAAGTTGAGCAACCAATAAATCCAATTCAAACAGATGATTTGGATTTCTTTTTATATAGCAACCCCAATTTAATAATTTAATTTTTTAATGTAATACCTTTGGAAAATTTTTTATCTTAGAATATTATACAATGAATAGTCTACCAAGTTCAGTTAATTTCGCAGAACCAATTCCAAGTTTGCCAGAAGCTTCCGTAAAATATGATGTAGCACTTCAACCTGTAAACGGACAAACATTTACTATGGGTGGAAATCAAATTATTTTTCAATTTCCAAACCGAGGATACCTTGACCCTCAATCTATTTATCTTAGATACAAGGCTGTAATTGGAAACGCAACAACAGCCTCCAATCTTCTAGGATGCCCTTTTTCTGCTCCCTTTCAACGTTTAGAAACTCAGTTTGGTTCAGTCACAGTTGACAGTATTAATGACTGGAACCAAGTTAATCATATTTTAACTAACATCACTATGGATGTAGCCCAAAAATATGGAATGCAAAGTTCATATGGATATACAACTTCACCAACTCCAACTATTGAGGAACTTGATAGTAGAGCAATTCCAGTAGCAGGTGAAACCGCATATTTTGCTGGTCCTTTGCCTTGTATGCTTACCAACATTCAAGATAAACTTTTGCCTCTATGGGCAATGCCAACAATTTCCATGGTTTTAACTACTGATGCTTTACCAAGCATAATTAACCCTGTAGGAACTGTTACAGGTATTACTTTATCCAACGTAGAACTTTGTTTCTCCTTTATTGAATTTGGTCCAGAAGTGGATTCAATGGTTCGCGGAATGGGGGAAAGAATTTATGTAAAATCTCAATCGTTTAGCAATGCTAGTGTTAATATTGCTTCAGGTCAAAATGGTTCTACCTCCTTAATTTTTAATCAGAGGTACGCATCTTGTAAGGCAGCCATTGTTACTTTTAACGGAGCAATTAATAACAAAAAGTTTGAAAGTGTGGATTTAACTAATGGATCTGGTGAATATAGTCTAAATATAAGTGGAATTCAATACCCACAGAAACCATATTCAGCACTTAACAACAAGGCAGGCATTTTGCAGGAATTGAGAAAATGTGTTGGTTCAATTTATGACAAAACTAACAATATGGCAATTAACAATCTTGAGTTTAGTGCGGTTGATAACGTGGCAAATGCTCTTTACACCCTGCCTGGAAAATTTTACCTGGGATTTAATTTAGAGAAACTGCACTCAGGCGCATTGCTAACTGGCATTTCAACTAACAACTCCAACATCACAGTAAATATTACACAATCAACTGCAACTACAGTTACAAGAACGTGTAACCTTTTGCTAGTTTATGACTCGTTGATAGAAATAAATATGCTTGCACGCCAAGCGAGTGTCAAAGTATGAAGTGGTTGATATTAATAAAAAATTGATTTAAATAGAATAGACTATAGTATAATATAATAGAATGCCAGCACACATAAAATATCAAATTACTCCTATTATATTTTACAAATTTGTATGCAAAAATCCTGAGATTAAGTCGTGCTATGTAGGACATACCACAAATTTTAATAATAGAAAAAATCAACATAAATATTGTTGTAATACTGAAAAATCTCCAAAATATAATTTAAAAATTTACGAAGTAATCCGTCAAAATGGCGGTTTTAATAACTGGGAAATAGTTAAAATTTACCAGCAAATATGTTTAGATAAATCTGACGCTTGTAAAATAGAGCAAAAATATATTGAAGAATTACAAGCAAATATGAATACATTAAACGCAACATTTAATAGAGCACAATGGAATTTAATACATAACGAAATTATTTCTAAAAAACAACAACTATATAGGTTAAAAAACAGAGAGCATTTAACTGAGCAAAAAAAGCAATATTATTTAGAAAACAAAGAGCATTTAACTGAGCAAAATAAAAAATGGTATTTAAAAAATAAAGAACGTTCTAAAAAATATAAAAATCAATGGTATTTAGAAAATAAAGAACGTCTTTTTGAACATAAAAAAAATTATGAATTAGAAAACAAAGAAAAATTTAATTTAGTTAGGAATCAATCATTTAATTGTGATTGTGGAATACACTATACTCACAGAAACAGATCAAGACATTTTAAAACAAAAATACATACAGATTATTTAGCAACAATTAATAATATAGATATTATACAAAATGACATTCAAAATTCAGAAAAACCCTGCGCCTAAATTAAAGCCTGTAAAAATGTTATGTGATTCGGGCATTCATCCCAAATTAGACGAATATGAATTAACAAAATTTTTAAATTGTCATCAAACTACAATGGTGGTTGGACGCCCGGGTAGTGGAAAATCCAGTTTAATTGGTAGTTTTTTTGGTTCAAAAGAATTATTAAAACATTCATACCACAACCTGTATTTATTTGCCCCACAAAATTCAATTGCTTCTATGAAAGATAATATATTTGAATCAATAAAAAATCAATATGATGAATTAACTTATGAAAATTTAGATGAAGTAGTTAACAAGATTAAGGAAGAAGATGGAAAATATTGTAACGCAATTATCATGGACGATCAAGGTGCCTATTTAAAAAATAAAGAAACTCGCAAATTATTAAAAATGATTATTTTTAATCGACGACATTTAAGAACGAGTATATATTTTTTATGTCAAACTTATCTTAGCGTTGATAGAGAAATTAGAAAACTTTTTTCAAATTTATTTATTTTTAAAGTTTCAAAAAAAGAACTTGAACTTGTATTTGATGAACATATTGAGGAGGCAAAAGATTTAATATTACCACTTAGCAAATTTGTATTTAATGAAAAATACAATTTTTTATTTATTAATGTAGATACAGGAAGACTTTTTAAAAATTTTGATGAAATACTAATAGACGAATAAATTTATTTTCTAAATACATTATATAATGTTTAGAGTAGTTAAAAACCCACATACGTCATTTGGAATGGGACATCCAAATTTAAACCCTGTAGCCCAAGTAATGCCTGGTTTTCGTGTAGGAGAAAGACCGGTTTATGCCTCTCGTGAAGAAGCAAAAAAAGCAATTCAAAAAGGACTAGAACGAGCAAAGAAATAAATTAAAATCTTAAACTATATTATATAAATGAAATCGTATAATATAGTTGTAAATTCCAATTTTTGCACAACAGAGACAGCAGGAAACGCAAATTCAGATAAAAGTTATTATATAGACTGGACTTCAATAATGCCACAGGGAGAGTATGAGTTGTCCTTTAGTTTTATTAGCGAGGCAACTGACACAATTAATGTTTATGGTAACATTGCTTTACTCTATGTAGATTTTTTAAGTCAAGGAAATATAAACGCAGTCCAACCAAAATTTCAAGCAACGGCATCGCAATTTTTAGGAATGTTATTTCCAACAATATTACATCAAGCAACAGATTCAGCAACTTTAAGATCGGAGCAACAATCTAATAACCCAATATTTTTAATAAATAGACCTTTTAATAACAATTTTAGAGTTCAAATTTTAAATAACGCAAACCCTCCTGTTGATTGGGTTGATGACGCAACTATACCAAATGCTCCTGCTCCATATGTGATGAATTTACATTTCAAATTAATTAAAGATAGGAGTAATGTAGTTTAAGCAACGCTACCTTCGGTTTAAATAAAAAATGTTTATATAATGTAGATAGGTTTATGTCTTTAACTAATATAGCATTAAATAGCAGGTCATTAAATGGAGTGATTACAATTTCAGATGGAACAGCAGTCCTAGAAAATGGAGATTTAACATGCGAAGATATAAATTCCGCAAGTTTAAATACAGATAATATAAATACAAATTTATTAAATGTGACAGGAAAATTAGAGTGTAATAGTGCAGGTCCATATAATATTCCAACAAGTATTTCAAGTGTAACAGGATTATTAATAGGTTATGGTAATGTAAGTAATTCAGGGGCAACAGATTTTTTAAATTTTCAGTCAACATATACAAGCACACAAGGCGGTTTTAGATTTTGGAACAAATCAGCAACGCAAACGCTAACTAATTTAGGAATTATTGATAACACCCAAACTTATTTTAAATCACAATTAGTAGGTTGTTTAGCAGAAACGCCATTAAATCCAACATCCGTAGTCAATAAAACATATGTAGATGATAATTTTGTTTATAAGACAGGTTCAGTAACAGAAAATATAACTGGTTTAAAAACATTTTTATCTGTTCCTGTTTGTGCTACCAACGCATCAACCAATAATCAACTCGTTAATTTTTCTACTTTAAATGGACAATCATTTGTTAAACCAAGTTTTAATAATGTATGGACTGGAACAAATAGTTTTAATAGTTTTTTGCCTACATCAACAATCACAGCATCGTCAGCAAATGAGTTAGTTAATTTTACATGTTTAAACGCTCAATCATTTGTTAAACCAAGTTTTAATAATGTATGGACTGGAACAAATAGTTTTAATAGTTTTTTGCCTACATCAATCCTCACGCCGTCATCAGACTCGCAATTAATTACAAAAATATTTGCCGACCAAAAATATATTGATTTTTCAACAGACCAAACATTATCCGCTACTGGTGTAAAGCGGTTTTCATCAATTTTTACAACAGGTTTAAATGTTACAGAAACTTTAGGAGGTGGTGGTAATAGATTTTATATAAATGTATCAAGCACTTCAATTCAATTTGTTCCTGTAAATAATAGTAATATTTTTAAGTTTTTTGTAAAGAATGCGATCGCAAATGAAATAATTTCATTACAAACTGACTACAATAACACAACCATAGGAAATAATTTAGTCAGTAATAATTTAACAAGTCCATCTGTTACTGGAACAAATAATATTTACACTAATTTAAGTTTAGACGGAGGAATAATAAATGTTGGAGCAAGAGGAAGCAATATTAACATTAAATGTAATTTAAATATTGTTGAATCGGTATATGGAACAACGCCTACTAAAATAACAACCATAAACCAAGAAGGAGATAGTTGTAGATTTACAAATAATGGTTCATCAAATGGAGATTTTATTTTTGAAATTAATGAATCAGGAACATATAACCCGTTAATTATAAATAAAACAAGCGTAAATATAGCAGGCGATGCTTTGGTTAGTAATAATTTAATATTATATGATACCTCGTTAGTGCCTCCGGCAACCCCTTCAAGTAAAAATGTAATAATCGGAATGGTTGGTAATGATTTATTTTTTACTCCAAGTTTTAATACACCAAGTTCAAGTTATAATTTTAAAGTTAGTGATAGTGTCTCAAATCTAACAACCCCTTTAACAATTGATTCAACAAATACAACCATAGCAAATAATTTAATATCTAATTTACAAGCAACATTTAATAATATTTGTCCTATTTCAAATACAACAGCTACATTAACAAACCATTTAACAACACTTGGATTTAATGATGGTAAATATATGAATTTAACTACCGCTCAAACTAAAAGTGGATCAGTTAATTTTTTAAATCAAATAACTTTTAATGGAGGTTCGGGGGGTGGAACTGCTATAGTGTGTAATAATGGATTAAACGCAAACACGTTTTTAAATGTAACAGGAAACGGAACATTTAGCAGTTCGTTAATAAGTAATAATTTAACAAGTCCAACAACTACAACAGTAAATAATATTTATACATCTCTGGTAAGCGGTGGAGAAATTAATTTCGGCGGAACATTAGGAGTAAATAATTTTTTTGGGGCAAGCACGTTTAATTCAATATCTACGTTTAATCTTGGATGCACTTTTTTGAGTTCATTAAGTTTAAACAATTCAGGAACATTTACCGAAATAGAACAAACAACGGGTTCTCAATTAGTTATAAGAAATACAACTAATAATAAAAATATTATTTTAAGCACAAAATCCGCATCTACCGGTCAAGTGGATAGTTTAACAATTAATACAACAAGTTGCGATATTCTCCCTTCAACATTAAATCTAACATCATCATCAACTATAAATATTTTAACACCAAATAATACAACTGGTGTTATTAATTTTTTAAACACACTAACAACCGCAACTATTAATTTTTGTTCTACCGCATTTACAAGTGTATTTAATTTAAACGCAAGACTAGCACACAAACAAGTTCAATATATGAATGAAGTAAAAACAATATCAGCAACATCACTAACCCTTGTATTTCCAATAGAACAAACTTGGATGTTTACAAGCACAGGTTCAACAACTATTAATATTACTCTACCAGAATTAACAGCATCACATCAAGCAGGATTTAATTATACTATACTTAAAACCGCATCAAATACAAACTCAGTTATATTTACTTGTCAAGGAACTAATTTAATTAGAGGGTTTAATAGTATAACAGGAGTATCAAGTTATACAAGATTATCGGGGACAAATACTACAGGAATATTTTTTACAGCAGAAGTTTCAGCAGGGAATTTTGTTTGGTTTGTTTTTTAATATTTTCTAATATTTATATATAAATGCCAACTAAAAAAGTTCAAAAACAGAAGCAAAAACAAAGACAGTCCGTGGTTGTAAATGTTAACCTGGCAAAAGCACGAGCAAAAACAAGTGCTAAAAAATCAGGAAAAGGCGGAGGTGGAGGCAGAGGTTCAGTTATGATGCTACCGCCGCCAATTTACGCATCTCCATTAGATAGATTAACTCCTGGAATGTATAATTCACAAGGGCAACAAATTCAACAACGAAGCATGGAAGAATTATTAAAAGGCTTTTTATCAAATCAGCAAAATCAACAAACAAATACTGGATTTAAAAGTTTAGGAGGAGCAGAACCTCAATTGAGGTCAACGTCTTCATTTATACCTTATGATGATAGTTCAGATAAATCATTTAGAAGTTTAGGTTCTTTAAGTTCATTTCCAGGTTCATTAGGTTCATGGTCAAATATAAATTCAGATAGTTCATTAGGTTCATTTAGTTCAGATAGTTTAAATCCAAGGACAGCATCTACCTCACGATATCCAATTTTAAGTTCAGTTGGTAGTTCATTAAGTTCAAAAAGTTTTGAAACTTCATATCCAGATTATGTAAGTGGAATGAATGGAAGTTATGGTAAAAGTTATGGTTCAGGAGATCCATTACCAGATGATATTTCTGAATTAACAGATCCTACTTATATGTCAGAATATTCATCTATCTCAAAACCAATGTCAACTGAAAGTCAATATGATAGAGCTTTAGCATCTCCATTTTCATCAGATATTCCAAATCCATTTCAAAACGAAGAACGTTCATATTTAAAAGCATCTGAACCTGATTATGAATCTACTGCACCAAAATTTACTGATACTCCTCCAGAATCAATTACAGAAATTATAAGACGACCTCAGAAACGACCTCCAGTTAGAATGAGTTTAGACGAAGAAAGTATTTCATATCAAGGTACTCCAGCAACTCGTGCTTCGGGAACTCCAGCAAGTAAAGTAAATATAATTCCATTTGAAGACGAAATGTCTAGTGATTCGTTATCAAACTATTCAAGAGATTCATTAAACTCAAATCCTTTTCCAAAAAAAATATATAATAAAATGATGGGATTAAATGTAATTCCATTTGAAGACCAAATGTCGGTAGATTCATTAAACTCAAATCCTTTTCCAAAAAATATGTATAATAAAATGATGAGATAAAATAATTTTCTAATACTTATGTATAATGGGAACTAAAAAATTCTTTCGCAAAGTAGGCAGGAACTTACAACGAACTGGTGGCGAATTAACTAGAGGAGCAGGTCGTGCAGCTGGTGGAATTTTAGGAGCAGCAGCTGGAAAAGCAATATTGAGTGGATTAACAGCTGCAGCCCCTGAGGCTGCAGAAGCTGCACCTTTGCTTTTATTAAAGACCGGGGGTTACATTAGGGCTCCAAGAAATAAAACAAGGTTTGCTATTTTACATGGGGGTGAGACCGTTTTACCAGCTAACGCAAAAGTAACCAAAGCTCAAAAGTCAATTATAGCATCTAATATAAATAAAAAAAATATGGGATCATTTGTATACAATTAAAATCTCACATTATATTATAAATGTCAGATTCTCAATCACGTTTAAATATAGATTTAGTAAATCCAAAAAACATATTAAAAAAACAACAATTAGTTCAAGATTTATTAGTTCATCTTAGAGCAAAAATACAAGAATATCCAGCAACTCATAATCTAAAAGGATGTAGTGAATTTGTTTTATATGTTTGCAAAGTTGTAGAAAATGTTGTTGTTAAAAAACAAAAAATTGATAAAAAGCAATTAGTATTAGATGTGTTTAAAATTTTGTTTAGTCTTCAACCTCCAGAAATATTAGTGCTTGATGCTAGTATTGAATTTTTACACAGCAACGGATTAATTTCAAAAGTTAAAATAGTAAAAAAAATAAAATCTTGGTTTGAAAAAAAGTTAAATTATTTATGTTAAAAAAAGCAATTGAATATGGTATAAATAATATAAAAGAACATTGTATAATATTTATTGGAAGTAAAATTGGAATTAATCATTTAGGCATTACCATCTTGTTGTTGATTTTGTAATTTTTGATTTGTTTTAAGATAAATATATTTCTAAAATATTTCTAAAATATTTCTAAAATAAGATAAATTGGAAGGAATAAAAAGATGATTTTTGATTCCAGGGTAGAAGTCCATATTCTCAAACGAGGAACATTTGCAGAATGTTTACAATGTCATCATTTT
>Ga0315288_10004898_pt1 | contig 17031 bp, 13 predicted proteins | sample YL17G11_20_MG_FD_203454 | JGI IMG/M metagenome (GOLD analysis project Ga0315288, IMG submission 203454) | Sediment microbial communities from Yellowstone Lake, YNP, Wyoming, USA - YL17G11_20 | ecosystem: Environmental > Aquatic > Freshwater > Lake > Sediment | place: USA: Wyoming | collected... | reverse complement strand
GGAATGACGGGAAACCTCACTTTTTGACTTTTTACGAGTTCATCAACTTTGATGGATCAAAAGAAATCAGGACTGTGCCCCCGGAATTTGCGCTGAGATTCATGGGATGGGTCTTTGCCATTCAAAACCTCTTTTCTCATGGAGGACCATCCCCTTTCATTTACCTCCCAGTTTATCCCAGGCTTGCAGGACAAGACGGACGCGGAAGGTTTCGCAGGGGGAATCGGGGGCATAAAAGTCTTTGAGGCCGAAAACCTCCCTCCCTTTTATCGAAGGCAAACACCGGCCGCAGGACTTATCAAAAAAACAAGTTAGGTGTCCCTGGAATTTGCAAGTAGATACCGGAAAATTATTTGATTTGCTTGGGATCATATTTTCCCCGGGATTCCTCCAGAGCAACGGACGGGGTAACGGCCGGTTCAATAACCCGATTCTTCAGCCTGATCCACAAGGGATCATTAACGAGAAGTTGGCGTGTCTTTTTGCGTTTCTCCGCCCATGAGAGCCCCTGGTCCTCCTCATCAATTTTAGCCCTCCGGGTGCGCATCCAGACTACGGTATCAAAGGTTTTCTTCTTCATAGGAAACCTCCTTCGGAGTGCGAATTTCTATTATCCCATATCCCTGCTCTAAATTCACAGCATTGAACAGCCGAATCCTTCCAAGATTGACTATGTGCTTGAAATTCCAACTGACCATAACATCAACGCGACCAATAGTGGCCAAAGCTACGTGGAGGGCGTCCGAACGGCTACCTGGACCGACAATTCCATGAGTTAGATACGCCTCCGCCAATTCATCGGCTTCCGCTGTATCCGCCAGGATAACCTGATGGGCTTCCGGCACTTCGGGAATGTGTCTTCGAACTCTATCGGGAGCCTCTTGCAGTTCGCGCAGAGTATGCTCTGAAAGAACCTGGATGAAGGCCCCTTTGATGAAAAGACGCCATAACGCGAGACTATCCTCGGCAAATTCGGGGTCTTCACAACCGCCGATGACCGACGCGTCAACATAAATATGGAGTCTTTTCACTATTTATTCTCCTTTTCGAAATGGCTTTTTACAAAGATTATTACTCTCCCCGAATCAATTATAGAACATCCCAGGCTTGGAGCACCAAATATTTTGTTCGGTATTCACCGTACTCCCGCTCCTCTTTTTCCTTGAGGACGCGGAAGATTTCGCAGGGGGAATCGGGGTCAAAAGTCTTTGAGGCCGAAAACCTCCCTCCCTTTTATCGAAGGCAAACACCGCCGCAGGACTTATCAAAAAAAAGTAAGGTGTCCCTGGAATTCAGTCAGCCTCGATTATATCTTGAACTTCTCGTTTTTGAACACTATCTCGTTTAGGTCTGAAAAAAATGATAACAAATTCCATTCTGTTAACGGTGCTTCTCCAGGATGAGCACATTGGCAGCGCATATCGAAGCAGCTCTTTAGGCGAGTGTGTTGGTTTGGATCAATCATCCCGGACCCCGCGTCCCCCGGGCCGATCCTACGGCCTGCCGGTCGTACGCATCCAGTAGGTCCAAGGCGAAACTATAGTCTGCCACCACGCGCAGCAGCGAAGTAGCTTCCTCGCCGCTGAGGGTACGGCGTTCCGCCACGTCGGCGATGAGCCGGATCGCCTGGTTGAGTTCCTTCAGACGGCGTTCATTGACGGAGTAGCCACGCAGGATGTGCTCGCGAAGAACCCGGGTGGCCCAAATGCGAAACTGGGTGCCCCGTTTCGAGTTGACCCGGTAGCCGACGGAAATAATCATGTCGAGGTTGTAAAGGTCCATGAGGCGGACCTTGCCGTCAGCGGCAACTTGTGCATTTTTTGCACAGGTTAAAGCCCGGTCTAACTCCTTGGTTTGGTAGATGTTTCGAATATGTCGGACAATCACAGTGCGGTCGCGGCTGAACAGCCGGGCCATTTGATGTGCATCCAACCAGACGGTCTCTCCCTGAAGCTTTACTTGCAGAGAAACGGAGCCCCCTGGGGCTTTGTAGATAACAACCTGGCTATCGGGCTTGCTCATGGCGACTTCTCCAGAAGCCTCTTGATTTCTCCCATTATCTCCGCGATCCGCTGCTCCTTTTGCAAAATACTTTCAACAATTTGCTCTGGCGGGAGGTGAGAAATATCCTCCTTGGCATGCGGGTTTTTGCGGTCAAGGTTGCAATTGTTGGCCAGCAGTACGGCGGCGGGGACTTTCCAGGCGTGATCATTCTCTTTCCGCTTCTTCCACCAGTCCAGACAGGGCTTGAACTCCTCGAGCTGGAGAGGCTGGGTCTTGGTGTAGTTCTTACGGCCTTCGGGCAGCGGGTGTTCGTAATACCAAACATCCCGGGTCGGTCCTGAACGATCAAAGAAAAGGAGGTTCGTAGGGATGCTTGTATAAGGTGCGAAAACCCCATTGGGCAGACGAACAATCGTATGCAGGTTGAATTCCTTCAGCAGCTCTTCTTTGATCCGGGCGCATATCCCGTCGCCGCAGAGAGTCCCGTTGGGAACGACCACGGCAGCGCGGCCGGGCTTAGGTACCCTGCGCAGTTTGCGCATGATGAGCTGCAGGAATAGCAGCGCTGTTTCCGCGGTCTGCTTGTCGTTGGGGAAGTTGCCGAGGATTCCCCGCTCTTCCTCCCCGCCGAAGGGAGGATTGGTGAGAATAATATCGACTCGGTCTTTGTCTCCGATCTCATTCAGGGGCTTTGCCAGGCTGTTCCCGTAAGTGATCCGAGGATACTCCAGACCATGCAGGAGAAGATTCATCTGGCTCAAAAGATAAGGAAGCGGTTTTGCTTCGCCCCCCAGAATGCTTTTTTCCTGTAATATCTTTCGATCTCCCACAGTCTTACACTTTTTTTCGAGATGGCTGAATGCTTCGACGAGAAACCCGCCGGTGCCGCAGGCCGGGTCAAGGAGCACCTCACCCAGGCGCGGATTAATGGCCTCAACCATGAACCGAACCACGGGACGGGGAGTATAGAACTCCCCCGAATCGCCCGCTGTGTCCCTCATTTCCCGGAGCATCGATTCGTAGAGGTGGCCGAGGGTATGGATCTCATCGGACGAAGTAAAGTGAATCCCGTTTAGTTTATTGATGACATCCCTCAGAAGATAGCCGCTGACCATGCGGTTGATCACACCGCGGAAAATATTGGCAATAACGTCGCGGCGGTCTCCTCCATTTGCGCTCTGGAGATTTCGCAAATAGGCAAAGAGCCCCTGCCCTTTGATCCCATCCGGGCGCACCGCTTCTTCGTTGTTGATGAAGGCAATCAACTCATCCCCTGTTGTGCCGTCCTCTTTAGCGGCCCAATTCCGCCACCGATAGGGCAGTTCGATGGCCGGTCGGAACTTCTTTCCGGCCATGAGAGCTTCCTGCTCCCGGATCTGTTCCAAATCATCCAAGAATTTTAAAAACATGATCCAGGTGAGCATGGGCAGGCGATCCAAGTCGCCGTTCAAACCCTTATCCTTGCGCATGATGTCCCGCGCCGATTTGATGAGGCTGCCCAGTTGCTGGGCCGTGGTAAGAGGTTGTTTCGGTTTAACATTTCCTGCCATGAAGAATATTCCTCAAATTTCTTTTGCGCAGGCTCAACCCTGCGGCTACATATAGATATTAAGGATGGGGGAGATAACGCGCCGGAATGATCAGATATCCTTATCTTGATCCCCCTCACCCCCGCCCTCACCCGCGGGGGGAGAGGGGGTTTCCGGATAGACGCTATTTAAGCTGAATAAAGCAGTGTCTGAAGTTGATTTACTGCCTCCCGCAATTTCGCCGGCCCGCCGAAATAGGAAGCGATCTCCATCACATTCCCGTGCCTGGAAATAGGCTCCAATTTAAGCACATCGGGGATCGTGAATTGGGCAACGCCATGTTCAGCATACTTCTCCAGTAGTTCGTTCAGAATCGACCTGGCATCATCCGCATACTGGGTGAAGAAATCCTTCCTATTATTTCTTAAATAATCGGCTCGTTCCCTTCTTGTCCGCAAAGGTGAATTATAGGCAACGTGGCAAAGCAAATCGAGAGGGTCCGCCTCGGATTGCTTGGTGACCTGAGCCAGATCGTCGAAATTGATCCCCCTTTCAGCAAGCCGCTCGATGATCCGGGAGCGCTCCTCCGGATCGGCCCAGTGAATCCTTAAAGTCGCCGCATGGGGATAGAGCTTCCGCATTTTGTCGGCTGTGTAGTCGGTATATTTGACCACGCGAAGCTGCTTTCCATCGGCGTCGAGTTCATAGACCATGTGGGCCGAGATCTCCACTTGCCCCCCATCCACATAATATTTGCGGGGATGAAATTCAGATTCAGCGATTTCCGGCAGCTTGGAATCGTCTCTTCCTCCGACTTCGTACTGGACTTCGCCAGGTTTCTCCGGCTCGATGATCTTTTCGCTTTTGACCCGGCCGGCCTCATCCATTTCCTGTTCCGTTATTAGCGTGGGCTCGCCGTCAAACTCCGGGTCGGCAAAATGGCTCGTTGCGGACCCCGTGTAATCCATTATGGTAAAGAAATACTTGCCATAATCATCCCGGACCCGGCTCCCCCGCCCGATGATCTGTTTGAATTCCACGATCGACCCGACGACACGGGCCAGGGCGATATTCTTACAAGTCTGGACATCGACTCCGGTACTCAGTAGTTGAGACGTTGTCAGGATCACAGGGGTCGCCGTCTCCAGCTCCTGGAAGCGACTGAGGTGGGCGCGGCGCATCTCTTCGGCATGTTCCTGGTCCACGCAAAAAACAATGGTTTTGGCAAAACGGTCCGTTGCTTTCAGATAATCGGTCAGGTGGCAGGCAATAGCCTCGGTGCGTGCCCGCAAGGAGATGGTCCGCTCAAAATCCTCGGTATGGTATTCCCGATCGGGAATCTCCTTTCCGTATCGATCAAGCTGGCCGGAAGAGGGCCGCCAGCCTGCGGCATCCACATCGGTAATAACGCGGTGCACTCGATAGGGCGCCAGGAAGCCATCATCGATCCCCTGGCGCAGGCTGTAAGTGTAAATGGGGTTGCCAAAATAACGATAGGTGTCCCGGTTATCCTCCCGGAGTGGCGTTGCCGTCATGTCCAGCTGGTAGGCAGGGTCAAAATATTCGAGAATCTCACGCCAGTTGCTTTCATCACGTGCACTGCCCCTGTGGCACTCATCCACGATGATCAGGTCGAAGAAGTCGGGGTTGTATTCCCGATAAAGGCCCGGGCGGCGTTCATCCTTGGCGATGGCCTGATAGATGGCAAAATACATCTCCCGACTTTTGACGGCCTCGCCGTTTTCGATCTTGTGCCGCGCCTCGCCAAAGGGAGCGAAGATCTTATCCTTCGGATCATCGATGAGGACATTCCGGTCGGCAAGGTAGAGGATCTTGGGGCGGCGGTGCTCACCGGTTCGGTTCCAGCGCATGGACCACAATTTCCAGCAGATCTGGAAGGCGACGTCGGTCTTTCCGCTGCCGGTGGCCATGGTAAGCAGGATGCGCCGTTTCCCCTGAAGAATCGCCTGGACTGCTCGATTAATGGCGATTTCCTGATAATATCGCGGGGTTTTTCCACTCAGGAGGTTGAAGGGAGCAAGAAGGCGGGCTCCGGTTCCTCCATCCAGCCCCTGGGAGGCGCACAGGCGGGCCCAAAGCTTATCAGGAGTGGGGAAGTGAGAAAGCTCACTTTCCCGTCCGGTAAGATAATCGAACTCAATAATACCGTGACCGTTGGTAGCATAAGCAAACTTCAGCCCAAGGATCTCGGCATATTCTTTGGCCTGCTGCAGCCCCGCCCCGGGGGTCTTGTACTCCGCTTTGGCCTCGATAACTGCGATCGGAAAGTCCCGGGTATAGCGAAGAAGATAATCGGCCCGCTTCTGGGGGCGCCGGTAAATTTTCTCGCCGGAGACGACAATCCTCCCGTCGGTAAAGGTCCTTTGCTCCGTGAGGGAGTGAGGCCCGTTATCCCATCCCGCTTCTATCAACTTTGGGAGGACGCATTTTCGACAGGTATCTGCTTCGTTACCCATTTTCTATTTCAGGGGACTCCACAAATAACAAAAGGTCCCCACTAGCCGAAGTGGATTTAAATAAGGGTTAACGAATAAGAATTTTATCGACGAAACCTCTGCTCTGGGTAGGATTGTATGAAATTGGAGGTGGTAAGTCAAGGTATTTGCTGTGAGGTATGTGAGGTGGGGGGAACTTAGTTAAGTTGTTGACCAAATGCAAAAAATATTTCGAAGAGAACCGCAGAGTGCGTAGCGCAGGGCGGTTTGATTATGCTTTGTGCGCTACGTTCTTTGCGCTATGCGCTCTCAATCCGTGGCTTCGAGATTGGCTTGAGCCTAAGGATTTTCGTGGATCACACGCCCTGGAGGGGTCGATTAATAATCGATCCCGGGCTGAGGCTCGATTCCCTCGCGGTAGGCGTGCTTCACCTCGGTAATTTCACTGACCGTGTCGGCCAGCTCGATCACCCGTGGGTGGGCGTTCCGCCCGGTAAGCACGAGGTGCATTTGGGGAGGTTTACGCTCAATAATCGTTAAAACTTGATCAACGTCTACCAGTTTCAGGTGGAGGGCATTATTGATCTCATCCAGGATGAGGATATCCGGCGGGTCCGACTCCATTTTTTGGTGGACGATCTGGATGGCCTCCTGGGCATTTTCCCTGTGCTCTCTGTAAGGATAGGGATTGCCTTGAATACCGCAAAACCCCTTGCCGGTGGCAACCAATTCGATCCGGCAATTCATCCTCTTTACGCCGTCCCACTCGCCGGCATAAAGGTCCCCCTTCATGAATTGGATAATGCAGACCTTCATATCGTGGCCGCAGGCCCGAACGGCTATTCCCAGGGCCGTTGTGGTCTTCCCCTTCCCATGGCCCGTGATCACAACCACGAGCCCCTTCTTTTCTTTGGGAATCAATCGAGTGATCTTTTCCATCTCACCCCCAGGACCATGAACCAGAAGATGCCCATATCTTTAGGGCTGGAAATAGGAATTTTTTCTTGCCCCAAGGGTTGGGAGCCTGCTCTGTCCTTGGGTTCTCCTAAACGTAACTGCCACCCATCATGCTCGCAGCAGACGTAAATCAGGCCATGGGATACGAAACCGCCAAATTTTTTCCAACCTCACAATTCCGGCATAAAGAGAGTCCTGTCTTATAGGCATAATGAAAAAGGTCTCCCTTCAGGAGATCGCTAAAATCTTCCCTCCGCCCCATCCGATAGCGTTTCCCACAGATCTTTTTTGAAATCACCAATTGCCCGGCTTGATACGGACAGGAGATCATTTCTTCCGATTTTTCGCCAGCCATTCTTCGGCCATAATTTGCCCCTGTGCCATTTCATCCTCCTAGCAAAGCTTGGTGTTCGTCCTCCAATTTTTGCACCATGGCGGCCAATCATTGCTAAATTCCCAGCCCTTGGAGAGGACCCGATTTTCCCCTCTGCCTTCCCGGGGCCGTCCTTTCTATTTTCATCCAAAGAGGTCCCGGAGGCGGAATGGGATTCTAAGTAAAAATTATCAAAATTGGGGAATAAAGAAATAAGGTGAACCCTGTATTTCCTGGGTTGAAATGCTGTATTTTTCGATTGACTTGAGGGGTAGGCTCAGGCGTTGCTGAAAATCTTCATTCGTCCCCGTCCAGGGATGAGGGTGAAAACTCTCGCTCTTAGAGGCTTATAGAATTTTTTCCAAAGGACAAAAATCTAGACCATGCGCCTGAGCAACAGCGCCATAACTGATTTTTCCTTCTAAAACATTTATCCCTTTGGCTAAAGCCGGATCATCATAAACAGCTCTCTTCCAGCCTTTATTGGCTAAGGCTTCCACATATGTTATGGTGGCATTGGTGAGAGCCACGGTAGCAGTGCGGGGAACTGCTCCCGGAATGTTGGCCACGGCATAGTGGACCACATCGTGCTTGATATAAATGGGGTCATCATGGGTGGTGGGGCGATCGATGGTTTCTACGGATCCCCCCTGATCGATGGCTACGTCTACGATCACGCTCCCTGGCATCATGGAGCGGACCATTTTCTCCGTGACCAGGTGCGGGGCCAGGGCGCCAGGGATCAATACAGCTCCAATCACCAAATCAGCCTGGGCGACGGCTTCGGCAATGTTATAACGGTTGGAAGCCAAAGACTCGATCCGCCCGTGAAACAGGTCATCCAGGTACCGCAGGCGATCTAAACTTTTATCGATGACCGTAACCCGGGTCCCCAGGCCAATCGCCCTTTTTAGGGCGTTGGTTCCCACCACTCCTCCGCCGATGATGACCACGGATCCCGGATGGACCCCGGCCACACCTCCCAGCAACACTCCTTTGCCCTTCCGGGGTTTCTCCAGAAAGGTCATGCCCACCTGGACGGACATACACCCGGCAATCTCGCTCATGGGTGTTAGAAGGGGTAGGCTACCGTTCGGCAGTTCCACCGTCTCGTAGGCGATGGCGACCACGCGGCTTCTCATCAGGGAGAGCGTTAGAGGCTTATCAGCTGCCAGGTGCAAAAAAGTAAAAATGATTAATCCTGGCCGGAGAAATTTATACTCGGCGGGCAGCGGCTCTTTGACCTTGACGATCATTTCGGCCTGAGTCCAAACTTCTTCCGCCGAGCGGGAAATCTTGGCCCCGGCTGCCTGGTAATCTGAATTCAAAAACCCGCTTCCCTGCCCAGCTTGATCTTCGATGATCACAGGATGCCCGGCATGAACCAAGGCGTCTACTCCTGCCGGAGTGAGGGCGACTCGGTATTCCTGGGTCTTCATTTCTCGCGGCACACCTATGATCATGATACTTTCCCCCGTTCACTTCTCCCCAGTCAAATCCTCCTCCTTTACAAGCCTTTTTACCATGATCACTTTCCAATTTCAATGTTGAAATAGAGCGATTCCCCCTAGCCCAATAGATAAAGAATCTCCAGGTAAAGAGCTTCTTCCAGGAACCCGACCTCGGCGGGAAGGCAGCACCAGCGGGTGGGCCGGATGACAGGGACGCCACAGTTCAAGTAACGCTCCGCTTCCGCCACGGCCTCTTCTTTGGAATGTCCCCCAGCTACCTCCCGAAAAGTATTCCCGCTGGGAAAGGAGTAGGGAGGGCATGACCACAAAATCCTCCTCCATATAATATCATTGAGCTATGAATCCGAAAGCAACCCAGATGAAACCTTGATTGTTAATTTTCGTTTCCTGGACAGCCATGGATAATAATTTGCGTGGTTTTAGTCTAACCTATAACTGATTGAAATATCCGTTTTTAGAAGCTCCATATCCATGTCCAAAATTTTGGCAAAATCTCCATTTTTTCTATTCTATTGACAAAATAAGAGGTTCCCTTTTAGGTTAATCCTGTTTAGTATAGAGGATGATCTCCCCTTTCTTAGTATCTGGGGTGCATCCCCTTAATGTTTCAATAAATTTCTTGGTTTTATCCACAAAAGATGGAATTTACTCGGTCTGAAAATTTCGGCTTCTTCAAAAATCTTTTTAAAATAAAGTATTTAAGTTCAAATCAGCATTTTCCGAAAAATTAATGTAGAGGAAGGCCAACACTAACTTAACCCCAAATTTTCTTGCCTTACAGTCGAAGACCTTTGGGAAGAAGGAAGGTTCGTATGAGAATATGGCGTAAATTTTTTCTTTTTGTTTACTTGATTACAGTGATCAATTTCACGGATATCGCCAGTTTACTTATACCATGCGACTTGAACATGGGAAGTAATGTCCCGCCTTCCTCCCACCTTAAATTGCCTTTAACAAAGTCTATCCCTATATATTTCCCCTTCCTCACAGTTGTAGGCCCATAATGGAGCATTCCGTACCCATTGGCGTACCCGCTACGGCGACAAATTTACTAAACAAATTTTATCAAAGAAGCGAGCAATTTTCATGTCCTTAAAACTAATATTCATAATCATTATTCTGTCCGTTTTATCTTTAATACTTTTTTTTGTTTTTTCATCCATTTTGCGAAGAGTGTCTCACAATAAGAAATATAAGGAATTGGATAGGCAAAAAAAGTTATACAGGGGAAAAATAATGATTGCTATCCAAGGTGGGGAAGTATTCCAGCAAATCATTGATTTTCGCTCATCCCCCAAAACCATTAAATGGCAGGCCATAGAAGATATTTTGCTCGAATTGATAAATGAAATAAAATATAAAGAAAATATAAGAGAATTTTTTGACCGGCTTGGTTATGTTGCCCTTTATGAAAAAAAATTAGAAAGTAAAAATGTGATAAGGAAAGCAACAGCGATTGACAAATTGGGCAAAATGTTGAGTGAGGCCTCGGTAAAGAAGCTTTTAGAGATATTGGCAAACGAAAAAAATAATGTCGAAATCGTCTCGGTCACAATAAGAGCCTTGAGTAGAATCGGTCTAATAGAAGGGTTGAGAGGGGTATTAGAACAGCTATCCGATCTTTTGAGGAAATCACTTATATCAAGAAAAACAATAGAATCGTCACTGATCAATTTTGGGCCGGCAGCCGTGCCTGTACTTATCGAGTATGGGAGAAAATATGATGATCCCCATATAAGAGCCTCTATTTTGGAAGCGCTTTCTGATTTACCTCTTACCCAGTCAAGTTGTTCATTTGCCTCAGAGAATCTCAAAAATAATGAGGCCGAAGTTAGAGCTAAATCATCAATATTACTCGGCCTTTCTAATACGGCCTCTATAACAATCGACCCGGATTCAATACTTCCATTACTCGCCGATAAGGTATGGTTTGTCAGGCTTCAAGCCGCTAAGGCTTTGGGAAACTTAAAGGTGGAAAAGGCAATTGGTATGTTAGGAAACCTTCTTTTAGATGAGAATTGGCAGGTAAGGAATGCGGCCTCCCGTGCTTTAGCCGGTATGAATGACGCCTCCTTAGATGCTTTCTTAAAAATTCTCAAAGGTGAGGATCAATATGCCAGGGAAAGTGTCTGTGAAGAAATAGAAAGGACAAATCTCGCTAAGCGTCTGATCGAGAACCTGGATAGCAACGATAGAATTATTTATGAGAAATCCAAAGAAATATTGAAGTATATGCACTATCTTGGTTTTTCGACTCCTCTTCTTGAATATTTGAAAACTGGGGATGGAAATCGCCTTAAGGGAAAAATATATATGATTTTGAATGGGGCCGAGGCTGCATGAAAGAGTTGCTAACATCCTTAGTCTTGGGGTTCAATTATTTTGTTGGGATTTATTATGGGATTTTCAATTTTCTATACTCCATTCTCTTAACGATTTCTCTATTCGTAATCCTCAGGTATATAAAACGCATCAAATATATACCTTTTACAGATTATAGAAATTCTCCGAAAACCCCACCCGTTTCATTAATCATACCGGCATTTAACGAAGAAAGGATCATAATTAGAACAATAAGATTTGCGCTGGCAGTGGATTATTCTGCTTTTGAAGTGATCGTCATCAATGACGGTTCTCAGGATAAAACTTTAGAAACCATTATAGACGCCTTTCAATTGAATAAGGTAGATCTGGTCCATAGAAATTTTCTCAAAACGAAGCCTGTGAGAGGATTCTACTATAACCCGGAGATACCCAACCTGCTACTCGTAGATAAAGAGCGGGGGAATAAAGCAGATGCCTTAAACTGCGGGATAAACGTATCAAGAAGTCCCTACTTTTGTTCGGTAGATGCCGATTCTTTTCTTGATAGAGAAGCTCTGATCCGGCTTATTGCACCTATTCTAGAAAGCAACGTTCCAATCATAGCCTGTGGTGGTGTCGTTAGGGTTTTGAACGGCGTTAGATTCCAAAATACCATCATAAAAGAGGTGAACCTGCCTAAAAATGCTCTTTCTATGTTTCAGGTCGTAGAGTATCTCAGGGCATTTTTATTTGGCAGGGTAGGTTGGGATGTGGTGAATTCCCTGCTCATTCTTTCAGGAGCCTTTACCTTATTCAATAAGGCGGCGGTGTTGGAGTTGGGGGGGTATAGGCCCGGGAATATTAGCGAGGATATGGAAATCATTGTAAGACTGCACCAACATTATTTGAAAAATAAAAAACCTTATCGGATCAAATTCGTTTCTGATCCCATATGCTGGACAGAAGTACCGGAAAAAATTAGGATGCTCGGAAGGCAGCGAAGGAGATGGCAATTAGGTCTCATGCAGACCATTTTTCAGCACAAAGCGATGATTTTCAACCCAAGATACGGTAAGATAGGAATGTTCGTCATGCCGTATTACGTGTTTTTCGAAATGGTTGGCCCGCTTGTGGAGGTCCTTGGGTACATCATTGTGCCTCTCGCTTACCTATTCGGGGTGCTTAACTTCGAATTTTTGATCCTCTTTTTGATCCTGGCGATATTCTTTGGGATATTCCTCTCAACGGCTGGAATATTCTTAGAAGAGCTAACGTACAAACGATACCCCAAATGGTCTAACTTATTCAGGCTGCTGCTTTACGGAGTGTATGAAAACTTCGGCTACCGGCAAATAGGCTCTCTCTGGAGGACTCAAGCCCTGTTTCAATATGTAATGGGGAAAAGGGAATGGGAATATGTCAAGGGTAAAGGGGCAAGTTTTAAGGAGAAGGAAAAGGGGAAATGAAATTCGAAAAACTTGGGTTTTTAGCTCTAAAGAACAACGATAACCAGGAAGCCATTAACCTCTTCAGAAGAGCCCTTGAAGGAAAGAAAAGCGCCAATGGTTTTCTCGGTCTTGGAATTGCCTTTTATAACCTTGAAGATTACCAAACCGCGAGATGGGCATTCTATAAGGTATTAGAATTAGAACCGGCTAATAAGGAAGCAATGATTCATATCTCTAATGTTGAAAAAATCAAAAAACAGTCTCCCCTTTTTCAGAGGCAATCATCATTCAGGGCAGTGAAAGATTCCCTGGAGATGTTTAGCCAAGGGAAGTGGATGAAGTTCTTTGTGAAGGGGATCAACCTCGGCCTGGGAATTCCTGGTTATTTCCCGGGGGAATACCCGGTAAAGAAGGGAACTTATTTAAAATGGTTTGAACAGATTGCCGACCTCGGGATGAATGCCCTAAGAAATTATACGGTCCATCCTCCTTCTTTTTATGAGGCGTTATATCAATTTAACCAATCAGGAAAAAAGTTGTATCTATTTCAGGGAATATGGGTCGAGTCGCCTGAAAGCAATAACTTTTACGAGCATACCTTCAGCAGATATGTGCAAGAAAATATTAAGAATGCGATAGATGTTATTTATGGTAATGCTTCTCTCCCTGCAAAACCTGGATATGCCCATGGCAGGTACGAGTATGATGTATCTTCCTATACGATAGGCTTTATATTTGGCAGAGAATGGGAAAGCTGCGCTGTTAAAAAATTCAACGAACTTAGGATTGGGGAAATAAGAGATTTTAAGGGTGAATTTTTAAGTATCAAGGAGGCGACACCTTTTGAAGTATGGATAGCGAAGATGTGCAATATTTTGCAAAGTTATGAATATGAAAAATACAAAATCTCACATCCCGTTTCTGTGGTCAACTGGCCTACTCTTGACCCGCTGAATCATCCATCAGAATCTCGATATGAGGAAGAATTGTTATTGCAGGGCATATCAGTAAAAACCGATATCTGCAATGAGAATGAAGACATGGAATCTTTCGACGTCGCAAAGATTAGGCCGGAAAAGGGGGGAGGTTTTTTTGCCACTTATCATGTCTACCCCTATTATCCCGACTTTATGAACAACGATTATCTGGAGGAAAAACAACCCTACCGGGCTTATCTTAAAGCGTTAAAAATCCACCACCAGAATCAGCCTGTCCTCATCGCAGAATTCGGGGTCCCGAGTTCCAGAGAAACTGCTCACTGGCAGAGGGATGGATGGCATCATGGGGGTCATAATGAACTCCGACAGGGAGAAATTAACGGCTCCCTTATGAAGGCCATACATGAGGCAGGAATGGCAGGAGGAATCCTTTTCAGCCTGTTTGATGAATGGTTTAAAAAGAACTGGCTATTTTCAGAATACTATTTTCCACCCGAAAGAAAACCTTTTTGGTTTAATTTACAGGATGCCGAGGAAAATTATGGATTACTTGCCCTGTACCCCGGATACCCCCAGAAAAAGGTGAGTCTCGCTGGGAAAAAGGAGGAATGGCAGGACGCACGGGTTTTATATGAAAAAAATGAAGGCCCAATGGTTTTCGAGTTTAAGGACGGCTTTGATAAAACAAGAGAACTGAAAAGGCTGTTGGTCCAACAGGATGAAGGTTTTATCTACATTTTGATCGAAATGGGCCAGGAGGTAGATTTTGCGACGGCTCATTATCTAATCGGTCTCGAAACCTGTTTCCCGCAAATAGGAGAATTCCTAATTCCATTTAATACGAAACTGATGAGTCCAATAGGGTTAACTTTTTTGCTCCATCTTGCTGGCAGAGAGAAAAGCCGGATTCTTGTGTGTCATTCTTACGATAAATATTTAAACTGGTCTAAAGACATCAAACCCGTCGTATCCAACCAGGCATGCTGGGTAATGATGCAAAATGAAACAAACAAACGCCGCCTAAGCAAGGATGGAAAGAAGTTCTATCCATCCCGTGTTTTTCCCATGAGCCACCTGCAGTTCGGAAGTTTGGACGGGGGCCGCCTCCATCATAATTCCCTCGCCGATTTCTTTTTTACGGACAATATGATTGAGCTTCGCATTCCTTGGGGATTGATCAACTTTACCGATCCCAGCTCCAAAATGGTTTTATGGAGAGATAAGAATGGCCAAGCAATAAAAACAGACGGCATACGGATCATTGCGCTCTCATATAAGCCCGTAAAAAATCAACTCTACGCCGAAAACACAAGCTTAATGAGCAATATTACGGATTCTTTTCCTCAAAGCCTTTCGGCGGATAATATACCCACTTATTCATGGGATGATTGGATCACTCCCATCTATCACACATACCTAAAGGGAAGTTATTATAAATACAAAGAATATCTATCACAAATCCCTAAGGGAGCCTAAAATGTCGCTAACCAGGAGAGATTTTTTAATTTTAGGCAGTGGGCCATTTATTTTGCCCCTTTCCTTACCCAAAAATCTATTTGCTGATTCTATAAGTATCCCTGTTTTAATGTATCATGATATTTCGAATCACTTTCATGACCAATATACCATATCGCCTCCTTTTTTTTCAGCCCAAATGGAATGGCTTTACTCCAATGGCTATAAAACCCTTTTCTTCAATGAGATCGAAACATTTCTGAAAACTGGAGATAAAGGGTCAGTGATTATGAGCTTTGACGATGGGTACGCCTCTTTCGCCAGTTATGCTTTTCCCCTGTTAAAAGAATATGGGTTTAAGGCCACAATAAATGCAATCGGGAAGAATATTGGAGGCTATATTAATTTTGGCGGGAATAGACCTTTGCTCAGTTGGGACGAATATAGGTACTTTGTAAAAAGTGGCCTTGTGGGATTAGGCTCCCACACTTATGGCCTCCATGTCTATAAATCAGGTTTAGGAATATTGGGTTTTACCCAGCAGGAATTAGAAGATGACTTGCGGTTGTTTCAGGAGGTGGCCAAAAGAGAAATTGGTAGCGCTACAAAAATATTGGCATGGCCTTACGGTATATATGATGAGAAGAGTATGAATATAGCCCGAAGGGCTGGATATGAATATATTTTGACTTCCAATATAGGGTATCTTCAAAAAGACAGCAATCTACTTAAGATACCGAGATTGAATATAAACAATTCGCACGATCTTTCTTCCTTTCGGCAATATGTAAGGGGAAAGGCATGATATTGAGAGGAGCTTTCTTAGCCATCATAATTTTCTTCAGTCCAGGGATTTGCTTTCCTATGACCCCGGCTGACCTTTTCAAAGAAGGTAAGTATGATGAGGCAGTGGAAGCTTATAGAGAAGTCATCGAAGGATCTAAAGATGATATGGCCAAAGCTGCTTTACATAAAGAATTGGGTGATCTTTTTGTATCCCGCGGCGATTTCAGAAGCGCCGCCCGAGAATTTATTAAAGCCCTCCGCTTATTTCAGGATTTTTCTGAGGCTGATAGGCTGCAAATGGCCATTTACATGTCTTGGGGTGAAAAACTCAACGAAGCATTGGTTGAATTAAATTCTATAGTGAACAAAAGCCCGGAAAACTTTAGAGCCCGCCTTCACTTAGCCAGAGTACTGTCGTGGACGGGCCAATTACGGGAGTCAATAGGAGAGATTGACAGGGCCCTGGTGACCCAGCCGGACGACAGGGATGCTTTGCTTGTAAAAGCAAATGCCCTGAGGTGGCAAGGACACTTTGATAGGGCAATGATTATTTACCGGAGGATTCTGGAGAAAGAGGAGGACTTTGACAGTCGCCTCGGGCTGGTCTATGCCTATCTTTCAGCAGGGAACATGAAAGCTGCAAAGGAAAGTAGAAAATTCTTGAAGCCACAATATCCCTACCAAGAGAAGGATTTAAAACAACTTGATGAGCATATGGATAGGGAAATAAGGCTTAATATAGGCGGGGGATACAGCTATTATAATGACACAGACGAGAACAGGGTTTATAGATATTTTCTTCCTTTTGGTTTTTGGTTTGATAATTGGAAATTCGATTTGAATTACAGACATACGGATGCAAAGGATAATGCCAGAGACAAGAGTGCGGAGGAATTATCTTTTAGGACATATTCAAAGGTAACAGAATTCATTGGCATCGGGGGCGGGTTAGGTTCTGTTCAATTTAACAATAAGGCAGCGGGAGATTTCTTAACCTGGAGCATAAAAGCAGATGTTAAAATCTTGAACGGGGTGGCCGGTTTCGCCTTTGCCGGAGAAGGATTGACTGATACGGCCCAACTGATGGAGAATGAAATTCGACTCGCGAATTATAGCCTATATATATCACAGAGATTAACGGATCGATGCTCGATTCTTGGGACTTATGGTTACAGGGATTACTCTGACCATAACAATGCCAATGATTTTTCGTTCTCCCCGAGTTATACTGTCTATACCAAAAATCCAACAATCAATCTGGGTTATAGATTCAGGTATTTGAATTTCAACCGTCAAAGCGGAAGTGGTT
>Ga0315288_10004897_pt1 | contig 17031 bp, 15 predicted proteins | sample YL17G11_20_MG_FD_203454 | JGI IMG/M metagenome (GOLD analysis project Ga0315288, IMG submission 203454) | Sediment microbial communities from Yellowstone Lake, YNP, Wyoming, USA - YL17G11_20 | ecosystem: Environmental > Aquatic > Freshwater > Lake > Sediment | place: USA: Wyoming | collected... | reverse complement strand
AACTTGTAAATGTACATAATTATTTTAAGAAAAACAATAAAATCGTGCTCAATTTAAACCTCAGGTCCAAAGAGTGACTTATTTTTGTGCCTGATTAAATATGGCAGAGGAAAGAAAAATATGGCACTGGATAGTGATAGCAATCCTGTCCCTCATCTGGGGTACGAGTTATATATTAATGAAGAAAGGACTTGAATCCTTCTCCTCTCTGCAGATCGGATCGTTGAGAATCCTAATAACATTTTTATGCCTTTTACCGGTGGCAATGCATAATTTCCATAAACTTAACAGAAAGAATATAGGTTCAATTCTGATAATAGGAATCTTTGGCAGCGGGATACCTGCCTTTCTGTTTCCTTTGGCTCAGACAAAAATAAGCAGTACGATGGCAGGTATGCTGAATTCGCTTAGTCCAGTTTTCACTCTTGTCATTGGCATTCTTTTCTATAACCGTAAACCTTTAAAATCACAGATTATCGGAGTCTTCCTTGGATTGGCAGGAGCAACCGGACTCCTTTATACCGGATCATTCTCATTCAATTATTATGGTCTGCTGGTAATCCTTGCCACGATTCTTTACGGGATCAGTTCAAATGAAGTAAGTACAGTTAATGGAATTAATGGGTTGCAAATCACTGCCCTTGCATTCATGATTATAAGTCCGGTGGCAATCATTTACCTTTTATTTTCAGATTTTACACAAGTAAGTTCTACAGGCCCGTGGCTACGCAATCTCGGATGCATAGTCCTGCTTGCAGTAATGGGCAGTGCGGTTGCCCTCGCGCTTTTCTACTTTTTGATACGCGATACATCACCTGTATTCGGATCGATGGTGACCTATTTTATCCCGATAATTTCGACCCTTTGGGGGTTGGCTGACAATGAGATCCTTACGCCTTCAATGTTTGTTTCAATCGCTGTAATCCTGACCGGAGTCTATATAATAAACCGGGCTGCTCTTAAAAGATATATAAGGAGCAGAAATGAATAAATACTCACTTACAGCTCTTTCAGTTTGCGGCGGAATTTTATCCGGATTGGCATGGACTGAATGGTGTCCGGGACTTATCCTCCTTTGCTCTTTCGTTCCGTTTTTTATTATTGAGAACCATTTATTTGAGAACAAAAGGAGATATTCTCCAAATGCCTGTTTCGTATATCTTCTTCCCGGTTTTGTTGTTTTTTCCATTCTGACTCTCGGATGGATAAGAGTGATAAGCATGACTGCCGCCATATGCTTGATTTTAACTGCAGCATTGCTTCTGGCATTTACCATGTGGCTTGCACACCGGATCAGATTAAGGGAAGGAGATATTCAGGGCTTTATGTCGCTAATAGCTTTCTGGCTCACCCTTGAATTCTTATGCCTGAGAGTTCCTGTCCTCTCCCCCTGGATTAATCTTGGGAACGGACTATCGAAAGACATTCTGTTCATTCAGTGGTATGAGGTCACCGGTACTGCCGGGGGAACTTTATGGATACTTCTTTCAAATTTGTTCCTATCCCGGCTTCTGGTCAGTCTGTATTCAAAAAACAGGAAAAGACTTTTCTACATTTCACTTTGGCTGGTGATAATTTCAGGACCCTCTGTCATTTCCGTTATAAGGTATAATACAATAAATCAAGCTTCAGGTTTTGAAGAAGAGGTAGTTATAGTACAGCCAAATTTCGATCCTTATGAAGAAAAGTTTACTATCTCCTTTAAGAAGCAACTTGAAAAAGTACTTAGTTTGGCTGAGCCTGTTGTTTCTGATAATACAAACTGGCTCGTAACACCCGAAACCACAATTGATGATCCGGCAGATGAGAAAATGCTGTCTGACAACAAATATGTAAAAATGATCAGGGACTTTATTGCAGAACGGCCCTCCGTAAGCGTTGTTACAGGAATGGTCAGTTTCAGTTCCTCTTCCGGCAGGACAGGAGCCGGAACATCGTCAGACAGCAGAAGTTATTATAATTCGGCTTTAAAAATTGACACGGGCGCTGTTGTTGAAATATATCACAAATCAAAACTTGTACCCGGATTCGAGTTCATTCCCTCCGGAGGCTTTTTTGGACTGATAAGCCGGTTCCTGCCCGCACTTGGAGGCTTAAACCGCGGTTATTCCACACAGGATGTCAGGACCTGTTTCGAAAATAGTGCCAGATCACAAAAAATCGCTCCTGTCATTTGTTACGAATCAGTTTTCGGAGAATATATTACAGATTATGTCAAAGATGGTGCCGGGGCAATTTTTATAATTACAAACGACGGCTGGTGGAAAAACACGATTGGTTATAAACAGCACCTTTCCTATTCTTCATTAAGGGCGATTGAGACACGCAGGCCGGTCATTAGGGCCGCAAATACAGGTATTTCATGTTTCATAGATTTAAGAGGCCATATAACACTTAAAACAAAATGGTGGGAAGAAGATGTACTGAAGGGCTCTTTTTTTGCCGAAACCAGGATTACTCCCTATGTTAAATATGGTGATCTGCTTATGAAAACGTCAATAATTGTAAGTGCCATTTCATTACTTTCAGCTTTTATTATCCTTCCTCTTCTGAAAATATTTAAATAATCTGCCCCGGGATGCAACCGTTGTAAAATCATTTTGTCTTTTAATCAGGTAAACTTGAAAGGTGAACAATTCAGTACAATATTTACATAACGAACTGATCGAGGAATGTAAGAACAACAGCAGAAAAGCACAGTTCAGGATTTACAAACTCTATTCAAAAGCTATGTACAACTTAGCATACAGATTCATGAATAACCATGAGGATGCTCAGGATATGCTCCAGGAAACATTTATAGAATGTTTCAGGAATATAAGATCTTTCAGGTTTGAATCTACATTTGGTCTGTGGCTTAAAAGAATTCTGATAAACCATTGTATAAATCAGATTCGAAAAAAGAAAATTGATATTTCATACTATGAAGCTCTGCCGGAATCTGCAGTCGAGGAGGAGGTTGAAATTACATTCAATATTTCTGAGGTCTTCAGTAATATCGAAAGACTTCCCGACGGCTACAGAATCATACTGACTCTCTATTTGCTGGAAGGTTATGACCATTGTGAAATCTCCCGGATTCTTGGGATATCTGAATCGACATCAAAATCACAATACTTCAGAGCAAAGGATAAGTTACGAAAAATGATAACTAAAAAACAGGTATATGGATGAATTGGAAAAGTTCATAAGGAATCACAGGGAAGAGCTGGACAAACATACCCCTTCAGAAAAAACCTGGATAAAGATTGAATCTGCGATTAGAAAGAGGCGACATCCTGTATTTATTGCTTTATCCGCTGCAGCAGTCATCATTATTGCTCTTGGTATCGCTGCCCTGTTTAAAGTGACCGGTAATAGGCTGCCTGAGAGTAAAAACTCTGAAGCTTTGATAAAAAATGATCCACAGATCAGGGAGACTGAATTATATTATGATAACCTGGTCAATGACCTGTTTAAAGAAGCAATGCCTTTGCTTACAGAATACCCCGATCTGGAAAAAGAACTGATAATCGATTTATCACAACTTGATAGTATTTGCATTGAGATCAAAAAGGACCTCAAGGACAATATTTCTAATCAGGAGGTTATTGAAGCTTTAATTAATAATTACAGGATAAAGATCCACATTCTTAGCGATATGCTGGTTCAGTTAAGACAGCAGGAAGTTAAAAACGAAAAAACCAAAAACCATGCATTATAGACGTTTCACCTTAATATTAATTTTATTATGTCTGATCCAAAATTCATATGGTCAGGCATTTTCCGAAAAAAGGAGCTTTAAGAAATCGGTACCTGTAAATAATGAGATGACCCTGGAAATAAATAATAAATATGGATCGATTCATATCTCATCATCCAGATCCGATACAGTCTCAATAAGGGCAGAAGTAGAGGCCACAGCCTCAAACCTCGACAGGTTAAGCAAAATGTTGCAGGGAATATCTGTAAATATTTCCGAAACTAGTTATCTGGTAAGGGCTCAGACTGATTTCAGCCAGACAATCAATATGCTTTTTGAGAGCTTTAAAGGCATGACAAATAAGCTGATACCATATGAATCAAGAATACAGATTAACTATTTCATCGAAGCACCAGAATATTTAAATATCAGAATCACCAATAAATACGGGGATGTCTATCTGGAAAACACCACAGGAAACTTTTCAATTGATCTTTCAAATGGTTCATTTAAAGCAAATTCACTTGACAAAACTTCCCAGATGAACCTTGATTTCTGTGATGCTACTATTAATAGAGTCAATGAAGGTAAAATCGATGCATCATTTTCAGAAGTTGTCATCGGTGAATCAATAAGCCTTTCGATTACATCTGTTTCATCCAGATTCGATCTGAAAAATAATAGTATCCTTGATACAAGATCAAGAAGGGATAAGTTCTTTATCGGTAATGTCAGAACTATCAGAGGTAACTCCTATTTTTCGGAATACAGGATAGAGAATCTGGAGGCAGAAATTAACCTTGAACCAAAATACGGTAGAATTGATGTTGATTACATAGGAAAAAACTGTGAGATGATAAACATAATTTCAGGTTATACAGATATATACCTCACCTTCGATCCCTCAATATCATACAACCTCGATATTAAACATACAAATGCTTTTCTGGTATTGCCTGACGGGAAAACTAAGGTTGAAAAGAAAGTATTCAATGAAGATAAGAAAGAGTTTATGACATTCGGGAGTGTTGGGAAAAATCCAGGAGACCTGAAAGTGATCATTGAGGCTAACAGAGGGAACATTTATTTAAAATAGAACTATCATCGTATTATTGACATCATGCCTCGATAATTTTTTCTGTATCAAAGGAGATGGAGTAATAGAAACTGAACGTCGCGTAACCGAAGTATTTAATCTGATATAGCAATTCTATTTCTATTTTGAAAATTTCGTCGTGAAAAGTTCTGCTCCCTCATCAAGCCATTTTTTGTACTCCTCAACATTCATATTTGTAGGCATGGGCTTATTAAGAGAATTACCTTCATGATCGGTAATCACATATAACGGGAGGGCATTGGTTTTGAATTTTGAGATCTCCAGATCTTCATTGATCTTCCCGATCGTTTTCTTTAACTTACCGTCAATTGCAGAAGTTATCCATTCAGCTTCAGGCAATAATGTTCTGTCATCAACATACAGACCAACAATTACAAAATTGTTCCTGAGCCGTCTAAGCACCTCCGTATCGGACCACACTTTTGCTTCCATAAGCTTGCAATTGGCACATGCATGACCCTTAAAGTCGAGCAGGACAGGTTTTCCCTGTTCCCTGGCACATTTCAGCCCCTGCTCGTAGTTATAATAACCATTCAGTCCCAGAGGCATATCAAAGATATCATCATGCAGGGGGGTTGAACAGAGTTCACTTGAAATAACCGAAGATATTTCAGATGAAGTTTGAGCAGTATTTTCCTGCATGATCCCTGTAAGGTTGAATTTTGATGTTTCCGGGGATGGCAGCAGTGCAGATATTCCTTTAAGAGGGGCCCCAAATAATCCGGTGATAAGATATACTACAAATGAAAAGACCGCGATTATTAGGAGAAGCCTGAAAGTTCCTATGTAAGGCAGGTCGCTGTCGAGGTGAAACTTGATTTTGCCCATAAGATAAAAACCCATCAAAGTGAATATTACTATCCAGATTGCAAGGTAAATATCCCTTGAAAGAATATTGAACGAATAAACACTGTCGATAGTCATGAGGAACTTTAAGCTGAAAGCCAGCATTATAAAACCCAGGACCACCTTGACCGAATTAAGCCATCCGCCTGATTTTGGCATCTTGTTCATTACCGAGGGGAAAAGGGCGAAAATTGTAAATGGCAATGCAAATGCAAGACCAAAACCCAGCATTCCAATGGTCGGGCGCAACACATCGCCTGATGCAGCTTCAACAAGCAAAGCGCCTACAATGGGCCCTGTACATGAAAAAGAGACGATCACCGTAGTCAGTCCCATGAAAAATGCAGCGATCATCCCTCCTTTATCAACCCTTGAATCGGCTCCCGAAACCCATTTATTAGGTAAAACGATCTCAAAAGCACCAAAAAATGAAATGGCAAAAAGCACAAAAAGGGAGAAGAACAGGAGATTAGGTATCCAATGAGTGCTAAGGGTATTTGCAAATCCTGCGCCTGCACTTGTAAGCGATACTATAATTCCAAGGAGTGAGTAGATCAGAACAATTGAGACTCCGAAAATCAATGCTTTGGCAACCGATTTAGCCCTGTTTTCAGACCCCCGGGAGAAAAATGCGACCGTCATCGGGATCATGGGAAAAACGCAGGGAGTAAATATTCCCGCAAAACCCGCCAGAAGAGAGAGAAGAAAGAACTTAAGCAATCCTTTTCCTCCTTTGCCGGTTTCAGGTGCAATATTCTGACTTTCAGTTGATACCGCCGTAACTTCTTTGACCTGATTACCAATTTTTATTGAAAATTCGACATCTTTCGGGGGAGAACAGGTAGCATTGTTGCACGACATGAAATTAACCAGGCCTGTAACTGTAAAAGAAGAGTTTTGAGCAGTTATTTTCTGTCGGAATTCCGCCTTATCGCTGAAGGATTTTATTTTAAAACCGAAAGCTTCATCAAAGACCTCCTCGGGCTTTGTCACTTCATATGGTTTCCCGTCAAGGATGATGCCGGATGGTGCGTTTATAGTGAAGGATGTAGCAATGGGACCTCCTTCCGGGATCTCCATAGCGTAAATATGAGAGCCCTTTTCAATTTCAGCTGTGAAAACAAGTTCATAGCTGTTTTCACTTTTCTTTTCATAAGTGAAATCCCAGGTTACCGGATCATAAATCTGGGAACTGGCACTGAATGCAATTAGCAGAATTGCGGCCGCAGTAAATATGGCTCTCTTAAGCATAAAACTGGTTTTAATACTTTGTAAAAATAGCAAATCTTTGTCAACCGCCTAAATCCACATTTCAACCCCCCAACCCCCCATTTGGGGGGCTTTAATTTAAGTAATGCTTCCAAAGTCCCCCATTTGGGGGATTTAGGGGGTTGAATTAAAGGGAGTTGATTAAAGTGTTCAAGAATTGAAAAGAAACCTATGCCAGGTCAATTTCATTGTCATACCTGTCGAAGAAATGATATTCAAGCATATGGTATGAAGTAACTGCCTGAACCTTCAGGAAGATTTTATATTTGAAATTCCATTTCCTGTATAATGGGATAATTCCTTTCTTAAGAAATGAGGCCACAAAGGGGTGAACATTCAGGATAATATTGCGTGTTTTAATCTTACCAACAATGAATGCAAGACTCTTTTCCAGATCATCGGTAAAGAGAATCGTCGGGCGTGTCTGACCGGTTCCCTGACATGAAGGGCATCTTTCATCTGTTACGATATTCATTTCAGGTCTGACCCTCTGTCTCGTTATTTGCATCAGCCCGAATTTTGAAAGGGGCAGAATATTGTGCTTCGTCCTGTCGTTCGCCATGATCTCTTTCATCTTTTCGAAGAGCAGCTGCTTATTGTCGCCTGTCTGCATATCAATGAAATCAACAACAATTATTCCGCCCATATCCCTGAGCCGCAATTGCCTCGCAATTTCTAAGGCAGCTTCCATGTTGACCTCCAGGGCATTAGCTTCCTGATTATTGCCTGATCTTGACCTGTTACCGCTGTTGATGTCAATAACATGAAGGGCTTCAGTATGTTCAATTATCAGGTAAGCACCATGTTTAAAAGAGACTGTCTTTCCAAAGAGGGCCTTTATCTGCTTATTAACCCCAAAATGGTCAAAAATCGGAAGGGTGCCATTATAAACCTTCACAATCTTTTCTTTTTCAGGTGCTATCTCCCTTATATATTTTCTTACTTCCTCGGCTAAAACCGGATCATTGATATGAATGCCGGTAAAAGTAACATTGAGCATGTCCCTCAGAATGGTTGAGGTACGGTTCATTTCACCAATAAAAAGTCTGGGTGTTTTGGTTTCCTTCCTGATGGAACTAAATGCCGATTCCCATCTGTTAACAAGCTCTTTAAGCTCCGCATCCAGCATTGCCACTTTTTTACCTTCGGCAACAGTTCTTACTATAACACCGTAGTTCTTGGGCTTTATGCTCTGGACCAGAGTCTTAAGGCGGTTTTTTTCTTCGGCGCTCTCAATTTTTGAAGAGATGGATACTTTGTCGGAAAAAGGCATCAGAACCAGATTCCTTCCGGCAAGAGATATTTCGGAAGCCAGTCTGGGTCCTTTTGTTGAAATTGGTTCTTTGGTTATCTGGACAAGGACAGTCTGCCCGGCATTAAGAACATCAGTTATCTTACCGTCCTTTTCAATATCCTCTTCGCATTTGATTTTATGAATTGGATTTACACGACCCTGCCTTTGAACTGCAGTTGTATAATATTTGTTCTGAGTCCGGAACTGGGCTCCCAGATCAAGATAATGAAGAAAAGCATCCCGCTCATAACCGACATTGACAAACGCAGCATTAAGCCCGGGCATGATCTTCTTTACCTTTCCCAGGTAAATATCTCCCACAGAGAATTTGATATTTCTCTTTTCCTTATTGAGCTCTGTTAATTGCTTGTCTTCCAGTAACGCCAGAGAAACCTCAGAAACACCAACGTCAATAATTAAATCCTTATTTACCACAGCACTATATTAAACTGAGTTAATATAATCTCAACCCCATCCAACATACTGATACAATAAACCTAAAGATCGCAGGACCTTTAGGTTTAGTATTTTTAAACTTTTACTACCCTGTTCGTGCTATTTCTTCTTATGTCTGTTCTTCCGCAAACGTTTTTTGCGCTTGTGGGTAGCCATCTTATGTCTTTTTCGTTTTTTTCCGCTTGGCATAGAGGGTTACTTCTTAACGTGTGATTTAACTTTGGTAATGAACGATTTTGCCGGCTTGAAGGAAGGAATATTGTGAGCTGGAATTATAATAGTAGTATTCTTGGAGATATTCCTTGCAGTCTTTTTTGCTCTTTTCTTTACTATAAAGCTTCCAAAACCTCTCAGGTAAACGTTATTACCGGTAACCATGGAATGCTTTATTGTTTCCATTAAGGCTTCAACAGTCTTCTGAACCGTTACCTTTTCAATACCAGTGTTCTTGGCAATTTCATTAACAATGTCTGCTTTAGTCATTTTCGTGAAGTTTAAAATTCAACAAATTATTTTGAGTATACGTTTTTTTCAACCCTGCAAATATAAAAATATTATTTGTTTAAATTGAAACACTTAAAGAATAATTTTTTTTTATTAAAATAATATTATTGCCTAAAATACAATGAAATAGAAAAATGAAACTGACAATCTTACCCGGTTCGGGCAAGAATCCGGCCTGATCGGCCGGAAACTTCCATTTTTCTGTAATATCCTGAAAATATGGACATTCGGTTAAAAATACCTGACAGGATTGCAGCAAGCTATTTTTTATTAACTTTACGATTGGATAATGAAACGAACTTAAATCTTTAACTATATGTCAATCAATAAAGTTATACTTGTCGGCAACGTCGGGAAAGATCCGGTGATCCGTTATTTCGACAAGGGAGTCGCTAAAGTTACTTTCCCTCTTGCTACAAGTGAGTCCTACACGAATCAGCAGGGAGAAACCATTACTACGACAGAATGGCACAATATCGTTCTCTGGCGTGCAATGGCAGAGGTCGCCGAAAAGACTGTCAAAAAAGGATCACAGCTCTATATTGTTGGCAAAATCAAAACAAGGTCATATGTAGACAAGGACGGAAATAATAAATATATAACCGAGATCCTGGCAGATACTTTTTTGGTGCTTGATAAAAAACAGGGTTCGGGCTCCGCTCCAGCTTCAGAACCGAATAAAAGCAATGTTCAGGAAAAGGAACCATTGAGCTCCGACATAAATGAACCTCCGGCAGGTTATCAGCCCACTAACGAAGATGATCTGCCCTTCTAGCGGGTTTCACTAAAAATACGGCAATTGGAACCAGGATTATTATTTTCATCTGTAGTGTTTCTCCCGGGCATAGTTACTAATCCTATGGATTTCAAACTGATTATAGGTTTGATAGTCCTTGCCCTTTTGCTTTTTATTTCTGCTCTTATGTCGGGTTCTGAGGTGGCTTTCTTTTCATTGAGGCCTGAAGATATTGAAAAGCTCAAATCAAGTAAATCCAAGAAGGCAGCCATGGTTCTGAAGCTTCATGATATGCCGGACAAACTGTTGAGCACAATTCTGGTCGCCAACAATACAGTCAATATAGCAATAGTACTTCTGGCCGCTTTCCTAAGCGCCAAAACATTCGACTTCAGCTCCAACCCGGTCCTGGGTTTCATTGTTGAGGCTGTTGTAATTACTTTTGTACTGCTTTTTTTTGGTGAGGTGATGCCGAAAGTATTTGCAACCAGGAATCAGATACCCATGGCCCAGTTTATGGCATATCCGATGTCATTTCTGGAAACACTGTTTAAACCGGTGACTTTCATGCTTATCTTTTCAACCTCGTTTGTTAAGAAGAGGGCAGGGCACCGGCATACGAACATCAGCATGGATGACCTGTCGGATGCCCTGGACCTTGCATCAGACGATATAAATGAAGATGAAAAGATTCTGAAGGGCATTGTTAATTTCGGCAACATTAATGTAAGCGAGATAATGTGCCCGAGAATTGACGTGACCGCCATCAATATCAAGCTTGGATTCAATAAGGTAAAATCAATTATTATCGAATCAGGATTTTCCAGAATTCCGGTCTATTCAGGATCATTTGATTCAGTGAAAGGGATCCTGTATGCAAAAGATGTCCTGCCCTATACCAACAGTCCGGATAATTTCAAGTGGCAGGCACTGATGCGGCCTCCTCATTTTGTACCCGAGACCAAGAAGATTAATGAATTGCTTAAGGAGTTTCAGGTGAAGAAGATACATATGGCTGTGGTTATCGACGAGTATGGAGGAACATCAGGAATTATAACGCTTGAAGATGTTCTTGAAGAAATTGTCGGCGAGATAACTGACGAAAGCGACGAGGACGAAACAATGCACCGCAAAATCGATGATAAAACATATCTCTTCGAAGGGAAAATTCTGCTGAACGACTTTTTCAAAATAATTGATGTTGAAGATGATCCGTTTGAAGATGTCAGGGGAGAATCGGAAACACTTGCCGGTCTCATCCTGGAACTTACTGGCGAGATTCCCCAGAAAGGCCAGGTGATCCTGTACCGGAATTTTAATTTCATTATAGAATCTGCTGACAAGAGAAGGATCAAGGAAATTCGCGTGGAATTAACTGATGGCAATGGGAAAACCAAGGAAGATTAATGTGCAAGTGTTCTTATTGATACTTGCAGTTTTCAGCTTTTTCAGCTGCAGGGAAGCCTCTGTACCGAAACCAAAAGGCTATTTCAGGCTCGATCTGCAACCAAAGAAATATATTGTTTTCAATGAAACAAACCAGGCAAAAAACCTTCCTTTGAAATTCGAATACCCGGTCTATGGAAATATTTCCGATAAAGTTGATGATAAGTCAGAACCCGGCTGGTTCAATATTGAATTTCCAGCTTACAAAGCCAGGATCTATATGACTTATAAAGATGTCGGGGGTGATCTTGAAGGTCTGATCGAGCAGACTTATACAATGAATGTAAAAAACCATATTAGCAAAGCCGACGCAATCAATGAACAACTTATAAATGACGTGGAGAACCGTAAATTTGGGATACTTTATGACCTGAAAGGCAATACGGCATCAGCTGTTCAGTTCTATGTAACTGACAGCGTTAAACATTACCTTAGAGGATCGCTCTATTTTGAATCAGAACCAAATGCAGATTCACTTGCGCCTGTAATTGATTTCTTCAGGGAGGATGTCATACATCTGATTGAAACCCTGAAATGGAAGGAATAGTAAAATCTTGAAAGATTAATGGGCTGTATTTCTAAACATTATCTTAACGAATTCACAATTCTGGGTGTCTGGAAAATTGAGGAGGATCTTAAAACCCTGCTTGAATCCATTGAACTGGATAATGGCGATAAAAAGAAATACAAGGTCTTTGCGAGTACTTCAAGAAAACTTGAGTTCCTGAGCGTCAGAGCCCTGCTTGCTGAACTTCTCGGCAAAGATGAAAGGATCGTCTATAATAAGAACAACAAGCCCTTTCTCAAAGACGGTTCAAGATTCATAAGTATCTCCCATTCCCATAAGCTTACCGCTATACTCATGAGTACCAATGAGAAAGTTGGAATAGACCTGGAATATATGAGCACAAACATCGGGAGAATCGCTTTTAAATTTATTAACAGAAGAGAAAAGATCACAAAAGAGCCGGAAAACCGCCGGTACCATCTTTACCTCCATTGGTGCGCTAAAGAGGCTCTGTATAAGATTTGCGACAAGGAAGGAATAAGCATAAAAAAGAATATTACAATTGAACCTTTTGAGGTTAAGGAGTCAGGTGAAATAAAAGGGAAAGTGCAAACTGACAAGATTAATGACTCATTTGACCTTTTTTATACAAGGTATGATAACTATACAATAGTCTGGACAAAGAAAAACTATGATAAAGGATAATTTTCCGGGAAACAAAAGTGTTGCCCTTCTGCTCGATCCTGACAAAGCCGCTGAAGAAGGACTTAAGAATATCCTCAGCATTGCCTCTGAATGCAAAACAGATTACATTCTGGCAGGTGGCAGCCTTACTTTCAACAGCATTGAGTATCTGATTGATACGGTAAGAAAGTTGTGCAGCATACCTATAGTCCTCTTTCCGGGCAACCTTCTACAGCTAAGTCTCAGGGCTGATGCAATATTACTCTTATCTCTTATTTCAGGAAGGAACCCTGAACTTCTTATCGGAAACCATGTAATTGCAGCTCCTTATCTTAGAAGTGTCAGGGAAAAGCTTATTTCAGTGGGATATATTCTTGTTGGGTCCGGGAAAAAAACATCAGTTGAATATATAAGCCAGACTGAGGCCATTCCAGCCGATAAACCCGATCTTGTAGTCGCAACGGCTCTGGCTGGAGAAATGCTGGGTTTGCATATGATTTACCTTGAAGCCGGAAGCGGAGCAAAAAATCCCGTTCCTCCTGAAATAATTAATGCGGTAAGAGAAAATATTTCCTCACCTATTGCTGTAGGCGGGGGATTGAGAAGCCGCCAGGGTATATCAGATGCATTCCATGCCGGAGCAAATCTGATTATACTTGGAAATGGCTGTGAAAAGTATCCCGGATTACTGGCGGAAGCCTGTGCGGTCAGGGATAGCATAAAGACCAGACTGGCTACCTGAAGAGTTCCGATATCGGTTCACCGGTACATGCATTAGGATATGGAATTCTGCATAACGATGAGAGAGTTGCGGCTATGTCGGTCATATTGACTTTTCTCATTACAGTAGATCTGTTGACTGTCCAGCCATACCAGATTAGCGGAACATGAGAATCATATTCATAAGGCGAGTTGTGATCCGTCATCTGGTCTCCTTCCTTTTCAACCCAGCCGGGATTTAAAGTAACGATTACATCACCTGACCTTTGAGGACTGAAATTATTAACAATCCTCTTCAGATGACCATTGCCGAAATCATTTGCCTCAAAGGCATAATAAGGATAAGCTGAGGCAACACCTGTAAACTGAGTCAGAAACCTTGCAGTCTTCTTCTGTATCTCTTCAATAGGTATCCTGGCATCTTCAATAAGTGTTCTGTTAAGAAAGATCTGCCTTTCAGAGAATCCTTTTACCCAGTCGCCTTCCCCGTAAACTGCATTAAGGTAACTCCTCAGGAGTTGAAGTGCCTGATTCTGCTTGAAATAACCAGCCGGGATCCTTGTGTTCTCCATAATTGATGGAATTTCAGAAACTCCGTGAGATGATGTGAAATAGATGAGCACATTTCTCTTTCCAAGGTTATCATTCAGGTAATTCAGAAGTGTTTCAATATCCTTATCGAGACGAAGGATGGCATCACCCGTCTCCACTGAAGAAGGTCCGAACCGGTGACCTATATAATCCGTCGATGAGAAGCATATCGCAAGAAAATCAGGGATCTCATCCTTACCCAGACCTTCTTTTTCAATCAATCTTATGGCAAAGTCAGTGGTAAATGCATCACCGAAGGGAGTCTCTCTCAGAAATGCAAAATTGCGGGTTGAATTTCTTCCTGCCGGCTTGCTCATTTTGTTAATGTCGTATGGGAAATAATTGAGGCCGTTAAAGCCGGTCTCAAATTTGTTTGAATCAGGAAGGCATACTGAATAATCCGTTGCCTGCCTCAAAAGGTTCCATGTAGTATTTAGATATGTTTCCGAATATTTCATTGCATTGAAATCGTTGACCCACGCCGGAAGGTTTTCCATAAAATAGGTGGATGACATCCAGGTTCCTGTAGAGTTATCATACCAGAATGCTCCGTCGGCCGCATGCCCGGCAGAGAAAATTGCCGAGTATTCTTTAATACCAACTGCAAATACCTTTGACCTTTTGCCTGTTGCGATCTTGAGCTCATCAGCGAACGTTGATGCATTAAGATTAACCGGAGAATGAAGACCTGATTCGTAGCTCCCTCCAACCGGATTAACTGAAACATCCTTTGTACAGTAGATAAATTCGTTTTTCAGTGGAAGATACCAGTTGTCAGATGTAATACCATGATAAGAGGGTTCGGTCCCGGTCGAAATAGTTGAAAATCCGGGAGCCGACTGGGTAAGCATATAATCGAATGAGGCATTACGGAAAAATGTACCCTCATTTATCATTTTCTTAATGCCATTCTCTGAAAGCCTGTCCCTGAACCGTTCAATCTGATCAAACCGCAGTTGCTCAACCACTATTCCTACTATAATGGCTGGTTTATCAGGTGGCAGATATGCCCCTTGTCCCGACAGACTCAAAAAACCGCATAGAAGCAAAAAACCTGCAATAACTCTTTTCCCTGTCATTTTGTAATTCTCCACTGCTTTATAAAACGGCACAAAAATAATCTTTTAAGGCTGAGAAACAATAATTCATTCAAATTCCAGTCAGAATCATCTGATAATCACAATCCTGCCGCTGCATAAATGCTTTGTTTCCTTATTTGTAAAAACAGCAAAATAAATACCTGCCGGCAGCCGGCCGACATCCAGCTTTATGGGATTCCTGTCCCAAGTTTCTGTTTCATAATCTGAAACCTTTTTACCTGTCATGTTAAATAATCTTATATTAACCGTACCCCTAATCTTTTCAGGCAGGATAGCTTTAATAAGAATGCTGCCAGGGTTCGGATAAAATAACGGTTTAGCTGGATTTGTAGTATCCACAGGATTTAAATCGGGTAACATTTTTACTGTCAGATCAGTTCTTTCCCGGTGTATTACAGTGATGTCACTGACAGTCGTGTCCCAGTAACCCTCAGCAGTAAAAGTAAGATCATATGAGCCAGGTAAAAGAAGCCTTGTAAAAAAGCCGGTAAGCGTATCCGAATAAACATGAGAATTATCAATGTCATGCCCTTCAATAAAGACCTTTGCCGGAACAGGCTCACTGTTGAATGCGTCAATTACTTGTCCGCGTATTCCGTACGTAGCATTTTCGAGGTACCCAAGCAATGAGCGGTAGTTGTACTCCCAGATATTATTCAGATCAGAAGTCGGGGTAATAAAGTTATTGTCAAGTTCTACAGTAATTTCACGTCCGTTCAGTGTGTATGTAACATAATCCTGCCTCCCGCCATAAATAGGATACCAGTCATATCCTTTCGTGACACCATTATCAAGATAATTCATGTAACCCGCCCGCGAATGCAGATGGACAGTGTCGGCCCAGGCTCTGGATATCATGTAAAACCAGTTATTATCTGCATGTTCTGCGGACCATCTGTCCCATGGGTAGTTGACAACCTCCTCTCCTGAATGAAAATTCGCTGAAAGAGCAAACCTGTGCTCTGCCAGAAAACTCATCATGTCGATTGTCTCCTTCTGCCTCGTGACTCCCTGGGCCTCAGGATCAGGAAAGTTCCGGTTTAGATCATAACCATTTGCATTGAACCTTACCGGTGAAATAATGAAATTACTGCTCCTGTATGTTCCATCCGGATTTGCCAGCGGATTTATCCAGATCTCAAGATTGTCCACAAGATTTTTCACTCTGGTGTTGAGGCTGTAATTTTTGAGAAGATACTCTGAAAGTCTCAGCATAAGTATAAATCCCGCCGTTTCGTCTCCGTGTATGCTTGATGAATAGAAGACTTCAGGCTCATTCTCATCCACCTTGCAGTTGTCGGAGATTTTGAGGACAAGCACAAGCCTGCCGTTTATGCTCGTACCTATTGTATCGAGCATGCAGAGAGAGGGATACGAAGATGCAAGGGATCTCATTATCGAGTCATACTGTGTGTAGGATGGGTAACTATCCCACTCCATGGCTTCAGTCAAGTTAGCCGAACTGATAACACCTTTGTTATCCGAGCTTTCAGCGATCTTATAATCATAACCTTCTGCAATGAATCTTTCAACTGTAAGTGGCGAGAGTAAAATATGAATTGACTTCTCCTTTACAGATCGTATTGAGTAAATACGTGTAAGCCTGTCGATCGCCAATCGGTTCCGGCCGGCAATTACAACTTCAGCCTGGCCTTTTTCAGATATGATCCCGCGAAGTTTTGTATCATTTGATACATTTTGAGAATAGCACCATTCTGCCAGAAATGAAAATATCAGTAACGGTATCAGTATTTTCTTTAACATTCAACTGCTTAAACATTGAACCTGATATGAAGGATATCCCCGTCTTCAACCACGTAGTTTTTTCCTTCAATGTAGAATTTGCCTGCCTCCTTGCATGCATGTTCCGAGCCCAGTGTTATAAAATCATGATATTTCATTACCTCAGCCCTGATAAATCCTCTTTCCAGGTCGCTGTGAATTACACCTGAAGCCTGTGGTGCGTTCATCCCCTTTTTTATTGTCCATGCCCTGATTTCCTTCGGACCCACGGTAAAGAATGTCACAAGGTTAAGCATTTTATATGCCGCCCTTACCATTTTATCGACTCCGGGTTC
>Ga0315288_10004894_pt1 | contig 17037 bp, 36 predicted proteins | sample YL17G11_20_MG_FD_203454 | JGI IMG/M metagenome (GOLD analysis project Ga0315288, IMG submission 203454) | Sediment microbial communities from Yellowstone Lake, YNP, Wyoming, USA - YL17G11_20 | ecosystem: Environmental > Aquatic > Freshwater > Lake > Sediment | place: USA: Wyoming | collected... | reverse complement strand
ATGGTGACTCCGAGACGGTCTTCCGGCGGGTCGACGTCACCATGGCGGCAAGCGGAACATTCGCGACCACGGACACTGGGCTCAAGCGCCTGGTCTATCAGGCCGCCGGGCCCGAGGCCCTGTACGTCTTGAGCTCGCAAGGTGCAGCGACCCTGACCCCTGTCATCCGACGTGTCCTGACCCCGCAGGGTGCGATGTCGTCGATCTTCGTGCAGGAGATCCCTCCAGCGCCCATTGACTATCCGGACCACATGGTCCTCAACACCGCGACGTCCAGGTTGTTCACCACGTTGACTGACGAGAATCGTCAGAAGCTCTTCGTCTCTTCGACCAACGGTGGCGGCAACCCCAACCCGGAGCCCATCCCAGAACCCGCTCTGGCGTATGGGTACCCGGCCGGTGGGACGGTTGCCTGGGTGCGGCCCGCGCAGCCCTACGAGCTGAACCTCGACGTTCCCTCTATCGCGTTCGCGAACAGCCCGTACAGCTTCGACGACAACTGGATCAACACCAAGTCCCCGCCGATCAAGCTCGTACGGGTCAACACCTCTGGTGGGGCTATCTCGATCACCCTCCCCGGCAACATCGACCGGATGCTGGATGGGGACACGATTGTCTTCAAGGACTCCACCGGGAACGCGGCCGCGAACAACATCACGATCAACGCTGGCGACATCGATGGGTCCCCCACCTACGTGATCAACACCAACTACGGGTCGGTCACGCTGGTATGCGTGAACGCCGGTGGCGGCGGCAACTGGGTCGTCATCTTAGTTACGGGGCCTGGAAGCTGGTAGGCTGACGCATGGCCACAGACTTCCAGGTCGTCTACCCCTCGAGCGTGGTGACGCTCTCCAGCGTGCGCGTGCTGCCGGGGGTGACGCCCATGTCGATCGACGTCATCGGGCAGGATTTCCGAAACGTCGACGAGGTCATCATCAACGGCATGGCGGCCTTGAGCGTGATCATCCTCTCCCCGAACCGGCTCGTCGCCCAAGTGCCGGCGGGGATCATCGACCAGGTCACGAGCGTGGTGGTGACATCGAGCCAGCTCACGTTCACGAACAAGTCCCTCCTGCGCTTCAGGCTCGGTCGTGCGACCACGAAGGTCAACGGGATGCTGCGGCTCGTGCAGCTCTTCGTGAAGGTGCTCTTCACCACGCAGGGCTCGGACATCTGGACCCAGCAGCTTGGTGGCAACGGGCTCCGTGATGTCGGGAGGAGCTTCGGTCGTGATGGGGGCTCGGGGATCGTCGCGGACTTCCACATCGCCGTGCAGCAGGCCCAGCAGCAGATCATCGCCATCCAGACGAAGGACCCCGGGATCCCCCGAGAGGAGCGGCTCCTCAAGGCCCACATCGCGACCGTGCGGTACATCCGCGAGGAAGCTGCGCTCGTGGCCGCGGTGGAGCTCACGAACCAGACCGGGCGGCCTGTGCTTGCAAGCATGATGCTCTGAGCAAAGTCCCCGGGTAGCCCGGCATAAGTTCTCTGAAGGTCACACACGGCCCAAGGAGGACCACATGTCGGACGAGTTTTTCAGAACGAAGATGGGGCACAAGTTCTACGAGGCCGACGTGCCTCGTATCGCGAGGGCGCTCGAGGACATCGCGAAGAAGCTCTCGAGCAAGCAGGAACCCCCGACCCCGCAGGAGGTGTATGTGGTGGTCTACACGCACCAGCACGGTACGGACTTCGGGGTGTACCACGACCACGAGGCCGCAGAATATGGGGTGTGGGAGCTCATGAACGAGTACATGAGCGAGTTCCGGGAGAAGGCCTCGAAGGACCAAGAAGCGAGGCTGAAGGCAACCACGAGCCCGAAGGATCTCGGGGAGGCCATGACCGTGTGGCACGAGGTCACTGAGGAGGAGTTCGAGATCTGCAAGAGGGACGTGGAATGATGAGCCGGAAGCTCACGCTGATCATCGAGGCCGGGAAGAAGACCTGCTTCGACAAGAAGACCAAGACAATGTGCGGCAACATGCTCACGTCCCACTTCGGGACGAGGTGGCATTGTCGTCTCTTCAGCCCCTACTCTCAGAGCAGCAAGGGGATGGATACGCTGAATGAGAAAGATGGGTTGCTGCAACGGCACCCGGATTGCCTCGAGGCCGAGAAGTGTTCGAGGTGATGAAGAAGAGGTGCGACCAGTGCCTCTTCGGCGCCAACAAGATCGTCTCCGAGAAGAGGAAGCTCGGGATCCTCCGAGACATTCGCGAGAACGGCGGCTTCTTCATCTGCCACAAGTCCACCATCCAGGGAGGAGATGCCTGCTGCCGGGGCTTCTTCGACGAGGAGGGTGAGGGCTCAAGAACGGTCAAGATGGCGAAGTCGCTTGGGGTCGTGAAGTTCATCGAAGAAGATAAGCCTCGATGAGCCACAGCAAGACATCCCGGACCCTCAACCTCCCGTACCCGAAGGATGAGAACGGGAAGCCCCTGTGCCGCTGGTGCAGGGGCGCGGTTCTTCCTCCACGTACCTGCTGGTGTTCCGCGAAGTGCGTGCAGGACTACGAGGACCGGTACGACTCGAAGCACCAGCGCCGGCAGGTGAAGAAGCGGGACAAGGGCGTGTGCGCGATGTGCTCGCTCGACACGACCAAGTTCCGTGAAGAGCTCAAGCGGCTCTATCGAGAAGCCTGGCCGCAAGACTCCTACATCCACCAGTGCCTGCTCGAGAAGGCGCCCCTGTGCCTCGAGTACCTGGCCAAGCACGGGATGACCCTCAAGGACGTGAAGTTCACGAGCCGAGGCATGGCGGACTTCTGGCAAGCCGACCACACGGTGCCGGTCATCGAGGGCGGCGGGGGTGTTCACTGGAATGAGCTCAGGACGCTCTGCTCGGCGTGCCACCGAAAAGAAACCAAGGCGCTCGCGGGACGACGGGCCGAACAACGAAAGAAGGAGAAGAATGGCGAATAACTACCAACAGTGGAGCGAGATGCTCCACTTCAACAAGGACGGGGACATCAAGGCCCAGAAGGCATGGGTCGAGGAAGTGCTGAGCTGCGAGCTTGACGATGACGCAGAGGGCACGAAGAAGAAGCTCGAGAGCCTTGGGGTGATGGTGCCCTACGAGGACCAGGCGGAGTACTGGCCCAACTTCGAGTGGTCCATCCAGGATGTGGGCATCTGGGTCTGCTCCCCGGAGGCCGGGGGGATCGACGAGGTCTGTCACCTCGTGCAGGGCTTCTTGAAGCTGTTCAACCCCATGGGTTCGTGGTCGCTCACCTGGGCGGAGACGTGCAGCAAGATGCGCGTGGGGGAGTTCGCCGGCGGGGCGGTGTTCGTGACCGCGAACACCATCGACTTCCACTCCGACACGGAGTGGCTAAACCAGAAGCGGAAGGAACACGAGAAGGTGTTGGCCCACGCGCGTGAGCTCAAGAAGATCGGGACAAGCTACGGCGTGCGGGTGTCATCCCGTCGGAAGACGAAGGAGGCGTGATGGGCTTTTACTGCCAATACATAAAGGAGGAGAACCATGGCTGAAAAGGATCGACAGCAGCGCATCGTGTTGATGCAAGCGAACTACGATCAACTGGACCACGTGGTCTCGCAGGCGTTGATTGCGGGGATGCCAATGCATGAAACCGTCATCGTCATGATGGACGTGTCTGACCCGCTTGGTGCTGCGTTCTGCACCGGCCTCAGGGTGGACGTCGAGGAGATCAAGGAAGAGGCTCGAAGGGTTCACGCACCTGTGCCCTTGTGCTTGCTCGCTATCAACCTTGGCTTGGTTTCGAGGTTGCTGGCGTGTACCGGGGATCATGAAGACAGCAGGGGCATCCTCGAACCTTCACCGAGCCCAGACATGATCCGAACGCTGATGGTGGCGTTCGGTGGCATGACACGTGGCTACATCGAGGTGAGATCACAGGAGGCGGCATGTTTCAAGTCATGAAGAAGCGCTGCGCCGAGTGCCTCTTCGGCGCTAACAAGATCGTGCTCGAGCGCCGTAAGGAAGCGGACGACGTACCGTTTCTCAGGAAGGAGGACGTGTGATGAACCCCGAGATGGTCCGGGCGTTCACCTCGATGGGGTACCGCCGGCTCGTGCACAAGGACAAGGTGAGGACCGCGTGGATCAAGCCCGTCGCGCACATGTGCTTCGTGTTCCAAGTGGAGCAGATGCGTTGGTGCAACATGTTCGTGGACATCAAGGGCAAGACGAGCGTCTGGGTCTCCCACGCGTTCAAGCCGGTCGAGTCTGCGGGTTCGTACCTCGAGCAGCTCAAGGACTTCGAGGGCAACACCAGGACGGATGTCCTGGCAGGAAAGAGCGAGTTCGAGTTCATCGACCTCAAGGACGCGCTCGAGATGGAGCTCAACGATCTCACGGTCACGTGAGCGGGGAGGAACGTCTGGCCCTCACGGGTCGGGCGTTCTTCTTAGCTCCGCGCAAAGTAGTATGTGTCGCAGGGATAAGGGGCGTGGAGGTGCAACATGCCCAACACGTATCCTGTCGGGGTCTTCCCCGGTGATCGAGATGAGAAGAAGCGCGTGCGCGCGTGGTTCTACACGACCGCGATTTCACTTGTAGGTAGGGAGAAGTTCTTGGCCCAGCACCACGTGGTGTTGGGCGGTGCTGGCGGGGACATCGCGGTACTCCTCGCACTTGGGGTTCCGCCCGATAACATCCTCGTGGCCGAGCTCTCTTCGAGCGCGGTTCGCAAGCTGAGGACGCTGTACCCGGACGTACGGGTACTTCGCGAAGATGTCCTCTTGACGGTCTCGCGTGCGTGGGACCGGGACATCGGGACCGTGAACCTAGACTTCTGCGGGAAGATCCGCAGAGAGCTGATGGACCGTGTCGGCGGGGTGGTGAAGCAGCTCCCGCGAGGAGTACTCATCGCGGTGACGCTCTGCGGGTCCAGGGAACAGGAGGCGGAGGTTCGTGGGCGCCTGAATGACCTTCGAGAAGCGTACCCGGACCTGGCCTCGGAGGGTATGTACAGGAGCATGGCGCTCATGCTCGAGCTGAAGGAGCGCGTGCCCGTGCGAGCCCACGAGGGCATCGCGTATGTGAGCCGGGGGATGTCCACGAGGAACAACCGGGTGAACTCGCTCATGAGCACCACGATCTTCCAGACCCTCCCGCCCAGGAAGAGGAACGAGCTGTTCCTCATGATGGCCGAGCAGATACACGTTCGGGAGCTGGCCAGGGCGCTGTGGGTCAGTGGCTACGGGGCTTCCGTGTTGTCCGAGCTTTTCGGGCTGCCCAGACAACAGCTAGCGGGCTGGTTCGCCCACGAGACCCGTATGACCAAGAAGGAAGGCTGAACATGCACATCGTGACCAAGACCCGCGAGGTCAAGGAAGTCGTGACCGACACGCACCAGTACCTCTGCGACTTCTGCAAGCGGGACATCGCGGAAGTGCAGCGTGCCGACAAGGAGGTGACGGGCCCCCAGGAGGTCAACATCTCAGCGGACATCGGGGACAACCACTACTACGAGGATGGTGATGATCGGGACCGCTACGGGCTCGACTGCTGCCATGAGTGCTTCATCAAGAAGGTGATCCCCGCGTTGGCGGGCGCGGGGGCTATCATGAGGAAGAAGGACCGGTGGGATAGGTACCAGCCGGATGGTGTGGTTGAGGTGAAGCTGTGACGGAGAGGTATCTCGAGAAACTGGATGAGCTTCTCTCCGCCCGTGCGGCGGCGGGGGGCACGCTCACGCAGGATGAAGAGAGTCGTTTCTGTGAGGAGCTCGATGAGATTTGGCGGCAGATGACCCCCGAGGAAGAGGACATCGTCGAGGCCGCGGTGGAAGCCAGGAAGAAACCCTGAAGAGGAGAAACCCATGTTGATACGTAACGTTCCCGCGGAAGAGATCACGGCCGAGAAAGGACTCTCGGCCCGCAAGTACATCCCCGTGAGGCCGAAGCTCAAGTGGAGCAGGTGCCACAAGGACTCGGCTTTGTTCCTCGCTGCCGCGGGGGTTTATCGGCTGACCGTGTACAGCAGCGCGGAACACACCAGGACCAAGAACGGATGGGACTGGATGGTCGAGGGCCCTGGGTCCGTGGAGCTCACGGGCTTCTCAGATAGCAAGGGTTGGGCTTGCCTCGATGCCGAGGCGGCGGTGGTCAAGCACGCCAGGAAGGTATACGGGGAGCTGAAGAAGCAGCTAGGGTTCGTGAAGTAAGTCTAACCAGGAGGTAAAGACAAGTATGCCAAACTCTAAGTATCTTCAAAGTCTCGAACCTATCAAGGTCACGGAAGCGGTAAGTGCTGTGTTTGTGGCACTTCTGGAGACCGGGGAAGTACGGATAGGTTCGGGGAAGAAGGTGGGTTACAGGCTCAAGGACATCCAAGATGAGCTAGGGCTTTCGGAGGTTCCCAAGCTCATCGCGGGATGGCCGGGCGGGAAGGATACCGAGCTGAAGGTTCACGAGCGGTTCGTGGGTGACCTTTCACGAACGGAAGGTCCGCTGTCCCGTGAGCTCTATCGGGCTTCTGATGGTATCAGGGACTTGGTGGATGACGTGCGGGCGCTGGGGTTCGGGGAGTATGACTTCCGGCAAGGTATCGAGGAACCCATCTCGACCGCCTTCACGTTCTCGAACGGTAAGAGGTTGAACCTCGACATCTCGTACGTGCAGGTCACGCAGGAAGGTATCCCGTACCCGAGCCACGTGCTGAGCAGGACTTGCGAGGCTTGCGGGGAACGGCGGAACTCCCTTGAGTTCCTGAACGAGTACCACCTGGAGGTCATCCGGAAGAAGGACTACGTGTTCGTGGACTCCGGGGATACCTGCCGGTCCTGCAAGGACGTGGTGCTTCCCGCGAACGTGGCCTTCCAGGGAAACCTCACGTACATTCGCGTGGGAACCTTGAAGGATGCACATGATCGGCAGGTACGGCTCTTTGACCGGAAGAGCAGCATCTGGTTGGAACCCCGTGATCTTGGGATTCGCGCGATGGCGAAGAAGGCCCGGGAAAGTCATGCGAACGACCTGACCACCCTGAGGTTCCAACCTTACGTAGATAGGAAGTAGCTGCAAGGTCCCCCCGAAAGGGGGGACAAGGCCGCCGCGGTACCTTCTACTCATGTACGCGTTTTTCTAACCCCTGAAGGCAACTCGAGAACAGGAGAACAAGGGATGACCACCCAGAAGAAGCTCACCAAGCTGAGTCGTACTGCTCGCTTCGAGATGCGGCTCAGCGCCGACGAAGCCAAGGTCCTGGAGGACATGGCCCACCGAGAGGGTGTCTCGAAGGGGGACATGCTCCGGATCCTCCTCCTGGCCGCGGCGCGGAAGGAACCCAAGTACGCGGTGGTCGGGCACCGGCCCGTGGGGACGAAGGGCAAGAACCTCTGCAACGTGGCGGGTTGCTTGAACACCGCGCAGCGAACCCTCACGAGTCAGCTCTATCGGCTCAACATTGGCTGGATCTGCGACCTGCACTGGGAGGGCATGCCCGCCCTGATTGAGTACTACTCGCTGAAGGAGCCCCCATGATCGAACTGACCCATGAAGCACGGCTACTGCTGCTCTGGTGCGTGGCCCGCGAGGCTGGACTCGTACCCAAGATCTCGGCCTCCCACGAGCCTGTCTTGTTCCCCCTCGGGGACCTCTACCTTGTACACAAGCAGCTCCACGGGCATGGCTTCCTGACGAGCGATAACTCCTCGTACGAGACCACCGAGGCCGGACGGGCATACCTCAGGAGAGGGATGTGAACCACCACACCGCCAGCGACTTCACCCCCACGCTCGAGCAGGTACGAGCAGCAAGGAACCTGCTCGAGTTCATGCGGAACAACAAGCCCCTCGTGGGCATCGGCCGGACGATGGCGTCGTACATCCACGACCGGCTGCGCATCGAACGACAGGTTCGCTTCTCCTTTCCACCCCGCCAACTCCCCGGAGACGACTGATGAAAGAGACCTCCTGCCCGAACTGCGGGTACCCGGACACCAAGAACGGGCAGCACTTCAAGGGCATCCACGACCCCTACTTGAACTGCCCGCACTGCAACTACCTCGTGACCCCCACCGTGGAGAAGACCAAGAAGTTCGTGGAAGAGAAGCTGCGTGAGCAGCTCAAGGACTTCGTGGGTATGGTTCCAACCGAGGAGTCCCGACAGAAGATGGAGGACGCGTTTCAGAAGGTCCTGAAGGACTTCTCGAACACGGGCCTCATCCCCACCTTCGAGGTCACGGTCAAGCAAGAAGGCGACAGGACCGTCCTGGTCGGCACCTTCCAACCCTTCACGCGCAAGGGCGACATCGTCGGGGAGGACCACGGGATGACGGGCACCATCGTCACCCCTGACAACCCCTCGCCCTACACGATGAAGTGCAAGACGTGTGAGAACCGCACGAAGACGGGCATCTGCGCCGGGTGTGCCCTCAAGGTGGCGTTCGACGAGGAGGACAAGAAGCCATGAGTACCTGGCCGCTGGTGCTCGAGAACGACGACGGCATCCGCCCCGCCGGGCCCCCCGACGAGTGCCTCTACTGCCGGCAGAAGGTCGGGCAGCCGCATGGTCCCGACTGCGTGATCGTCAAGAAGCTCGTGGAGTTCAAGGTGGATGTGCGGCTCAGCGATGGCGTCAAGTTCACTGGCCTCTGGCAGTGCGAGGTGCCCCACAGCTGGGACGAGCACATGATGGACTTCCACAAGAACGAGTCGAGCTGGTGCTCCAACAACATCATGCACGAGGAGAACAAGGGCTCGGTCGTCTGGGATGGCGGGGAGGACCGCTGGCCGGCCTTGAAGGCCGCGCACGCAGACGAGAACCGCTGCTGTCTCTGCGAGGAGGTCTCGTTCAAGTTCATGAGGGTCGTCGACGCGGAACCACGGCGGGACATCAGGGAAGAGAAGAAGCCATGAAGTACATCACCGACGACGACGCGCTCGTGAAAGCGCTCAACAAGCTCATGAGGCGTTTGACGCCCTGCGAGACCACCTTGGGCGCGAGGTTTCGGGAGAACCTTCGTCGGTTCGTCCACGAGCACGGGCTCGACCATGACAAGTACCACTTCGCCGCGCGACCTCTACCCCAAGCGCCGGGTGTTTCTACGCGCTCCTGCATCGCCACGCGGCATGAAGCCGGACGCCCTGCGACGCGAGCTGGTGGGGGATATGCTCTTTGTGAGGAATGCTGGCAGATGCTGAAGGAGAAGCCATGAACGACACACTCAACAAGATCGAGGAGCTCGCTAAGCTGGCGCCTCCTCGGAAGATCAAGCCGCGGAAGACCCGCCGACAGAAGGCCACGAAGAGCGTCCGCAAGGACTTGAACAAGCGCCTCGGCAGCCACACCCGGTGGTGGGCGATGGTGCGCCCGATCTTCGCGAAGAGCATCAGGCGGTGGGAGAAGCTCCGCGACGAGCTCCGCTCGAGGGAGGTCGACATGGGCGACATCGGCGGGCTCTACATCTCCGACAAGATGGCCGAGGAGGGCTTCGCTCGGAGGGTCCTCAAGGTGGAGGAGGTGACGCGATGAACAAGGATGAGATCGAGAAGTGGTATGAAGAAGCCCTCGCTACGATTCCGCTCGAGGAGCTACTGAGGGACTGGACCTACAGGGTCAGGGTCTACGCGGAGACCTTCTTCATCCCCCTCCAACGGAAGCCGGTCGTCTACACGCCGGTCTCACACCAGCTAACGCCATGAGCCACCGGAACTACGAGGGCTGCTACTGCGCGGACATCCGTACCCTCGAGGACGGGACCCTCGAGAAGACCCACAGCCCGGACTGCAAGGCGAGGATCAAGCCGCTCTTCGAGGACCTCGACAAGGCCAACGAGCTGATGGGCGAGAAGATCAAGAAGGAGTCCGTCGAGGCAATGGACCGTTCGCTCTTGGGGCTGGCTGACGAAGACCCCGAGCACTTTGCCGCCCTCGTCCGCGCGGGGCTGGGGGTCACGAAGGAACAGGTAGACAGCTACAGCCATCCCAAGCGCCTCCACCACTTTGGAAAGCCCACGCCCGGCGACCCCTTCGTGGCGGGGATGCTTCAACATCTTCACGATCTCCCCATCGCGGACATCAGAAAGGTCACGGTACGGATCTTCAAAGAACAAGCCCGCAAGCTACCCGGTGTGAAGTGGGCCACGGTGGGGATGTGGCGTTGGACGGGCTGGGATGCAGACGGATCACCTACGGAGGAATGGCCATGAATCTCAAGAAGCTGAAGATCACCATCTCGTACGAAGACCAAGACGGCAACGAGCTCGAAGCCTCGCCGGTTCAATGGGAGGTCGAAGCCGACACGACCATCGAGTTCAACATCTCGTTTGAGCGGCACATCGAGCACGTGCGGGACACCTTCGACCGAATCCTCCAGACCGAGATCACGGGGCTCGATAGCTTTCAGCTCACGGCCACCAGGCAGGGCCCCCGCAAGGTGCTCCCCTCAGCCAAGACCTCCACGGCGGCCGAGCTCGAGGCAGCAGGGTTCAAGCCCGTGGACTTGGAGAAGATCTGATGCTGCTCAACCGACTCGGGGAAGAGAAGGTGGCCTACACGACCCGCCGACAGCATGGGACGAAGCCGCCCGGTATGAAGTGCTGGGCCAGTCGTCCGAACGGGCTCCTCGTGCTCGAGTTCCCGGATGGGGAAGTCATCGAGCTCGCTACGCTGTTCTACGCTGAGGGCCTCGAGGAGCGTCCGTGGCCTCAACGGCCCGCAGACCATCATGGAGGCGATGGACCGTGAAGTTCTCGCAGACCTACAGCGCGTCTTCGACGAGGAGGCCGGCCTTCTCGAACCTACAGGTCCCGTGCGTGCTTCTGGATAGTCTTCCAGGACGGCGGGGCCACAGAGGGAACCGGCGGCGGCTTCTTCGTGGAAGCGGTAGGCGGTGGGAGGAACGTGGGGGCGTGTGGCGGAAGCGGGTGTCCAGCCGTGGGCCCGAACGCCGACGCGACGGGCTCGCTGGAGAACGAGGGAGGCGGGACCACGGGCTCCTTGATCCGCTCGTCGTACTCGTGGATGAGCTTCATCATCGCGACGTTGCTCTCTTGGAGCTCCACGATCTTCTTGCTCAGCGTCTCGTAGCTGACCTGCTCGACCGACTTGTCCGTGGCCTTCACTAGTGACGTGCAGGCCGTCACGAGGGCCGTGAGCGCGGCCACCAGGGTCGCGATGGACTTCATGTTTCGAGCAACCGGCGGAGTAGAGTCAGACATCCCATACAACTACCAGAAAGGACCACATGCCCCGAGCACCTTTGCGAAAGACCCTCTACATCATCATCGACCAGCAGGACGGCATCCAGGAGTACGACGCCACCTACAGCCTCATGGCCGCGCGTATGACCGTGAACGTCTTGAACCGCGCGCCTTGCATCAAGGTCCACGGGAAGCTCGTCCCACGTTTCCGCATCGAGAAGTTCCGCTGGGTACCGACCGTGAGGAAGTCCAAGTGAACATCGCCACCTGCAAGCTGCACGGCTCTGGGCTCTTCACGGAACCCGGCAACAGGCAGGAGAAGTCCTACTGCATGAAGTGCGTCGTCAACGGGATTCGGCAACGCCCGAAGGACTTCATCCTGACCGAGTCCTTCCGGAGGATGCTCGAACGTATCGAGAAGCGATGAAGACGTTCCACTTCGACATCCACGCTCGGAGGGTAGGGGCCATCGGGCTTACCAGCCGGTTCCTACCCAGCGTCCTGGCGGAGACCAAAGACGAAGCGGTGCTCAAGCTGTACGATACTTACGAGCACATCTCGTACCGCATCACGAAGGTAGAAGACCACGATGTTCTCGAACTTCCAGCAGAACTTCCCGATGACGATTTACCACTCGACGACCTCTTGGACGAACTACCCGGTCATCATCTCTTCGCCGGGGTGGTTTGGTACGTCGGTGCCGTTTCGTCTCGACGTGGTCCGCCAGCTCGATGAGCGGGCACGTAAGGTCAAGAAGCTCGTCGAGGAGTGGAAGAAGCTCACCAGGGTGTTCAAGCGGAAGCTCTTCCCGAAGCTCTTCGCTCGAGCGCTCCCTGAGCTCATCCCGACGCAGCCGGTATCCCGTGTGCCGGTCCTCCTGCTTCGTGCTCGAGGGCAAGCGCCCAGGAAGGCCCGGTAGGACCCTCCTGCTTTCCTTACGCGCACGTGGGGGGTATCCTGGGCGGCATGTCGACTCTCCTGCCACGCAACCCGCAGAAGCCCGTTCGTTCCGCCTTCTGGTACGCCGCGAACGGCAACATGTACGGGCTCGCCATCGCGGGCGTGCTCATCGGCGTCGTGCTGAAGTTCCGCGCCCCGAGCGAGTACCGGGAGGCCACGGTGGCCGCCATCGGGTGCGCGGTCCTCTTCGTGAACTTCTGGTGGTTCGCGAAGAAGGGCATGGACGAAAACGGCTGACTTCCGCGGAAGAAAGCATCTTACGATGTAAGACGTTGCAAGACCGGCGTGTTTGGTTGTACAGGTAGTGGCGGAGGTACCCCGCCATGCCGATGACGTTGAACGAAGAGATTGAGAAGCTGGCCAAGAAGTTCTCGCAAGATCTGGTGCAGGCGTTCAGGGACTGGATCCTGCGACCCGCCGAAGAGCCTGTCGCGGCACCGGCCAAGAAGAGCAAGAAGAAGAAGACGGCCAAGACGGCTCGAGAGAGCAACCTGGCCACCATCGAGGAGCAGCCCAACGAGCGCTTCGCGCTCATCTCCGGCGGGAAGGTTCTATGCATCCGGCAACGTTCTCGTGACCTGCGTCGGATAGCCGTAGAGCGCGGCCTGTCTCTCAGCAACTTACGAACGAAAGACCAAGGGGAATCACATGGGAAAGAACGCAGCCAAGTCGGTAGGGGCAAACGGCCGCATCGACGCACACATGATGGATCCGCTCAGCCTGACCATCATCGAGGACAACCCCAAACATCCGCTCTACGACGGGTTCGGGAAAGGCGCCGGCATCTCGGAGGACATGGTGCTCAACATCATCGAGCACGGGATCCTCCAGCCCATCATGGGCCGCCGATGCGGAGAGAAGAACGGCAAGCCCATCATCGAGGTCATCGCGGGGCGTGACCGTGTTCGGGCGGCCCGCATCGCGAACGAGCGCCTGAAGAAGAGCGGGATGATCACCATCAAGGTTCCGGTGATCTTCAAACGGGGCGACGACAAGAAGCTCTTCGGGATGATGCTCTCGGAGAACACCCACCGCAAAGAGCTCACCCCGCTCTACAAGGCCAAGCAGATGCAGCGCTACCTCGACCTCGGGGCCACGGACGCTGACGCGATGCGGGACCTCAAGATCTCCACCGCGACGGTAAGGAACTACAAGTCCTTGCTCGAGACCTCCACCAAGGTTCAGCAGCTCGTGGATGCCTTCCAGCTTTCCGCCGAGGCCGCCATCGAGCTCAGCAAGATGCCCCACGCCGAGCAGGACAAAGCCGTGGACGAGATGGTCGCCTCTGGGGCGATGAAGGGTATCAAGGCCCTCGAGGCCGTCGAGAAGGCCAAGCGAGGCAAGTCCGCCAAGCCCACCAGCACTTCGAAGATGCGGTCTCGGAAGTTCGCCGAGAAGGCCGTGACGGTGCTCAAGCACAAGAACGGAAACCCCACCGCGGACTTCGCGGTCAACCTGATCGGCTTCCTGTACGGCAACGACGCCGCGCTGAAGAAGCTGCCCACCGTGATTCAAGAGGTGCTCAAGGAGCTCCTGTAGGAAAGGAAGACGGATGTCCAACAAGATGAACCCAGGCGAGCATGAGCACACGCTGTTCATGTCCACGGTCCTCAAGGACCTCCAGCAGTCTCGCGCGAAGATGCTGAACAGGTACAAGGACGACAGCGACCGGGGCGTGGCGGATGGGTGGTTCATCGCCACGCTCATCAGCCTGGCCATCACGCTCGGAAAGATGGGCGGTCTCAACAACACCCAGATCAGGGCCATCTTCGAGATGTACCTCGACCAGATCGATTCCCAGACCGACAAGCCCCTCGACCCCAAGACCCTCATCCACAAGGCGTGACCATGTCCCAGCCCATCATGCTTCTCGGCTTCTTCATCGACTTCCTGAACGGTCTCTCGTTCGTGCTCAGCCGGCTCTCGGACATCCTCGGGATGTTCTCGAGCCGGTAGGTGATCCCCCGGGTATCCGCAGTATCCGGGGGTTTTCACTAGCTCCGCTTCTCCTACGGGGTTCTTGGCGGTACGATGGCGGGGCGCCATGACCTACTTGCCCACGAAGGACAACGTCATCGTCCGAAACTTCCTCAGTGGAGTGGCGAGCACTCAACAGGTTCTCGTGGATGCCCTGCGAGCTGGGAGCCTCTACTGGGACCCGGCCGCGCAGTACGGGCAGACCGGCTCGGTCTTCCTGTACGTCTTGCTCGAGACCTCGAACGCGGCGAACGCGGCCTTCGCGAGGGTCTTCCAGCGAACGGGCGCAGGTTCCCCGCAGGCCATCGGGACCGCGGTCACGACCACCAGCTTGGTGCCTACCCTTGTATCGGTAGACCTGTCGGCGGTCTTTGCCCATGGGGGAACCGCGGTCGCGGGCGTGTACGACTTGCAGGTGTACTTGGCCGTGAACGACAGAACAACCGTTGCCGTGTGCTCGGGCGCATGGCTGGAAATCACCCGGTAAGGAAAGCCATGACGATCCAATACGATGTGAACAACACCGCCATCACGGGCATCAACGCGGTCTACAAGCTCAAGACAACCCTGGTGGCCGCCGGGTGGACCGTCGAAGGTTCGTCGGATGGGGCCACGTTCTCGAACGCGGCCGTGGACAAGTGGACATCCGCGGGGGCTCTTGGATCGGGTTCGTGGGTCCGTCTACGGATGCCGACCGCGAACGCGGTGACTCGAGAGATCTTGATCCAGCGCAACGCCTCCAGCAATACCTCGTGGCGGATCGGGTACTCGTACGCGGGCCTGTTCACCGGCATCCTGAACGGCGCCATCAGCGCCACCGTGGCCCCGACGGCCACCGATGCCGTGTCGCTTCTCGGGGGTGGGTTCGTGAGCGGAGGCGCTACCTACGCGACCTTCCTTCCCGCGGACTCCACGTACAACTGGAGCTGCCGGGCCGACGATGCAGCCCCGTACGGCTTCTACGGGGTGTGCCTGGACACCGTCTCGGGGACCGGGATCATCATGGATCCCCTGGTGGCCGGCTCCTACACGACGGGCGACAACGACCCGTACGTGTTCGCGGTCAACGGCTCCACCGCCTTGCTGTCGGTATCTACGGTCGGGCAGGAGGCTGGAACACTAGGTACGAACCCCTTCTCTTGGTACAAGAAGGGCCTGGGCGGGGAAGGTTTCGTTGGCACGGGCCTGTGGAGCTGGAACAACTCGAACTCGAACGCCCTCACGACCAACGGCGGCGTGGATCCCACGGATGGCGGGGATGTTCTTCTTCCCTGCTGGTGGGGGCGGGCAACCGTGAACGCGGCCCCGAACGGCCCCAAGGGCTCGAGCACGCTCCTCCGCTGGCGGACCGTCACCAGGAACAACAAGGACACGGTCTCCATCGCGACCGGGACCTCCCGTGAATGGGTCTACGTGGGGCAGTGCGCGCTTCCCTGGGACGGGTCGGTTCCTGGGTTATGGCGAACAACGCCGGTCATGACTTCACGCCCGCTAGCCAGCAAAACGCCCCACAGGGCTTTGCCGGTCATGCGGCCGCGACTTCACGTGAGCACGCCCCGCAGGGCTTTGCCGCGCACATCTACACGGCCGTCCAGACCGCAGAGTCGGCCGCGCTGTACAAGATGATCGGGTACGTGGGAGCAACCCCACAGAGCTGGACCGACCAAGCTCCTCCCGTATCGGCCCCCATCGTGAACCCGGCTACCAGTGACACCGTAACTGACGTGACGCACGTGAGAATCAAGTAGCCATGACCAACCCCTTCTTCTTGAATGACCCGGCGATTCCGCACTTCAACCGACCCGGCGGCTTGAAGGGGGAGATCTTCGATCTTCGACGGGAGCTCGTGAACTCCTTCGACCTGGTTGCCGGCTACTCCGGCGGGGGGAGCGTGGACTACATCTTCACGCCCGGCGCGACGCGCAACGGCAACATCTACGGCGACTGGAAGGAGATGTGCGACGCCATCGCGGCGAAGCTGCTCATCAGCATCGCGTTCAAGCCGATCATCCGATGCACCCAGTCGTTCACGGTTCCGCTCGCGCAGATGCCCGCGGCGGGCTGGGGGATGGCGAACGGCACGCTGGAATCGGTCATCGACGCGACGGGCGCGGTCACGATCACGGTGCCCGATGGCGTGAACCTCGACATGCTCGCGGGCGTGTCGCGCGGGATGTACCTGGAGCTCGTCCCGCACACGAAGCAGTCCCTCACCTGGAGTCTGCTCCCGCCCGGTGCGCCGTGGATCCTCGCGGTGGGGCTCGGTGCGGCGTGCAAGAACCAGGGAACCATCCCCTCGGTGCTCACGCCTGGCAGCGGGATGTTCCAGCAGTACTTCGTGTTCGCGCTCAACAACGATTCGCAGTCGGCGGTGCCGGCGAACACCGCGCCCATCGTGGAAGCGCAGGGCACCGACGTGGTGATCTACTCCATCCAGACTGAGGGCATCGCGCTCAACTCGAATGACGGGTGGGCGTTCAGCGCGAGTGCAGCCGCGCTGATGCTCTACATCACGGGCATCTCGTCCACGATCCCCGCCATCACCTGGGCGGGCACGCAGCTCTTTCTGTCGAGCGCGACCGACAGCGCGTTCCTGAACCAGCGGTACGGGACGCTCGCCGACCGCGCGCTCCTGAACCCGTTGCTCTTCGGTCCTGTCGTGGGCATCGGGAAGACCTACTTCGCGACCGACCTCGGCGTGAACGGGACGCCGCTCTGGTGGAACGGCACGGCGTGGATTGATGCCTCGGGAGCTATCGTGCCATGAACCCATTCCTTCGAGCCGGTCCAGCCATCCCGCACTTCAACCGTCCCGGTGGACTCAAGGGGGAGATCTTCGATCTTCGTCGAGATGTCGGCCCCGGTCTTCTTGCCACGCTTGGCCGCAACGTGCTCTGGAGCAACGTGGACGGGGACGCGGCCACGTGGGCCGAGGTCATGGACATCGTCGAACTCGCAAAGCTCGGCC
>Ga0315288_10004892_pt1 | contig 17038 bp, 12 predicted proteins | sample YL17G11_20_MG_FD_203454 | JGI IMG/M metagenome (GOLD analysis project Ga0315288, IMG submission 203454) | Sediment microbial communities from Yellowstone Lake, YNP, Wyoming, USA - YL17G11_20 | ecosystem: Environmental > Aquatic > Freshwater > Lake > Sediment | place: USA: Wyoming | collected... | reverse complement strand
AAACGCCGCAGCTCGAATGTTCCGATGCTAAAAGTAATTTCTTCGGCGTGAATCATAATTTCACCAGGGTAGAACCGCCGACAAGCCGAATACCCGTCACTGCAATAAGGGCCACGAGGATTAGCAGCAGCGCTATTGCCAGGGCGACTTCAAGATTACCGACCGATTGTTCGAGAAAGATCGTCGTGCTCAATACTTCGGTTCGCCCGCGGAACGAGCCGACAAAAATCATCAGGGGCCCGAAAAGTCCGAACGCGCGTGCCCATGTTAAAATGCCGCCGGCGATGATGCCGTTGCGGGCCAGCGGCAGCGAGACCCGGCGGAAACTGCCCCATTGGGTGCAGCCCAGCGTCAGGGCGACGTTTTCGTAGCGCCGGTCAACGTCGTCGAAGGCGGTCTTTGCCGAACGGATAGCGAAACTGGCCGCGGCGACAAACTGGCACAGCACGATGCCTTTCGGCTGGAAAACAAATTCCAGACCCAGGTCGTCCTGTATCCATCGGCCGACCGCCGTCTGCGAAAAGAATACCAGCAGCGTCAGGCCCGCCACCAGGGGAGGAAAAACGATAGGCAAATCAACGACGGCCTCGGCCAGAATTCGGCCGGGAAAACGGAACCGGCTCAGGGCGTATCCCATGGGCACCGCGAAGAGCAGGGCGATAAAGGTGGTCACAAAGCTGGTCCAGATGCTCATCCAGAGGGCGTGAAGGATAAACCTTGAGGTCAGGACAGTTACGACGGCTTTCCTGTCGACGTAAAAAACGTCCGTTAGAATCAGTCCCAAAACAAAAACGATAAAAACGGAAACGAAGAAAAACGCCGCAGCAGAGAAGATGCGGTCGCGCCAGCCTCGGACGGGATTGTTAGCGGAGATTCTCATTCCAAACCCATCAATCCAAAAACGCCCCAACCAAACTCTTTATAGAACTTGCGAGCTTCCGGAGTCGTGAGAAAATCCATAAACTTTCTCGCAGCCTCGGTATCTTTGGCGAATGACAACATTCCCACACCTGTACCTCGAAGCACCTGTTGATCTTCGGGCATCTCGACGACTTCAATTCTATCCGGCTCCAGATGCTTAAAAGACGTCCAGCCGACAGCAGCGTCAACCTGGTTGTCGGCAATGGCTTCGACAATCGCGATGCAGCCGTTGGCGTAATAAGAGATATTCTTTCGGATTTTATCCAGAAGGCCCAGTCGGCCGCTGATATCCTCCCACAGGCCTTTGAGGCAGTCAATGACCGATACGCCCACTCGCACGCCCGGTGCAGCCATGTCTTCCACGCTCTTAATATTCTTAGGATTGCCGGCAGGGACTATAATTGCCGAAACCCGGCAGGCGATGGTGCGCCGCTGATGTCTTTGCACAATCCCTCTTATCTCTCCGTCGTCAAGCAAATACTCGGCTCCTCCGATCGCAAGGTCATGGATGCCTGCATCTGCAATTTCCAACAGAAAATCGTCCCCGCCGGTTTCGCCGGTGGCCTCTTCCGCAACCGGCGCAGCGCAATGCCGGCTGCATACATCGATTTCAACATGAATACCACTCTGCCGCTCAAACAATTTAGCAGCTTTTTCCAAAGGTGCCGCACACGCCCTTGCATTAAAAACACGGACAACTCCGTTACTGCTGTTCTGCTTCATTCTTTGTCTCTCCGGGATCAACTAAGCTCGCATTATTTTGATTCGTCAAACTCTCGTCAGGCTCCGGTTGTTTTGGCTTTGGCGAGTCAATAAACATACTCACGGCCACAAAAACCAGGAAAATGGCGAACATCTTCCGCAAAATCTGGCTTGGCAGCCTACCGGCCAGTTCCGTCCCGGCCAAGACGCCGGCTAAAGCACCCAATGCAATCAATAGAATAATCACCACGTTCATCTCAATCTGAGGGATCTTCCAGTAGCGCCACGCCCCAAGCAGCGTCATAGGCACCATAACCGCCAGGGCCGTTCCCTGAGCGGACTTCTGCTCGAAGCCACAAAGAAGGACCAGCGTAGGTACGACGACGACCCCACTGCCCAGTCCCAGAGTGCCACTCACGACCCCTGCGCAAACGCCTAATGCGATGAACACCCACCAGCAGCTTGACAATTGACCTATCATGTCATAACTCCAACAAAGCCCCCATAATTTCAATATTTTCTGACGCATGCATTATAAGGATTGTCGAGCCAATCACAAGGGAATTGCCTGCCGGCTGTGCGGCCGCCGCCGGCTTCCGACACAATTTTCGGCCAATTCGGTACTGCTTATGGAGGATCGGTGCGGTAGTTGTGCTGTTTGAAAATGCTTTGTCCCTGTGGGGAAGCGGCGAATTCCACGAACTGCCCGGCCAGGGAGCGGTCCTTCGTAAAGGTGAGAATCCCGATATCAACCGTGGATATGACGTTTTCTTCGACCGGAATCGGAACCTCCGTTCCGTGCTCGCTGTAGTACCGGGCGATTGCATCCCAGACAATGACGGCATCGAGCGAGCCGGCCTGAATCTGCATACCCAGCTCGTTGACGGTCAGCGACTGAAAGACCACGTTCTTCTCGATGTCCTCCCATGCGATATTGTTCCTGGCGAATATCTGTTTGGTCGTTCTGCCGATGGCACAGGCCTTGGCGTCCCCGATACCGAGCTTCAGACCATCTTTGAGCAGGTCTCGCAAGCCGTGGATATTTTTGGGATTGTCTTTTCGCACCAGAATGGTCGGCACGAAGTAGCAAACAGGCTTTTGTGAAAGAATCATGCCTTCCTGAGCGGCCTGATCGACGTAGTATTCGTCGCCCGGCATGTAGAGGTCGCCCCGCCGGGCAAGCTTTATTTTCGACAGAAGCATCTCGCTGCCGGCATAGTCCGTAATGATTTTCACACCATGCTCGCGTTCGAACGCTTCGGCTATCTGCTGCACAGGCGGGCGAATTCCGGCCCCGCAATAGAGCAGCAATTCCTTCGCCCTCGAATCAGATTCTTCCGGCTTGTCGGCTTTGCAGCCGAACAGCAGAAAGGCTGTAACAACAACTGTTGCAAACGTTAGTTTTTTCAAAGTGTTCCCCGCCTTTTTCACTTGACGTAGCCGTGTTCGGCGAAAATCGCCGGGCCTCGCTTTCGGGCAAATTCCATGAATTGCCTGAGTTCTTCGGGCTGTTTCGTATAGCTCAGGCCCATAATATGCACGCGGATTTCCTGCTCGTATTCGTAAGGCGTCTTGACAATCTCCAGGCTGTCGGCGAACATGTGTGCCACGCCGTTCCAGATAATTCCCGCATCGACGGCCTGAGTCTTGAGGAACGTTCCGATATTGATGTGTCCCCTGGTCAGGCGGTTTTCGACGTTTTTCATCACGGCGTCTTTTATACCCTTCTTTTCCAGAAGCGCAAAGACCATCTCCCCGGCGGTGGAATACTGCGGGTCGGTCAGGGCGACTTTCAAGCCGGGACGGGTAAGGTCTTCTATACTTTTTATGCCCTGAGGGTTGCCTTTCTGTACCGCCAGGACGGGAGCTACAAAGCCGACTTGGACATCATCCGCCAGGGCGTTGGCATCGCGGGTGTAATCAAGGTACGGGTCGTGGGTAATGAAGACGTCGCCCTTTATACCGGCTTTGACGTGGGGCAAAAGGTCCTCACTGCCCCCGACGGTGTAGACGGTTTCAATACCTGTCTGGGCCTTGAATTCCGAACACAACTGCTCGGTTGGCGGAACAAACGAACTGCCGCACAAAACAACCAGCTCCCTGGATTTCTGCGGTGCCTCTTTCCTGCTGCAGCCGATTGCCGGCATGAAAATAAGTAAGCACAGTAACAATAGAAGTAGGATGGGGCTTGCCCCACCATTGCCGAATCGGTGAAAGATCATTTCTGATTTTCGTTTTACGAATTCCGATTTTAAATCGGCAATCGGCAATCGGCAATCGGCAATAGTTTGTCCGATCTGCATATTTCGCTCCTTCATTTGTTACGATCCTTGTGCTGCTTTCAGCCGCCGCTGCCCAGGCACAGGACCTGTCCGTCTTCGAGGGCGACTACTGCACGTCCATCACGGTCTACGGCCAGTCCCCAGGGAACCGGGGCCGCCGGCACTGGTTGCGACCAGAGGACTTTACCGTTCTGAAGTTGCAGGGCGACAATCTCTGATTTGCAGGCCACCACGACGGCGTTCTTACAAACCGCCAGAGCGATGCTGTCCTTGCAGTCGTAGTTCCACAACGGCTTTTCCTTAATACCGAGCCTGTTGAAGTCAAGGGTGAAACGATTGCCGGGCTCGGCCATCCGTTCTCTCAGCACGTTTCTGTCGATCTTATCGAAGCACATAATCTTTTTATTCTGTTGGTTGCTGGTCCAGACAATGTCCCGGCCGCCGGCCGATGCGAGAAAGACCTTGCCGAAGACGGTATTGTCGAAGACATCGTATTTCGGGTGCCCGTAAAAAGGCTTGCCGCATGCCACCACCTGGTCGCCGAGCAGCGACAGTTCCCAGCCTCGGGGACTTTGCGACTGGCAGCTTGCCAGCGGCCCGGGGTCGTTGAGGCACTTGCCGTCCGCGACGTTGTAGACGGCCGGAGAAACAGAGGTGCCGCTTGCCATGTAGAGCTTGTCGCCGGCGAGCAGCATGTGACCCTGTACACTGACACCTGTGTGGGCCTGCCGGTCGAGATGTCCCGATGTGTTGTTCTGCCATTTTATCCTGCCGGTCGCGGCATCGAGTGCATAGACATAAGTGCCGTCGTAGTTGGCGATACCCGCCGCGGCGTAAGCTGTTCCATCGGCAACCAGTACTCCGCCGGCGGCGGGCCAGGTGGACATCAGCGAACCGTAAACGGGAATCGCTCGTTCTGCCGGAGCCGCTCGGAACCGCCACAGAAGCCGGCCCGTCTGCGCCTCGAATGAGTATATCCAACCGTCGCCGGAGCCGACAAGGGCACGGCCCTTCCAGATTGTCGGGGATATTCGGATAGCTCCGCCCGTATAAGCTTTCCATCTCAAATCGCCTCTCGCCGCATCGAAAGCCCGGACGATGCCGTCGGGGCCGCCGGTAAACACAAGACCGCCGGCGGCAACCGGAGCGGTTGGAAGAGGGGCCGCTGCGGAAAATTTCGCCTTCGGCTCGAACCGCCAGAGCAATTTGACCTCATTGGGAATGATCGCTGCGGAGGTGGCGCTGCCGGTATTGTCGGCGCGAAACGCGGGCCAGTCGGCCGGGGATTCAGGAAAGTTTGCGACTTTCGTCAAATCGCCGGCGTCCTTCTCCAGCCGCTGCTCTTCGGTTGCCGTCGGGTAAAAGTCGAAATCTCCCGCCGGTCCGAGGGACGTGACACCATAGAGCGTGAGCTGACAGTCACACACGGACGGCCACCAATACAGCAGGCCGTTGGCAACTGTAACCCCCTCTTGACACACCGGACGCATCGGTGAAATCCACTGCGGACGCTCTGACGCCAGGTCCAGCCGCACCGAACCATCGTCGGCGCGGAAAAATACGGCGTCGGCGGAGCCCGTAGGCCGGGTACACGCCCGGCGGCTTATATCTATCTCGGCCAAAACCTTCCCCGTCAGCGGGTCGAACTTCACGCACGGGTGCTTATCGATCTGCCCGCTGAGGCCGTAGAGCGCATCATCTCTCAGCACTAATTGAAAATTGTTGTACGGATTTTCCCATAGGATGCTGCCGTCATCGGCGGATACGGCGAGCAGCTTGCCGATCGGCGGGCCGGCAAAATACAAGACCTTGTCGGAGCACTTCAGATAACACGTCGTTCGCCAGTTCGTTCGCCAGTCCTGCCGGTCGAGATATGTCCCCAGTGACTTAAATAGTTCCGGGGCATTGTCCGGCGTCTTTCGCCAGAGCGTGTCGCCGGTTTTCGCATCCAGGCAGGCAAGGTACGCGCCGAATCGAAAAATGTAGATTCGCCCGTTTTTCATGCACATCGCCCGGCCGTCGACCGGCTCGGTTTCCCGATAGCTCCAGATGACCTTTTTGCTCTTGGGGTCGATGGCCAGGACGTTTCGACCGAATCCCCACGGTTGATCGGGCTGATTAAAGCCTTCCGATATCGGATCCCAGGGCCAGCCATGTGCTTTCCGCCGCCACCGCTTTGTCTCGTCTCTTTGCTCCTGCTCGCCCATCAGCGCATAGAGCACGCCGTTCTCCATCGCCATCCATTTCCAGAACGTTCCTCCCGCGAGTTCGACGGGCGGGACAATCTCGTCCTTAAGCCGGCCCGTCGCCGTGTCGATCATCTTGCAGGATTTGTCGTCGCCGAGGTAAAGCGTCGCCGGCGTTGCGATCATCGTATTTCGGTGAATCATCACCCCCTCGGCCAAGTCGCGCTGCCAGAGTATCGTTCCGTTATAACCGTTGAAAGCCACAAGCTTGTTGAGGAACGGCTCTTCACGCTCCTTAAAGGCTACGTGTCCAAAAGCCTTGAACACGCGGCCGTCCGAAGCCACCGTCACCTGCGGCAGCGGCGCGTACCTCGGCTCGGCCATGAACTGGGTCATATACGGCGCGACGATGACCTTGTCCTGAGATTGCGGATTGTTGTCCGGGCCGTGATACGGGTGACTCCAATCATCCACACCTTTAAGAGACGGCTTGGTCAGAACCTTGCCTCCCAGCAGCGCCTTGCCGCCCGGGCGCAGGACTCTGAGCGCTTCGGCTTCGGAAACGCCGGGTTCCCGCCCGACGGCGATCAGTGCATCGGCCATGTTATCCGCCAGGTGCAATCGTGCCGGGGTTCCTTTCTCGATAAAGATACGATTGCCGTATAGCCCGGCCTCATCGGCGGCTCTGCACGCGGCTTGCACGTCCTCGGCGTGCGGCAGTTGGAGATAGATCAGCAGTTCGCTCTGCCGGGCGAGCTGCAGGGCGCGTTCACACCCGGCATCGCCGAGCACCACGCAGATACCGCGCGTGACACCGATTTCATTAAGGAGCGGCTGGTCCTGGTTTGCCAGACCGACAACGGGCTGACCGAGAAGAATCCCGGCCGCTGCGATGAGCAGAGTAATAGTTATCGTTCTCATTTTTCTCCCTTTCAAAATATTCGCCGGGGGCGCCGGTCTACTCAACCAACTGTCCCCGGCTCATCTGTAAGCTACATGTGGCGTGTGCGGCTGCCCTGTCATCGTGAGTCACGAGCAGCACGCAGCCGCCATCGCTGACATATTGGCTCAGGTAACCGAAAACCGTCTGAGCGTTATCTTCGTCGAGATTTCCCGTCGGTTCGTCCGCCAGGATTACTTTCGGCTGATTCAAAAGGGCGCGAGCCAGTGCCGTTCGCTGCCTCTCGCCCGTGCTGAGCCGGGCCGGTACATGATCGGCCCGGTCGTCCAGCCCGAAACGATTTATGAGTTGCTGCGCCCTTTCCGACGCCTCTTTCATGGGCACCGCCAGTGACGCCGTCATGATGTTCTGCCGAACCGTCAGGTATGGAATCAGGTGGAACTGCTGAAAGACGAATCCGATCATGCGGGCCCTTAGTCTGCTTCGCATTTCGGGACTCAGTGCGTAGGGGTCCTGTCCATCAAGACTCATCTGCCCGTCACTTGGCCGCAGAAGGCCGCCGGCGGTCAACAGCAGCGTTGTTTTCCCGCAGCCGCTCGGGCCGCGCACCGCCAGTAATTCCCCCGGCCGGACGGAAAATGAAATATCCTTCAGGGCAGTGACCTTGCCCTGGGCACCGTTAAACCACTTGCTGACATTCTTGAATTCGAGCATTTTATAAATTTAGAATTTGGAATTTAGAATTCTCAATTATCATTTCGCAAAACGTCTGCCGGATCCTGTCTCGCCGCAATCATGGTCGGAATCCATCCTGCTATTACGGCCAAAGCGGCGGCCCCTCCGACGGATGCCAGAAGCAAACCGGCCCACGATAAATCCATATCAATCATTCGTATCTGTGTGCCTTCGTGAGCGGCGCCGAAGTAAACCGCCGCCAGCACTCCGGCGACGAATCCCAGTGCCCCGCCCAGCACGCCGAGAAGAACATGCCTTGAGACGAACATGACCATGACATCCCGGCTGCGAACACCGATGGCGCGGAGAATGCCGATTTCTTCCCGCCGGGCGCGGACATTCGTAAATCCTAAAATAGCAATCCAGACCGCGCAAGCAGTGACAACCACGGGCGTCAGGATAGATGCCAGGCGTTCCCGAACCGCCCGCAAGTCTTCCCGTGCGATTTTTTCCTTTTCAATCGCGACCCGGGCCTGCTCTTCGACCTTAATGCGTGCCTCCGCCCGCGCGATAACCTGTGAGCCCCGTTCGATCACCTGCGTGCCCGGCAGGATATTCGCGATTTCCCTGCGTATTATCGGCAGCCCCTCCTCTCCTACGCACAGGCACTCCAAAGCCAGGATAGCATTGATCAGCCCCGGTTTGTCCAGCAGCTCCTGGGCTTCTGCCAGGTAGATCCAGGCTGTGATATCATCCTTGTTCCCGCGTTCTTTGTGGCAGTCGTGCACGGTGAACTTCCGGCCCATCAGCTCGACCGTGTCACCGACCTTTATCTCCAGGCTTCGGTGAAGCTCGTAGCCCAGGCTTATCGTTCCGGGCGGTACCGGCTGCACCAGCGGCTTGACCGGATTCTTGTGCAGATTCGGGACCTCGCCTCGAGCGCCGACCAGGATTATTGTTCGCTTGTATTCGGGCCACTCGATCTTCTGCTGCAGGCTCGGCAGAAAATGCCGGACCGTCACGACGCCGGAATTCGCCAGTTTGTTCACGTAATCTTCCGGCATGTACTTCGATGCGTAATCGTCGGCGTACCAGTCGCTGAGATTCTGGTCCCTGGGAAGGATTACGATGTTGAAGCCGAGCTTCAGCATCGCCTTTCGCGTATCATCCTGGAGCTGGGCCATTCTCTGCTCCAGATCGGCCTGTTTCTGTTCGAGGAGCCGGCCCGTGTGAATGTCATGGATTCGAAGCAGCGTCACCGAGCCGATCAGCGAGCCGCTCGCAACCATTACCGAGAACACCGCCAGCGCGAAATTCATCTTGCGATGCATGATCTCGCGTATCAGCAGATTCCAAATCGTCACGGATACTCCGATAAAATCAAATATCAAACTAAAACATTTGTAGGGTGGGCCTTGGCCCACCAATCGAATTTTTATTTTTTTAACATTAAAGGTGGGGCAAGCTCCACCCTACTGATTGAGTTGTGCATTTTAATTTTTTCTTCTTGTTACTGCGAGGGTTCCCAGGCCGGCAGCCACCAGGATAACGGCCAGGGAGACAGCGGCCGTTCCCATAACGCCGAATCCGCGAACCTTCCGCCCCGGTGTTTCGGTCGGTGCAGAGAGCGGTTGAGGCGATTCACTAATCGCCGCGGCAACAAGTTCGCCCTGTGCATTGAGGCCTGCATCGGCCTGCTCTTCCGGGAACACGCCGGTCAGCTCCGGCAGTGACTCTTCGGCCGTCCCGGCGCCCAGGGTTTCGTAGAACTCCTGGTAGAACTGCATCACCGCGGCGTCCCAGTTAACGGCCATCAGCAAATCGACGCCGGGATTGAGCATTTTTATTTCGCAGCCGCACGGGCCCGTCAGGAAGGCAATCGTCTCCCGAATCGTATCGGCGTTGATCCCTTCCGAAGCAAGAGCATAGAGCGCCCGGCCTCGCCCGAATACCGGAAACACAATCGGCTCGTCCGCATAGTCCCCCAGGTCCGGCTCGCTCTTCAAAAACATCTCAAGCAGCATCCGCTCCTGTGGATCGGAGCGTGAGATTGTCAGCGTTGAGAATTCGTACGAGAACTTAGGTATATCCGGCTCCTCCGCAAGCTCCGGCGCCATTTCCTTCAGCTCTTTTGTCGCCGTGGCCAGTTGTTGGTCCAGCAGTTGTATGGCCGCCTTGTCCTTCGCCGCGTTGCCTGATTCGACAACCACCCACACGGCTGTTTGGCCGTCCGTCAGACGCTGGGCCAACTGCCGGCGCTTCGGCGACTGAATCAGAGCTTTGACCGTAGCCGGCGTAAATTCGCCGGTCCAGATTGGTGCCGCCCGGCCTTTTTGCAAGGGGTACCAGATCGCCAGGGCCGGCAGAGTTTCCGGAATCGCCCCGCCCAAAAGACTTGTCACCTCATTTTCCGCCGATGTCTCCAAATCCATCGTCGAGATTCGAAGATTTAGAAACTCCGCCTCGTCGCCTTTTAACAGCGAATAGGCCGGGTCATCGTCGGCAAGCGGACCGCGGTGGATTATGACCGCTTCGTAAGCATCAGGAGCCCAACGCTCCAGAGCATAGCGAAAAACAGGAACCGCGCAACCGAATACAGGCCGGGCCAAACATGCAGAAATCAAAATGAAAAATGTAAAACGCCGGTATTGTTTCATTTCTGTCTTACCTAAGCAGGATTTAAATTGTCTGAATTTCTTACTTCAATACGATACCCGATTCGCTATTGTTTGTCAAAACAAAGCACTTTGCCACTTTTAGTAGCGAGGAATAACCGGCCGTTCGCCGCGGCCATACCGTCCCAGACAGGCAGCGAATCGAGCTTATATTCGGCCAGTTTCTCACCGTTCGAGGCTGAAACGGCGTACAATACGGCTCCCTGCCGGTCCTCCAGAACAGAATCCTGCTTGGCCAGGGCACTTCGGTTCTCTGCGTTATCGGGTTCGTAGAAGGCTTTGAGTTCATCGGCCACATCCTGCGGCCCGGCGACAAACAGTGTTTTTTCGGCGAGCACCATGGCACGGACCAGCAGCGGCGGCTTTTCCTGGGACCAGCGAACATCGGCGGCCCACAGCGACTTGATATCGAAACCCTGCCGGAGCTGCCAGTCCGAGGAATTGGCGTTGTTCTTCTTGGATTTGGCGTTGATTTTTCTTCTGCTCTCCATGACGCGCTGGATCGATTCGGGCTTTATCTGCCTGTCGGCGGCATAAAGATTGTACTCCAGGACCGAGGCGTTGACCATGTATTCGGGCTTGCGGCCATAGCCGTAGACGGTATCTTCGTCGAAGACCATGATTCGCCCGGAAGGAGTCAGACGTCCGGCCTGGAACCAGCCACCGTAGCCGCCGCCCATCGCCCGGCCGTACATCCAGTAGGAACGGAAGAACCAGGAGTCGTCCAGAAATCCGATCTGGCAGAACAGATGGCCCCCATCTCCGGCCTGCTCCTCGACGGGTATCGGTGCGATCTGCGTGCGGTTGCCGGTCAGGTCGAACTGCTGGCCGCGCATGTAGATATGGCGTCCGTCGCTGGAGAGGATATCGGGCAGTGCCACCGGCATGGTTAGCTGTTTGACGTGAACCTGCAAATTCTCGCCGGTTTCCGGGTCGCGGTCGTCGAGAATCTTTTCGGATAGCTTGCGTCCAGTGGCCGGGTCGAGCCGCAGGAAGCGCAGGCCGCCGTCGAGGAACATAGACCGGCCGGCCACACAATAGACCGCATCGTCCTGTACGAGCACGCTGCCGTGAACGGGCCAGACAGACTCGATTTGTTCGTAGGCCATCATTCGTATATCCACAGGGGCGGCACGAAATCGCCAGGCCAGCGCACCGTCGGCGGCCCGCAGGCAGTAAACCCAGCCATCGGCCGAGCCGAACAGGACGCAGCCTTTGTAAATCGTCGGCGGGCTGTCTACGCGTCCACCGGTACTGTAGCTCCAGAGGCGCTTGCCCGAATCGGCGTTTAGGGCATGGACCTGGTGCGTATCGACGGAGGCTGCGAAAAGCTTGCCGTCGGCGGCAACAACGCTGCTGAGCTTGCCGCCCAGCTCGGTTTGCCAGGCGCTTTTCAAGTTGGCAGGGACGGCGGTTTTTACGAAACCGCTGCGCGCCGCATCATGGCGATACGTCGGCCAGTCATTTGGATTTTCGATTGCCGATTGTAGATTGTCGATTTTCCCGTATGCCGGGCCTCGTTCGAGCCTGCCTTCGTCGGGGACTTCTTTGGGGATCGGGATTGTCGCCGGCTCCGGCGCCAGGGCGTTGAATCCGTTTAGCTTCGACTGCAGGTAGCAGCCGCATGAGTGAGGCGGGGCGTAGATAAGGCCGTTGCAGGGCATAATACCGTAGATGCATCCGCCGCGGACCCAGTGGTTGGTCTGCCAGCTTTCGGTCTGAGGATTGATAAATTCGATGCCGGTTCGCGAGGTCAGCAGGTATTGATCCGTCGCCTTTGACGGATAGCAGCGATGATGGAACCAGTAGATGTCCACATCGGGTGGGAATTGTTTTTTGACCTGGCCTGTGAGTGGATCGAGGCCGGTAAAGATGCCCGTATCCTTGCTATTGGCCACGTCGCCGGACCAGACGAGCCCGCCAGCGACCATCAGGTCCTCCGGCGACTGGTGCCCGGAGCGGGGGTGATCGGCCGACCAGAGTGTTTTGCCTGTCCTGGCCGAGACCGCTGTCATCGACCTGTCGCCACCCGCGAATATGACGACGTCCCGCCAGACGAGCAGTCGCGGGCCGAAGCATGCGGGAATGGTTTTCCGCCGTCCGATCGGCTCGGATTGCCATGTTTGCTCACCTGTGCTGCGATTGAGGCAGACGAGCTTTTCGCCGTCGTGGAAATAGACGCCTTGCGCGTCGGCGGCCAGTGTCATCGGCGCAACCGGGGTATCTTTCTTCCACAGGACTTTGCCGGTATTGGCCTCGACGGCACAGACCTGACGCGGCCTCTCGTCCCAGGCCCAGTCGGTATTGGCGTACCGGCTGTTATCCCAGACATAGGGGAATTTCTGCCGGTACTCTGGCCACTTCGAGGGCGCATCGTTGGCCAGCGCGAAAACCACTCCGTCGGAGACTATCAGCTCTTCGCTATTGGCTGTGCCCTCGTAGGTGTGGATTGTTTTGCCTGTGGCCGCATCCAGTGCCGTTACCGGGGCATCCAGCTCCAGCGTGACATAGACTTTGTCCCCCACGGCCACCAGGCGCCGTGTCACCTGGGCCGGGCCGCTTTTCAAAGGCCACATGTGCGTGTTCCATGAAGGCATCGAACGCTTCCAGAGAGGCACTCCGTTGAATGCATCCCGCGCGATGAGGAACCACCTGGCCGGCAACTGAATCGACGCTCTGGAACCTTCATCCATAATGTAAAACAGCCGGCCCCCGGTCGAGACCAGCGCGCTCATGCTGGCCATGTGATCGTGATGCCGGGACCATCTTGGGCTGCCGAGCCACTGGTATCGCCTCGGCGGGCCGACAGTCAGATCATGAGCGACGGGATTATTGCTCGCATCGTGCAGGTAGTGCGTCCATTCGTCGATTTCCTTCGGACGGATCTTGAATGTCTTTGTCCACTTATCGCCGTCCTTGATGTACGCCAGGCCTTCGGGGATCAGAACACGTATGATTTCATCGACCGCGAGATCACCGATGTTCTCCGCCACAACGAGATTAACCATATTATCGATGTACGGCAGTCGATTTCCGCTCCATCGGTCAGCCGAGACCTTGCCGTAAAGGTTCAGCGCGCGGATATGCTCGCGTGCTTTTTGAACATTCTCTGCATTGGCGTCCAGGCCGTGGACCATAAATCCGTCGTTGGTGCTTAACGCCGCGGTGAGTTTTCCGTCGCCGCAGCCGATGTGGACGATCAGGCCGCCTTTGACGCCGGTATCGTTCAGGATTTGTCCGGCTATTTGTTGCTGTGATTCCGCCGCCGGAGCCGGCTTAATCATCAGTGCCAATACCAGAACAATCATCGTGACAGTCCAGCTTGTTCGTGTTCGTGCAGTCATGTTGAGGTCTCCATTACGGTGAGTATTTCCCGGCCAGGCACATGAGCCGACCATCTTGGGTTATTCGTTTCTTCATATCACCCAAACAGCTTGAAGAATCAATCAGGAATTCGTTCATGTATTCTACTAAAGCCATTCGGGCCCGGCAATTGAATAGTACGGAGAGTTATCGATGTTCTTTTAAGACAATGGGACCGGGCGCAAAGAATACCGCCCGGGCCAAAGTATGACCTGTCGGGTTTTGTTTTTGTTTTGTATTTAGATAGCCGGCAGCACGGGGGACGGGGCGGTCTGATTGCCGTAGATGTCACGTGCTTTGACACGGAAGCGTTGAAGTTGTCCGCTTCTTCCAATTTTTACTTTGTACGTGCGTGAGCTTTGCCAGCCGCTGCTGAAGCCGGACTCGGTAGTGCACTCGAAGTAATACTGCACGTTACCGCTGGGATCAGTGGCTTCTGCCGCCGTCATCTCGGCCGAGTAATCGAAGGTTCCGCCGCCGTTGTAGACTTCGGCCGGCTCCGACTCCCACCGCATGGGATCAGGTGTCGGAGGTTGGAGATCGACTGTGACCTGGACCGCGTCGCCGGTAGTATTTTGATTGGGCGACTTGTCCCGAACTCTTACAACGAAGCTGTATGTGCCCTTCGGCAGAGAAGTTGTCCTGTACACGGGGTCATCCTGCCAGTCGCTGCTATAGGCCGCATTTGATGTACAGGCGAAATAATATTCTACGCCGCTTTCATCGGATGCCGTTGTAGCCACCATACGAATTGAACCGGCTGAAGATATATAAGGCTCTGTATTCCAGGTTGCCGGATCGGGGCCTGGAGGTGTAGTATCATCAGGAAAGGTGGTTGCCGAATGCAGGTCTGAGGAAGCGGTTTCGACGAGATTGGCTTTGTTGCGAGCGCTGACTCTGTAAGAGTATTCGGTGCCGGCAGTTAAGCCGGTGTCCGTGTAATTCGATTCATCCTTCCAGCCGCTGTCATGCCCGCCGGGAGAAATACATTGAAAATAGTACTCCACACCACTGTCGTCGGATGAAGTGGCGATTGTCGCTGCCATTTCAATTGCAGTTCTTGAGGTTGCGTAAGGTTCGGTCTGCCACGTCATAGGATTGGGAACCGGCGGCTGCGGGGGTTGTATCTTCGGCTGCCAGTTGTTTACAAGAATCGCATAATCTGCGAAATCCACCACACCATTCCTGTCCAGGTCTTCGGCTAACGTGACTTTATTGGATAACCACTTGTCCGCCAACAGTAACATATCGTTGTAATCCACCCAGTCGTTGGCATCATTCACATCAGGATTCAGGTCGGCAATATTACCGGCATCCGACAGTGACATACTTGCCTGGACCGTTCCGCCGTAAGCACCGATATTGATGCGCCTGCCGTGCGGCCACAATTCCGCCGTCCAGTCTGAGTTAGGATCATTAGGTTCACCGCCGGCGTCTATGCAGGGGCTGGTCAGACTGTCTTTTACCCAGCCCTGGTCAACGGGACTCCATCTGCCGGCCTGAGATGTGACGTGGTAGTCTCCGTCGACCCAGAAGTCGTCACTTTCATCGGGCGTTTCGTTGTTATCCCAGTAACCATTACTGACAAAAAGCGGTTCGGCAATGATATCGCCCGGGCCCATCGTTACGCCGCCGCCGAAGTTTCCACCTTCATTCGACCAGAACGCATTGTAAGAGCTCGCACCTGCTCCGTAAATCCCGCCGACGAAGCCTGCACTGTTAAATGCGATTATATTGTTGCTGATATTGCCCGGGCACTGACTCAAAGCTCCGCCGTTCTCGATGGCGATGTTGCCCACAATGGTATTGTTGTATATTTGGTAACAGCTGAATAAGCCGCCGCCGTTGGTGGACCTGTTGCCGGCAATAATGTTATTGGTGATTCTGCCGCGGCAATTACTCAGCGCACCGCCTGCAATCTCGCTCTCATTTCCAATAATCCTGTTGCCCGTGATGTTACCTGAACATTCGTAGCATGCACCTCCTTTGTTCATTGCGTAATTTTCGGCAAGTATATTGCCTGTAATCAGACCCTTGCAGAAAGACAGGGCGCCGCCGCTGTCGGCCGAGTTCTTGTCGAAGTTATTCGTAATAATGTTGCCGATTATTGGCCCGTTACAATAAGCGATACCGCCTTTGTTTCCCGATATAGTATTGTTTTCTATCGGCCCGTCACAATAGTATATCCCATAGCCGACGTTGGAACTTATCGTATTGCCCGAGATCACAGGTGCGGCGTTGTCTTCTCCGTGAATGCCGTTACCGCTGCAATCTCCGATAATATTCTTTGAGATTGTCGGCGAAGTACCGTAACAGTGGATGCCCTGGCCGGTGATAGTGAAGCCTGTAAGGACCGAATTGTGACCCTCTCCGAAGTCAAAACTCACGCCGTAGCCCGAATCGATGGTGATAATCGTTGATTGGACAACGCCCGGGTCATTTGGATCTTCACTCGTAAGCGTAACAGACTTGTTGTTGAAAAAAATCCTCCGGTTGTAAGTGCCGGGCTTGACGACAATCGTATCGCCAAGTCCGGAAACGTTAATTGCATCCGGGATATTATCGAAGTCCGCAGGTCCATTATCGTCGACAGTGATTATTGTCGCCTGAGTTGTGAAAGCCGGCAACAGGCATATGAGGGTAAAAACCAGCTTTTTCATCCCAATATCCATCCTCCAGTAGAGCACAAATTTATAAAAGCTTATTTTACTATAAAAACTAAAATAATTCAAGCAAAAAGCGTTGTTTTCTTATTTCATAGTTTTCTGGCTATTATGTGGCTTGCCTTTTTCAGGCCCCCGAAACCTTGGCTGGAATCTTCAAGTAAAGCCGGCAAAGCTTACTTTTTAGGACCAATTTTTTTGCTGTAGAGCCACGGGGCATCCGACAGCTCGTAATCGACTATTTCACCGGGTTCGAAGAACAGCTTGATTTCGTTCCGAGCCGATTCCGGGCTGTCTGATCCGTGAATGATGTTATATCTTTGGGAGCAGCCGAAGTCTCCGCGAATAGTACCCGGCTGGGCTTCATATCCGAATGTGCTGCCGATCAGCTTGCGAACCATATCGACACAGCCGTCAGCTTCCCATATCATTAAAAGCGACGGCGCAGAACTCATGAATTTCACTGCCGGGCCAAAAAACGGCTTATCCTTATGGGCGGCATAATGCCGACGGGCGAGTTCCACAGGGATTTGCATAAATCTTGCCGCAACGAGCTTCAGGCCTTTTCTTTCAAGTCGAGAAATAATCTGACCAGCCAAATGCCTTTGTATGCCATCCGGCTTGATAATGATTAAAGTGCGCTCTGCCATTCAACAGCTTCTTCGATTTC